>JACCDH010155763.1_pt1 | contig 169896 bp, 171 predicted proteins | sample 7442481 | NCBI WGS metagenome assembly JACCDH01 (sample SAMN15323433, study PRJNA562643) | freshwater metagenome | isolation source: river surface water | place: USA:Blue River Watershed | collected 2017-08-15
CGTGCCCGGTTTCATGCCCGGCACCTCCCAAGAGTTCGGCGGCATCATCAAGCACGGCGCGAAGTTGCTCTACGCCTATGCCGAATGCACCGTGCCCAAGATCACCGTCATCACCCGCAAAGCCTACGGCGGCGCCTACGACGTGATGGCCTCCAAGCACCTGCGTGGCGACGTGAACTTCGCTTGGCCCAATGCCGAGATCGCGGTCATGGGCGCCAAGGGCGCGGTGGAAATTATTTTCCGAGAAGACAAGAACGACCCCGCCAAACTGGCCGCTCGCGAAGCGGAGTACAAAGCCCGTTTTGCCAACCCCTTCGTGGCCGGCGCGCGTGGCTTCATTGACGATGTGATTCAGCCGCACGAAACCCGCAAGCGCATCGCCCGTTCCTTGGTGATGCTCAAAGACAAAAAGATTGAAAACCCATGGCGCAAGCACGGGAACATTCCACTGTGATTGCCAAGGAGAAGAACACGATGTTTACCAAAATCCTGATTGCCAACCGCGGCGAAATCGCTTGCCGCGTCATCGCCACCGCCCAAAAAATGGGCATCCAAACCGTGGCCGTTTACTCCGAGGCCGACAAGGAAGCGCGCCACGTGCAACTGGCCGACGAAGCCGTGTTGCTCGGCCCAGCCCCTTCTCGCGAGTCCTACTTGGTGGCCGACAAGATCATCGCGGCCGCCAAGGCCACCGGCGCACAAGCCATTCACCCTGGCTACGGCTTCTTGAGCGAGAACACCGAATTCGCCAAGCGCTGCGAAGACGAGGGCATTGCTTTCATCGGCCCCAAGGCCCACTCGATCGCAGCCATGGGCGACAAGATCGCGTCCAAGAAATTGGCCAATGAAGCCAAGGTCAACACCATCCCCGGCTACAACGACGCCATCGACACCGCCGAACAAGCGGTCGAGATTGCCAAGGGCATCGGCTACCCCGTCATGATCAAGGCTTCGGCCGGCGGCGGCGGCAAAGGCTTGCGCGTGGCCTTCAACGACAAAGAAGCTTTTGAAGGCTTCACCTCGTGCCGCAACGAAGCGCGCAACAGCTTTGGCGATGATCGCGTGTTCATCGAAAAATACGTGCTCGAGCCGCGCCACATCGAGATTCAGATCTTGGGCGACAGCCACGGCAACGTGGTGTACCTCAACGAGCGTGAGTGCTCGATTCAGCGCCGTCACCAAAAGGTGATCGAAGAAGCGCCAAGCCCCTTCATCTCGGACGCCACCCGCAAAGCCATGGGTGAGCAAGCCGTGGCGCTGGCCAAGGCCGTGAAGTACCAATCGGCCGGTACGGTGGAATTTGTGGTCGGCAAAGACCAAGATTTCTACTTCCTCGAAATGAACACCCGCTTGCAGGTCGAACACCCCGTGACCGAGTGCATCACCGGCTTGGATTTGGTCGAGCAGATGATCCGCGTGGCCGCGGGCGAGAAGCTGTCTTTTGGTCAAGCCGATGTGAAGCGCGACGGCTGGGCCATCGAGTGCCGCATCAACGCCGAAGACCCCTTCCGCAACTTCCTGCCCTCCACCGGTCGCTTGGTGCGTTTTCAACCGCCCGCCCAAACCATGTTCCAGGGCAACACCGCGAACCTGCAAGGCGTGCGCGTGGACACTGGCGTGCAAGACGGTGGTGAGATTCCGATGTTCTATGACTCGATGATCGCCAAGCTGATCGTGCACGGCAAAGACCGCAACGAAGCCATTGCCAAGATGCGTGAAGCCTTGAACGGCTTTGTGATCCGCGGCATCAGCTCCAACATCCCATTTCAAGCCGCTTTGTTGGCCCACCCCAAGTTCGTCAGTGGTCAGTTCAACACCGGATTCATCGCCGAACACTACGCGCATGGTTTTCGCGCCGAAGACGTGCCGCACGACGACCACGACTTCCTGGCCGCATTGGCCGCTTTTGTCCGCCGCAAATCGCGTGAGCGTGCTGCGGGCCTGAGTGGTCAGTTGCCTGGCTACGACGTGAAAATCGGCCAAGACTATGCCGTCGTGGAGTTGGGGCAGGGCGGTCAGAACCGCTATGTGCCCGTGCACGTGGACGAGTTCGTCGGCAAACCTGGCGTGGCGCAAATCACCATCGCGGGCAAGACCTTCGCTATCGAGAGCCAATCGCGCTTGAACGACATTCGCATCGAAGGCACGTGCAACGGCAAACCCTTCACCGCTCAGGTCGAACGCGGCACGTTGAAAAACCCATTGGCATTGCAAGTGCAACACAACGGCACGCGCATCGAAGCCCTGGTGATGTCGCCTCGCATGGCCGAGCTGCACCAGCTCATGCCCTTCAAAGCCCCGCCTGACCTCAGCCGCTTCGTGCTCTCGCCCATGCCCGGCCTCTTGGTCGAGGTCTCGGTGCAGCCAGGCCAAAAGGTGCAAGCCGGTGAACGCGTGGCGGTGATCGAAGCCATGAAAATGGAAAACGTGCTGTTCGCTGCGCAAGACGGTGTGGTCAAGAAAGTCGTGGCCGCCAAAGGCGAGTCGCTGACCGTGGACCAAATGATCGTGGAGTTCGAATAAATGAGCCGTCCGTTCAAAGTGCTGGGCATCCAGCAAGTCGCCATCGGCGGCCCCGACAAAACCCGCTTGCAAACCCTATGGGTGGACATGCTGGGTTTGGAGGTGACGGGCACCTTCAAGAGCGAGCGTGAGAACGTGGACGAGGACATCTGCGCCATGGGTGCAGGGCCCTTCAAGGTCGAGGTCGATTTGATGCAGCCCTTGGACCCGGAGAAGAAGCCCGCGGTCCACACCACCCCGCTCAACCACATCGGTTTGTGGATCGACAACTTACCGCTGGCGGTGGAGTGGCTCACGGCCAAAGGGGTGCGTTTTGCGCCCGGTGGCATCCGCAAGGGTGCGGCGGGTTACGACATCACCTTTTTGCACCCCAAGTCCAACGACGAATTTCCCATCGCCGGAGAGGGCGTCTTGATCGAGTTGGTGCAAGCACCGCCCGAGGTGATCGAGGCTTACTCGCAGATCATGTAAGTCTTGGTCAGGGGCTCCAAGACCTCAAAAGCCCCTTCAAAGCCCGGCGGGATGTAAATGCCTTCGCCCGGGCCAGCTTCTTCGAAATGGCCTGCCGTGTCGTGCACACGGCAGCGCCCTTGCAGCACCGTGAAGAGTTCGCGCTCGGTCGGGCCCATGGCGATGCGCCAATGGCCGACTTCGCTGCGCCACACGCCGCAAAACACCTGCCCAGCGCTCAAGCCTTGGTCCACCAAGTTCCACGTCTCTCGAAGCGGATTGCCTTGAATCAAACGTGCGTGACGTGGTCGATCGGTGCTGGGCGTACTGCCCATGTGTGCGCTCAGTTTGATGAGTGAGGTCATGGTGTGTGGGGTTTGGCCGCTGTTTGGCGGCTGCGAGCTTTGGCCAAGGCGACCTCAATGATGCCGCGTTTGCGATGGGTTTCGGAGGCGGAGTCGCTTTTGGTATGTGTCTCAAGGTCTTGGAGTTTGGCCTGGGCTTTGGCTTGCAAGCGCTCTTGGTGTTCGTCGGCTTCGCGCAGCAAGCGCTCTTTGCGTGACTGGTAGCGGATTTTGGCCGTGTGGGCTTGTTGGGGCGTCCACGCATCCCATGCGGTGCGATTCCCGCTGACGGGCTCCAAGCCGATGCAATCCACTGGGCATACGGGGATGCACAATTCGCAGCCCGTGCACCAGGCCTCGATGACCGTGTGCATGCGCTTGTTGGTGCCGACGATGGCGTCGGTAGGACATGCGTCCAAACACAGGGTGCAACCGATGCACCATTGTTCGTCGATGATGGCCACGGTGAGAGGACCATCGACGCCATGATCAGGATTCAGTGGGAGGATCGCTTGGCCTGTGAGTTGGGACAAACGGCGAATGCCTTCATCCCCGCCTGGAGGACATTGGTTGATGGCCGCTTCGCCCGAGGCCACTGCCTGCGCGTAGGCGCGGCAATCGGGGTAGCCACAACGCGTGCACTGGGTCTGCGGCAAGGCCGCGTCGATGCGGTCAACCAGCGACATCACAAGCCTAGGATGGGCAGGATCAGGTGGCGCGACGGCGGTTGGTTTTTGAAGGAGCCGCTTTGGCGCTTGTGCGGGTGGTTTTGGTCGCGACGGTTTTGGCCCCGTTGTTGGCCAGAATGAAGGCCTTGACCACTGGGTACACCATATCGCGCCAACGGCGACCTGAGAAAATACCGTAGTGACCTGCGCCCTGAACCTCGTAATGTTGGTGTTTGGCAGTAGGAATGCCTTTACACAAGCCATGCGCGGCAGCGGTTTGACCTGTACCGGAGATGTCGTCGAGCTCACCCTCCACCGTCAACAAAGCGGTCGTGCGGATGTCTTGCGGGCTGACGTGCTCGGACTTGCCCTTCTCGTTGACCACATCCCAAGTGTCGTTGACCAGCTTGAAGTCTTGGAAGACGGTCGCGATGGTTTCCAAGTAATAGTTGGCGTCCATGTCGAGCACGGCGTTGTACTCGTCGTAGAACTGGCGGTGGCTCTCGGCGCTGGAGTCGTCACCTTTGATGAGGTTTTGGAAGTAGTCGTAATGGCTGCTGACGTGGCGATCGGGGTTCATGGCCACGAAGCCGGTGTGCTGCAGAAAGCCTGGGTAGACACGGCGGCCTTCGCCTGGGAAGTTGGGTGGGACGCGGAAGATCACGTTGTTTTCAAACCAATCCAGGCTGCGCTGGGTGGCCATGTTGTTCACGGCCGTGGGAGTTCTGCGTGCATCGATGGGCCCCCCCATCATGGTCATGCTCAGGGGGGTGGTTTCACCTCGACTGGCCATCAATGACACCGCAGCCAGCACAGGAACGGTGGGCTGGCAAACGCTCATGACGTGGCAGTTACCGTAACGGCCTTGCAGGTAGCGAATGAACTCTTGGACGTAGTTGACGTAGTCATCAAGATGGAAGTCACCTTCGGACATGGGGACCAAACGGGCATTCTTCCAATCGGTGATGTAGACCTTGTGGCCTTGGAGCATGGTGCGCACGGTGTCGCGCAGCAAGGTCGCGTAATGGCCTGACAAGGGTGCCACAATCAGCACCACGGGTTGACCCTTGAGCATGCTCAAGGTGTTTGCATCGTCTGTGAACCGTTTGAAACGGCGCAGCTCGCAAAAAGGTTTGTCGATTTCGATGCGCTCATGAATGGCGATGTCGTTACCATCAATCTCGATGGACTGGATGCCAAAGGCGGGTTTGACGTAGTCTTTTCCCAGCCGGTGCATCAAATCGTAAGCTGCTGAAATGCGTTGTGCCATGGGCATCTGACCCAAGGGCAGCATGGGGTTGCTGTAGAGTTTGGCAGCGATTTCGGCCAGGTCAGCGAAGGGCTCCATCACGGAGCGGTGGTTTTCGTAAATCTGGTAGAGCATGGGGCACGCATCCTTTGAATTGTTGCAGTGCAATATAACAGCCTCAGTGGTCAGCGTCCAAGGTATCAAACCCTAAAAAAGGTGTTGCATGGCTTGTAATACTGGCATTGATTGGTAAAAATGCGTCATGAACTGAAGAGTTTTGGTTTGGTTGTGGTAATAAACTGTTGATTTTGCTAAAATTCGTGTCAGTTTAGAGTTCTGCGGCACATGGTGTGTTCGTGGTTTTTTTTGATTTCAACCCCAAGCAGTTTTAAAAATGAACGAACAAGATCAACACAAAGGCTCCATCGTCATTGGCGAGGGCGTGACCGTGACCGGTTCTTTTGTCGTGCCAGGTCGCGCAGTTATCAACGGTTCGCTTCAGGGCGAATTGCAGGCTGACGATTTGCTGGTCGGTGCTCGCGGCAAACTGGTGGGGAACGTCAAGGTTCGCAAAGCCGATATCTACGGTGAGACTCACGATACCCTGCAAGCCTCAGAGCATTTGCTCATCCGCAGCACGGGACGTATCAGCGGCAAAGCCACCTATGGCGAGATCGAAATCGAGCGTGGTGGTTTGGTTCAAGGTTCCGTGTTGCCAGAAGGCACACCCGTCGCGGCTCCTGTGATTGCGCCGAAGTTCCAAGCCAGCGTGCCAGCCGCTCAGATGCAAGCCAACAACAGTGAAAAGCCTTCGGCGTAATCGATGCAGACCAACGCACGTCTTCTTTTGGCATCGCTTTGGCGTTTGCCAGCGTATGTCAAGCGCCTTTGGGCGGCTGACTTTGAAGACGTGCGCATCATCTTGGAGCAGCAAGGCGATCTGAAGTACTTTGCTGTTTCCAAGGGTGTTCAGCGTGTGTTGGCCCGAAGTGCCATTGTATTTTCAGGCACCGCTTTGGTCGTCTTGGTGAGCTTGCTGGTCACCGCAGTGCTCTTGCACAGCGATAAGGCCAAGTTGGAACGATCTCACCAAGAGGTTTACAGCGCCTTGTTGGGCAGCACTTACGACATGGAGCTCGATGAAATTCAAAATTTGGATGCAGAGCACATGCCATTGTTGGCGCAAGCCATCCGCGAACGCGACTTGGAGTTGCGCCGCTTTGTGGACTCTGCCAAGCAAAACCTGACCGAAGAAAACACCACACTCAAAAGCCGTTTGGACTCTTCGGGTTTGACCGAGAAAGCCATTCGCATCATTCAGGGTGGAGCAGCCGTGGGTGGTGGTAATCTGGACGGCGAAGAGCGCAGCGATCCTCTTTTACGAACCGGCTTGGCTGAAGAGAGCGCCAAGAATCGAGCCCTCAAAGACGTTTTGTTGGCATTGCCTTCGACCATGCCGATGCGCGATTTTGAAACCACGTCTTCATTCGGTATCCGCAAACACCCCATTTACGGTAGTCCGCGTTTTCATGCTGGCATTGATTTGATTCCTCGCTCAGACGAATCGGTTTATGCGGCCAAATCTGGTCAGGTTATTCTGGCGAGGGTTCATCAAAACTATGGCAATACCGTGATCGTTCGCCACGATCGTGGCATCGAAACCTTGTACGCTCACCTGGCCAATATCCAAGTTCGTGAGGGCCAAGAAGTTGGCACCGACACGGTGTTGGGTAAGGTCGGCAACACAGGCTCATCGACAGGTGTTCACCTGCACTTTGAAGTCTCTGTTGGCGGCTATCCCGTTGATCCACAAAAAGTCATTGAAACAGCACACTATGTTCAACAAACCAAAAACTAACTCCCCCGATCAGTCCAGCGCTCCTATGGCCGTCGGTGAGAATCCTGCTCCTGTGGCTGAAGCACCGCGCGCCAAGCCGTCCATCATGTCGGCAGTCTTGGACACCACCAACAAGCCGTCGGTGATCAGCGAGGGTTTCGCCTTTACAGGTGAGATCAACTCATCTGGGATTTTGCACGTGGAGGGCCGTGCCTCGGGAACCGTAACAGCGCACAGCGTCAACGTCAGTGCACGCGGAGAGATTGAAGGTGAGGTGGTTTGTAACAGCCTCAACATCAAAGGCGTCTTCTCGGGTGTGGCGGTCTGTGAGGAGTTGGTGATTGCATCCTCGGCCATGGTCAAGGGCAGCATCAGCTACAAATTCATTTCTGTGGGTGCTGGTGCGAAAGTGGAAGGTGAGTTGTTTGTGAACGAAGCTGGCGCCAGTGCGCCCATGCCCACCTCCAAAGCCAACGCGTGATCGCGAATGAGCGTCACGAAAAAAAGGCCCCAAGGGGCCTTTTTTCATGCGGCATGGGGGTTGTGCCTTAAGCGTCTTGTGACTCCGTTTGGGATTTGCCGATGTTCGCCGCCGTTCCTTGACGGATGGCCACCAGCGCTGAGAAAAATCCATTGAGCCACTGGGCATTGATGGGTTTTTGGCACACGATGGTACTGCTGGGTAAGCCGCCGCGTTCTTCGATTTCTTCAGGGGTCATACCCGTCAACGCCACCACAGCAGTGCCGTTGGCTGCAGGTGTGGCGCTCAAGGTCTTGAGCAGTTCAAAGCCATCCACGCCTTGCATGCGCAGATCGGTGATCAGCACATCGGGGCGAAGGGTATTGAAGTCCAGCAGGGCTTCCAAGGCCGAAGCCATCAGGGTGCAGTCCATGGGGAAGCCCCATTTGTCGATCATGGCGCGGATGATTTCGAGGGTCACCGAATCGTCGTCGACGATCAGGACCTTCAGTCGAGGTTGTCGGGTGCGATCCAAACCGCCTTTGATGTTATGGCGCTGTTGGTATTCCAAAATGGATTGCATGGAAATGCGGCGATGACCGCCACGCGTTTTCCAAGCTTGGAGTTCGTTTTTTTCTACCAAGGACTGCACGGTGCCCACCGATAGGTCAAGCAGTTTGGCAGCGTAAAAGGTGCCACAGTAATCGTCTGAAGATTCGGCGGGTGTTTTTGAGGGGTTCATGGTTTGTCTCTTGTAAAGGTCACTTGACTCTGACAGAGACGAATTATAGGGATATGTGATTGTTTGAAGAAGAAAATCACACAAAAAATAACTTCTATTCGGTTACTTGTTAAAAAAAACAAACAAGCGAATAAGTTATTTTACTATTAAAGTATTAATTTAAGCAATCCGCAACCACTTTGGAATCCAGTGCTTGTCTTGTACCGGTGTGGCTGCTGGGAGTGGTGGATTGAACGGTGGGACCATCTGTTTGGCCGAAATGGCCTGCGGGCGAACAAAACCGGGGCTTAGGGATGGCCGACGGCTGCGCATTTGTTCCGCAGCGGTTTGGAGGTGGCTGACCGACCCGGTTTGAGTCTGCGGTTTGGCTGCAGGAGCCCAAACTTTGTCGAGCCAGTCCAGCAAAGGCTGCCAGTGTGGCATTTCACTTTGTCGGATGGCGTCTGGCATGTCGAACAAACTGCCCCCGTTTTCCAAGCAAGACCGGTAATGGGGGGCGTCGGGGATGACGGTCAGCAATGGCGTTTCCCATTGACCGCCTCGCGCATGCCATTCTTGAACCCGCTCGTTAGGCCAACGCATACCGACAACGGCCACTTTGCAACGGCCAGAGGCTACTTTCGGTAATTTTTGCAGCTCTTTGAGGAAGTCCAAAGAGGCGTCGCGATCAAAAACTGAGGGTCCGATGGGCAAGATGATGGCATCGATCCAGACCACCAACTTGGCCAATTCGTGATCATAAAGACCACCCGGCGTGTCGAGCACCACGTGCGTGGTGCCGGGCGGTGCACGGAACACCTTGCCATTGTCGACAGCCCAGGTGTTGACTTTCACGGCTTGGGGGCTGCGCCGCTGCAGCCAGCTGCGCACGGACTGCTGTCGATCGACGTCGCCCAACATGACTTGGTGCCCATTGCGGGCACACCAAGCGGCGATGTTGGTGGACAGCGTGCTTTTCCCGCTGCCACCTTTGCGTCCCAAAAGTGCTACTACTGTCATGATTAGAGTTTTATCACACAAAAGTGATGGTTGGCAACAATTTCTTGCTGCCACAACGACTTGTGTTGCAATTCTAAATCGTGACGCAGGTCGAAGCCGGTCCTAAAACACCGCTTAAGCGTTATATCTTGACCGGCTCTCGGTTCATCTCAAACGACTTTGGCAATGGCTTGACACACGTGGTCGATGTTTTTGCTGTTGAGCGCGGCCACACACATGCGGCCGGTGTCGGTGCCATAGACGCCAAATTCGCTGCGCAGGCGCACCATCTGGTCTTTGCTCAGGCCCGAGTAGCTGAACATACCGATCTGGGTGGTGATGAAGCTCATGTCTTTGGTCACGCCAGCGGCTTTCAGGCCCTCGACCAGTTTTTGGCGCATGGCTTTGATGCGCACGCGCATTTCGCCCAATTCGGCTTCCCACATGGCGCGCAGCTCGGGGTTGCCCAGCACGGCCGCCACGATCGCGCCGCCGTGGGTGGGTGGGTTGGAGTAGTTGGTGCGGATGGCGATCTTGAGCTGGCTCAGCACGCGGTCGGTTTCTTCTTTGCTGCTGCCCACCACGCTCAGGGCGCCCACACGCTCGCCGTACAGGCTGAAGCTCTTGGAGAAGCTGGTGGACACAAAAATGTTCAGGCCAGCGGCCACAAACTTGGCGATGACGGCGCCGTCCTCACTGATGCCATAGCCAAAGCCTTGATAGGCCATGTCCAAGAAAGCGGTCAAGCCCTTGGCCTTGACCACCGCAATCACCTGGTCCCACTGCGCGGGCGTGATGTCGTAGCCGGTCGGGTTGTGACAGCAGGCGTGCAACAGCACGATGGTGCCCGGCGCGGCGGCGTTCAGCGCGGCCAGCATGCCGTCGAAGTTGATACCACCCAAGCCGCCGTTGGCGCTCTGGTCAAAGTAGGGATAGGTGTCGACGGTGAAGCCGGCGTTGGTGAAGAGCGCGCGGTGGTTTTCCCAGCTGGGATCGGAGATCAAGACCTTGGCACTGGGGCTGAGCTTTTTCAGGAAGTCGGCGCCAATCTTCAGGCCGCCTGTGCCGCCAATGGCTTGGACCGTGGCCACGCGCCCGCTCTTGACCACATCGGACTCGGCGCCAAAAACCAGGCCCTTGACCGCAGCGTCGTAGGCGGCGATGCCATCGATGGGCAGGTAGCCGCGGGGTGTGGGCTTGGCCATCATGGTGGCTTCGGCGGCTTGCACGCACTTGAGCAGCGGCAGCTTGCCGTTGTCGTCGAAATACACGCCCACGCCCAAGTTGACTTTGCTGGGGTTGGTGTCGGCGTTGAATTGTTCGTTCAGACCCAAGATGGGGTCGCGGGGGGCCATTTCGACGGCGGAAAACAGAGACATGGAAAGTCCTTGAGGGTTCATGGGTGGCGGGAAACCCGATCCTCGGTTAGGCTTTCGGGTTATCCCTGATTTTAACGGCCCTCGGGCCCATGCCATGACCGAACCCATTGAAGTTGCTGCAGCCCCGCTCGAGGGCGAATTCGTGTCCTTCCCCGATTCGCCGTTTGAGTTGTTCATGCCGTACCCGCCCGCGGGCGATCAGCCCACGGCGATTGCGCAGTTGGTCGAAGGCGTGCGCGACGGCGAGGTGTTTCAAACCCTCTTGGGCGTGACGGGCTCGGGCAAGACCTTCACCATGGCCAATGTGATCGCCCGCTTGGGCCGGCCGGCCATTGTGTTTGCGCCCAACAAAACCTTGGCCGCCCAGCTTTACAGTGAATTCCGCGAGTTCTTTCCCAAGAACGCCGTGGAGTATTTCGTCAGTTACTACGACTACTACCAGCCCGAGGCTTACGTGCCGCAGCGCGACTTGTTCATTGAAAAAGACAGCGCCATCAACGAACACATCGAGCAGATGCGCCTGTCTTGCACCAAGAGCATTTTGGAGCGGCGCGACGTCATCATCGTGGCCACGGTGTCGGCCATCTACGGTATTGGCAAACCCGAGAGTTACCACCAGATGGTCATGACGCTGCGCACTGGCGATAAGGTCGGGCAGCGCGACCTGATCGCGCAACTCGTGCGGATGCAGTACGCGCGCAACGATCTGGATTTTTCACGCGGCAAATTCCGCGTACGCGGCGACACCATCGACGTCTTTCCCGCCGAGCACTCCGAGATGGCCATTCGCATCGATTTGTTCGACGACGAGGTCGAGTCTTTGCAACTCTTTGACCCGCTCACGGGCCGTGTGCGTCAAAAAATCCCGCGCTTCACGGTTTACCCCAGTAGCCATTACGTCACGCCCCGCGAGCAGGTGCTCAACGCGGTGGAGTCCATCAAAGCCGAGTTGTCCGACCGCCTCAAAGAGCTGGTGGGCATGGGCAAACTGGTGGAGGCTCAGCGCTTGGAGCAGCGCACGCGATTTGATTTGGAGATGCTCAGCGAAGTGGGGCACTGCAAGGGCATTGAAAACTACTCTCGCCATTTGTCGGGCAGTGCGCCCGGCGAGCCGCCGTCCACGTTGACCGACTACTTGCCCAAAGACGCGCTCATGTTTTTGGACGAAAGTCACGTGTTGATTGGTCAGTTCGGTGGGATGTACAACGGCGATCGGGCGCGCAAAACCACTTTGGTGGAATATGGTTTTCGCCTGCCCAGCGCACTGGACAACCGCCCGCTGAAATTCGACGAGTTTGAGCAGCGCATGCGCCAATGTGTGTTCGTCTCCGCCACCCCGGCGGAATACGAAAAAACCCATGCTGGTCAGGTGGTGGAGCAGGTGGTTCGCCCCACCGGTTTGGTGGACCCGCAACTCGAGGTGCGCCCGGCGGTGCACCAAGTGGACGATGTGCTGCAAGAAATCCGCATCCGTGTGGAGAAAAACGAGCGCGTGCTCATCACCACGCTGACCAAGCGCATGGCCGAGCAGCTCACCGACTACTTGACCGAAAACGGTGTGAAGGTGCGTTACGTGCACAGCGACGTGGACACGGTTGAGCGCGTGGAGATCTTGCGCGATTTGCGCTTGGGCGCGTTTGATGTGTTGGTGGGTATCAACTTGCTGCGCGAGGGCATCGACATCCCCGAGGTGTCGTTGGTGGCGATCTTGGACGCCGACAAAGAGGGCTTTTTGCGCTCGGAGCGCAGCCTGATCCAAACCATTGGACGCGCCGCCCGAAACCTCAATGGGTGTGCAATTTTGTACGCCGACCGTATCACCGACTCGATGCAGCGCGCCATGGACGAGACCGAGCGCCGCCGAGCCAAACAAATCGCGTTCAACTTGGCCAACGGCATTGAGCCGCGCAGCATCCACAAGCGCATCAAAGACCTCATCGATGGGGTCTACAGCGAAAAGGCCGGCAAAGAAGCCGACCGTTTGGCCGCCCAAAGCCAAGCCGCAGCCGAACTGGGCGACATGAACGAGCGCGACTTGGCCCGAGAGATCAAACGCTTGGAAAAACTCATGATGGAGCACGCCCGTAACTTGGAGTTTGAAAAAGCGGCTCAAACACGGGACCAGCTCGCTCGGCTCAAGTCCCGGGTGTTGGGCGCCAGCGGGCACGACACCATGGTTTGATTTGTCATGGACAAAGCAGGTTATTTCGAAGAACTCGACTGAAACAGTGGGGTTTTTGAGGTATACTCGACCAAATCAGTCGGATTGAACATTGAAGGTCTTTCTGCCGATGCGAAGCCCCACAGGCTTGGCCCACTTTCCAGGAGCTATTCACCATGCGACTCACCACCAAAGGCCGTTTTGCGGTCACCGCGATGATCGATTTGGCCTTGCGTCAAACCAATGGCCCTGTGACTTTGGCCGCCATCAGTCAGCGACAGCACATTTCTTTGTCTTACTTGGAGCAGTTATTTGGCAAGTTGCGTCGCCATGAATTGGTGGAATCCACCCGTGGCCCCGGTGGCGGCTACACCTTGGGCCGCAAAGCCAGTGACATCACCGTGGCCGACATCATCGTGTCCGTCGATGAGCCCATCGATGCCACCCAATGCGGCGGCAAAGAAAACTGCTTGGGCGAAGGCCAGCGTTGCATGACACACGACCTCTGGTCTGCGCTGAACGCCAAAATGGTGGATTTTTTGGATTCGGTTTCTCTGCAGTCCTTGGTGGATGAGCAACACGCCAAAGGGGTGGTGATCGATGCCCAGCCGATGGTCAAACGCACCATTTCCACCCCGCCGGTGGTCAAGCCCATCCGTGTGAATGCCCCGAACTCGGTGTTTGCCTTGGGCGCCAGCGCCTTGTCCAAATAAACCTTCACCCACGAGACCGCCATGAGCACGCCACATTTCCCCATTTACATGGACTACAGCGCGACCAACCCCTGCGACCCCAGGGTGGTGGACGCCATGATTCCTTGGTTGCGCGAGCACTTCGGCAACCCCGCTTCGCGCAGCCACGCTTGGGGCTGGGAGGCCGAAAAAGCGGTTGAAAACGCCCGCGAACAAGTTGCCGCCTTGATCGGCGCCGACCCCCGCGAAATTGTTTGGACCAGTGGTGCCACCGAGTCCAACAACCTCGCGATCAAAGGCGCGGCCCATTTTTACCAAGAAAAAGGCAAGCACCTCATCACCGTCAAAACCGAACACAAGGCCGTGCTCGACACTTGCCGCGAGCTTGAGCGTCAAGGTTTTGAAGTCACCTACCTCGATGTGCAAGCCGATGGTTTGGTCAACCTCGATGCCTTCAAGGCCGCGATTCGCTCCGACACCATCTTGGCCTCGGTCATGTTCGTGAACAACGAAATCGGCGTCATTCAAGACATTGCCCAGCTGGGTGCGGTGTGCCGTGAAAAAGGTGTGATCTTCCACGTCGATGCCGCGCAGGCCACAGGCCGTGTGGACATTGATTTGCAGACCCTGCCGGTCGACCTGATGAGCCTGACCTCGCACAAAACTTATGGCCCCAAAGGCATTGGCGCTCTGTACGTTCGCCGCAAACCGCGTGTGCGCTTGGAAGCGCAAATGCACGGCGGCGGTCACGAGCGTGGCATGCGCTCAGGCACTTTGCCCACGCACCAGTGTGTGGGCATGGGTGAGGCTTACCGCATCGCCAAAGCCGAGATGCACGAAGAAAACCGCCGTATCAAAGCCTTGCAGGACCGCTTGTTGGCGGGCCTCAAGGGCATCGAAGAGGTGTTCATCAACGGCCATGAGACACAACGCGTGCCCCACAACTTGAACATGAGCTTCAACTACGTCGAAGGTGAGTCCTTGATCATGGGCATCAAAGGTTTGGCCGTATCCAGCGGTTCGGCCTGCACCTCGGCCAGCTTGGAGCCCAGCTACGTGTTGCGCGCTTTGGGCCGCAGCGACGAATTGGCGCACAGCAGCTTGCGCATGACCTTGGGCCGTTGGAGTACCGAGGCAGAGGTGGATTACGCCATCGCCACCATCACGGAAAACGTGGCCAAGTTGCGCGAGTTGTCTCCCCTGTGGGAGATGTTCAAAGACGGTATTGATTTGTCCACCATCCAGTGGGCAGCCCATTGAAGGAGAAAGACCATGGCCTATTCAGACAAAGTGGTGGACCACTACGAAAACCCCCGAAACGTCGGTTCTTTTGACAAGGGCGATGACAGCGTTGGCACCGGCATGGTCGGTGCACCCGCCTGCGGCGACGTGATGAAACTGCAAATCAAGGTCAACCCACAAACGGGTGTGATTGAAGACGCACGCTTCAAGACCTACGGTTGCGGCTCGGCCATCGCGTCCTCATCCTTGGTGACCGAGTGGGTTAAGGGCAAGACCCTGGACCAAGCCGCTGCCTTGAAAAACAGCGAGATCGCCGAAGAGTTGGCCTTGCCGCCGGTGAAGATTCACTGCTCCATATTGGCCGAAGACGCCATCAAGGCCGCGGTGGACGATTACCGACAAAAGCACGCCCACTGACCGTATCGTCCCTTCACCGCTCGACAGTCTCCAGCCATGTCCATTTCGATTTCTGACTCTGCCGCACGCCACGTTACGCGCTATTTGGCCAGACGCGGCAAAGGCGTGGGTGTCCGCTTGGGGGTGAAAACCACCGGTTGTTCGGGTTTGGCCTACAAGCTGGAATACGCCGATGAGATTGCGCCTGAGGACGTGGTGTTCGAGGACAACGGCGTCAAGGTCTTGGTCGACCCGAAAAGCTTGGCTTACATCGATGGCACGCAGTTGGACTTTGTGCGTGAGGGCTTGAACGAGGGTTTTCGTTTCAACAACCCCAACGAGCGTGACCGTTGTGGTTGCGGCGAGAGCTTTCGCGTCTGAGGCAAACCATGGGCCGGCGGACCGCCAGCGCGCCAGCGTCTGGCGGCTTTTTTTATGAACCTGCAATCCACCGACTTTGAAATCTTCAACCTGCCTCAACGCTTCGCGTTGGACACGGCGGCCTTAGACGATGCTTGGAAAACCTTGCAGCGTCAGGTCCATCCGGATCGTCACGCCAGCGACTCGGCGCAGCAGCAGCGCCAAGCCATGCAATGGTCGGTGCGCATCAACGAGGCCTACCAGCGACTGAAGAACCCCATCACTCGGGGCGCATACCTGTGCGAGCTGCACGGCGTGGCGATTCGGGCCGAAGACAACACGGCCATGCCGGGGGCGTTTTTGATGCAACAAATGGAATGGCGCGAAGCCTTGGACGAGGCCGACCAGGCCAGCGCCTTGGACGCCTTGAGCGACACCGTTCGGGTGGCTTGGCGCGAATGGGTTGAGGTGATTGAGCGCTTGGACGAAGCAGGGGACACGCCCGGCATGGCTCAAGCTGTGCGCGCATTGATGTTCGTGCAGCGCTTTGAGCAAGCCATCGAAAAACGGCACGACGAACTGGGACAATAAGCGCATGGCACTGTTGCAAATATCCGAGCCCGGCCAATCGCTGGACCCCCACCAACGCCGCATCGCAGTGGGCATCGATTTGGGCACCACACATTCGTTGGTGGCCGCGGTTCGCCACGGCGTGGCCGAATGTTTGTCCGACCTCCAAGGCCGGGTGCTGCTGCCCAGCGTGGTGCGTTACACCGATCCCGCTTCGGGTGGTTCGGGCCGGCAAGTGGGCCACGACGCTGTGGCTGCTCAGCACCAAGACCCCAGCAACACCATCGCTTCGATCAAACGTCTGATGGGCCGCACACGTGCACAGGTCACGGATGTGGATCGATTACCGTACCGCGTGGTGGACCAGCAGGGCATGGCCGTGGTTGAGACCGTGGCGGGCCGAAAGACGCCCATGGAGGTCAGCGCCGAGGTGTTGGCCACGCTGCGTTTTCGGGCCGAAGACAGCTTTGACGATGAGCTGTTTGGTGCGGTCATCACCGTACCCGCGTACTTTGACGATGCCCAGCGCCAAGCCACCAAAGACGCGGCACAGCTCGCGGGGATCGAGGTGCTGCGCCTGATCAACGAACCCACGGCTGCGGCGATTGCCTACGGTCTCGACCACGCGTCCGAAGGGGTCTACGCTGTGTACGACTTGGGTGGCGGCACCTTCGACATTTCCATCCTGCGCTTGACCCAAGGCGTGTTCGAGGTCTTGGCCACGGGTGGCGATTCGGCCCTGGGCGGCGACGATTACGACCATGCCCTGGCGCAGTGGGTGCTTGCGCAAGCCGCGCCCGCTTGGGCCCAAGAGCCCTTGGCCGCCGCCGATCGGGCGCGTTTGCAATCCGAAGCCCGTCGCTGCAAAGAGGCCTTGTCCACGCCCGAGGCGCAAGCCCAAGGCGTGGTGTTTTCGGTGGAGTTGTCGGTCGGTCTGTTGACCCACCGCGTTAACGCCAGTGACTTTGCGCAGTGCACCGAGGCCTTGACCCACCGAACGCTCACCGCGGTGCGCAAGGTTTTGCGCGATGCGCGACTGGCGATCAGCGACATCCGAGGCGTGGTCATGGTCGGCGGATCCACCCGTATGCCGGTGGTGCAGGCCGCGGTAGGGGCGTTTTTCGGCCAAGCGCCTTTGAACGATTTGAACCCCGATGAGGTGGTGGCGCTGGGTGCCGCCATCCAAGCCAACGCCTTGGCCGGTAACAGCAGCGAGGGTGATTTGTTGTTGCTCGATGTGATCCCCTTGTCCTTGGGCATCGAGACCATGGGCGGCTTGGTGGAGCGCATCGTGCCGCGCAACAGCACCATCCCGACCGCACGCGCACAAGATTTCACCACCTACCAAGACGGACAAACCGCTTTGGCTTTGCATGTGGTGCAAGGTGAGCGCGATTTGGTCGCCGATTGCCGCAGCTTGGCGCGCTTTGAGTTGCGTGGCATTCCGCCCATGGCGGCGGGTGCCGCTCGCATCCGCGTGACTTTCACCGTGGATGCCGATGGCCTGTTGTCGGTGGCTGCAAAAGAAATGGTCTCGGGGGTCGAGGCCCATATCGACGTCAAACCCGCCTACGGCCTGAGCGACGAGCAGATCGCGGCGATGCTGCAAGACGGCTTCGCCACCGCGCAACAAGACATGGCCGCTCGCGCGTTGGTTGAGGCCCGTGTGGACGCCGACCGCTTGCTCATGGCCACGCGCAGCGCGCTACAAATTGATGGCGATGTGCTGTCCGCCACCGAGCGTGCCGCCATCGATGTGCTCATGGCCCGTTTGAACCAATGCCTGCAAGACCCCGCGCAAAACAGCGCTGCCGTGGTCGAAGCCGCCACCAAGGCCCTGGCCGACGGCACCGAGGCATTTGCCGCCCAACGCATGAACCGGGGCATCCAGCAAGCGCTGGCCGGCCGCCGCGTGCAAGACATCTGACCGTTTTTGGAGACTTGAGCATGCCCACCATCAAAATCCTGCCCCACACCGAATACTGCCCCCAAGGCGCTGAGGTCAGAGCCCCAGCGGGCACCTCGATTTGCGAGGCTTTACTGGATAACGGCATCGCCATTGAGCACGCCTGCGATATGGTGTGTGCCTGCACCACTTGCCACGTCTTGGTGCGCGAGGGCGGCGCGAGTTTGAACCCAGCGGAAGACAACGAAGAGGACATGCTCGACCGCGCTTGGGGCTTGGCCCCACAATCGCGCTTGTCTTGTCAAGCGATCTTGGCGCAGACCAACGTGACGATTGAAATTCCCAAGTACTCCATCAACCACGCCAAAGAGAACCACTGAGATGCGGCAAATCGTTCTGGACACCGAGACCACGGGCTTGTCGGCCGCGCAGGGCGACCGCATCATTGAAATTGGCTGTGTCGAGTTGCTCAACCGCAAGCTCACTGGCAACAACCTGCACTTCTACATCAACCCTGAGCGCGATAGCCACGAAGACGCGCTCAAGGTACACGGCATCACCACCGAATTCTTGCGCGACAAACCCAAATTCGCCGCCATCGCCGACGAGCTGGTGGCGTACCTGCAAGGGGCTGAGCTCATCATCCACAACGCGCCGTTTGACTTGAGCTTTCTGAACAAGGAGATGTCTTTGTTGGGTTTGCCGCCCATCACGCAAGTGGCCGAATCGGTGATCGACACCCTGGTCATGGCCAAGGAAATGTTTCCTGGTAAACGCAACGGCTTGGACGCTTTGTGCAGTCGATTGGACGTGGACAATTCCAACCGAACCCTCCACGGTGCCCTGCTCGACGCCGAGTTGTTGGCGGATGTGTACATCAACATGACGCGTGGCCAAAATGCCTTGGTGATGGAGGAAGAGCCTACACAAGTCCAGCGGGCTGCGGACGTTGAAGACATCGACTTGAGTGCATTCGATTTGCCGGTCATTCGCGCCAATGAACACGAACTTCAGAATCACGAGGTGGTGTTGGCTGACTTGGATAAAGCGGTCAATGGCTCTTCATTCTTCAGAAAAATACCCGCTTGAGGCCGAGTGATCAAAATCCAGACCAATTCGGGCTATAATCTTGGTCTAATGACCACATGGGTGGTTAGCTCAGCGGTAGAGCACTGCCTTCACACGGCAGGGGTCACAGGTTCAAACCCTGTACCACCCACCACAAAACAAACATTGTTTTGCATCAAGCACTTAGGAGAAGTCCTAGGTGCTTTTTTGTTGTCCTTTGTGTGCCGCTTATCGACGGTGTTGATGCCGATTCATAATCGTTGAATGTTTTTAACAGCTCAGCACATTCGCCCACTATTGCCTCCGCGGGTTTCTGATGCTCACAAGGGCCAGCACGGCAGCACTTTGTTGGTGGGCGGAGCCCGTGGCATGAATGGCGCCATTGTGTTGGCCTACCGTGCCGCCTTATTGGCTGGTTCTGGTCGAACCTATGCCTGTTTTTTGGACGAGGAATCGGCGCCTTGGGATCCGATGTATCCCGAGATCATGATTCGCCATCCCAAAGACGTGCCCAACATTCAAAACTTGACCTGCTGGGTGATGGGACCTGGTCTGGGGCAATCTCAAGCCGCCATGGACCTGTTGGTGCAGGGGATGAGTCAAGCAATGCCCCTCTTGTTGGATGCCGACGCACTGAACCTACTGGCAGCACACGATTCTTTGTCACAAACCTTGCGTCAACGCACACACGAATCCGTGATAACCCCCCACCCGGGTGAGGCGGCCAAGCTCTGGAGACAAAGGGTGGAACCACACCAGCGCCAAACTTGTGCCCAAGCCTTGGCAAAAAACCTTCACGTGGTTTGCGTGCTCAAAGGTCCAGCGACGGTTGTTGCCCATCCCGATGGGCGTTGCTGTGTCAACACCACTGGCAACGCAGGCTTGGCCAGTGGAGGGAGCGGCGATGTGCTCAGTGGCATCATTGGTAGCCTAATGGCACAAGGCCTCTCAGCATTCGATGCGGCTTGTGCGGGTGTTTACTTGCATGGTGCTGCCGCTGACGCTCTGGTGGCCAGAGGTGTGGGACCGGTGGGTTTGACAGCTTCTGAGGTGGCTTCGGAGGTCAGAGCGGTCATCAATCACCTTCATGCGGTGAGCGATGTCAAACTGGTCTGATGGGCTTCGCACAGCTTGGATCTTTTAAGGCTTGAGCGACCACGAGCGAAAATCTTGAACAGGCGTGAAACAAGCGATGAGTCCTTTCGGGGCTTCTGGCGCTTGCTGCATCAAATGGTCGCGAATGCGGGTGCTGGGATACCAAGGTTCGGTGCTGCCACTCCATATGGCTTTCGGGTGAACCCACCAGCGATCGCCTTGGCGCTGCATCAACACCACCGCCGGACTGATACGCTCAAAGGAAAGCTCAGCGATCAACCAATGTCCATCTTGCCGGCCTTGATGCCAGCGTGCTTGCGCAGAGTCTGGAGGGCTGTGCCTCGCAATTGCACTCATGGCCGACTGCCCCACGTCACTGTCCACGCTTGGGCTGGTGTACCAAGCACAGTCACGACGAGTCACATGGGCTTTGTCTCTGGCCCAACCCATGGGGTCCAACTGATGACCATTGACATTGAGGAGTCCTCGGCCATCGATGGTTTCCCAGTCCACATGACTGTCGACCACCAAGACCATCATGACGGTCAAGAGCAGCGCAGCGGTTTTGCGTTTCATGCTTTGATTATGATGCGCCCATGGATCAAGATCAGAACAAGGACAACTGGCACCCATCACCTTGGTTGAGGAAGTGGCCTGGTTTTCAGCGCTCGCCATCGGGCTTGGAATGGGTCCTGTGGCGTCGTTTGCCGTTTATTTTTTTGGTGGGTCTGTCGGTACCTTGCGCCATCATGGCCGTGGCTTGGCTGCTGAGTTGGGGCGATGTGGACGCATCGACCCAACGTCAACTCACCCAATGGGTATACATGATGGTCGGTTTGGTTGTTTTGCACCTGACCTTGGTGCTGACCTTGGCCATCGGCTGTGTGATCGTTATGGTGATGAAGGGGCCCGCTTACGTAGCCGACCCTTATTTTCTGGATGGCACCCAACAGCCCTTGCAGAGGCAAAAAGCCACCGAGTCGTTGCCTAAAACCCTTTGATGGCCCAACGAATTTCTTGCGCGACTTGTTCACGCAAGTCCAAACGAATGTGATGGCCGCATTGCACGCGACGCTGACCTTCACACAGCTCAATCAATTCACTGGGTGACTGCCGAGCCGGTACACGAACCCATTCGCGGTTGAAGCTCACTTGGGAAACCTGTCCCGCTCGCTCTTGCTCAATGATCAGGTGGTGACGGTTCAGAGCAATTCGCTCGTGATCGGTGGCATGGCGAGCGTAGATGAAAAATGCGATGGCCACTGCGGTCAACTCGATGGCGGTGAATGGCATGACCAAGCGCACGCCCATGGACCAAAAAAAACTGGCCACCGTCAAAGAAATCAGACACAGCAACGCATACATGGCGGCCAATTGTCGCGGGGTGACCGAGCAGTTGCGCTTGAAGCGCCACTCCAAGGTGTCGCCGTTGGCTTGGGCCAATTGCAGGCGCTCCCGTGTGTTCATGGCCGTTGCAAAACCAGGTGGGTGTTCAGGCGCCCAGCAAAGGTCAGTTGCCAAGTAGCGCCGTTGCTGCGAGCATCCAGTCGCGCACCATCTTGGTTGATGGGTTCTTGTTTGGTGACCTTCAACAAACCCTCGGGCCACTGGACTTGCAACAGGGCTTGCATGGGCAAATAGCCATCCAGGTACCGACGCATCAAAGGCCCTGCGCGTAGGCGCCATTCGCCCGGGCTTTGTTCATCCAAGACCCGCGAGCGCAAGTCAATGCAAATCGACGCACCACGTTGTACATCCCGTAACTCGACTTTGTGACCTTCCACCCTGGCATTGGCCATGCCTTCAAAAGCGGCGATTCTGATATCTTGAACCCGCTCTGGGTTGAACTGGATCACGATACGGGTGTTGGGGTCCAATGCACGGTGGCAGGTGTTGAGGTTCACGACCCCGTTGACCAGGCTCTCTGGGGTGATGTGGACCTGAGATTGGTAGTGGTAGGCCCCAGGGTCGGGGCGTTTGGCCAAAAAGCGAAGTTCTCCTTCTCGGGCAACATCGCTGAGTTCGAGCGCGATCACCGGCAGGGGGCACCAAGCCGCGAGCAACCACGCAGACGCTGTCAAGAACCGTTTCAGATCAAACATGCCGTTTTATACCGTTTAGTCATTTGACCATTGGATCGGGAATCCCTTCGTGCTGTGCACAATGGGGTTATTCGAGTTCAAAGGGGATGGTATGCAAGCAGTCAGACGCCCTCGGTTGGGTTTGGTCTTGGGCAGTGGTGCGGCACGGGGGTGGGCCCACATCGGTGTCTTGCGTGCCTTGACGGCTGCTGGTGTTCGGCCCGATTTGGTGTGTGGCACTTCCATCGGCGCTTTGGTGGGGGCGAGCTATGCAGCTGGAAAAATCGACCGCCTTGACGATTGGGTGGTCTCAATGGGCGTCAAACAGGTGTGGAGTTTGATGGACTTTCGCCTCTCGGGTGGTGTCTTCAAGGGCGAGCGTCTGATGCGTTTCTTGAGTGAAGAACTTGCCCCCGGTCCGATCGAGCTCTTGAACATGCCTTATGGCGCGGTGGCCACCGCCATGGCCACCGGCACCGAAATTTGGCTGCGCTCGGGCCCGACAGTGGATGCGGTGCGCGCCTCGATTGCTTTGCCTGGCATGTTCACGCCGGTGCTCCAAGACGGGCGTTGGTTGGTCGATGGGGCCTTGGTCAACCCTGTGCCGGTTTCATTGGCACGGGCCATGGGTGCTGACATTGTGATCGCGGTCGACCTCAACACCGATTTCGCCCGACGCCAATTGACGGCTTCTGCACCATTGAGCACACCGTCCATGCTGGAGGTCATCACCTCGAGCATCAACGTCATGCAGTCGCGCATCGCCCGCAGCCGCATGGCGGGTGAGCCTCCCGAAGTGATGATCACACCCCGTTTGGGCGACATCGGTTTGCTGGACTTTCACCGAGGGGCAGAAGCCATTGCTCACGGCGAGCGGGCGGCGGCTGCGGTGTTGCCCACTTTAAAAGAATTGGGTCTGAGCAGCAGCACTTAATGCTCCATTAATTCAAGCCCGCCAACATGGCCCTATTCCAATTGAAAAAGGGCAGATATGTTGGCTTGTTTGAACGCGTGGGGCGAAGAGCCCCGTCAAGCGGCGCCCAGTGGTTTGACGGTCTATGGTCGCCAAACGCCGGGGCGCGCCGAAGTGCAAGCTTTTGTGCAGGGCATTTACGCTGAGCGCTACGGCGCGCGCATCACCGAGTTTGCCCCCGTTTTGTTGGCTTTGCGCGATGCCCAAGGTGCTTTGGTGGCGGCCGTGGGGTACCGCTGCGCCGCGCTGGAGTCCTTGTTTTTGGAACGGTATTTGGATGGCCCCGTGGAGCAAGTGCTGTTGGGAGCAAAAGCCCCCAGCTCAGTCCGGCGCGACATGGTGGAAGTGGCGCATTTGGTGGCTTTGAAACCAGGGGAAGGGCGCCGCATGATGGCCGAGCTCGGTCGCTGGCTCGGACAGCAGGGGGTTCAATGGGTGGTGAGCACGGTCACGCGTGAGCTGCGCCACTTGTTCTTGCGCATGGGGATTACACCTTTGGCCTTGGGCGTGGCCGACCCCGAGCGTTTGGGCGATCGCGCTCGCGATTGGGGGAGTTATTACGAGCACGAACCCGTGGTCTTGGCCGTGGCCTTGTCCCAAACCACGCGTTTGCGTCCCCGATTGGTGGGGGGCGCTTGACCATGGGTTTGATCACCGCCAACGCACATTGGACCGATGCGTCCTGGAGCGACGCGCTGGCCACATTGCCGAACGCTATGAAAGACCCGGGTGTGCGCGTCTTGGCCTCGGTGCTGGACAACACACCCGCCGCTTTGGCCTTGGACGATTGGGCGCGAACCCACGGTTGGGTCCATGTGCCGCTGCCTTTGTTTTTCACGCCCGCACAGATGCGCCACGCTGTGGCCCGTGCGGGTGTTGACACCTTGGTCGTCTTGCCCGCTGTGTCACCGATTTGGCCAGAGGCAAGCGCACAGCCTCTTTCGGTGATGGGCGAGGACTGGGGTGTGTTGCGCTTGAACACCCCAGCGGTGGCCATGCCGCCTGGCACCCAAACCATCACCTTCACATCGGGCACCACCGGCGCGCCCAAGGGCGTCTGTTTGAGCGAGTCGGCCATGGACACCGTGGCACACGCTTTGGCACAGACCATGGCGCCACTGGGCATTCAACGCCACCTCAACGCTTTGCCCTTTGCGGTTTTGTTGGAGCATGTCGCGGGTGTGCGTGCCGCGCGTGCCGCCGGCGCCGACCTCATCACCTTGCCCTTGGCCGAGCTGGGTTGGCAAGGCGCCAGCGGGTTCGACATCGCCCGGTTTCATCAAGCCGTGCTGCGCCATGAGGCCCACAGCGTGGTGCTCCTGCCGCAAATGTTGCGCGCTTGGTGTGCCTTGCTGGCCACAGGCACCGTTCCACCGCCCACCAGCTTGCGCATGGTCGCCGTCGGTGGCGCTTCGGTGGGTGCATCGTTGATTTTGGCCGCGCAAGCGTTGGGTTTGCCGGTGTTTGAGGGCTATGGTTTGTCCGAGGGTGCATCGGTGCAATGCTTGAACTTGCCGGGAGCCAGCCGAGCAGGCAGCGTGGGTCGACCCTTGCCCCATGTGCGTTTGCGCTTGGCCAGTGATGGCGAGTTGTGGGTGCAGGGCAGTTTGATGTTGGGCTATTTGGGTGATGAAACCCCCATGCCCGCCGAATGGCCCACCGGTGATTTGGCCCGCATCGATGAGGAGGGTTTTGTGTTCATCGAAGGGCGCAAGAAAAACGTGCTCATCACCTCGTTTGGGCGCAACGTTTCGCCCGAGTGGGTCGAGACGCTGTTGCGCGCCAGCCCAGTGGTGCGCGAAGTGGTGGTCTTGGGCGACGGACAGGCTCAACTCAGCGCCGTCATTTGGCCTGTGAGCGAAGCCGTGAGTTCCGCACAGATCGATGCCGCTGTCCAAGCCGCCAACCGCCAATTGCCCGACTACGCGCAACTGTGTCAATGGGTGCGCGCCCAACACGCTTTTTGCCAAGACACCGGCATGAGCACCAACAACGGTCGTCCACAGCGATTGGCCATGCTTCAAGCCCACGCCCACGCACTGGGGTTTTCTTCATCACTGTCAGAGGTCACACCATGAGCTTTTTTCAACGACTCGTTTCTGAGACGCATGCCCATCGCCAATCTTTGCTGAGCGCACCCATCATCCAAGCCGCGCTCAGCGGCACGGTGACGCGCGAGAGCTACAGGGCCTTTTTGCAAGAGGCCTACCACCACGTCAAACACACCGTGCCCTTGTTGCGCGCCACGCGCGATGCCTTGCCAGCGCACCACGCTTGGTTGACTGAGCCTTTGAACGAATACATCGAAGAAGAAACCGGACACGAGGCTTGGATCTTGGACGACATCGTGGCCTGCGGCGGTGACCGCAGCCAAGCCGAACACAGCCAGCCCGCGCCGGCCACCGAGCTGATGGTCGCCTACGCGTATGACACCATCGCGCGGGGCAACCCCTTGGGCTTCTTTGGCATGGTGCACGTGCTCGAAGGCACCAGCGTGTCGTTGGCCTTGATGGCCGCCGACGCTATCCAGTCGGCTTTGGCCTTGCCCGATGCGGCGTTCAGCTATTTGCGCTCACACGGCACCTTGGATTTGGAGCACACCGACCATTTTGAGTCGCTCATGGGCAGCATCGAGCGCCCCGAAGATCAGGAGGCCATCGTGCACGCGGCACGCATGTTCTACCGCTTGTACGGTGATGTGTTTCGCGGTTTGCCCATGCCTTCGGTGGTGGCAGCCCAGGAGTTGGCATGCCCTTGAGTCATTTGCGCGTTGTGTTGGTGGGTGCCAGTGGGGGCATTGGGCAAGCCATGGTGAGCGCATTGCGGGAGCAGGGCGCCCATGTGGTCCCTGTGGGACGCCGTTGGCCACAGGGCATGCCCTTCGGCGCGATCAGCGCCGACATCACCTTGCCCCAAGACCGCCAGCGTTTGGTGGACGCTGTGCGCGATCAAAACCTGAATACCGTGGTCATGGCCGCGGGGGTGGCTTGCTTCAAACCGGCGGATCAATTGGCCGATGATGAGGTGAACCATTTGATGACTGTCAACGCCACCGCACCCATGCAGCTGTCTGCGGCGCTGTTGCCCCATTTGCTGACGCTCCCCCAATCGCGACTGGTGTTGGTCGGTTCGGTCTTGGGGCACATCGGTTTGCCGGGGCACACCGTCTATGGAGCCAGCAAATCGGCCCTGCACGGTTTTGCCGAGGCATTGAGGCGCGAGTTGACCGGGTCCTCGGTGCAGGTGCAGTGGTTGGCACCCCGTGCCACCAGGACCGACTTCAACGACGCCATGGCCAGCGAATTCAACCGTTTGACCGGCACGCAGACCGATGACGTGAGCGTGGTGGCGCAGGCCTTGGTCAAGCTGTTGCTGACAAAGTCCTGTGAGCGGGTGTTGGGGTGGCCAGAGCGTCTGGGTGTTCGTCTCAATGCTTGCTTGGGGGCTGGCATGGACCCGGCCTTTGCCAAGCAAGCCAGCGTCTTGCGTCGTTTGTTTATGTCGCCTTATTAAGGACCAGGTATGTTGAAAACGTTGGGCCTGTGGGCCATGGGCTTGAGCATGATGTCGTCGGCGGTGTGGGCCACGCCTGCGATGGACACGGGTGTGTTGGAGTTACAGCACGAATGGGAAGCCATCCGTTACCAATCCCCCGCGAGTGAGAAGTTGGGCCGTTGGGAGCGTCTGGCCAGCAAGGCACAACAATTGGTGTCGCAATACCCAAAGCAAGCCGAACCGCTGATTTGGCAAGGCATTGTGCTGAGCTCGTGGGCGGGAGACAAAGGTGGCTTGGGCGCCTTGTCGATGGTCAAAGAGGCCAAGGCCATCTATGAAAAAGCCTTGGTCATCAACCCCAATGCCATGGAGGGTTCGGCCTACAACAGCTTGGGTGTGCTTTACTACAAGGTGCCGGGTTGGCCGATCGGTTTTGGCGACAAAGAGCAAGCCAAGCTGCTGTTGGAAAAAGCCTTGCAGATCAACCCCAAAGGCATCGACCCGAACTTTTTTTACGCAGAGTACTGGGCAGAAGTGGGGCGAGCCGATCAAGCCCGTGTGTATTTGGAGCGTGCTTTGGCCGCACCACCCAGGCCCAACCGACACGTGGCCGACACCGGCCGAAAAGAAGAGATCCGGGCTTTGCTCAACACCCTCAAGGCTTCCTCAGCCGCACGGTGATGTGGTGTTCGTCCGGGGCCTGCACCTGCACATGCAGGCCGTGCAGTTCGGCCACGCGTTGAACGATCGAGCCACCCAAACCACTGCCGGTTTGTTCGGCCCCTGGCGGGCGGTGGAAACGTTCACCCCATCGGGCCACCCGTTCGGAGGCACGTTCGGTCACGGTGTTGGTGATGACCAGGGCTTCTGGGCTTAAGCGAATTTCCACCGTGCTGTGGGCTGAAGCGTAGCGCACCGCGTTGTCGAGCAGGTTGCGCATGAGCACCCCCATCAAGACAGCGTCGCCCAGAACAGGCAGCGCCGTCCTTGGGTCATCTGGCCACTCGCACACCAAGTCCACTTGACGCTGATCGCTCAAAGGCAACACATCCGAGACCGCTTGTTCCACCAGCGGTGGCCAGTTCACGGGTTCGGCCTGTGGCAGGCTTTCGGTGGCATCTAGGCGCGACATTTGGAGCATCTGCGTGACCAAACGTTGCATTCGTTCAAAACCCGCCGCCAATTGGCGCTGGGCTTGTGTTTTTTCACGTTCGTCCTTGGCGTTTTGCATCACCTCCCATTGGGCACGCAAAACGGCCAATGGGGTACGCAACTCGTGGGCAGCATCGGCGGTGAACCGACGTTCGCGCTGAAGCAAAGCCCCGACTCGGCCAAACAATTGGTTCATGGCTGTGAGCAAGGGCCTGAGTTCCTGGGGTTGTTCATCCACCGCCAAGGCGCGCAAGTCATCGGCTTGACGTTGGTTGAGGTCTCGGGTCAAGGTCAAGACGGGTGACAAAGCCATGCGAATGGCCACGCTCATGGCCCAAGCCAGCAAAGGTAAGACCAACAGCCAGGGCAAAATCTGGCTGCCCATCAGATTCCACACCAGTTCGTCGCGTTCGTAGAGCTTTTGCCCGGCAGCCACCACCAAGGTGGCATTGCTTTCTTGCAGATAATAAATGCGCCAAGGCTCTTGGTTGAGGGTGAGCTCAACAAAACCCGAGGCGTCGGTGCGGTAAGGTATGCCGACGCTGCTGGCATCGACCAGCAAGTGATGGCCGTTCGGATTCCAAGCGGCGATAGCGATGTCGTTAACGTCGGCGTTGCCTGAACCGTCGGCCGAGATCGTGGGTTCGCGACTCGAGGCGGAGTCGCCTGTTGGGCGTTTACCCAATTGCAAGATGCTGCTCTGAACTTCACGCGCCAAATGGATCATTTGGGTATCAAACAGCTCGTTGACTTCTTGCTCGGTTCGGTTGACAGACAAGAGCAAAGCCAAAATCCATGCTGCTGGCGCAGCGATGAGCAAGTACACCAGCAGACGTTTATGCAAACTCATGTCAACACACTTTCAGAGCCCAAAACGTAGCCCACACCGCGTATGTTGCGAACGATCTTAGGATGAATTTTCTTACGCAAGTGGTGAATGTGGACCTCCAGCGCATTGCTGTCGGGTTCGCTGTCCCCCCAATCGTAGAGTTTGCTCTGAAGTTCAGATTTGCTCCAGATTTTCGCGGGATTCATTAAAAAAGTTTCCAGCAAGTTGATTTCACGACGGGTCAATTCAATGGTTTGTTTTTGCCAGCGGGTGATCTTGGTGCTGGGGTCGTGCTCTAAACCTGCGTGGGTCCAGACGGTGTGAGTTTTTCCATGCGAACGCCTTAACATGGCCCGCAGTCGGGCTGCCAGTTCATCGATGGCGAGGGGTTTGATGAGGTAGTCGTCCGCTCCGCTGTCCAGACCTTTGATACGGTCATCCAATCCGTCTCGAGCGGTCAATATCAAGACAGGCGTTTTGATGCCTCTACTACGCCATCGCTTGAGCCACACCACACCATCGTCATCGGGTAACCCCAAATCCAACACCAAAGCATCGTAGTCTGTACTCGTCAGTGCATGATGGGCTTCCAGACCTTGGGTGAACCAGTCAACGACGTGCCCATGTTGTCGTAGACCCGTTGCGATGGCCTGCCCTAAGGCCAGGTCGTCCTCTAAAATTAGCAGTCTCATGAACGCCTGTTGTGTGTTCTCTTAGGGCATTTTCAGATGACTTAATTAACTGAAAATGAATTTTTCACCACCAAGCCCACAAGGCGGCCAACCACACCCCACCACACAACAACAAACTTAACAACACGGCTGCGCTGCCCAAGTCTTTGGCACGTTTGGAAATGGCGTGCCATTCGGGGCCGATGCGATCAATTGCGGATTCAACGGCTGTATTGAGCAACTCCGTGACCATCACCAGCACGACCACAGCAATCAGTATCGCGGTCTCCATCCAGTTCGCACCGATCACGAAAGCCAAGGGCAACAGCGGGATGGCCAAGATGGCCTCTTGCCGAAAGGCGGGCTCGCCCCATCCGGTTTTTAGGCCGTCGATGGAGTAGGTGAAGGCGTACAAAACGCGAGACAAACCGGTGCGTTTGGTGGGGATGGGTGTTGACATGGGTGGTTTGGTGCAAGGTCGATAATGTGTGGGTGCATTTTCGCATCTTGTTGTCAGGAGTGGCCCGTGGGAACGGTTGGTATTGTGGTGTCTTTGTGTTTGCTCATGTACTGGGCCTACCGTGGCGTGAGCGTGTTGTTGCTGGCCCCCGTTTTGGCTTTGCTCGCCGTGGTGATGTCGGGCGATGTGGCCCTGCTGCTGCCGGTCTACACCCAAGTCTTCATGAAGGCGATGGGTGGCTACCTGATGCAGTTCTTCCCGCTGTTTTTGCTCGGGGCGATTTTCGGCAAGTTGATGGACGAGTCGGGTTCTGCTCGGTCCATTGCCCAGGGCATCGTTTCAGCGGTGGGCCCACAACGCGCCATCCTGGCCGTGGTGTTGGCGTGCGCTGTGCTGACCTACGGCGGTGTGTCTTTGTTTGTCGTGGCGTTTGCGGTCTATCCGGTGGGAGCGGCCTTGTTTCGCCAAGCGGGCATCCCCAAGCGTTTGATCCCCGGCGCGATCGCCTTGGGCGCTTTCACCTTCACCATGACAGCCTTGCCCGGCACGCCCGCGATCCAAAACGCCATCCCCATTCCGTTCTTCGGCACCGACGCCTTTGCAGCGCCCGGTCTGGGTGTGATCGGCGCGGCCATCATGTTCGGTTTGGGTATGTGGTGGCTCAACGGTCAAGCACGAAGCCTCATGGCCGCGGGTGAGGGCTATGGTGATGACGCCCATGCGCCCAGCGCCAACGAGGCACCCGTACCGTCGGTGTGGGTGGCGCTCATGCCCATGATTTTGGTGGTCCTGCTCAACGCCTGGATGTCCAAGTGGGTGCTGCCCAGCATGGATTGGTCCGTCCTGCAAGAAGCCCGCATGGGCGGCCTGAGCGATGCCAAATCCTTGATCGGCATTTGGTCCATCATCGTGGCGCTGAGTGTGGCCAATGTGTGTTTGCTCGTGATGCACCGCCAGCGTTGGGCCAATTGGATGAAGACGCTCAACGACGGCGCCACCTCATCCATGCTGCCCATGCTCAACACCGCCACCGAAGTGGGTTACGGCACGGTGATTGCTTCATTGGCAGGCTTTGCGTTGATCCGTGATGCCTTGCTGTCGGTGGCCCCTGGCAACCCCTTGGTCTCTGAGGCGGTGGCGGTCAATGTGTTGGCCGGTATCACCGGTTCGGCCTCGGGTGGTATGTCGATCGCGCTCAACGCACTGGGGTCTGAGTTCAGCACCATGGCACAAGCCGCGGGCATCAGTCCCGAGTTGCTGCACCGCGTGGCCACCATGGCCTCGGGTTGCATGGACACCCTGCCTCACAACGGGGCGGTGATTTCGTTGTTGGTGATTTGTGGCTTGACGCACAAGGCGTCTTACCAATACATCGCCATGAACACCGTGGTGTTCCCGCTGGTGGCATTGGTTGCGGTGGTGGGCTTGGGCACGGCCTTCGGCAGTTTTTGAACTTCAGCGCGCACCCACACTGACCGAGCCAAACACCGTTTTGGCCTCGGCGGGTAAGCAGCGCCAGTACTGAGGGCTGGCTTCGACCTTACCGCCCAAGGCCGCCGCTGCTTGCCAGCTCCAGCGCGGGTGGTAGAGGTAGGCGCGGGCCAAGGCAATCAAGTCTGCGTCACCACGGGCCAAGATGGCCTCGGCTTGGTGCGGGTCGGTGATCAAGCCCACCGCGATCGTGGTGAGTCCCGATTTTTGTTTCACCCAACGCGCAAACGGCACTTGGTACTCCGGCCCCAAGACGATGCGCTGCTGTGGGCTGACGCCCCCGGACGAGACGTGGATGTAGTCCGCGCCTGCAGCCTTGAGCCTGACGGCGAGGTCGGCGGTTTCTTCGGGCGTCCACCCGCCCTCGACCCAATCGCTGGCGGACACCCGCATGCCCAGCACACCACCAAAGACCGCCCGCACCGAGTCGAATACCCGCATGGGAAAGCGCACGCGGTTGTCAAAGGACCCACCGTAAGCGTCGTTTCGTTGGTTGGCCAATGGCGAGAGAAATTCGTGCATCAAGTAGCCGTGCGCAGCGTGCAACTCGATGGCTTCGATGCCCATGGCATCGGCGCGACGCGCAGCTTGTACGAATTGCGACACCAGGGTGTCCAAGTCGGCTTCGCTCAAGGCCCGAGGCGCCGCCTCCTGTGACAAATGGGGCAGGGCAGATGGTGCGACCGTGGGCCAACCGCCATCGGAGGGCGAGAGCAATTGCCCACCGTGCCAAGGCAAGGCGCTGGAGGCTTTGCGCCCAGCGTGCGCGAGCTGGATGCACACCGGTACGGGCGGCGCCCAACGGCGTGCGCGGTGCAAGGCATCGGCCATGGCCGCAGCGGTGTCGTCATCCCACAGGCCCAAGCAACCAGGCGAAATGCGTCCCGCCGGCTCCACCGCGGTGGCTTCGATGGTGAACAGGCCGGTGCCGCTGTTGAGCATCTGAGCCCAGTGCTGCAAATGCCAATCGGTGGCGCGACCGGTCTCGGCCGCGTATTGGCACATGGGTGCGACGATGGTTTTGTTGGCCAATCGGAATTCGCCACGAGGGGTGTGGAAAACGTGTTCGGAAAACAGCAAGCTCATGCATTAACTCCTTGGATCAATGCAGGATAGTCGAAAAAAAAGCCTGTCGAGGTCGACAGGCTTTGGATGACCTTGGACCTGGCTCAGTTGCTTTGAGCCGTGGGCTCAGGCAAGGGCTCGGTGCGTGGGTTCAACGTGACCCAAGTGGCAGAGGCCGGAACGGGCATGCGGTAACCTTGGAAAAACACCGCCAGATCTCCCCATTGGTTGGATTGAATGCGCCAAGGGGCGCTGCCGCGGACGGTGATTTTTTCGCCAGCCTTCAAGTTGACTTGGGTGATTTTCTTGTTGCGATCTTGGACACAGATGTTTGCATCGGCATTGGCCACCAGATGAACGTAGGTGCTGGGTTTTTCCATTCCTCGTGGCATGAAGCTGTTGCCAGGGCCTTCGCTCCATTGACAGGCTGTCAATTGCCCCGGTGACGTGGCGGGTTCGGTGGCTTGGGCCAATGGTGTGGGTATCACCGCAGGAGTGGCCGGCAGCGTGGCCGTTCCTTCTGGCTGGGCAACCACGTTGCTGGCTGCCACAGTGGGCGCAGTCGTGGTGTTCACAACCACGGGGGTGGATGCCAGTGGTGCTGGGGTTTGCACCGCCTCGCGAGATGGGGCGTTGTTGGTGCTCAGCAACTGCGCGCCGAATACCCCAGCCAAGAGCAAAACACCCAACCCAGACAAGATGGGTACCCAACGCTGGTTCCAAGCTTGGGGAGGGGCTTCTGGCGTCGGCAGCACGGGTGTGGGTGCTGCGCTGAGCGTTTCTTCCAGACTGGGCGATGCGACAGGGCTGGGCGAAAAACCAAACAGGGAAGGCGTTTCAGCCACGGGTTCCTCTGTCACTCGAACGACGTCAGCACCCAGTTTGAGCAAGAGCTTGCGGCCCATTTGGAATTTGATGCTCTGGCTATAGAACAACTCATTGCCGCCTTCTTCCAACTGCCGCAATTGAGCAGCGGAAATGGATGCCGTGCGCGAAAACTCATGAATGTCCAAACCTGCTGCCGTGCGCAGGTCTTTGAGCAATCGGCCGTCTTCGGCCAGCCAAATAGAGTCGTTCATAAAATCAATGTCGTTGGCTGAGATCCACCGATCCGGCGGTAGAGATAAATCTCATTGTTATACAAAGCCCAAGGTGTTACAAGAGAAAACCCAACAAAACTAACAAAAGCTTGCAAATTGTCGTAAAAGCGACGCAATCGAGGTCCTTGGTGATTTAGGCGTGAAAGCGGTAGCCGATACCTCGAACCGCACGAACGGGCAGTGGTAAACCCGTTTCTCTGTCGATTTTTGCGCGCAGTCGGCTCATGATGACTTCGATGCGGTGCTTGTCCCACTCCTCGGGTGGCAGGCCTAGGCTGTTGGCCAGTTCATCGTGGGTGCAATTGTGGTTGGGCTGGCTCATGAGCGGACGGATCACTTGCAGTTCGGTGATCGTCAACGCCACGGTGCGGGCGTTGGGTGCGGTGAGCATGGCATTGGATTCGTTGAGCCTCCAAGCGGCGGGGCTCGGGGTGGTCAGTGCACTGGCTTGCGGACTGTGGACCGGTGCCGGGCTGAAGCGTTCGCCCAAACGTTTGAGCACCAACACCAATTCGGCCATGTCCACCGGTTTGGTGAGGTAAGCGTCTGCGCCTTGTGCCAAACCCGTCAAGCGGTCCTCACGCAAGCCCCGTGCGGTCAGGAACACAATGCCCATGTGCGGGTTGTTCTGACGCAGGTAGCTGCAAATGTCCAAGCCATTTTCTTCACCCGGCAGGCCGATGTCCAAGACCGCCACGGTATTCGGTTGGGTGGCCAAAAAACGGTAAAAACCCGGTGCCGACTCAAAGGTTTTGACCGAAAAGCCATGGTGCGTGAGCTGGAAAGCCATTTCCTCCCGCAAAATCGACTCATCTTCGACAATGGCAACATGGAATGGCAATTTGGACTGCATTTTTTGGTGCATTTCTGGCATGTTTGAGCAACTAAATGATTTTTGACAGTTTAAAGCTTTGTCGCTGCTGGTGGCTGTTCCTTTTTTGGGTTGCTGCTGGCGCGGCACATGCCCAGTTGGTGTTGACGCCCAAGCCAGAGCCGGCGACTGTATTGGGCCATGTGCATGCCAATCCACAGGGCTTGGCGTTAGAGACCGAAAGCCAAGCCTTAGAAGCTTGGGACCGAGGTGATTTTGTTCGATTGACCCGTCACTTGGCCAGGGGCTATTCATCAGAGCCAGTGTGGTTGGCTTTGGATGTGCGGCGGCAAGACCATTCCGTGGCCAAGCTGTGGGTGTTGGAGGTGGGGCCCAGCGCATTGGATCGGGTCGAGGCTTGGGTACGCACGCCAGACGGTGTGCGTTATTTGGGGCGTGCAGGGGATCAGCGCGCAGCCCATCAGGCACCCGTGCTCGCGCTCAAACCGACCTTCGTCTTGGACATGGGCGATGAACTTTCAGCCACGCTCATGATCCGCATCCAAACCTCCAGCACCCAAGTGGGATTGGTGCGATTGATGTCGGCCAGGGTCTATCCATCCGAGCAGGCCAAAGAAGGCGGTTTGTTGGGGTTCATTTTCACGGTCTCGGGTGTGCTGTTTTGGCTGGCCGTTAGCCGTGCCTGGCTCACCCGTGATCCTTCAAGCGCCTTGTGGGCCGCCTATATATTGGTCACGGCATCCCTGTGGGCCTTTTTGGATGGCTTGGCTTACCGGTTCATTGAATGGGACGATCCGCCAACCATCAACCGCTGGGTCAGCGGCTTGACCTTGCTGAGCTGGGGCTTCATGGCGGCTTTTGTTTCAACGATGTTCGAGTTCCGTTTGATCCGGTCTTGGATTCCCAGGGCGGTGTGGTGGTCCTTTGGTGCGTTGCTGTTGCTGGGTTTGCCTGGTATTTACTGGGGATGGGTGGCGATTGACACTGTGGTGGCAGTGGGTTTGGTGATGTATTTGCCGTTTGTTGTGCTGGGACTGATTTACCAAATTGCCCAGGGGCGCAGCCTCAGCGTGTGGCACGGCCCTTGGATGCTGGTGTACTTTGCGTTTTTGGTTTGGCACGTTTTGGCCACGCGGGGGTGGGTGCCGTACAGCTACATCAGTTTTTATGGCTGGCAAGTGGCGGGTGTGACATCGCTCATCTCCATGCACTGGGCGATGATCCACCAGGCTCGTGCAGTCCTCAGGGCGCGAGACCAAGAGCGCGTCAAGTTGTTGGCTGAAATTTCCAACAAAAACCAAGAGCTGGAAGACCGCGTGGCCGAACGCACCCGTTCCTTAGCCAATACGCTCAACGAGATGGAGCGTGCCGAGTCTGAGCAACGCCAATTGCTATCGATGGCCTCTCACGAATTCCGAACCCCTGCGGCCATGATCAAAGCTTCGCTCGACTCTCTGGCGATGCTCAAAGATCAAACCCCACCCCTGGTCCAACAGCGCCTGAACAACATGGCCTTGGCCAGTGAGCGGATGGTTTTGTTGGCCAATGGCTTGATTCAGCAAGACCGTTTGCGTGAGCACAGTTTGCGCCCCCAGTTGGAGCGTTTGGATGTGTGCGCCTTGGTGAAGTCGGTGGCCGCCCACTATCCCAATGCGGCGGCCATTGACTGGTCTTGTCCACAAAATACCCTGCACATGACCGCAGACCCCACCTTGCTGAGCATCGCACTCTACAACTTGGTGGACAACGCTTTGCGCCACCACCCTGCCGATGCCACCAGCCCTGTTCGTGTGTGCTTGAATACCCGGCTGGGCGACCAAGGTCTGCCAGGCGATTGGATCGTCATCCGTGTCTCAGACAGCGGACCCGGTGTGCCCGACGAGGAGAAACCCCGTTTGTTCGATCGTTTTGAATCGGGGCAGACACGACCGGACCGTGCACCCTCCGGCCTGGGTTTGTCCATCGTGTCGCGGGTCGCGCAAGTGCACGGCGGGCGTGTGGCCCTGAGCGATAACAGCCCCGTGGGCAGTGTGTTTGAGTTGGTCCTGCCGCTCAACCAAAGCGCACCGTGAGCGGACTTCAGCTGGTGGTCAAAGCCTGCATGACCATGGCCGCGCCCCAAGCGTCGTTGGCGGCGTAGATCACTTGCGACGGACTGAGCTCGCGCACCGACCAATTGGAGGTGGCCGCTTTTTTGGATTTGGCGAATTGCTGGCCAAACATGACCGCCACCGCACCCTTGATGCCCAATTCTTTGCGGTAGCCCCGTTCACGGAACACGCTGTTGATGTCGAGCAGCAGCGGCGGGTCGACGCCCAGACGCTGCTGAATGCGCTTGTGGTCATCGCCCAGTCCAAAACCCGCTTTGGTGATGCTAGGCATGGCCAGCAGTTCGGCGACGGTGGTTTTGACCTTGGGGTCGTGCAGCTGAAACACCCACGCGTGCTCGGTCGTGGCGAATTGCGCCACGTGTGGACCATCGGATACTTGGTCTTTGAAAAATGTGGGTTTGGATTCGGTATCAAACCCCCAGACACAGGACTGCACCAGCGCGTTTTGTGCTGCCCAGGCTTGCTCCGGGGTTCGGACCACAGTGATGTGCTCCAGTGGCAAACGCTCAAACAAGGGCAGGCTGGCGATCTCGTCTTTGCTGGGTGAGTGTGGGATTTGGGGCATGCAGACCGATGATACGGTGTGCGTCAAGCCACCAGGTCGGCTTGTTCGAGGTTGCGCCTGTCGGGACGGGTGTCCCCCACACACATGGCCGCCAAGGGCGACTCGGTTTTGGCATCGACCGGAAAGAACCCCGTCATGCCATGCACATAGAACGAAGCATAGCTCGAGAATGCCATGGTCCATTCGGGGAATCGACGCTCGGTGATGCTGTAGCGAGCCAACAATTCGACGTCGTGGTGACGCACGTCACGCAAAAGGCTTTCCCACAATGCGTCGATGCTGGCACTGCTGCCCTCAATGCATTGGGTGAATTGCCCGTCTAAGTACAACAAATGACCGGTGATGCCCAAACGCTGGTTACGCTGACGGGCTTCGGTCAAAAGGTTGAAGAGGTGCAGCGTGCCGAAGTCTTGGCTGGCTTTGGATTGGTAGATGAGGCGCTCAAGCATCGCAAAACGGACAAAAAGACAATAACCCCAATTTTATATGGGTTATCTTGTCCAACCCTGACGCGGCATCTCAAGGCCACCGCCAACGCCGGCGTTGGAGGCGGGGCGCCGCTCATGCGGCGTGCACGACTTCGAGCAAACGGTCCAAGCCGCCACTGTTGATGGCCACCATGGCCTGGGCGCGCACCGCCGGCTTGGCGTGGTAAGCCACCGACAAACCGGCCACGCCCATCATGGGCAGGTCGTTGGCACCGTCGCCCATGGCAATGGCTTGGCTCGGCGAGATACCCAATTGCTCGCAAGTCGCCAGCAGGGTTTTTCGCTTTTCTTCGCCGTCACAAATATCGCCCCAAGCCTGATCGACCATGCGCCCGGTCAGCACACCGTCCACGACCTCGAGCACGTTGGAGCGTGTCCAGTTGATGCCCAACACATCGCGCACATGGTCGGTGAAAAACGTGAAACCACCCGAGACCAGCAGCACCTTCATGCCTGCGTTTTGGCAGGCCTTCACCAAGGTGGCTGCGCCCGGATTGAGCTGCAGCCGCTCATCGAGCACCTGCTGCATGTGCGCCACGGTGACGCCTTTGAGCAGGGCCACGCGCCGGCGCAGGCTGTCTTTGTAATCGGTGATCTCGCCGCGCATGGCCGCTTCGGTGATGGCCGCGACCTCGGCCTTGCGGCCCGCCGCATCGGCGATTTCGTCCACACACTCGATGTTGATGAGCGTGGAGTCCATGTCAAAAGCGATGAGCTTGAATTCGCTCAAACGCAGCGGTGGGGTGAAGCCTTGGATGACCAGGCCGGGGGCGAATTCGGTGGGCGTTGTCATGGCGTGATTATCGGTTGACCCAAGTTACGCAACACATCGCGCACCATTTGCACGCGGTCGTGGACATCGGGCAAGGCTTTTTCGATGCGCAGTTTGTCGTTGCCGGCGAGCTTGATGTGTTTGTTTTTCTGGATCAGATGAATGATGGCCATCGGGTCGATCGGTGGGTTGGGCTTGAAGCTGATCTGGATCACACCCGGCGCGGCGTCGACCTTGATCACGCCATAAGGCTGGGTGAGCACCCGCAAGCGGTGCACGTCGATCAGGGTTTGGGCCTGAGGGGGCAGTTTGCCGAAGCGGTCGACGATCTCTTCAAGCATGCTGTCGATCTGGTCGTTGGTTTTGGCGGTGGCGAGTTTTTTGTAAAAACTCAACCGCAGGTGCACATCGCCGCAATAGTCGTTGGGCAAGAGGGCCGGAGCGTGCAGGTTGATGTCGGTGGCCGCCTGCATGGGGCTGAGCAGGTCTGGTTCGCGCCCGGCCTTCAGGCTGGCCACGGCCTCGGCCAACATCTCGTTGTAGAGCTGAAAGCCCACCTCCAGCATGTTGCCGCTTTGGTTTTCGCCGAGCACCTCACCCGCGCCGCGGATCTCCAAATCGTGCATGGCCAAATAAAAGCCGCTGCCGAGTTCTTCCATTTGCTGGATCGCGTCCAAGCGCTGCTGCGCCTGTTTGGTCAGGCCCTCGATCTCGGGTACCAACAAATACGCATACGCTTGGTGGTGGCTGCGGCCCACACGCCCGCGCAACTGGTGCAACTGGGCCAGACCAAATTTGTCGGCGCGGCTCATCACGATGGTGTTGGCTGTGGGCACGTCGATACCGGTCTCGATGATGGTCGAGCACAGCAGGAGGTTGTAGCGTTGCGCCACGAAATCGCGCATGACGCGCTCAAGTTCGCGCTCGGGCATTTGGCCGTGGGCGATGGCGATGCGGGCCTCGGGCAAATAAGCCTCGAGCTGTTGGCGCCGGTTTTCGATCGTCTCGACCTCGTTGTGCAGGAAGTACACCTGACCCCCGCGCTTGAGTTCGCGCAGCACGGCCTCGCGGATCACGCCTTGGCCTTCGTTGCGCACAAAGGTTTTGATGGCCAAGCGCCGCTGGGGCGCGGTGGCGATCACGCTCAAATCGCGCAAGCCCTCCAAAGCCATGCCCATGGTGCGCGGGATCGGCGTGGCGGTCAGTGTGAGCACATCGACCTCGGCGCGCATGGCCTTCATGGCCTCTTTGTGGCGCACGCCAAAGCGGTGTTCCTCGTCGATGATGAGCAGGCCCAAGTTCTTGAACTGGGTTTTTTCGCTCAAGAGCTTGTGCGTGCCCACCACGATGTCCACCGTGCCGTCGGCGATGCCTTTCATGGCGGCGGTGATCTCTTTTTGTGAGCGAAAGCGGCTCATCTCAGCGATCTTTACCGGCCACTTGGCAAAGCGGTCCACCAAGGTTTGGTGGTGCTGTTCGGCCAAGAGCGTGGTGGGGGCCAGCAACGCCACCTGTTTGCCGCCGGTCACGGCCACAAAGGCCGCACGCAAAGCCACTTCGGTTTTACCAAAGCCCACATCGCCGCAGACCAAACGGTCCATCGGGCGCGGGCTGATCATGTCTTGGATGACGGCGTGGATGGCCGCCTTCTGGTCGGCGGTTTCTTCAAAGCCAAAATCGTTGGCAAAGGTTTCGTAGTCTTGTGGGCTGTAGCGGAAGGGGTGGCCCACGCGCGCGGCTCGGCGAGCGTAGATGTTGAGCAACTCGGCGGCGGCGTCTCGCACCTGTTCGGCGGCTTTGCGTTTGGCTTTTTCCCACTGACCGCTGCCCAGCCTGTGCAGCGGCGCCTCGTCGGCACTCACGCCCGTGTAACGCCCAATGAGCTGCAGCTGACTCACGGGCACATACAGCACAGCTTGGTCGGCGTATTCCAAGTGCAAGAACTCTTGTAAAGCGGGCGTTCCGTCGGTGTTTCTCTCGCCCATGTCCAAGTGGATCAGGCCACGGTAACGGCCAATGCCATGTGAGCTGTGTACCACCGGGTCGCCGATGTTGAGTTCGGAGAGGTCTTTGATCAGCGCCTCGACATCGCTGACCTGTTCTTGTTTTCGGCGTCGACGCACACCCACGCTGCTGGCAAACAGCTCGGTTTCGGTGACCAAGTCGATACCTTGGTTTAACCAAGCAAAGCCCGCAGTGAGTGCGCCCGTGGCCATGCCCATGGGTTCGGCGCTGTCCAAGAATTCGCTGAGCTGGTCAAACACCGGTGGGTTGAGGCCGCTGGCACGCAAAAAGTCCAACAGGCTTTCGCGCCGGCCATCGCTCTCGGCCAAGACCAACGTGCGCCGACCGCTATAAGCCATGTGAGCTTTGAATTTGGCCAGCGGGTCCGCAGCGCCGCGCACCACCGCCAATTCGGGCAAAGCGGCCCAGTGTGCGTCATCGCTCACCAATTCGGGGGTGGCTCGCAAGGCCAACACCGGTTGCGCTTGGGCCAAGGTGTTGAACTGCTCGGCGCTCAGGAACAGGGACTCGGGCGGCAGGACGGGACGCTCGGGATCGCCAGCGAGCAAACGGTGGCGGTCCAGTGTGTCTTGCCAAAAGCGCTGAAACGCTGGCTCCAAGTCGCCGTGCAAGACCACCGTGGCGTCCGCACCCAAGTAGTCGAACACCGTGGCTGTGGCTTCAAAGAACAGCGGAAGGTAGTACTCAATCCCGGCGGTGGCCACGCCGTTACCCATGTCTTTGTATATGCGGCTACGAGTCGGATCGCCGTCGAGCAGCTCGCGCCAGCGCTGGCGAAACAGCGCGCGTGCTGCGTCGTCCATGGGGAATTCACGTCCCGGCAACAAACGCACCTCGGGCACAGGGTAGAGGCTGCGCTGGCTGTCGGGGTCGAAGGTGCGGATGGAGTCGATCTCGTCGTCGAATAAATCCACGCGGTATGGCACCAACGAGCCCATGGGAAAGAGGTCGATCAAACCGCCGCGCACCGCGTATTCTCCAGGGCTGACCACTTGTGTGACGTGTTGGTAGCCCGCCAAGGTCAGCTGGCTTTTGAGTTGCGCTTCATTCAACCGTTGTTTGACCTTGAATTCAAACGTGTAGGCCGCCAAAAACGCCGGTGGCGCCAAGCGGTACAGCGCGGTGGTAGCGGGGATCAGCACCACGTCGGCGTCGCGTTGACCACCGTGGCCGTAGATGCGCCACAGCGTGGCCAATCGCTCAGAGATCAAATCTTGGTGCGGCGAGAAGGTGTCGTAGGGCAGCGTTTCCCAGTCGGGGAACAAGGCGACACGCAGCTCGGGCGAAAAAAACGCCAACTCGTCTTGCAGCCTCTGCGCATCGGTGGCGTCGGCCGTCACGATGGCGGTGAGACGCCCTTGCTTACGCTCGCGCTCAGCCCATTGGCCCAACCACAGGGCGTCGGCACTGCCCATGGGGCGGGCCAGGGTGAAGCGTTTGCCGGGTTTGAGCGAAGGGAATTCCATGGGACATCTGAGGCTGGCAAGACAAAACCCCCCTGCCTGTTCGGGAGGGGGGGAGGGATTTGCTTCGATTCTAAAATGGACACATGAAAGCCCACGCGTCACCCCGTTGTTATGCCCTCTTGCCTTGCGCGGGTACGGGTTCTCGGGCTGGCACCGCCATCCCGAAACAGTACACCCCCTTGGTCGGTCGGGCCTTGGTCGACCACACGGTGCAAGCCTTGTTGCGGGTGGATCGCATCGATCAAGTCTGCGTGGTGTTATCGCCCGAGGATACCCACTGGTCCACCCACGGCGCTGCGCCGCACCCGCGCTTGAGCGTCGTGCGTTGCGGTGGTGCGACGAGGGCCGAATCGGTGTTTCAAGGTTTGCAAGCCTTGGCCGCACAGGGCGCTCAAGCCCACGATTGGGTCTTGGTGCACGACGCCGCGCGCTGCTTGATAGAAGCCACGCACGTCAACGCCTTGATCGATGCGTGCACGTCCGACGAGGTCGGTGGCTTGTTGGCCGTGCCCGTGCCGGACACGCTCAAGGCCGAAACCGATGGGCGCGTACAGCACACCTTGCCCCGCGAACACACTTGGCTGGCACAAACGCCACAAATGTTTCGCTGGGCTCCGCTGCACCAAGCCCTGCAGGTCGCCCAAGCCCAAGGCTTTGTCGGCATCACCGACGAAGCCAGCGCCATCGAAGCCCAAGGCCACGCGCCGCGTTTGGTGCGCGGCAGCACCCACAACATCAAAGTCACTTGGCCAGAAGATTTCGCTTTGGCCGAAGCCCTCATTCGGAGCCGTACATGAGCTTGTCAATTCGCGTGGGAGAAGGCTGGGACACCCACGCCTTGGTGGAAGGGCGCCCTTTGATCTTGGGTGGTGTCCACATACCGCACCCCAAAGGTTTGTTGGGCCACTCAGACGCCGACGCCTTGCTACACGCCATCACCGACGCCTTGTTCGGCGCGGCTGCGCTCGGCGACATTGGCCGTCATTTCAGCGACACCGATCCCGCCTTTAAAGGCGCGGACTCGCTGGTGTTGTTGCGCGAAGCCGCAGCACGTGTGCGTGCGGCGGGCTTTGAGATTGGCAATATCGACAGCACCGTGGTGGCACAAGCGCCCAAGCTCGCGCCGCACATCGACGCGATGCGCCGCAACATCGCACAAGCGTTGGACCTGGACGTGGCGTGTGTCAACGTCAAAGCCAAAACCGCAGAAAAGATGGGCCCGGTGGGCGAAGGCCGGGCCATGGAGGCCCGGGCCGTGGCGCTCATCAGCCGCGTGGGCTGAGCGCGCTGTTCAGGCTTATTGGGCGACCCAGCCGCCGTCCATGTTCCACGCCACGCCGCGCACGTTGTTGCCCGCGGGTGAACAGAAGAACACCGCCAATTCGCCCAACTCCTCGGGCGTGGTGAATTGCATGGAGGGCTCTTTCTCGCCCAACAAGACTTTTTTGGCGTCCTCGTTGGAGACGCCCAGCGCCGCGGCTTTGGCGTCCACTTGTTTTTGCACCAAGGGCGTGAGCACCCAACCGGGGCAAATGGCGTTGCAGGTAATGCCGGTGGTGGCGTTCTCTAAGGCGGTGACTTTGGTGAGGCCCACCACACCGTGTTTGGCCGCCACGTAGGCCGACTTCTCGGCCGAGCCGACCAAACCGTGCACCGAGGCCACGTTGATGATGCGGCCCCAGTTGGCTGCCTGCATGGCGGGCAGGGCGCAGCGGGTGGCGTGAAAGGCGCTTGAGAGGTTGATGGCAATAATCGCGTCCCAACGCTCGGTGGGGAAGTTTTCGATGCGGCTGACGTGTTGGATGCCGGCGTTGTTGACCAAGATGTCCAGTGAGCCCCACTGCGCTTGCGCAAACTTCACCATGTCTTCAATTTGCTCCACGCGGCTCATGTCGGCACCGTGGTAGGCGACCTTCACACCCAAGGCGGCAATCTCGGCTTTTGGCCCCTCGACATCGCCGAAACCGTTGAGCACGATGTTGGCGCCCTGACGGGCCAATGCCTTGGCGATGCCCAGGCCGATGCCGCTGGTGGATCCGGTGACGAGGGCGGTTTTGTTCTTCAACATGCGGTGAACTCCATTGCATTAGGATGATGGTCAGATTATGACCTTTCCCCTACTCAACCATTACACCGTTCAAGGCCTGTGTGCACCGGGTGGCGCCACCCGCCGTTTGGCCGCATGGGAGTGGCCTTGCGACAAGCCCAACAGCCGCCACTGGGTGGTGTGTGTGCACGGCCTCACGCGCCAAGCGCGCGACTTCGATGTGTTGGCTCAAGCCCTGCAGCCCCATGCCCGAGTCATCAGCATCGACGTGGCCGGACGCGGCCACAGCGATTGGCTGGAAGACGCCAGCAGCTACCACGTCGGCACCTATGTGGCCGATATCGCGCAGCTGCTCATGCAATGGCGCACTGCGCACCCCGAGGCACTGATCGACTGGGTCGGCACCAGCATGGGCGGCTTGATCGGCATGGCCTTGGCCGCGCAACCCGCTTTCGCCCCGCGCCGTTTGGTGCTCAACGATGTGGGGCCGGTGCTCGAGTGGACTTCGCTCAAACGCATCGCTGACTACGTCGGCAAGAACCCCAGCTTCGACACCGAAGCCCAGGCCGTGGCTTACTTGGCTCAGATCAGCGCCAGCTTTGGCCCGCACATGCCCGAGCAGTGGCTGGCTTTGTCGCGTCCCATGCTGCGCCAGCGCGCCGACGGTCGCGTCGGTTTGCACTACGACCCCAAGATCGCGCACCCCTTTGAAGCCATGGCCCAAGCGAACAGCGAAGCGGATGCGCGCCAAGCCATCAGTGCGGGCGAAGCTGCCATGTGGGCCATGTTCGATGCCATCGAATGCCCCACCTTGTTGTTGCGCGGTGCCGACTCGGACCTGCTCAGCCGCTCCACGGCCCAAGCCATGGGCCAACGCGGTCCGCGTGCGCGGTGTGTGGAATTCGCTGGTGTGGGCCACGCGCCCACTTTGGTTGCGCCCGACCAAGTGCAGGCCGTGTGCGACTTTTTGTTGACGCCATGAAGTCCTCGTTTTCTTCGGTGAGCAACGCTGCACCGTCGGCCTTGGCCGCGGCCACTTCGCACGACCTGCCGATCGACGCCGCTGCCTTGGCGCGTGCCCGCGCCTTTGCCGAGCCGCTCTTGTCGGGCGAGCAGCTCGACACCGGCGAGAACACCTGGCAGCACGCCGAGGCCGTGGCGCAAATCCTGCGCGACATGGGCGGATCCGAAGCCATGCAGGCCGCGGCCTATTTGGTCTACGCCTGCCAACACCTCAACCGCCCGCACGACGTGATCGCCAAAGCCTTTGGCGACAACCAAGCCGACTTGGCGGTGGAGACCACCAAGCTCGTTCAGTTGCAGCGCCAGGCGCGCAGCAAATCCGCCGGCAGCACAGCGTTGGACGCGCAACAAACCGAAAACGTGCGCAAGATGTTACTGGCGTTTTCGCGCGACCTGCGTGTGGTCATGTTGCGTTTGGCGTCACGTTTGCAAACCTTGCGCTACTTCGCCCTGAGCCGCCAGCGCCCCGAGGCCGCCTTGGCCCGCGAGTCTTTGCAAATTTTTGCGCCCTTGGCCAACCGCTTGGGTATCTGGCAAGTCAAGTGGGAAATCGAAGACTTGGCTTTTCGTTTTTTGGAGCCCGAGACCTACAAGGACGTGGCCCGGCTGCTCGATGAGAAACGCGTCGAACGCGAAGCCCATGTCGAGCAGGTGCGCACCGATTTGCAGCAGGCCTTGCTCGCTCAAGGCGTCAAGGCTGAGGTGCAGGGAAGGCCCAAACACATCTACAGCATCGTCAAAAAAATGCGCGGAAAGTCCTTGGGCTTTGACCGCGTGTTCGATATCCGTGCCTTGCGCGTCGTCGTTCCCAGCGTGGACGATTGCTACCGCGTGCTGGCCTGGGTCAACGACCATTTCACACCATTGGCCGAAGAGTTCGACGACTACATCGCCAAACCCAAGGCCAATGGTTACCAGTCGCTGCACACCGTGGTGCGCGACGACCAAGGCCGCGCGTTTGAAATTCAGATCCGCACACAAGCCATGCACGAACACGCCGAACATGGCGTGGCTGCGCACTGGGCCTACAAGGAGGCGGGCACCAAAGGCTACGCCGGGGTGTCGGCCAGCTCGGCCTATGACGCCAAAATCGCTGTGCTGCGCCAGCTCTTGGCTTGGGAGCGTGACCTCAGCGGCAGTGCCAGCGGTTTGTTCGACGACCGCATTTATGTGCTCACACCCGACGCGGCCATTGTCGAGTTGGCTCAAGGCGCCACGCCGCTGGACTTTGCCTACGCCGTGCACACCCAGTTGGGGCACCGCTGCCGCGGCGCGCGGGTAGACGGTGTGCTCGTGACGCTCAACACACCGCTGCAAAACGGTCAAACGGTGGAGATCACCGCCGCCAAAGAAGGAGGTCCTTCGAGGGACTGGCTCAACCCCGAGTTGGGCTTTTTGGTCAGTCACCGTGCCAAGAGCAAGGTGCGGGCATGGTTCAACGCACAGGTCCAAGAGGAGACGGTTGCACGCGGGCGCGAAGCGGTCGAAAAAGTCTTGCAACGCGAAGGCAAAACCGCTCTCAAGCTCGACGATTTGGCCACTGCCTTGGGTTTTGCTTCGGCCGCGGAGTTGTTTGAGCAGGTGGGCAAAGACGAGTATTCGCTGCGCAGCATCGAGCTGTACCTGCGCCCAGCGCCCGAACCCAGCGCCGAGCCCAATGCAGCCTTCATCAAAAAACCGCGCCGTCTACCCAGTGGTGTGCGCGGTGGCGTTTTGGTGGTGGGCATGGACTCGCTCATGACGCAGTTGGCCAAATGCTGCAAACCCGCGCCACCCGACGACATTGGTGGATTCATCACCAAGGGCAAGGGCGTGAGTGTGCACCGCAACGATTGCAGCGACTTCGTGCACCTGCAGCGCAAAAGCCCCGACCGCGTGATCGACGTGCAGTGGAGTACCAGCCTGAGCGCGCCCAAGCCCGGCGAGAAAGTGGTCTACCCCGTGGACGTGGCCGTACAAGCCCAGGACCGCCAAGGCCTGCTGCGCGACATCTCCGAAGTGTTTGCCCGCGAGAAGATGAACGTCATAGGCGTGCAAACCCAAAGCGTCAAAGGCACAGCTTGGATGACTTTCACGATCGAAGTGACCGATGCCCGCCAAGTGGCCCGCGCCATGTCGGTGGTGGGCGATGTGTCGGGCGTGACGGATGTGCGTCGAAAATGAGGTATACTGCGAGGCTTCGGATAAAACAATTTTTAGGCGCGTAGCTCAGTTGGTTAGAGCACCACCTTGACATGGTGGGGGTCGCTAGTTCGAATCTAGTCGCGCCTACCAAACACGGTAGAACAAAAGCCCTTCACGGCAACGTGTGGGGCTTTTTTGTTTTACCCCACAGCCTTTGCGGTTGATGGTGGTGCTTTATGCTGAAACCCATGAACACAACAAGCCCACGCTCTGCTGCACTGTCCGCTACCGCGGTGGTGACCCAGCTCACAAAACTCAACGGCGATGACGCCCAAGGTTGGCGTTTGATCGATGGCGCCTTAGAAAAACGCTTCGATTTTCCCGACTTTCACCGCACCATGGCTTTCGTCAACGCGGTGGCTTGGATCGCGCACCAAGCGGACCACCACCCCGATCTGGCCGTGTCGTACGCGCACTGCACCGTGCGCTACAGCAGCCACGACGTGGCTGGAATTTCGGATCGAGACTTTGCCTGTGCCAAGGCGGTGGACGCCTTGCAGGCATGAAAAAAGCGCCCGAAGGCGCTTTTTGCTGTTTTGGCGGAGCAGGCGGGATTCGAACCCGCGGTGGGCTATTAACCCACACACGCTTTCCAGGCGTGCGACTTAAACCACTCATCCACCGCTCCGTGAAGCCCACGATTGTAGCAGGGCCGTCAGCGGGTTTTCAGGTGCTCTTGCCTACATTGACCATTTTCATGGCCGAGGCGATCAAGCTGGAAACTTCGGTCATGTTGCCCGGCACGATGAGGGTGGTGGACGCGTCAGCAGCCACTTTGCTGTAGGCATCCACGGCGCGCTCAGCCACTTTGAGTTGCACCGCCTCTTGGCCGCCGGGCTGGCGAATGGCCGCGGCGATGCGTTCGATGGCCATGGCCGTGGCGTTGGCCACTTCGGTGATGGCCGAGGCTTCACCTTGGGCGTTGTTGATGGCGGCTTGTTTTTCACCTTCGGAGCGGGCGATGAAAGCTTCGCGCTCACCGGTGGCGATGTTGATTTGCTCTTGGCGACGGCCCTCGGATGCCGCGATCAAGGCGCGTTTTTCGCGCTCGGCGGTGATTTGGGCTTGCATGGCCAGCAAGATTTCTTTGGGAGGTGTGAGGTCTTTGATTTCGTAACGCAGCACCTTCACGCCCCAGTTGAGGGCGGCTTCGTCGATGGCGTTGACCACTTGGGCGTTGATGATGTCACGCTCTTCAAAGGTTTTGTCGAGTTCGAGTTTGCCAATGACCGAGCGCAAGGAGGTTTGCGCCAGTTGCGTGACGGCCATGATGTAGTTGGACGAACCGTAGCTCGCGCGCATCGGATCGGTGACCTGGAAATACAAAATACCATCGACCTGCAGCTGCGTGTTGTCTTTCGTGATGCAAATTTGACTGGGCACGTCCAGCGGTATTTCTTTGAGGCTGTGTTTGTAAGCCACTTTGTCGATGAAGGGCACCAAAAAATTCAAGCCCGGTGGCAGGGTGCTGTTGTACTTGCCCAAGCGTTCCACCACCCAAGCGCTTTGTTGGGGGACGACTTTGACCGAGCGGGTGATGAAGATGACGGCGATGACCAGTAAAAGGATAGCGAGTTCCATGTGTGTGCTCCCTGTTGAAAGAATGGCGTTGAATGTCGATCAGAGTTTTTCCAAGACCAATCGGTTCCCTTGAAGTTCGCACACGCGGTGCAAACCGGCTTGTGCGGATTGGTGGGGCGCCAAGATGGCCGTCCATTGCGCTCCGCGGTACTTCACGCTGGCTGTGCCATCGGTATTCCAAACGTCCACATGGATGGTTTCACCCACATCCAAATTCACGCTGCGCAGACTGCGCACCGAGGGGTCATCATGGCGGCGTTTTTTGATCCGGTACCAGAGCACCACGGCCGCGCTGCCGATCACGGCTGCTGTGGTGTATTGCCCCACCGCTGACACACCGGCGTGGGCCGCCAAAGCCGCCGCAGCGCTGCCAATGGCGAGCATGAGCAAATAAAAGCTCCCCAAAAACAACTCCACGGCCACCAAAGCACCGGTCAAAAGCCACCAAACGGTTGCATCGGACATGTCCAAACCCTCCTTGAAGTGAGATTGCATTGTGCCCCCGATCCGTTGGTTTTGCGGGGCTGTCGTGGGTTTTACGTACACTTCGCGCTGTCGCTGTTTTTTGTTCGGCTCCGCCATGCGGCGCAGGGCTGGGAGATCCTCATGAAATTTCGTTTCCCCATCGTCATCATTGATGAAGATTTTCGCTCGGAAAATACCTCGGGCTTGGGTATTCGTGCCTTGGCCCAGGCCATGGAGGCCGAGGGCTTTGAGGTGGTGGGGGTGACGAGCTACGGCGATCTGAGCCAGTTCGCGCAGCAACAAAGCCGCGCCAGTGCCTTCATCTTGTCGATCGACGACGAAGAGTTCACGCCAGGTCCTGACCTGGACCCCGCGGTGCTCAACTTGCGCCACTTCATCACCGAGGTGCGCCGAAAAAACGCCGAAGTGCCGATCTACATCCACGGCGAAACCAAGACCAGCCGCCACTTGCCCAACGACATCTTGCGCGAGTTGCACGGCTTTATTCACATGTTCGAGGACACGCCAGAGTTCGTGGCGCGCCACATCATTCGCGAAGCCAAAAGCTACCTTGAAGGCATCCAGCCGCCGTTTTTCAAGGCCTTGCTCGATTACGCCGAAGACGGCTCGTTCTCGTGGCATTGCCCCGGTCACTCCGGCGGCGTGGCATTTTTGAAGAGCCCCATCGGCCAGATGTACCACCAGTTTTATGGCGAGAACATGTTGCGCGCCGACGTGTGCAACGCGGTGGAAGAACTCGGTCAGCTGCTGGACCACAACGGCGCCATTGGCGCTTCCGAGCGCAACGCAGCGCGTATCTTCAACGCCGATCACTGTTTCTTCGTGACCAACGGCACCAGCACCTCGAACAAGATGGTGTGGCACCACACGGTGGCGCCGGGCGATGTGGTGGTGGTGGACCGCAACTGCCACAAGTCCATCTTGCACAGCATCATCATGACCGGGGCCATTCCCGTGTTCTTGAAGCCCACGCGCAACCACTTCGGCATCATCGGCCCGATTCCGCAAAGCGAATTCACCATCGAGTCGATCCAAGACAAAATCCGCGCCAACCCATTGCTCTCGGGTGTGGACGCCGCAGCAGTGAAACCGCGCGTGCTCACACTCACGCAGTCCACCTACGACGGCGTGCTCTACAACACCGAAACCATCAAGCAGATGCTCGACGGGTACGTGGCCAATTTGCACTTTGACGAGGCTTGGTTGCCGCACGCGGCCTTCCACAGCTTTTACGGTCACTTCCACGCCATGGGCAAACATCGTGAGCGGCCCAAAGAGTCGGTGGTCTATTCCACGCAGTCCATCCACAAGCTGCTCGCTGGCATCAGCCAAGCCAGCCACGTGTTGGTGCAGGACTCACAAAACGTCAAGCTCGACCGCCACCTCTTCAACGAGGCCTACCTGATGCACACCAGCACCAGCCCACAGTACGCCATCATCGCCAGCTGCGACGTGGCCGCGGCCATGATGGAGCCACCCGGCGGCCGTGCCTTGGTCGAAGAGAGCATTTTGGAAGCGCTGGACTTTCGCCGCGCCATGCGCAAGGTCGACGACGAGTTCGGCGACGACGATTGGTGGTTCAAGGTTTGGGGACCCGACGACTTGTGCGAAGAGGGCGTGGGCGAACCCGGTGACTGGGTGCTCAACGACAAACCCCCGCGCCCCAACGCACCGGTGCGCACCGAGAAAGACTGGCATGGCTTTGGCGACATGGCCCCCGACTTCAACATGCTCGATCCGATCAAGGCGACCATCGTCACGCCGGGCCTGAACCTCAAGGGCGACTTTGCCGAGACCGGCATCCCGGCGTCCATCGTCACCAAGTTCTTGGCCGAGCACGGGGTGGTGGTTGAGAAGACCGGCCACTACAGCTTCTTCATCATGTTCACCATCGGCATCACCAAGGGCCGATGGAACACCTTGCTGACCGCGCTGCAGCAGTTCAAGGACGACTACGACCGTAACCAACCGATGTGGCGCATCCTGCCGGAGTTCTGCCAAAAACACCCACGTTACGAAAAAATGGGTTTGCGCGATTTGTGCCAGCACGTGCACGCGCTCTACGCCCAATACGACATCGCACGTCTGACCACCGAGATGTACTTGAGCGACCTCACACCGGCCATGAAACCGTCGGATGCGTTTGCCCACATCGCACAGCGGACCACTGAGCGCGTCCCGATCGACGAACTCGAAGGACGCATCACCACCAGCTTGGTCACGCCTTACCCGCCGGGCATTCCTTTGTTGATTCCCGGTGAGGTGTTCAACAAAAAGATCGTGGACTACCTGAAATTCGCCCGCGAGTTCAACGGCCGCTGCCCGGGTTTTGAGACCGACATCCACGGCTTGGTGGAAGTGGTGGACGACGAAGGTCACAAGAGCTACTTCGCCGACTGCGTCAAGGCCTGACCCGGCGCCACCGGCCCGCTCTCACTCGGGCGGGCGCACGCGCCAAAACGTCGCGAAGCGCGGCACGCCACTGGCGTGGTGGCCGCGGTAACGGTAAGTCACCCAGCTGCCGATGGCCGGCGGCGTTTGGCGCTCTGCCAAGCTCAAGCCCGAACCCAAACGGAACACCAGCCCCTCGGGGGTTTTCACCCGCAGCGCGCCGACCAGACCGCTCAACGCCCCTTGACCCGGCTCGTAACCCAAGACTTGCGCTTCGGCGTCGTCCTGTAAGGTCAGTTTGAGCAAATGGGTGCTGCGCCCGCTGCGGTAGTGGCCTGCACCGTGGTGCAGCATCAGCCCTTCGCCGCCCTCGGCCACGACCCGCGCCAACCGCGCCTGCAGCGCGTCGTTGTGGGCCAAGCGCGTTTGCACCACCAAACCCCAAGTGGGGCTGGCGAAGGCCTGAGCCAAGCCTTGCAAGGCCTGCCAGCGGTCGCTGAACGACCCAGGGTGGCCGGGCAGGTCAAACACCATGAAGCGCAGAGCTTGCCAATCGCCATCTTGGCCATGGTGTCGTCGCACCGTGGCGGAGGCCTGCTCAAACCGACCACGACCCGCCCACAGCTCGCCATCGAGCTCGACCTCTGGCCAGCCTTGGATGAAGGCCGACGGTGCGTTGATCAACCTGCCGCTGCGCGTGATCAGTTGACCGCCGCGCCAGCGGGCGCGCACACCGTCGAGTTTTTCGCTCACCCAATGCGCGGCCACGTCGATGCCAGGATGGTATGCGCTGGCGCGCATGAGGCTAGGTGATGTCTCGTTTTGCGCTTGTACTGGCCAAGCCCAATGGAGCAGGGCGGCGCAAACGAATTGGCGGCGTTGGGGGTGGTGCTTCATCGGGCCTCCGGTGGTTCACACCAGTCTGCCGATGGGCGGCACCAAAACAAAGACCCGCCGGGTCGCGGCGGGTCTGTGAGGCCCATGGGGCCGAGGCTTTGTCATGCCCGCGTCGGTGGCGGGCCACAAGCTTGTGAAGCTTTAAAGAGAGGCTTCGCTCAAGCCCGCGGTCTGGCTGAAGCCGCCGTCGACGTAGGTGATCTCTGCGGTCACGCCCGAGGCCAGGTCGGACATCATGAACGCGGCCACGTTGCCCACGTCTTCGATGGTGACGTTGCGGCGCAGCGGCGAGATGGATGCCATGGTGCCAAGCAACTTACCGAAGTCCTTGATGCCGCTGGCGGCCAAGGTTTTGATGGGGCCGGCGCTGATGCCGTTGACGCGTGTGCCTTTGGGACCCATGGCTTCGGCCAAGTAACGCACCGAGGCTTCCAAGCTGGCTTTGGCCAGGCCCATGGTGTTGTAGTTGGGAATGGTGCGCAGCGAACCCAAGTAGGTCAAGGTCAGCAAGGCCGACTTGTCGCGCAAGTAAGGTTGGGCGGCCTTGGCCATGGCGGGGAAACTGTAGGCGCTGATGTCGTGGGCGATGCGAAAGCCTTCGCGCGACAGGCCATCGAGGAAGTTGCCAGCGATCGCTTCGCGGGGGGCGAAGCCGATGCTGTGCACAAAACCATCGAATTGGGGCCAGGTTTTGGACAGGTCGGCAAACATGGCTTCGATTTGGGCGTCTTCGGCCACGTCACAATCGAAGATCAGTTTGGAATCGAATTCGGCGGCGAAGTCGGTGATGCGGTCTTTGAAACGCTCACCCACGTAACTGAAGGCCAGCTCGGCACCTTGTTGGTGGCAGGCTTTGGCGATGCCGTAAGCGATGGAGCGGTTGGACAGCACCCCAGTGATCAGCAATTTTTTACCGGTCAGAAAACCCATTGTTCTATCTCCTAAGAAAAATCCAGCAGAATTGTCGCATGCGAATGCGGCGGTCTTATTTATTCAAAACCCTGTTGACCTTGCTGGTCGGCCTGGGCTGGGGCATTTCGGCTTGGGCGGCGCACGGCTACGCGTTGTGGGGCGAGCTGAAGTACCCAGCCAATTTCACGCACTTTGACTACGTCAACCCGGAAGCACCCAAAGGCGGCGAGCTCCGCTTGGTGAGCAACCTGCGCGTGTCGACTTTTGACAAATACAACCCCTTCACCTTGCGCGGCAGCGCGCCGGCTTACCTCTCCAACCTGATGTTCGACAGCCTGTTGACCGGCGCTTTGGACGAAAGTGGGGCCGCCTACGGCCTCTTGGCTCGCGACGTGCAAGCCGCGCCCAACGGCTTGTCGGTGACCTTTGTGATCCACCCTGAGGCGCGGTTCCACAATGGCCAGCCGGTGCTGGCCGAAGACGTGCGCCACAGCTTTGACACTCTGGTGGGGCCGCACACCTCGCCGGCCTACAAGACCGTGCTGGCCGATGTGGCGGGCTTGGACGTCTTGGGTGAGCGCACGGTGCGCTTTCGCTTCAAAAAGCCCAACCGCGAACTGCCCCTGACGGTGGGCGGTTTGCCGATCTTCAGCCGCGCTTGGGGCAACAGCACCGACCCCAAAACCGGCCAGCGCAAAAGTTTCGATCAGGTGGTGATGGACATCCCGATTGGCAGCGGTCCCTACAAGATTGGGCCTGTCCGCTTTGGCAAAGACATCACCTATGTGCGCGACCCGAACTACTGGGCGCGTGATTTGCCCAGCCGCAAAGGCACGGCCAACTTCGATCGCATCTTGGTCAAAATCTACCGCGACAATACCGCCAAACTCGAAGCGCTCAAAGCTGGCGAGTTCGATTTGATGCGCTTTTTCTCGGCGGGTGATTGGGCGCGGCGCGTCAAAGGCAAACGCTTCGACAGCGGCGAGCTGGTCAAGGGCGAGTTCACCCACCGATTGCCCACCGGTTTTCAAAGCTACGTGCTCAACACCCGACGCCCCCCGCTGGACGATGTGCGCGTGCGCGAGGCCTTGGGATTGGCCCTGGATTACGAATGGATGAACCGACAGATGTTCTACAACGCCTACCAGCGCGTGCAGGGCCTGTTCGGCAACACCGATTGCTCGGCCAGCGGCCTGCCCGGTGCCGACGAGCTCGCACTCTTGAACCCCTGGCGCGGCCAACTGCCCGATCGCGTGTGGGGCCCCATGGCCACGCCGCCGCGCACCGACGGTGAGTTGGGCCTGCGTGGCAACCTGCGCCGCGCCCAAACGCTGTTGCGCGAAGCGGGTTGGACGGTGCAGGGTGGCCAATTGCGCAACGCCCAGGGCGAGCCCATGGTGTTGGAGTACCTGGACAGCAACGAAGCCGGTGCGCGCGTGGTCACGCCGTGGGCCCGCAATTTGGAAAAGCTCGGCGTCACGCTGCGCTTTCGGCCGGTGGACTTTGCGCTGTACCAACAACGTTTGCGCACCTTTGACTTCGATGTGATCTCGATTGCCTTCCAAGGCACCCACAACCCCGGCGCGGAATACGCCGACCTGTTCGGCAGCGAGGCTGCGCACACCGAAGACTCGGGCAATTTGGCTGGCGTGAGCTCGCCCGCGGTGGATGCACTCATCAACCGTATGGTTAACGCCCGCAGCCGCCCCGAGTTGATCGCGGCTTGCCGGGCCTTGGATCGCGCCATCACCCACAGCCATGTGTTGATCCCTCAGTGGTCGGCCACCACCCACCGCATGGCTTTTAACGACCGGCGTTTGGCCCGTCCCGACGTGGTGCCGCCGTACGTGGACGGTGAGGGTTGGGCGATGGACGTTTGGTGGAGTCGACCATGAACCTCTGGTGGTATGTGGCCAAGCGCCTGTTGTTGATGATCCCGACCTTGTTCGGGGTCTTGCTGCTGACCTTTGTGGTCATCCAGTTCGTGCCCGGCGGTCCGGTGGAGCAGTACATGGCCGAGGCCAAAGCGGGGTTGGGCACCGGCGCTGAAGGTGGTTTGGCCTACCGCGGCTCACAAGGCGTGGATCCCAAACGACTGCAAGAGATTCAGGCGCTGTATGGTTTTGACAAACCCGCGCACGAGCGCTTTTGGCAGATGCTGGTGCAGTTTGCGCAATTCGATTTGGGCACCAGTTTTTTTCAGAACAAGGCCGTGGGTGATTTGATTTGGGAGAAGCTGCCGGTCTCCATCAGCTTGGGGTTGTGGACGTTTTTGATCAGCTACCTGGTGGCCGTGCCGCTGGGCGTGGCCAAGGCGGTGCGCGCGGGCAGCCGCTTTGACTTTGTCACCACTTTGTTGGTCTTGCTGGGCTACGCCATTCCCGGCTTTGTGCTGGGGGTGGCCTTGTTGGTGATTTTTGGCGGTCAGTTGCAGTGGTTCCCACTGCGCGGCCTGACCTCGGCGAATTGGGAAGAACTGTCTTGGGCGGCGCGCATCGTGGACTACCTGTGGCACATCGCGCTGCCGGTCACAGCCATGGTGATGGGCAGCTTTGCGGTGACGTCCATGCTGACCAAAAACGCGTTTTTGGAAGAGATCCGCAAGCAGTACGTGCTGACCGCCCGTGCCAAAGGGTTGTCGGAGCGCCAAGTGCTTTACAAGCACGTGTTTCGCAACGCGCTCATCCCCATCGTGACGGGTTTCCCGGCAGCCTTTGTGGGGGCGTTTTTCACGGGCTCTTTGCTCATCGAGACCCTGTTCTCTTTGGATGGTTTGGGTCTGCTGGGCTTTGAGAGTGTGATTCGGCGCGACTACCCTGTCGTGCTGGGCACCTTGTATTTCTTCACTTTGATCGGATTGCTCACCAAGCTGGTCTCCGATCTTTGTTATGTCTGGGTGGACCCCCGTGTCAAATTCGACTGATCCGACCCACAGCGCCAGCCCCGCGCGCCGCGCTTGGGCGCGTTTTCGCCGCAACCGCTTGGGCTTTGGTAGCTTGGTGGTGTTTGTCGCGCTGGTGGTGCTGAGCTTGGCTGCCGAGCTGGTCTCGAGCGACAAACCATTGGTGGTGCGCTACGAAGGCCAGTGGTACACGCCAATGTGGCAGGACTACCCCGAAACCACGTTCGGCGGCGACTTTGAAACCCCCACCGATTTCTTGGACCCTTTCATTCGCGAGCGTTTGGCCGCACCGGGCAATTGGGCGGTCTTCGCACCCAACCCCTATGGCCCCAAGACCCTGAACTATTTCGCCACCGAGCCCAACCCCGCGCCACCCTCAGCGGCCAATTGGCTGGGTACCGACGACCGTGGGCGAGACGTGCTCGCGCAGCTGATTTATGGGTTCCGTGTGAGCGTGTTGTTTGCGTTGGCCCTGACCTTCACCGGGGTGGTGTTGGGTGTGTTGACCGGCGCCATCCAAGGCTTTTTTGGCGGGCGAGTGGACCTGGTGTTTCAGCGCTTCATCGAGGTGTGGGGCTCCATGCCCGAGTTGTATTTGCTCATCATTTTTTCCGCGGTGTTTGCCCCCAGTGTGGCGTTGCTCTTGGTCTTGCTGAGCCTGTTTGGTTGGATGGGTTTGTCGGACTATGTGCGCGCCGAGTTCTTGCGCAACCGCCAAATGGACTACGTGCGCGCCGCGCGCGCCATGGGCCTGACTTCTTGGCAAATCATGTGGCGCCATGTGCTGCCCAACAGCTTGACGCCCGTCGTGACGTTTTTGCCGTTCCGCATGAGCGCGGCGATTTTGGCGTTGACCTCGCTGGATTTTTTGGGCTTGGGCGTACCGCCGGGCACACCGTCCTTGGGCGAGTTGCTCAGCCAAGGCAAAAACAACATCGACGCATGGTGGATTTCGCTCAGCACCTTCGCGGTGCTGGTGATCACGCTGCTGCTGCTGACCTTCATGGGCGACGCCTTGCGCGACGCGCTTGACCCCCGAAAGCAAGACCGATGAGTACCGATCGTCCTTTGTTGCAGCTGCGCGATTGGCGCGTGGCCTTTGGCGGTGTACCGGTGGTGCACGGCTTGAACGTGGACATCCGCGCGGGCGAGAAGTGGGCGATCGTGGGTGAGTCGGGCTCGGGCAAAACCGTTTCGGCCTTGTCCATTCTTCGTTTGTTGCCCGACGCCAAAGTCAGTGGCTCGGCCATGCTCGATGGGCGAGAACTTAGCGCGCTGAGCGAACGCGACATGCGAGGGGTTCGAGGCGACGACGTCGCCATGATCTTCCAAGAACCCATGACGGCGCTCAACCCACTGTACGCCGTGGGCGAACAGATCGCTGAGGTGCTGCGCCTGAAAAAAGCCATGGGCCACGCCCAAGCGCACGCCGCGGCGGTGGCGCTGTTGGCCAGCACCGGTATTCCCGAGGCCGAGCGCCGCGCTGGGGCCTACCCGCACCAACTCAGTGGCGGTCAACGCCAGCGCGCCATGATCGCCATGGCACTGGCCAGCGCGCCGCGCCTCTTGTTGGCCGACGAACCCACCACGGCCTTGGACGTGAGCCTGCGCCAGCAGGTGCTGGAATTGTTGGTCGATGTTCAGCGCGAGCACGGCATGGCCTTGGTGATCATCACGCACGACCTGCCTTTGGTGCGGCGCTTCGCCGATCATGTGTTGGTGATGGAGCGCGGCCACGTGGTTGAGCAAGGGCGGGTGGCCGATGTGTTCGGCTCACCCCAACACCCCTATACCCAACAGTTGCTGGCCAGCCGCCCCGAGCGCGACGCCGAGCTGGACGCCCCAGCCCCGTCCGGTGCGCCGGTGTTGCAGGCCGAGGGTTTGGGCGTGTCGTACCCGGTACCGCGCCCGGGTTGGCGTGGCTGGTTCGGGCGCGGCTCGGTCGACGCGGTGCGCAATGTGTCGCTGACCTTGGGGCCAGGGCGTACCTTGGGTGTGATCGGAGAGTCCGGATCGGGCAAAACCACCTTGGCTTTGGCCGTGCTGGGTTTGTTGCCCCACACCGGGGTTTTGCGCCTGGGAGTCACCGATTGGGCCACGGCCCAGCGCAGCGGCGGTGAGCGTGCCTTGCGCCAGCGCGTGCAGGTGGTGTTTCAGGACCCGTTTTCGTCGCTGTCGCCGCGCATGACGGTCGAGCAAATCGTGGGGGAGGGCCTGCGCGTGCACCGTCCCGAACTCAGCGCGGAGCAGCGCCGCACCGAGGTGCTGCGAGCCCTGTGTGACGTGGGTTTGGCCGACAACGCCACGGCGGCCGAACCCTTGCTGTCGCGTTACCCACATGCCTTCTCAGGGGGGCAGCGCCAGCGCTTGGCCATCGCCCGCGCTTTGATCGTGCGGCCCGAACTCTTGGTGCTCGACGAGCCCACCAGTGCCTTGGATGTGACGGTGCAAAAGCAAGTGTTGGGTTTGTTGCAACGCTTGCAAATGGAGCGCGGCTTGGCCTATGTGCTCATCACCCACGATGTGGCGGTGATCCGCGCCATGGCCCATGAGGTTGTGGTGATGAAAGACGCGCAGGTGGTTGAGCAAGGCCGGGTTGACCGTGTGTTGCAGTCACCCAACCATCCCTACACCCGCAAGCTGGTTGAAAGCGCGGGCGACTAATCTCTTTGAACTTGGAATTGCTGCCATGAACGCCACCCCCGCTCCTGAAGTGGACACGCCCACCATCGATCTCTTGGCCCCTTTGCGTTGGCTGGCGCTGGGTTGGGCCGACTTGCGTCGCAACCCGGTGCCCGGATTGGTGCACGGTTTTGCCCTGACGGCCGCAGGCGGGTTGATGGTGTTGCTGGCTTGGGACCGTTTTTGGTTGTTGGCCGGCGCGTTCTCGGGTTTTTTGATCGTGGCTCCCATTTTGGCCACGGGTCTCTACCACGTCAGCCGAGCTTGCAGTTCGGGACGTTGCGCAGGGATGCGTGAGGTCCTTGGTTTGTGGCGATCTGGTGATGGTCGTTTGGTGCGTTTTGGTTTGTTGTTGGGCTTGGCGGGCACGGGCTGGGTGCTGACCTCGGCGGCCCTGATCACCGTCATGGCCGATCAGCCCATTCGACAACCGTTGGATTTTTTGCGTTATGTGGTCTTGGCCCGCGACGTGGGTCTGTTTGAGCTGTGGTTGGTGATGGGGGCGGCGCTGGCCGCGCCCATGTTCGCTTCCACCGTGGTGGCTTTGCCCATGCTGGTGGATCAGCGCGTGAGTGTGGGTGGCGCGGTACGCGCGAGTTGGATGGCCGTGGCCAACCACCCTTTGCCCTTGGGTTTGTGGGCTGTGTTGCTGTCGGTGCTCACCGGTTTGGCGATGATGTTGGGCTTGGTGGGTTTGATTGTGGTGGTGCCATGGTTGGCCCATGCCAGTTGGCACGCCTACTGTGAATTGCAGGGCTTGCCCAGCAGCGGAACGGCAAAGTTGAAAGCCGCTTGACGATGGAAAACACCCTGTTTGGTTACACCGAGTTGCAGATCGCCCAATTTGGGCTGACTTTTGGCGTCGGTGCGTTCATTTTGTACATGCTGTTCATCGTCCTGAATTTGGCCGTGGCTTCCAAGGCGGGTAAGTTTGGTACTTTTGTGTTGTTTTTGGTCCTGTCTTTTGGCATGTTGGGTTTTTTGGCCAAGAACGTCATTCAATGGGTGCTTGAAAACTGACCCTGGTTTGCGGTTACAATGCTGACTTCACGACCAAATGGGCGGGTTATTACCGGCCCATTTTTTTTGGCCGAACGTTTTTGCACCTTGAGGGTGCTGTGGTGAGCAAAGGGCTTTTTTCATCCGATGAGCTGGCAGACAAGCGTAGAACAAACCGTCACAGGACTGGGTTTTGACTTGGTGGAAATCGAACGTTCCGCCGGGGGCTTGTTGCGCATCACCATCGATTGGCCGTTTGAATTGCCCGCCGAGGGCCAAGTGGCCGAAGAGCGTTTTGTCACGGTCGAAGATTGCGAGCGCGTCACGCGCCAGTTGCAGTATTTGCTGGAAGTTGAAGCCGTCGAGTACCGCCGATTGGAAGTGGGCTCTCCCGGCATTGATCGGCCGCTGCGCCACGAACTCGATTACCAGCGTTTTGCAGGTCATGTGATCGACATCACGTTGAGAGAGGCGATTGGTGTGACGGGGACCGACATCGCTGCGAACCGAAAAAAGTTTCGAGGCACGCTGGAACGTGCTGAAGATGGTCGTTGGCAGATCGTTTGGAGCGATGCGCCGCCAGTCAAGCCTGGCCAGCGCGTGAGCAAGAAGCGACCTCCCCTGCCAATGCAGGCCATGGCCTTCACACTCAATGAGGTGGCCCAAGCCCGCTTGGCGCCCTTGGTGAATTTTCGGGGGCGGCAAGCCGTCCCCACGGCAGAGCCCAGCGCCGAAGGTGCTGAGTGACTGCTGCGATGGTTTTGTTGATTGATTTGAATGAACACGTGAATTGGAAAGGTGGCCACTGATATGAACCGCGAAATGTTGATGCTGATCGATGCCATTTCCCGCGAGAAGAACGTCGAGCGCGACGTGGTGCTGGGAGCTGTTGAGTTGGCGCTGGCTTCGGCCACCAAAAAACTCTACAAAGGGGATGTGGATATCCGTGTCTCGATCGATCCCGACACCGGCGCTTATGAGACTTTCCGTCGCTGGTTGGTGGTGCCCGATTCGGCCGGTTTGCAAAACCCCGATGCCGAGGAGTTGTTGACCGACGCTCGCGAAGAGCTGGCCGATGTTGAGGAGGGTGATTATTTGGAGAAGCCGGTCGAGAGCGTGCCCATTGGCCGCATCGGCGCCATGGCTGCCAAGCAAGTGATCTTGCAAAAAATCCGCGACGCTGAGCGCGAGATGCTGCTCAACGACTTCATGTCGCGCGGCGACAAAATCTTCGTCGGTACCGTCAAGCGCATGGACAAAGGCGACTTGATCATCGAATCCGGTCGTGTCGAAGGTCGCTTGAAACGCGGCGAATTGATCCCCAAAGAGAATTTCCGAACCGGTGACCGTGTTCGCGCCATGATCATGGACGTGGACCTCACCCTGCGAGGTGCGCCCATCATCTTGTCGCGCTCGGCACCGGCCTTCATGGTGGAGTTGTTCCGCCAAGAAGTGCCTGAAATTGAACAAGGTCTGCTCGATATCAAGGCCTGCGCCCGGGATGCGGGTTCGCGCGCCAAGATCGCGGTGCACAGCTTTGACAAACGCATCGACCCCATCGGCACCTGCGTGGGTGTGCGGGGTTCGCGCGTCAACGGCGTGACCAACGAGCTCGCTGGCGAGCGCGTGGACATTGTGTTGTGGAGCGAAGACCCCGCCCAGTTCGTCATCGGTGCTTTGGCCCCGGCCAACGTGCAGTCGATCGTGGTCGACGAAGAGCGCCACGCCATGGATGTGGTGGTGGACGAAGAAAACTTGGCCATCGCGATCGGTCGCGGCGGTCAAAACGTGCGATTGGCCTCTGAGCTGACCGGCTGGCGAATCAACATCATGACCGCCGACGAGTCCGCCCAAAAGCAGGCCGAAGAGTCCGACGGCATCCGCAAGCTGTTCATGGCCAAGTTGGACGTGGACCAAGAAATCGCCGACATCCTCATCGAAGAAGGTTTCACCAGCCTCGAGGAAGTGGCCTACGTGCCCATCCAAGAAATGCTGGAAATCGAATCCTTCGACGAAGACACCGTCAATGAGTTGCGCACGCGTGCCAAAGACGCCCTGTTGACCATGGAAATTGCCAAAGAAGAAAGCGTGGAAGCGGTCTCTCAAGACCTCCGCGATCTGACGGGTTTGACCGTGGACCTGATTGCCAAGTTGGCCGAAGCTGGTGTCCACACCCGCGACGACTTGGCTGACCTTGCTACCGACGAGTTGACCGACATCACGGGTCAAACCGCCGAGGAGGCCACCGCGCTGATCATGAAGGCGCGCGAGCACTGGTTCACCGGTGACGACTCGCAGCAACCATCCTGAACAGCGGAGGCCCAAGCGGAGATAACACCCAATGACCAGTAACACAGTAGCCGAATTGGCCGCCGAGCTGAACAAGCCCACCAACGTTTTGTTGGAGCAACTCAGCGCGGCCGGCGTGTCCAAAAAGTCCGAGTCCGACGTGGTGTCGGAGTCTGACAAGCACGCCTTGCTCAACCACCTCAAGACCAGCCATGGCACGGCGACGGGTGAGCGAAAAAAAATCACTTTGGTGAAAAAATCCACCTCTGAGATCAAACAAGCCGATGCCACCGGTCGTGCCCGCACGATTCAGGTTGAAGTCCGCAAAAAACGCACCTTCATTCAACGTGACGACGATGTGGCACCTGCGTCCGAGGCGCCTGTCACGCCCGCAGAGCCGGTGTCGGTCATTGACCATGAAGAGCTGGCGCGTCGTGAGGAAGACGCCCGCCGTCAAGCGGAACTGCTGCGTCGCCAAGAAGAAGAGCTGACACAAAAGCGCTTGGAGCGTGAGGCCCAAGAGGCTCGCGAAGCGCAGGCTGAAGCTGAGCGTGCCGCGGCCAAAGCCGCTGCTGCCTCGGCTCCATCCGCACCCGAACCAAGCGCCACGGCTGCGGCCGAGGAAGAGGCTCGCGTCGCTGCGGCCCAAGCCGACAAAAACAAAAAAGCCGAAGTCAAAAAGTTGGAAGAGGCCAAGGCCAGCGATTTGAACGATCGCCGAAGAAAAGCCGAGGCCGAGGCGGCCAATATCCGAGCCATGATGGCGGCGCCCGCGCGCACTTTGGTGGCGAAAAAACCGGAGCCTGCGCCAGAAAAAGCCACCGCCAAAGGCACCTTGCACAAGCCCGCCGTTGCGCCGGGTGCACGTGCGGCTGTCTCCACGACGGGTTCTGGTAAAAAAGAAGTCAAGTCAGAGAACCTGTCGTCGACTTGGAAGGATGACGCCAGCAAGAAAAAAGAGATCAAAACCCGTGGTGACACCACGGCTGGTCGCGCCAGCAACTGGCGCTCAGGCCCGCGTGGCGGTCGTCGCAACGACCGCGATTCGCGCGACGGTGGCGGACAATTCTCCGCTCCGACCGAATTCAAGGTCCTAGAAGTGCACGTGCCCGAGACCATCACCGTGGGTGAACTCGCACACAAGATGAGCGTGAAATCGTCTGAGGTCATCAAGCACCTGATGAAACTCGGCCAAATGGTCACCATTAACCAGTCGCTGGACCAAGACACGGCCATGATCGTGGTCGAAGAAATGGGCCATCAAGCCGTGGTCGCTGCGCTGGACGACCCCGAAGCGTTCACCGCCGACGAAGTGTCTTCGCAAACCGCCGAGCTCCTGCCCCGCGCACCCGTGGTCACCGTCATGGGTCACGTCGATCACGGCAAGACCTCGCTGCTCGACTACATCCGTCGCGCCAAAGTGGCTGCGGGCGAAGCCGGTGGTATCACCCAGCACATCGGTGCCTACCACGTGCAAACACCCCGTGGCATGATTTCGTTCTTGGATACGCCCGGTCACGAGGCTTTTACGGCCATGCGTGCCCGTGGTGCCCAAGCCACCGACATCGTGATCTTGGTGTGTGCCGCCGATGACGGTGTCATGCCCCAGACCAAAGAAGCCATCAAACACGCCAAAGCGGCCGGTGTGCCCATGGTCGTGGCGATGACCAAAATCGACAAGCCCGGCATCAACTTGGAGCGCGTGCGCTCCGAGCTGATCGCCGAAGAGGTGGTGCCCGAGGAGTTCGGTGGTGACGTGCCCTTTGTGGGGGTGTCGGCCAAGTCCGGCGAAGGCGTTGATGCTTTGCTCGAACAGGTGCTTTTGCAGGCTGAAGTGCTGGAGCTCAAAGCCCCGGTGGATGCCATGGCCAAGGGCCTGGTCATCGAAGCCCGTTTGGACAAGGGCCGCGGCTCGGTGGCCACGGTCTTGGTGCAAAGCGGTACCCTCAAAACCGGTGACGTGGTCTTGGTGGGCCAGACCTCGGGTCGTGTGCGAGCCATGCTCGACGAAAACGGCAAAACCATCAAAGAAGCCGGTCCCTCGATTCCGGTGGAAATCCAAGGCCTGTCGGAAGTGCCCCAAGCGGGTGACGATTTCATGGTCATGGCCGATGAGCGCCGAGCCCGTGAAATTGCCACTTACCGTGCCGGTAAGTTCCGCAACACCAAGCTGGCCAAGCAACAAGCGGCCAAGCTCGACTCCATGTTCACCGACCTGTCGGCAGGCGAGGTCAAGGTGTTGCCGATCATCATCAAATCCGATGTGCAAGGTTCGCAAGAAGCCTTGGCTTCGTCTTTGCTCAAGCTCTCGACAGACGAGATCAAGGTGCAAATGGTGTATGCCGGCGTCGGCGCGATCAGCGAATCCGACGTCAACTTGGCGATTGCGTCCAAGGCCGTGGTCATTGGCTTTAACGTGCGCGCCGATGTGGGTGCGCGCAAATTGGCCGAAGGCAACGACATCGACCTGCGCTACTACAACATCATTTACGACGCGGTCGACGAGCTCAAAGCCGCCATGTCGGGCATGTTGGCACCAGAAAAGCGCGAAGAAGTCATCGGCATGGCCGAGATCCGCACCGTGTTCGTGGCCACCAAAATCGGCACGATCGCCGGTTGTATGGTCACCTCGGGCATGGTCACGCGCAACGCCCACTTCCGACTCTTGCGCAACAACGTGGTGGTGCACACCGGCGAACTCGACTCGCTCAAGCGCCTCAAAGACGACGTTCGCGAAGTCAAAGAAGGCTTTGAGTGTGGCGTCAAGTTGAAGAACTACAACGACATCAAAGAAGGCGACCAGCTCGAATTCTTCGAGATCAAGGAAGTGGCCCGCAGCCTTTGATCAGCAGACCCATGCCAGCCAAGAAGTCTTCCACGCCCAACCGCGGTTTTCGAGTCGCCGATCAGATCCAGCGCGATCTGACGGAGCTCATCGCGCGCGAGCTCAAAGACCCACGGGTGGGCATGGTCACGATCCAAGCCGTCGAGGTCACGCCCGATTACGCGCATGCCAAGGTCTTCTTCAGTCTCTTGGTGGGAGACCCCGACGACACCCAAGCCGCACTCAACCAAGCCGCGGGTTTTTTGCGCAGTGGCTTGTTCAAGCGCTTGCATATCCACACCGTGCCCACGCTGCACTTTGTGTTTGATCGCACCACCGAGCGTGCGGCCGACATGAACGCCCTGATCGCCAAGGCGGTTTCTTCACGCGTGAAGGACGAATAAACCATGCACGCGCCACGCACACGGGTGCAGCGGCGCCCTGTGCATGGGGTGTTGTTGCTCGATAAACCGCTGGGCCTGTCCAGCAATCAGGCTTTGCAAAAAGCCAAGTGGTTGCTGCGCGCCGAAAAAGCCGGCCACACCGGCACACTCGACCCTTTGGCCACCGGCGTCTTGCCCTTGTGTTTTGGCGCGGCCACCAAGTTCAGCCAGCTGCATTTGGACGCCGACAAAACCTACGAAACCACGGTGCGTTTGGGCATCCAAACCAGCACCGCCGACGCCGAAGGCGAGGTGGTGCAGACCCGCGACGTGAACTGTACGGTGGGTCAGGTGGTGGAGGTTTTGGACCGTTTTACTGGCCCGATCGAGCAAGTGCCGCCCATGCACAGCGCCCTGAAAAAAGACGGCAAGGCCCTGTACGAGTACGCCCGAGATGGGCAAACCGTGACGCGCGCCGCGCGCTCGGTGGTGATCCACGAGCTGCTGCTTTTGGACATGGACTTGACGGGTGCAGCGCCTTACTTGCGACTGCGCGTGAGCTGCAGCAAAGGTACCTATATTCGCACTTTGGGCGAAGAGATCGGCCAAGCCTTGGGCTGTGGAGGCCACCTCACGGCTTTGCGCCGGGTGGCCACAGGCCCCTTCCAAGAGACCGAGTGTGTGGGCCTTGAGGCGCTCGAGGCCATGCCCGAAGATGAACGCTTGGCCCGATTGCTGCCCGTGCAGCAATTGCTGAGCGATCACACGCCGCTGACCTTGGAAGCTGAGAGCGCAGGGCGTTTTTTGAGTGGCGTGCGCCGCCGTGGCGATTGGGCCGATCACCCCCATTGGGCGGTGTATGGCCCTGCCATGGCCCCACAAGGTGCCGCCGTGTTGCTGGGCTCTGCCCACACACAAGGCGGCGAGTTGATCCCGGGGCGGCTGCTGAGCCCCATCGAAATCCAGCAAATCCAGGAAACCGCAACATGACGAAACAAATCCGCAACATCGCCATCATCGCCCACGTTGACCACGGCAAAACCACCATGGTGGACCAGCTGCTGCGCCAGTCGGGCACCTTCGCCGACCACGAAAAAGTGGTGGACACCGTGATGGACAACAACGCCATCGAACGCGAGCGTGGCATCACCATTTTGGCCAAGAACTGCGCCGTGAGCTGGGAAGGCACCCACATCAACATCGTTGACACCCCCGGCCACGCGGACTTCTGTGTTGAGGTCGAGCGTGCCTTGTCCATGGTCGATGGCGTGGTGTTGTTGATCGACGCGCAAGAAGGCCCCATGCCCCAAACCCGCTTCGTGACCAAAAAGGCCTTGGCTTTGGGTTTGAAGCCCATTGTGGTGGTCAACAAGGTCGACAAGCCTGGCGCCAACCCCGACAAAGTGGTCAACGCGGCGTTCGACCTGTTCGACAAATTGGGTGCCACCGATGAGCAGTTGGACTTCCCAGTGGTCTACGCCTCGGGCATCAACGGCTGGACTTCGTTGGAAGAGGGCGCACCTGGCGAGCAGTGGGGACCCGACATGTCGGCCTTGTTCAATACCGTGCTCAAGCACGTACCACCCAACAGCGGTGATCCGAAGGCGCCTTTGCAATTGCAAATTTCTGCTTTGGATTTTTCCACCTTCGTGGGGCGCATCGGTGTGGGCCGCATCAGCCAAGGCACGATCCGTCCCAGCATGGACGTGCTGGTGATGGAGGGCCCTGACGGCAGCAGCGTCAAAGGCCGCATCAACCAAGTCTTGACCTTCCAAGGCTTGGACCGTGTGCAAGTCACCGAGGCCGGTCCTGGTGACATCGTGCTCATCAACGGTATTGCCGACATTGGTATCGGCGTGACGGTCACCGACCCCGCCAACCCCACACCGTTGCCCATGCTCAAGGTGGATGAACCCACGTTGACCATGAACTTCTGCGTCAATACCAGCCCCTTGGCCGGTCGCGAAGGCAAGTACGTCACCAGCCGTCAAATTTGGGACCGTTTGCAAAAAGAGCTGCAACACAACGTGGCGCTGCGCGTCAAAGAAACCGGTGAAGACGGCGTGTTTGAAGTGGCTGGTCGCGGCGAATTGCACCTGACCATCTTGCTGGAAAACATGCGCCGCGAAGGATACGAACTGGCCGTGTCCAAGCCCCGCGTGCTCTTTCGCGACATCGATGGTGTGAAGCACGAGCCCATCGAATTGGTCACGGCCGACATTGAGGAAACCCATCAAGGTGGGGTGATGCAAGCCTTGGGCGAGCGCAAGGGTGAACTGGTCAACATGGAGCCCGATGGCCGTGGACGGGTCCGTTTGGAATACCGCATTCCCGCCCGTGGTCTGATTGGTTTTTCCAACGAATTCTTGAACTTGACCCGTGGCTCTGGTTTGATTTCCAACATCTTCGATAGCTACGAGCCGCACAAGGGCGACATTGGTGGCCGTAAAAACGGTGTGCTGATTTCGATGGACGACGGTGAAATTTTCACCTACGCCTTGGGCAAACTCGACGACCGTGGTCGCATGTTCGTCAAGCCCAACGACCCCGTGTACGAAGGCATGATCGTGGGCATCCACAGCCGCGACAACGACTTGGTCGTCAACGCCACGCGCACCAAGCAGCTGACCAACTTCCGTGTCTCGGGCAAGGAAGATGCCATCAAGATCACGCCCCCGATCGAACTCACGCTGGAATACGGTGTGGAATTCATCGAGGACGACGAATTGGTTGAAATCACACCCAAGAGCGTGCGCCTGCGCAAGCGCCACCTGAAAGAACACGACCGCAAGCGCGCCAGCCGCGAACAATGATTCGCGCCCGTTTGACCCACACCCAGGCCGTCTTCTTGATGGTCTTGGTGACCCTGTTGTGGTCCACCGCAGGGGTGGTTTCGCGCCAGTTGGAGTCCGCCGGTCGCTTCGAAGTCACCTTCTACCGCAGCGCCTTCACGGCGCTGTCTTTGTTGTGGATGCTACCGCTTTGGCGGGCTTGGGCTCGCGCTGGTGAAGGCTCAACGCCATCGGGTCATGCGGCCCCACGTTCGGCATGGGGGCAGGTTGTGCATCGGCACTGGGGTTTTTTGCCCGAGTCTCGTGCTTTTTGGGTCTCAGGCGTGTGTTGGTCGGTGATGTTCACGGCCTTTATGTTGGCATTGGGTTTCACCAGTGTGGCCAATGTGTTGGTCATCATGGCCTTGGGGCCTTTGTTGACCGCTTTGCTGGCGCGTGTGGCCTTGGGCCAGCGCTTGCCCATGCGCACCTGGTTGACCATCGCGGCTGCGGCTTTGGGCATCGTCTATATGTACGGTAGCCAGTTGTGGGCGGCCATGACCCAGTCCGACACGCCCGTGGGCGATTTGCTCATCGGCTCCGGCTTGGCTTTGTGTGTGCCTTTGGCGGGCGCCATCAACTGGACGGTGGTTCAGCGCGTGCAGGCCAAAGGTGAGCGCATCGATTTGGTGCCCTCGGTCTTGCTTGGTGCGATCTTTTCCACCCTGTTCACCTGGCCTTTGGCCTTCCCCGGCACGGCCAGCGCGACAGATGTGGTGTGGCTGGCCGCCTTGGGTTGGTGGCAGTTGGCCGTTCCCTGCACCCTGTCGGTGGTGTGCGCCCAGTCGCTCAAGGCCGCCGAGGTGTCTTTGTTGGCCTTGTTGGAGGTCATTTTTGGCATCGCTTTGGCTTGGGCCTTGGCCAACGAGGCGCCGACACGTGAGGTTTTGATCGGTGGTGGCTTGGTCATTTTGGCCTTGCTGGTCAATGAGGTGTTGGGCTGGCGTCAGCGACAAACCTCGCGCTGAATTCGCGGTCGCCTGAGCGGCGATACTGGGGGTTGTTTCGCTAGGAGTTCAAACATGACCGACACCGTTTTGGCTGAGCTGCGCGGGCGTGTGGCCTGCCTCACGCTCAACCGTCCCAAAGCCCTCAATGCATTGTCTCTGGACATGGTGCGCGCCCTCACCGAATCACTTGTGGCTTGGCGTGAAGACCCCGCGGTCTTGGCCGTGGCCTTGCGCGGGCAGGGCAGGGAGGGGCCGTTCGGTGTTTTTTGTGCGGGTGGCGACATCCGGTTTTTTCACCAAGCTGCCCTTGCCGATGACCCCGAGTTGGGCCACTTCTTCACCGAAGAGTACCGACTCAACCACCTGATCCACACCTATCCCAAGCCGGTGATCGCTTTCATGGATGGCATCGTCATGGGCGGGGGCATGGGTTTGGCGCAAGGGGCCAGCTTGCGTTTGGCCACCGAGCGCAGCCGCTTGGCCATGCCCGAAACGCTGATCGGTTTGTTCCCCGATGTGGGTGGTGGCTACTTTCTGAGCCGCTGCCCGGGCCATGTGGGTGAATACTTGGGCCTCACGGGCTTGTCGTTGGGCGCGGCCGATGCGCTGGCCGTGGGTTTGGCCGATGGTGTGGTGGAGTCGGCCCGATTGAGCGGCTTGTGGGAGAGTTTGGCGCAGACCCCGTTTGAGAACGGGGCGGCGGTGGTGCACTGGTGCCGCTCACACGAACAACGCCACGGCGCGGCGCCCACGTTGCCCATGGCGGACATTCACGCGGTGTTTGGTGCGGCCACTTGGGACGATGCCATTGCGGCCTTGCAGGCCCTCAACAACGATTGGTCGGTGGCGACATTGACCGCTTTGCGTCTGCGTTCGCCTTTGATGCTGCGGGTGGTGTGGGAACAGATCCGCCGTGCACGCGGCATGGGTTTGGCCGATGAGCTGCGCATGGAGCGCGACATGGTGTCGCATTGTTTTGACACTCGGCATTTGCAGCGACGCGGCGCGAGCAGCGAAACGGTGGAGGGCATTCGGGCCTTGGCGGTGGACAAAGACCACTTGCCGCGTTGGCAACCGCAGCGTTGGGAAGATGTGAGCGAGGCCATGGTCGCCCCGTTTTTTGATAGTCCGTGGTCGGTGGGTGATCACCCCTTGCGGGACTTGGGCGCGAGCTAGGGTGCGTTGACCCCAGTACCCAGTGCCTCAGCGCAAGTAGCGTGAGTTCGGGTAGCTTGCGCTCAAGACGCGCTTGGCATCGTCGCGCAGATCGGTCATGGCCAAGGCGTCGTATGAGGACACCAGCAAGTGAAGTGCCTCTTCCAAGGCAGGCGTGCCGGGGTAATCGGTGATGGCGGTTTGCGCTCGGTTGATCGCGGCCACGTAAGCCCCGCGGCGGTGGTAATAACGCGCCACGTGCACCTCGTACTGAGCCAGCGAATTGACGATGTGTGTCAACCGTGCGCGTGCATCGGGTGTGTAGCGGGAGTCGGGAAAGCGGGTGATGAGTTGGAGAAAGGATTCAAACGAATCTTTGGCGGCTTTTTGGTCACGCTCGGACAGGTCTTGTTTGGACAAGGAGCCCAGAAAACCCAAGTTGTCGTTGAAGGTCACCAAGCCCTTGAGGTAGAGCGCGTAATCCATGGCGGGACTGGCAGGGTGCAAGCGCATGAAGCGGTCCAGCGCGACCTGAGCCTGTGGCAGCTCACCAACTTTGTAATGGGTGTAAGCTTTTTCCAGCTGGGCTTGCTGCGCCAGTGGGGTGCCAGCTGCCCGGCCTTCGAGTTTTTCGAAATACCCGACGGCTTTGTCGGTGTTGCCGGCCGCCCGCTCATCCAAGGCTTCGGCGTAAATTTGTTCGGGCGACCAAGCCGCCGTGGGGTCCTTGGGCGTGGTGTTACATGCGGCCAAGATCCAGGGTGTCAGCAGCAGCGTCAAACGCAGCGTTGATAATTCAAATAAACGCACAGTACGCACACCTTTAGAAACAGGACAACCGAGTTGGCTGAGCAAATTATATCGACGCCCCTTCCAGAGGATGAGGCGGCTTGGGACACTGCGCCAGAGGTGGTCGAGGAGCGGCCTTTGCAAGTGCCTTTGCCCATGCATGGTTGGCGAATCGACCGTGCATTGGCCGAACTGGTGCCTGAATTTTCTCGGTCGTATCTGCAGCAGCTCTTGGAGGAGGGAGCCGTGCAGTGGCGCGGCGCTCGGGCGACCAAGGCCTCGGCCAAGGTCTCGGTGGGTGATGAGCTCAGCGTGCAGTTGCGTCCAACCCAGCAAACCCAAGCGTTCAAGGCCGAGCCCATGGCGCTGGAGGTGGTCTTTGAAGATGAGCACCTGATGGTGCTGGTCAAACCGGCCGGTTTGGTGGTGCACCCGGCCGCAGGCAATTGGCAGGGCACCTTGCTCAACGGTTTGCTGGCTTGGCATGATGGCGCTCGACATTTGCCCAGGGCCGGCATTGTTCACCGTTTGGACAAAGACACCTCGGGTTTGATGATGGTGGCCAAAAGTCGGCAAGCCATGGATGCCTTGATTCAAGCGATTGCGGCCCGAGAGGTCAAACGTACCTATGTGGCTTTGGCTCATGGCTTGTGGCGTTCGCCATGGAGTCTCACGGTCGATCAGCCCATGGGGCGTGATCACCGCAACCGATTGCGCATGGCGGTGGTCATGCCCGAATCGGCGGGGGCCAAACCCGCGCAGACCACCATGACTCGTTTGGACGGCAACCCCCAAGCCACCTTGGTCCAGTGTCAATTGCACACGGGGCGGACCCACCAAATTCGGGTGCACATGGCGTGGTTGGGACATCCTTTGGTAGCCGACACGGTTTACGGCGGTCGAGTGATCTGGGGCATGCAGCGACAAGCCTTGCATGCCCATGGCTTGCGGTTTTTGCATCCCGTTCATGGCCAAGCTCTGGTCTTTCATGCCGAGCCCCCTGCGGATTTTTTGGGTGCGGTCGCTGAATCGGGCCTCCATTACAATGGGGTCGAGGACGCGCCGCTGCATTGAGCGTCGTCGACCAGTCTCTGCACGCTGAGACCCGTCAGCCCCGTCGATGACGGATCAGCCCACCCGACGGCTCTCATGCCGAATCTCTCTTGCACAACGAACCACAGCGATGAACACTGCGGATGCCAAGCGTATCCTGGAGACGGCTTTGATCTGTGCCCCCCAAGCGCTCAGCGTGCGGGACATGGGCACCTTGTTCGAAGACCAGCTCTCAGCCGATACCCTCAAAACTTTGCTCGCCGAATTGCAGCTAGACTGGACCGGCCGGGGCGTGGAGTTGGTTTGCATCGCCTCCGGCTGGCGCTTCCAAAGCCGTGCCGAGATGCGCCCATTTTTGGATCGGCTTCACCCCGAAAAACCACCCCGCTACAGCCGTGCCACTTTGGAAACCTTGGCCATCATTGCTTACCGCCAACCGGTGACGCGGGGTGACATGGAGGACATCCGTGGTGTGACCATCAACTCGGTTTTGCTCAAGCAGCTCGAAGACCGTGGGTGGATCGAAGTCATTGGCCATCGGGAAACTGTGGGCCGGCCCGCCTTGTACGCCACCACAAGGCAATTTTTGGACGATTTGGGTTTGGCCTCCCTCGACCAATTGCCGGCGCTCGAAGGCAGCGACGTTCAAGAATCTGCCCTGGAAAGACTCGACTTTGAAGCCCTGTCTGCCCGCTTGGATTCCGCTGACTTGTTCACGCCCGAGGCGCCTGAGCCCGGCGTGGATCCCATGCCCATTCCATCCGACCACGAAGCGACCGAAGCGGCGGCCACGGATCCCACCTCCTCAGGAACCCCATGAATCCCAACGATCCCGGCGTCCAGCCCATCCACGAGACTGCCGACCTTCCTGAGGCGGCCGAGCGTTTCATGGACGTGGTCAGCGGCACATTCGATGCCGAGCAAGCCGACGAACCCATGCCTGCGGTTGTGTCCAAGCGCGTCTTGGCACCGCAAGCCGATTCGCCCAAGCTGCACAAGGTCTTGGCACAAGCCGGTATGGGTTCGCGCTTGGAGATGGAGGCTTTGATCGTTCAAGGCCGCATCACCGTCAACGGTCAGCCCGCTCACGTGGGCCAGCGCATCCAATTCGGCGACATCCTCAAGGTCAACGGCAAGCCCGTGCGCGTGCGCATGACACCCCCGCCACCCCGGGTCTTGGCCTACCACAAGCCCGTCGGTGAGGTGGTCACCGTGGACGACCCACAAAACCGTCCCACGGTGTTTCGCCGTTTGCCGCGTTTACAGAATGGCAAGTGGCAGTCGGTCGGCCGATTGGACTTGAACACCGAAGGTTTGCTCCTGTTCACCAACTCGGGTGAATTGGCCAACCGCCTGATGCACCCCCGTTTTGGTTTGCAACGCGAATACGCCGTGCGCGTGCTGGGTGCTTTGTCCAACGAAGAAAAACAACGTTTGCTTGACGGTGTCAAGCTCGACGATGGCTTGGCCAAGTTTGAGTCCATCGAAGATGGTGGCGGTGAGGGGGCGAATTGCTGGTACCGCGTGACCATCGCCGAGGGTCGCAACCGCGAAGTGCGCCGCATGTTCGAGGCCGTGGGGCATGCCGTGAGCCGTCTCATCCGTATCCGTTACGGTGCCATGCTGCTGCCTCGTGGTCTTAAACGGGGCGTGTGGCTTGAGCTGGACCAAAAAGACATCGATCGTTTGGCCAACGCCGCGGGCATGCCTTTGCCCGATACAGACCGCACGACCGACCGACGAGGCGCGGCGCCCAATCGCCGCGGCGGTGGCGGAGGCATGGGCGCTGAGCGCCGAGGCGGCAACTTCCGCTCCGGCCCTGGTGGGCGTGTCAATGACCGTGGGCCGGGTAAGTTTGATGCCCCCTTGCGCAAAACCAAAGGGGCAGGCGAGGCGTCCCAACCCGATCCCTTGAAAACGTCGTTGGGCTACATCGGCCACGATGCTTTGCAACGCAAACGTGAACAAAAGGGTGCTGGTGGCGCTCGCATGGGGTCTCGCCGCCGAAACGACCGTTGAACCTCGGCGGGCGATGTAGAATCACAGGCTTTGCAACCCTTGCAAAAACCTGTTGATTTTTCATACCTATTGGGATTTTTATGGCCATCGAACGCACCCTCTCCATCATCAAACCCGACGCCGTTGCCAAAAACGTCATCGGCCAAATCTACGCCCGTTTTGAAGCCGCTGGCTTGAAGGTCGTCGCCGCCAAAATGGTGCACCTGTCGCGCGGCGAAGCCGAGCAGTTTTATGGCGTGCACAAAGACCGTCCCTTCTTCAAAGACTTGGTCGACTTCATGGTCTCTGGCCCCGTCATGATCCAAGCCTTGCAAGGCGAAGGCGCCATCGCCAAGAACCGTGACCTCATGGGTGCCACCGACCCCAAGAAAGCCGCTCCTGGCACCATCCGTGCTGACTTCGCCGACAGCATCGACGCCAACGCCGTGCACGGCTCCGACGCCCCCGAAACCGCCGCTGTGGAAATCGCTTTCTTTTTCCCTGGTATGAACGTGTACTCGCGCTGATCCGCGACCACACCATGACATGACCGCCAACCTGCTCGAATTTGACCTCGACGGCTTGGCTGCGTTTTGCGAACAGCTGGGTGAAAAGCGCTTCCGTGCCACCCAGTTGTTTCGCTGGATTCACCAGCGCGGTGCGTCCGACTTTTCTCAAATGACCGACTTGGCACGCAGTCTGCGGGACAAACTCCCCAGCGTGTGTCACATTGCGCCTTTGCCGGTGCTCTCGCGCCAGCAATCGAGCGACGGCACGATCAAATGGCTGTTCGACGTGGGTGGTGGCAATGCGGTGGAAACCGTGTTCATCCCCGAAGCCGACCGAGGCACCTTGTGTGTGTCCTCTCAAGCCGGTTGTGCCGTGGGTTGCCGTTTTTGCTCCACTGGTCACCAAGGCTTTTCGCGCAACCTCAGCACGGGTGAAATTTTGGCCCAGCTTTGGTATGCCGAGCATCACCTGCGCGCCCAATTCGGTCAGACCGATCGCGTCATCAGCAATGTGGTGATGATGGGCATGGGAGAGCCACTCCAAAATTACTCGGCTTTGGTGCCGGCTTTGCGCGTCATGCTCGATGACCACGCCTACGGTCTTTCGCGCCGACGCGTGACGGTTTCGACCTCCGGTGTGGTGCCCATGATCGACCGATTGGCCCAAGACGTGCCCGTGGCTTTGGCGGTCTCATTGCACGCCCCCAACGACGCACTGCGCGACTCCTTGGTGCCGTTGAACAAAAAATATCCGCTGGCCGAGTTGCTCGACGCCTGTCTGCGCTACTTGCCGGCAGCGCCGCGTGACTTCATCACCTTTGAATATTGCATGCTCGATGGCGTGAACGACCAAGTCGAACACGCCCAGCAGTTGGTGGCTTTGCTCCAGCGCCACGGTGGTCGTGGTGTGGCGTGCAAACTCAACCTGATCCCTTTTAACCCTTTCCCAGACTCCGGCTTGCTGTGCTCGCCTCCAGCGGCAGTGCAGCGTTTTGCACAAATTTTGCTGGACGCAGGCTTGGTGACCACGGTGCGCAAAACCCGAGGTGACGATATCGATGCGGCTTGCGGTCAATTGGCGGGTGATGTGTTAGACCGTACCAACGCAGCGCAGCGCTTGGCCGCGGCGCGCCAGGTCGAGCAGCCGATTCGCTGGGTTCGGTCAGAAGGAGCGTCCTGATGTGGCGCCACCTCATGCTGGCTTTGGCTGCAGCGAGTTTATTGGCTTGTGCAACCGCGCCTGATACGGCACAGCGCGAGCGAGCAGACATCCGTTTGGCTCTGGCTCAGGCCTACTACGAACAGGGTCAGCATGCCGTGGCCTTGGAAGAGGTTCAACGCAGTTTGGCGATCGACGCTAACCACCCATCCGCCCATGTCCTGCATGGCTTGGTGCTGATGGCCACGCAGCAAGTCGACTTGGCCCGTGGCAGTTTTGATCGTGCTTTGAGTTTGAATCCTCAATTGGTCTCGGCCTGGCACAACCGTGCGTGGTGGTCTTGCCAACAAGGTGCTTGGCAAGAAGCCAACGCCGACTTTGAACAAGCCTTGGCGCTGGCCACTGGTTCTGAACGCCTCCAGGCCTTGATTGCACAAGGTGTGTGTGCGGTGCAAGCGCAATCCTGGGGCCTCGCTGAGCAGCGACTGAGTCAAGCTTTGACTCTCGAGCCGAGCCATGTTCTTGCGCGTTACCACTGGGCCAAAGCGCAACAAGCCCAAGGTCAATGGGTGCAGAGCCAGTGGACCCTGCAAGGCCTCAACGCACCGCCCCGGGTCACGGCGGAGAGCTTGTTCCTCGCTCTGCTGGGTGCGCATCAGCTGGGTGACAGCGCCGCTGTGTCCGAATGGGCGCAGGTGCTGGAAAGCCGCTTTCCCCAGTCTCCGCAATGGCATGCTTACCAACGAAAGTTTGTGAATGACCGATCACGTTGACCCATTTCCAACGGAGCCTGTGTCCGAGTTGCTGGAGAATGGGCATACCTTGTTGACCCAAGCCCGCCAAGCGGCGGGGCTGTCTTTGGACACGCTATCGGTGGCCCTCAAAGTGCCGGTCAAGCGCTTGGAGCAGTTAGAGGCAGGTGATTACGCCTCCATGCCCGACATGACCTTTGCACGCGCCTTGGCCATGAGCGTGTGCCGCCATTTGCAAATCGATGCCGAGTTGGTGTTGGACCGCATGCCTTCGGCCCATGTGCCCAGTTTGGGCGCCAAAGGCGTTGTGGGTGGCGACTCGATGTATGCCACGGGGGAAGGATTGGCTTTGAGTCCGGTGAGCTTTTTCAAGCGACCACCATTTTTGATCGCCATGGCACTGTTGTTGGCGGCGGCCTTGCTTTACAGCTTGCCGGAATCATCAGACGAGCCTCCTTCGACGGCCGCTTCGGTGGTGACGCCGGTGGTGCCTGTGCCCGCTGAAGTGGCACTCGTCCCAACACCTGTCCCCAGCCCCACAACAACCCCAACCGAGCCCCCGGTGGCGCCGGTGAGCTCCGTGCCTGCCGAGGCCTTGCCCGTTCCCTTGCCCCAGCCGGTGGAACCCGTCGCGCCCAACCGATCGGTGGTCTTGCGCGTTGTCGCTCAGGACGAGACGTGGTTAGAGGTCATTCGACCCGATGGCACGGTGCTGCTCAGCCGCTTGGTCAAAGCCGGCGAGGTGGTGGACATGGGCACTGCGCCGCCTTACACCGTGGTGTTGGGTCGTGCCAGCGCGGCACAGGTCTTTGTTCGCGGACAAGCCATTCCTTTGGCGCCACACACCCGTGGGGTGGTGGCGCGTTACGAGGTGAAATGAGATGAAACCTTTTGAACCCACCCCTGTTTTTGTGGCCATGCCGCGTCGTACCCGACAGTCAACGGTATCTTGGGGCGACCACCACGTCACCGTCGGCGGTAATGCGCCGGTGCGCGTGCAGTCCATGACCAACACCGACACCGCCGATGCGGTGGCCACCGCCATCCAGGTCAAAGAGCTGGCCTTGGCGGGCTCGGAGTTGGTGCGCATCACGGTGAACAACGAAGAAGCCGCCAAAGCGGTGCCTTATGTTCGTGAGCAACTCGATCGCATGGGCATTCACGTGCCACTCATTGGCGACTTCCATTACAACGGCCACCGCCTGCTCACCGACTTCCCCGACTGCGCGCAAGCCCTCTCGAAGTACCGCATCAACCCCGGCAACGTCGGCCGTGGAGACAAAGGCGATCGGCAGTTCGCTCAAATGGTGGAAATTGCCGCTCGCTTGAACAAAGCCATCCGCATTGGCGTCAACTGGGGCAGCTTGGACCAAGACTTGCTCGCCCGCATGATGGACGAAAACGCCCAGCGCGCCCAGCCTTGGGACACCAAACAGGTCATGTACGAAGCGCTCATGACCTCGGCCTTGGACTCAGCGAAAAAGGCCGAAGAGATCGGCCTCAACGGCGACAACATCACCTTGTCGTGCAAGCTCAGCGGGGTGCAAGACCTCATCACGGTCTACCATGCCTTGTCACAGCGTTGTGATTATTCGCTGCACTTGGGGCTGACCGAGGCGGGCATGGGCACCAAGGGTGCGGTGGCCTCCAGCGCCGCCTTGTCGATTTTGTTGCAGCAAGGCATTGGCGACACCATACGGGTCTCGCTCACGCCCCAGCCCGGCGAGTCGCGCACCCAAGAGGTTTTAATCGCGACCGAAATTTTGCAGGCCCTGGGCTTGCGCAGCTTTGTGCCCAGCGTCACCGCTTGCCCGGGCTGTGGTCGCACCACCAGCACCACGTTCCAGGAGTTGGCCAAACAAATCGACGACTATCTGCGAGACTCCATGCCGAAGTGGCGCAAGCAATACCCCGGCGTGGAGGGCATGAAGGTCGCGGTGATGGGTTGCATCGTTAACGGCCCCGGCGAGAGCAAACACGCCGACATCGGCATCAGCTTGCCCGGCACGGGCGAGGCCCCAGCCGCACCGGTCTACATCGATGGCGAAAAAGCCCTGACTTTGCGCGGCGAAGGCATTGCCCAAGAATTTCAAACCGTGGTCGAGAACTACATTCAGAAGAGGTATGGCGCGTCCGCTTGAGGCGTCCATCAGCACACACATGGCCGAGAAAATCACCGCCGTCAAAGGCATGAACGACATCACCCCCGAGACTTCCGCACACTGGGAGTGGCTCGAGGATCAGCTGCGCACCCTCATGCAGCGTTACGGTTACCGCAACCTGCGCACGCCCATCGTGGAGCCCACGGCGCTCTTCGTGCGCGGCTTGGGCGAGGTCACCGACATCGTCGAAAAAGAGATGTACTCCTTCACCGATCGTTTGAACGGTGAAGAGCTCACCTTGCGCCCCGAGAACACCGCCGGTGTGGTGCGCGCCGCGGTCGAGCATGCCTTGATTTACGACGGCGGCAAGCGCCTGTACTACATGGGTCCGATGTTCCGCCACGAGCGCCCCCAGCGCGGGCGTTACCGGCAGTTCCATCAATTCGGCGCCGAGGCTTTGGGTTTTGCCGGCCCCGATGTGGACGCCGAGCTGATCCTGATCGCTTGCGACCTGTGGAAGGCCTTGGGTTTGAGCGGCATCTCGCTGGAGCTCAACAGCCTAGGTCAGCCCGCTGAGCGCTTGGCCCACCGCCAAGCCCTGATCGAGCACCTGTCGCAGCACATGGATGTGCTCGACGAAGAGGCCCGTCGCCGTTTGCACAGCAACCCTTTGCGCATCTTGGACACCAAGAACCCCGCCATGCAAGCGGTGGTGGAAGCTGCGCCGCGCCTGATGGATTTTTTGGGCGAAGCATCTTTGGCGCATTTCAATGGTTTGCGCGCCATTTTGGACGCGCACGGTGTGAGCTACCGCATCAACCCGCGCTTGGTGCGAGGCATGGACTACTACAACCTTTCGGTGTTCGAGTTCGTCACCACCGAGTTGGGCTCACAAGGCACGGTGTGTGCCGGTGGTCGTTACGACGGCTTGTTTGAACAAATTGGTGGCAAGGCCGCACCGGCCGTGGGATGGGCGCTGGGCATGGAGCGCATTTTGGAGTTGCTCAAGTCCCAAGGTTGTTTGCCAGCCGATCCGGTGCCCGACGCCTATGCGGTGGTGCCCGAGGCCGTTTCCATGCCCCAGGTCATGCCGGTGCTGCGAGCGTTGCGCGCCATGGGCGTGAACGTGCAAATGCACGCGGCCACAGCCCAAGGCATGGGCAGCATGAAGTCGCAGTTCAAAAAAGCCGACGGCAGCGGCGCACGCGTGGCCCTGATTTTTGGCGCCGACGAACTCGCCCAAGGGCAGGTCGCCGTCAAGCCTTTGCGCGCCGACGAGAGCGGGTCCGCTCCCGCCCAAACCCTGCAGCCGCTCTCCGGCGTGGCCCAATGGGGCCCAACCTTGCGCGCCGTTTGAGTTCAGCCCCCTACAATCCCTTCTTTTTAGAGCTTTTTCAGTCATGGCCAAACCCCTCGATCTCGACGAACAAGAACAACTGGACCAGATCAAGCATTTTTGGGCCAAGTACGGTAATGCGATCAGCGCGGTGCTCATCGTGGTATTTGGCTCGATCGCAGCTTGGAACGGTTGGCAGTATTGGCAGAACAAACAAGGTGCTGAAGCTGCGGTGCTCTTCGATGAGTTCGAGCGTGCAGCCAAAGCGGGTGAAGTTGAGCGCATGCAGCGTGCACTCAGCGACATGCAAAAGCAATACGGCGGTACCGTTCTGACCGCCCAAGCGGCTTTGTTGGCGGCCAAAACCCATGTGGACCGAGAGCAAATTGAGCCAGCCCGAGCGGCCTTGGTTTGGGTGGCTGAATCGGCCAGCGACGATGCCTTGAAAGCCATTGCCCGTTTGCGTTTGAGCGCTTTGGACATTCAAGCCCAAGCATGGGACGCCGCCTTGGCCCATTTGGCGGCACCCGTGCCCTTGGCCTTTGCTGGCTTGGTGGCCGATCGCCGTGGGGATGTGTTCATGGCACAAGGTAAGGCTGCTGAAGCTCGCCAAGCCTATGAAGCCGCTTATAAGGCCTTGGGCCCCCAAGACGCATACCGCACTTTGGTGGGCGCCAAATTGGCTGCCATGGGCGTGGATGCCAGCACTCTGGTGACGCCATGATGTGGGCCGCCCGGGTGCTCCGTGTTGTTGCTGGAGTCGGCACGTTGGTCGCTCTGGCTGGCGTTATCGGCTGCGCCAGCGGGGGGGCGCCCAAGCCCACGGTCCTGGGTGCTCAACCCCCCGTCCAAGCCGCCGCTTGGGCTTGGCACGTACCCATGGGTGAGAGCTCGGGCTTGTTGCGCTTGCATGTGGTGGGCACCACGGTGTTGGCCGCAGCCGACCAAGGCGAATTGCTCTCGATCAATGCGACCAACGGTGATGTGAATTGGCGATTGCGTTTGCCTGAGGGCTTGTCTGCAGGTGTCGGCGCCGATGCTCAGAGCTTGGCGGTCGTGACCTTGAGCAACGAACTGTTGTTGATTCAGTCCGGTCAGGTTCGTTGGCGTGTGCGCTTACCTGCCCGTGTGCTGACCCCGCCTTTGGTGGCGGGGGGACGCGTATTTGTGGCCTTGTCGGACCGTTCCACACAAGCTTTTGATGGCAGCACAGGGGCCCGCTTGTGGGTGCAAACCCGAAGCGGCGACCCCTTGGTCCTGCGCCAAGCTGGGGTTCTCTTGGCTGTGGGTGATACCTTGGTGGTCGGTGGCTTGGGTCGCTTGCAGGGTTTGAACCCTGGCAACGGTCGTGTGGTGTGGGATGCTTCTTTGGCCACCCCCCGAGGAACCAACGAGGTTGAGCGTTTGGTGGATGTGGTGGGACCTGTTAGCCGCATGGCCAACAGCGTGTGTGCCCGTGCTTTCAACGCCACCGTGGGTTGTGTCGATGCCAGCAACGGGCGTGTCGTTTGGACCCGAGCCTCTCAAGGGGCTGTTGGGGTGCACGGCGATGAGCAGCACGTCGTGGGATCGGACAACGATGACCGTTTGTTCGCCTGGCGACGCGACACGGGCGAACCTCTGTGGACCTCCGAACGCTTGAAGTACCGCGGTCTGACCGCTCCGTTGGTCGTCAATGGTCGAGCGCTGGTGGGCGACGCACAGGGTATGGTGCACGCGGTCGACCTCAAGACATCGGCAGATGTTTCCCGTTGGCGAGCCGATGGTTCGGCCATCGTTGGGGCTCCCGTGAGTGCCGCTGGCTTCGTGCTGTTCCAAACCCGCAAGGGTGGTGTGTACGCTTGGCGTTCGCCGTGATGACCGTACCGCTTTGGTGCAGGTCTTTTAAAAGGTAGTGTTTGTGAAACCCGTTATCGCCCTGGTGGGCCGTCCCAATGTGGGCAAGTCCACCTTGTTCAACCGTTTGACCCACAGTCGCGACGCGATCGTGGCCGATTTTGCCGGCCTCACACGCGACCGCCACTATGGCAACGGCCGTGCGGGTTCGCGTGATTACATCGTCATCGATACCGGGGGCTTTGAGCCCGACGCCAGTGCGGGCATTTACCGTGAGATGGCCAAACAGACACGACAGGCCGTGGCCGAATCCGATGTGGTGATTTTTGTGGTGGACGCCCGTGCGGGCCTCAACACCCAAGACCACGATATTGCACAGTACCTGCGCAAACTGGGCAAACCCACGGTACTGGTGGCCAACAAAGCCGAGGGCATGACCCAAGGCTTGCAGTTGGTGGAGTTTTACGAGCTGGGTTTGGGCGAAGTGGTGCCCGTCTCTGGCGCGCACGGGCAGGGTATTCGCAGCATGCTGGACGCGGCTTTGGACGCTTTGCACATCCCCGAAATGGACGATGAGGACCCGCCGGCCGAAGACGACAGCGTCATCCGTTTGGCCGTGGCCGGTCGGCCTAATGTGGGTAAGTCCACGCTCATCAACGCATGGTTGGGCGAAGAGCGGCTGGTGGCCTTTGACATGCCCGGTACCACACGCGACGCCATCACCGTGCCCTTCGAGCGCGGTGGCCAGCGGTTTGAATTGATCGATACCGCCGGTCTGCGCCGCAAAGGCAAGGTGTTTGAGGCGATTGAAAAATTTTCGGTCGTCAAAACCCTGCAGGCCATTGAGAGCGCCAACGTGGTCCTGCTCTTGCTCGACGCCACACAAGGCGTGACCGATCAAGATGCCCACATCGCCGGCTTCATTTTGGAAAGTGGCCGCGCCGTGGTGCTGGCCATCAACAAATGGGATGCGGTGGATTCCTACCAGCGCGAGCAGGTCGAGCGCAGCATCGAAAATCGCTTGGCCTTCCTGAAGTTTGCCTCATTGCATTTAATTTCAGCGCAGAAGCGCCAGGGGCTGGGTCCGGTGTGGAAGTCGATTGCTCAAGCGCATGCTTCAGCCAAACGCAAAATGCCCACGCCCATGCTGACGCGTCTGCTGCAAGAAGCCACGGCTTTCCAGTCACCACAACGCAGCGGCATGTTCCGCCCAAAAATGCGCTACGCCCACCAGGGTGGTATGAACCCACCGGTCATTGTGATTCACGGCAATTCGCTGGAGCATGTGACCGACACCTACAAACGTTTTTTGGAAGCCCGTTTCCGAAAAGCTTTTGATTTGGTCGGCACGCCCCTGCGCATCGAATTCAAATCGTCTCAAAACCCATTCAAAGACGACTGATTTCAAGTCGGGGCCAGTTACATGGATTGAGCCCTGTGGTATGGTCGGCCATCGTACAATTTTCAACACGGAGCATATCGTGAACAACAAAGGCCAGCTCTTGCAAGACCCTTTCTTGAACCAACTTCGCCGGGAGCATGTGCCGGTCTCGATCTATTTGGTCAACGGCATTAAGTTGCAAGGCCAAATCGAATCCTTTGATCAATACGTAGTCTTGCTGCGCAACACGGTCACCCAAATGGTTTACAAGCATGCCATTTCGACCATTGTGCCGGGTCGTCCGGTTCAATTTGCGGCGGCCACGCCCGAAGAGCCTGCGGCTTGAAGCCCAAAGAGGTCGATAAGTCCCTTTCCACGGTGCTGTTGGTGGGGGTGGATTTCGGTGAGGAACACTTCGACGGTGAGTTACAGGAACTGGGTTTGCTGGCTCAAACTGCAGGTTACGTTGTGGTCGAGCGCTTGGCCTGCAAGCGTCGAGCTCCCGATCCTGCTTTGTTTGTGGGCTCGGGCAAAGCCGATGAGATTAAGTTCCTGGCCGACGCGACTGGAGCCGCTGAAATCCTCTTTGACCAAGCCTTAAGCCCTGCACAGCAGCGCAACCTGGAGCGTCACATGGGGCGCCCGGTCAACGACCGCACCTTGCTGATCTTGGAAATTTTCGCCCAACGCGCGCGCAGCCATGAAGGCAAGCTGCAGGTCGAGCTGGCCAAGTTGCAATACTTGAGCACGAGGTTGGTGCGCCGTTGGTCCCATTTGGAGCGTCAAAGCGGTGGCATTGGCATGCGCGGTGGCCCAGGCGAGACGCAAATCGAGCTTGATCGGCGCATGATCGCTGATTCGATCAAGCGAACCAAAGACCGTTTGGAAAAAGTCAAAAAACAACGTGCCACGCAGCGTCGCCAACGCGAACGCCGTGAGACCTTGAGCATTTCTCTGGTCGGCTACACCAATGCGGGCAAATCTTCTATCTTCAACGCCTTGGTCAAGGCCCGAGCCTATGCCGCCGACCAGTTGTTTGCCACCTTGGACACCACCACCCGCCAGTTGTATTTGGGGCCTGCAGGGCGTTCGGTTTCTCTGTCCGACACGGTGGGCTTCATTCGTAACCTGCCACACGGCTTGGTGGATGCCTTTGCAGCGACCCTCCAAGAGGCTGCCGACGCGGACTTGTTGCTCCACGTGGTGGACGTCTCCAATCCCGACCACCCAGAGCAAATTGAGTCGGTGATGTCGGTGCTCCGAGAGATTGGCGCAGCCGATGTGCCGCAAATGCTGGTCTTCAACAAACTCGACGCCTTGCCTCCTGATCGCTTACCGAACAAAAACCGGGATTCGATGGAACTGCACGGCTGCAGCGTGGATCGTATATTTGTCAGTGCCCAAACGGGTGCTGGTATTCCTGAATTGCGTGAGCACTTGGCTCAATGGGTGTTGCAGCGCAGCCCGTCGCCCCACGCAGACCTTGGTATATTTTCCAACGATGAACCCATGTCCAACTGATTGGGCACAATAGACAGTCACAACCTCACCAAACTGGCTTTTATGGATTTGAAATTTCCCCGATCTGCTCCCCACACCTCTGGCGGTGCATCGCAACCCCGTTCCCGCTGGGCACGTTGGTTGGGTGTTTTCAATCTCAACGACCCCCGCTGGGGTCGCGGCGAGGAGGACAACTCGCAAGAGCCGCGCGGCGACAACCAGCCACCCCGTGATCAGCGTCCGGGGGGTGCCAATCAAGGACCGCCAGATTTGGATGAGTTGTGGCGTGACTTCAATCGCAAGCTCGGCAACCTGTTCGGCGGAAGGGGTGGCGGTTCTGGGCAAGGTGGTCAGGGCGGTGGTGTTCCACCCTTCAACCCATCGCCCAAATCCACCGGTATTGGTGCCGGTTTGATCGCTGGTGTGGTGGCTTTGGTGTGGTTGGGTTCGGGTTTCTTCATTGTGCAAGAAGGTCAACAATCCGTCATCACCCAGTTCGGTAAGTACCACACCACGGTGGGCGCTGGTTTTAACTGGCGTTTGCCCTTTCCCATTCAGCGGCACGAAACCGTGGCCGTGACGCAGATCCGTTCGGTGGACGTGGGGCGTGACGCTATCGTGCCTGCCACGGGCTTGCGCGAATCGGCCATGTTGACGGCCGACGAGAACATCGTTGAAATCAAATTTGCTGTGCAGTACCGACTGAGCAATGCTCGCGACTTTCTGTTTGAAAGCCGTGACCCAGAGGCTGCAGTGGTCAAGGCCGCTGAGACGGCGGTGCGTGAAGTCGTCGGTAAGATGCGAATGGACGCGGCATTGGCCGAAGAGCGCGATCAAATTGGTCCACGTGTGCGCGAATTGATGCAAACCATTTTGGATCGCTACAAGGTGGGTGTTGAGGTGGTGGGCATCAATTTGCAGCAAGGCGGTGTACGCCCCCCTGAGCAAGTGCAGGCTGCATTTGACGATGTGCTCAAAGCCGCGCAAGAACGAGAGCGTGCCAAGAATGAGGCTGAGGCTTATGCCAATGACGTGGTGCCACGTGCGCGTGGTGCGGCCGACCGCTTGAATGAGGAGGCCGAAGGTTACCGAGCCCGAATCGTGGCGCAGGCTGAAGGTGATTCTCAGCGTTTCCGCTCCATCTTGGCAGAGTACCAAAAAGCGCCTCAGGTGACGCGCGAGCGCTTGTACGTGGACGCCATGCAAGAGGTCTACAGCAACGTGACCAAGGTCTTGGTGGATTCGAAATCCGGTAACAACCTCTTGTATTTGCCGCTGGACAAGATCATGCAGCTGACAGGGTCTAGCGCTGCGACCAACACCACACCCCCTGCACCGTCGTTGCCGCCGAGCACCGCACCGGCCAGCACGCCCGCGTCCCGAAGTTTGGACAACGCCGCCCGCTCACGTGAGCGCGACGTCCGCTGAACCCGAACCCCGAAAGCATTTTCATGAACAAACTGGGTTTTATCTTTTCCTCGCTGTTGGTGGTCTTGGCCATCATCAGCTCCATGCTGTTTGTGGTGGACCAGCGCCAGTTTGGCGTGGTCTTCCAGCTGGGCCAAATTCAGAAGGTCATCACCGAGCCGGGTTTGAACTTCAAGTTGCCGCCACCTTTTCAAAACGTGTCTTACATTGACAAACGTTTGTTGGTTTTGGAAAGCACCGAAACCGAACCCACCCTCACTGCTGAGAAACAACGTGTGGTCATCGACTGGTATGTCCGCTGGCGTATCAGCGAGCCACAAACTTACATTCGAAACGTGGGTGTGAATGAAAACGCAGGCGCACAGCAACTCAACCGTGTGGTGCGCAACTCCTTCCAGCAAGAAGTCAACAAACGCACCGTGAGTGAGCTCTTGTCGACCCGTCGCGAAGAACTCATGGCCGATGTCAAGCGCGAGGTCTTGGCTGCCGTTCGCGGTGCGGACAAGCCTTGGGGCATGGATGTCGTGGACGTGCGCATCACCCGCGTGGACTATGCAGAGAGCATCACTGCGTCGGTTTACCAACGGATGGAGGCTGAGCGCAAGCGAGTCGCCAACGAGTTGCGCTCAACCGGTTTTGCCGAAGGCGAAAAAATCCGCGCCGATGCCGACCGCCAGCGCGAGGTGATTTTGGCGAATGCTTTTCGCGATGCGCAAAAAATCAAGGGTGAAGGCGATGCCAAGGCCTCAGCGCTTTATGCCGCGGCTTTCGGTCGAGATCCAGCTTTTGCCCAGTTTTACCGGAGCTTGGAGGCCTACAAGTCGACCTTTGCCAACAAACAAGACTTGATGGTGATGGATCCATCAAGCGACTTCTTCAAGGCCTTGCGCAGCAGCAATTTGGGACGCTGATCCCAACCAGGCCCCAAGACCCGCCCCATCAGGGCGGGTTTTTTCGTTTTTGACCCTTCGTGAACCGGTAAAATCACCGTTTTAACAGCACCCCCTATGTCCATGTCCGCCTGGGTCCTGCCGGATCACATTGCCGATGTGCTGCCTTCTGAGGCGCGCCACATCGAAGAACTTCGCCGAGCCTTGCTCGACACCGCCCGTGGCTATGGCTACGAGCTGGTGATGCCACCCATGGTCGAACACCTGGAGTCTTTGCTCACGGGCACGGGTGAAGCCCTAGATTTGCAGACCTTCAAATTGGTGGATCAACTCTCCGGTCGCACTTTGGGTTTGCGCGCCGACAGCACACCACAAGTGGCTCGTATCGATGCCCATTTGCTCAACCGCGCCGGCGTCACCCGCCTGAGCTACTGCGGCACCGTGGTGCACACCCGTTTGGACCGTGCCCTGGGCAGCCGCGAGCCCATGCAGCTGGGCGCTGAAATTTATGGCCACGGTGGTGTGGAGGCCGACTTGGAAATCATCGAGTTGGCGCAGGCCTGTTTGCGCCAAGCCGGTGTGAGCCACCTTTTGCTCGACATGTCTGATGTGCGTGTGATTGACGCGGTCTTGGCCGATGTGCCGTCCGACCCGGTTTGGCTCAGCCGTGTGCATGCCGCCTTGGCTGGTAAAGACCAAGCCGAACTCGACGCTTTGTCGGCCCACTTGCCGGCCAAAGTGCAAAGCGATTTGCGCGCCTTGCCCACCTTGTTTGGAGGTGTGGAGGTGCTGGACGTGGCGCAAGAGCGTTTGACGTCCTCGCCCCGATTGCAGGCCGCGCTGGACAACCTGCGTTGGCTGGCCGCTCAGGTGCAAGGCGTGGATGTGTCCATCGACTTGGCCGATTTGCGCGGTTACGCCTACTACACCGGCATGCGTTTTGCCCTGTTTGCCCGTACCGATGCGGCCGCCAGCCGCGTCTCGCCCATGGAGTTGGTGCGTGGGGGGCGCTACGACGAGGTCGGTGCGGTGTTTGGCCGCAAGCGTCCCGCCGTGGGTTTCAGCTTGGACCTCAAAGAGTTGGTGCAAGCCGTCGCTCCTCGACCCTTGGAAGCCGCCATCCGCGCGCCTTGGGGGAACGACCACGCTTTGCGCCAAGCCGTGGCCGATTGTCGAGCTCAAGGGCACACCGTGGTGTGTGTGTTGCCTGGGCACGAGCACGAGGTCGAGGAATTTTCTTGCGACCGTGAGCTGGTGCTGCGTGGCGGCACTTGGCAGGTTCAGCCCCTTTAATTTTTGTTTCGAAAGCAGCAGATGAACAAGAACAACAGCGCCACGCCTGGGCGCAACGTCGTGGTCGTGGGTACCCAATGGGGCGATGAGGGCAAGGGTAAGCTGGTCGACTGGTTGACCGAAACCGCCCGTGGTGTGGTGCGTTTCCAAGGCGGTCACAACGCCGGCCACACCTTGGTGATCAACGGCGTGAAAACTGCGTTGCACCTGATCCCCAGCGGCATCATGCGCGCTGGCGTGAAGTGCTACATCGGCAACGGCGTGGTGCTCTCTGTGGGCAAGCTGTTCGAAGAAATCGCTGGCCTTGAGAAGGCGGGGGTGGAGGTGCGTTCGCGATTGCGCGTGAGCGAGGCTTGTCCCTTGATCTTGCCCTTCCACGCCGCCATCGACATCGCCCGCGAAGCCGCCAAGGTCAAAGCCGGTACCGAAAAAATCGGCACCACGGGGCGTGGCATTGGCCCCGCTTACGAAGACAAAATCGCCCGCCGCGCACTGCGCGTGCAAGACCTCAAATACCCCGAGCGTTTCGCTAGCAAGTTGCGCGAATTGCTCGACCTGCACAACCACGTGTTGAGCACTTACCTGAGTTCGACCACCTTGGCTTGGGACGAGAAGATCGCCGCGTACATGAAAAACGGCCAGATTCAGTTTGAGCTCGTCTATGCCGAAGCCATGGCCCAAGCCGAACAGCTCAAGCCCATGATCGCCGACGTCTCGCGCGAACTCAACGAAGCGCACGCCGCCGGTGTGAACCTCTTGTTTGAAGGCGCACAGGGCACCTTGCTCGACATCGACCACGGCACTTACCCCTTCGTGACGTCCAGCAACTGCGTGGCCGGGAATGCTGCGGCTGGCGCGGGTGTGGGCCCCGGTCTTTTGCACTACGTCTTGGGCATCACCAAGGCCTATTGCACCCGCGTGGGTGGCGGCCCGTTCCCCACCGAACTCGATTGGGAAAAAGAAGGCACGCCGGGTTACCACATGAGCACCGTCGGCGCTGAAAAAGGCGTGACCACGGGTCGCTCGCGCCGCTGCGGCTGGTTCGATGCGGCGCTGCTCAAGCGCAGTGCCCAGGTCAATGGTTTGTCGGGCTTGTGCATCACCAAGCTTGATGTGCTCGACGGATTGACCGAACTCAAACTCTGCGTGGGCTATGAGCTCGACGGCGAGCGCATTGACATCTTGCCCATGGGGGCCGACGAGATCGCCCGCTGCCGACCGATTTACGAGACCTTGCCCGGTTGGAGCGAGTCCTCGGTGGGCGTGACCCAGTACGATTCGTTGCCGGCCAACGCCAAGCGTTACCTGCAACGCATCCAAGAAACCACGGGCGTGCCCATCCACGTGGTCTCGACCAGCCCCGATCGCGATCACACGATTTTGTTGCACCACCCCTACCAGGCTTGAGCCTGTGCCCGACCAACCCACTGGAGCCCGCATGCTGACCGAAGACGGAAAACACCTGTACGTGTCTTATGACGAGTACCACAACCTGATTGAAAAACTGGCCCTGCAAGTGCACCAATCGGGCTGGGAGTTTGACACCATTTTGTGTCTGGCCCGTGGGGGCATGCGCCCCGGTGACATCCTCTCGCGCATCTTCGACAAGCCGCTGGCCATCATGTCCACCAGCTCTTACCGCGCCAACGCCGGCACCGAGCAGGGCAACTTGGACATCGCGCGCTACATCACCACACCCAAAGGCGAAATCGCCGGGCGCGTGTTGTTGGTCGACGATTTGGCCGATTCGGGCCACACCCTCAACGCCGTCATTGGCATGCTCAAGAACAACTACGCACCCATCACCGAGCTGCGCAGCGCGGTGATTTGGACCAAGCAGGTCTCGACGTTCACGCCGGATTATTCGGTGGAGTTCTTGCCGACCAACCCTTGGATTCACCAGCCGTTTGAAACCTACGACAGCATGCGTCCCGAGCAGTTGCTCGCCAAGTGGACCTTGTAAGTGACCGAGCGCAGCACGGCCCTGATTCACCACCCCTACCAAGCCCCTGAGGGGTTTGCGGCGGTGGCGCCCGCGGTGCACAAAGCATCGACCGTGTTTTTCCCGACGGTGCACGCCTTGCGCACCCAGGAGTGGAAAGACAAAAGCGGTTACACCTACGGCTTGCACGGCACGCCCACGACCTTTGTGCTCGAAGAGCGCATCGCCACGCTCGAAGGCGGCCAGTTCTGCGTGCTCGCACCCAGCGGTTTGTCGGCCTTGGCTTTGGTGGACATGGCGTTTTTGCGCACGGGTGATGAGCTGCTCATCCCCGACAACGCCTATGGGCCCAACGTGGCATTTGCCGAAGGGGAGCTCGCGCAGTGGGGCATCACCCACCGCCGCTACAATCCCATGGACCCGGCCGACCTGGCCGCCAAGCTCTCCAGCTCCACGCGCTTGGTGTGGCTGGAAGTGCCGGGCTCAATCACGCTCGAATACCCCGATGTGCCGGCCTTGGTGGCCGTGGTGCAAGCGGCCAATGCCCATCGTTCGGCCGATCGCCGTGTGATCACGGCCTTGGACAACACCTGGGGTGCGGGCGTCGCCTTTGGTGCCTTTGACTTGGGTGTGGACGTGTCCATGCAAGCCCTCACCAAATACCCCAGCGGCGGCGCCGATGTGCTCATGGGCTCGGTGGTCACGCGAGAGCGCGAGCTGCACGAAGCGCTGCTGATGTGCCACATGCGTTTGGGTTTGGGCGTCTCGGGCAACGACGCTGAGCTGGTCTTGCGCGGCCTACACACCATGGACCTGCGCTACCACGCGCACGACGCCGCCACACGCACCTTGGCCCAGTGGATGCAAAGCCAGCCCGGTGTGGCACAGGTACTGCATCCGGCCTTGCCCGACTCGCCGGGCCATGCGGCTTGGGCTCGCGACGCACAAGCCGCCGCCTGTTTGTTCAGCGTCGTGTTCGACGCGGCCATCCCCCAGTCGCGCATCGATGCCTTTTTGGATCGCTTGCAGCGCTTCAAATTGGGCTGGAGCTGGGCTGGCCCCATCAGCCTGTGCGCGCCCTACAACGTACGCGCCATGCGCAATCAGCCATGGCCCCACGCGGGCGGCTTGGTGCGTTTTGCCATTGGCCTGGAAGCCGTGGCCGATTTACAAGCGGACTTGCAACAGGCTTGGCCTGCGTTGCAAGCGCGCTGACCCGATTGTTTCTTCCATTCACCGAACCGAAAGACTGCTTTGGCAACACCCAATTACGGCTACGAAAAACGCCAACGCGAACTCGCCAAGAAAAAGAAGAAGGAAGAAAAACTCAAGTCCAAGACCGAGCGCAAGCACGGCGATGGCGATGGCGATGAGCACCCGTCCCCTGAGGACACCGACCCCAACGCACCTGAAGCCAGCGACGCCACCTGATTCAGCGCTCGGCGGCCAACAAGATGGCTTGGGCCATCTGCTGGAACGCCGCGGGGCTGTGGCTCTTGGAATCGAACACTTGCGCTTGTGGGTATTGCACAAAGTTGCGGTCAATCGATTGACGGTACACCGGGTCGTAGTGGTCGCGCAGCAATTCCTTCACCACCGCGGGTGTTTGACCGTCCCGCACCCATTCGCTCCAACGCTCAATCACAGCCTTGCCTCGGATGTCGTTCAAAGCCTGTAGGCGCTCAACAAAGTGGGCGCTGTCTTTGACGAAGTAGGCGTAGTCCTCCATCAACAACGCCACGCGGGCCTCGTTGGGGAGTTGCACGTCGATGCAGGGGCTCGCCCGCATGGCGTCGATCAAAGCGTCGGGCACCCGCAAGTTGCCCACTTTTTTGCTTTCGCACTCCACATAGACCACCTGGGCAGGGTCCATGGCGCGCAGCTGCGCCCAAATCAGGCTGTCAAAACGCTTTTGGCTGGGTTGGGGCTGGCCGGGTATGTGGCCAAGCACCGAGCTGCGGTGACAGGCCAAAGCCTCCAAGTCCAAGACTTGGGCGCCTTGGGCGCTCAAGGCTTGCAACAAACGGGTTTTTCCGCTGCCGGTCGGGCCACAGACGACGCGGTAGTTCAGGCCTGAGGGCAGGGTGTTCAAATCCTTGACCAACTCGGCACGCCAAGCTTTGTAGCCGCCTTCGATCAGCGTGACCTGAAACCCAATGGCCCCCAAGATGGTGGCCAAGGCGCCGCTGCGGTTGCCCCCGCGCCAGCAATACACGAGGGGTTTCCAATCGCGCGGCAAATCGATCACGTGTCGCTCGATGTGGGCCGAGATGTTGCGAGCGGCCAAGGCCGCACCGCGCTTCTTGGCTTCAAACGCATTGACCTGCTTGTACATCGTGCCGATGTCGATGCGTTCTTGGTTGTTGAGCGTGGGCCAGTTGATGGCGCCAGGCACGTGGTCCAGCGCGTGTTCGTCTTCGGTGCGCGCGTCGATGATGGCATCGAAGGAAGCCAATCGCGTCAAGGCGTTGGCGGCGGGGATGGTTTGAACGGGCATGCGCGATTATCGCGGCTGCAGCAAACGGCGCAGGCTGGGCCAGACGGTGCGCATCATGATGGGCTGGGCTTGTTCGTTGGGGTGGATGCGGTCGCTTTGGAAGAGGGCCAAGGGGTCTGGCGCATCGGCCACGCCGGCCAAGAAGAACGGCACCAAGGCCACCGACTGCTGTTTGGCGACATCGCTGTACAAGCGCTTGAAGGCCGCAGCGTACTGCGCGCCATAGTTGGGCGGCATCTCCATGCCCAACAGCAAGACCCGTGCTCCGGCAGCCTTGGACAGACGCGTCATTTCGCGCAGGTTGTCTTGGGTCATGGACAGGGGCAGGCCGCGCAGCGCATCGTTGCCGCCGAGTTCGATCACCACCACTTGGGGTTGGTGTTGACGCAACAAAGCCGGCAAGCGCGAGCGCCCGCCCGAGGTGGTGTCGCCGCTGATGCTGGCGTTGACCACACGGGCTTGGGGGCCTTGGGCATCGAGCTGGGCTTGCAAGAGCGCGACCCAGCCGCTGCCGCGGCGCAAGCCGTACTCGGCACTGAGCGAGTCGCCCACGATGAGCACCACCGGTGCTGCGGGTTTGGCGCTTTGGGCCAGCGCGGGCGACCAAAGTCCCCATGAAACGGCCAACAACAGCAGCGCGGTAAAGTGTCGGTGTTTCAACTGGAAAGCCCTTCAATGTCGGATGTGATGATTGCCGTGTCCCATGTGTCGAAATCGGTCAGCGATGCCACGGGCACCTTGTCGATTTTGCGCGATATCGATTTCACCTTGCGCAAAGGCCAGACCGCGGCCATCGTTGGGGCCTCGGGTTCGGGCAAAAGCACGCTCTTATCCATCATCGCGGGCTTGGACACGCCCACCCAGGGCACGGTCAGCATCGACGGCGAAGACCTGTTCGCGCGCACCGAAGACGAGCGTGCGGCGTTGCGGGCGGCCAAGGTCGGTTTTGTGTTTCAAAGTTTTCAGTTGTTGGGCAACTTGACCGCCTTGGAAAACGTGATGTTGCCGCTGGAGTTAGCGGGTCGCCGAGATGCCCGGGTGGCCGCCGCGGCCATGCTCGAGCGCGTGGGCTTGGGTGAGCGTTTTGGCCATTACCCCAAACTGCTCTCGGGCGGTGAACAACAACGCGTGGCACTGGCGCGCGCCTTTGTGGTCAAGCCCGCGGTGCTCTTGGCCGACGAGCCCACCGGCAGCTTGGATTTCGCCACCGGTGAAAAAGTCATGGCCTTGATGTTCGAGCTCAACCAAGAACTCGGCACCACCTTGGTCATGGTTACCCACGACCGCGCCATTGCCGATCGCTGCGAGCGCCGCATCACCATCGAAGCCGGTCGCGTCGTCGTCTGATCACGCACGGGCCCAGCGCTCTGGGATAATCGGGCCCATGTCTTCACCCAAAGTGCTTTTCGGCTTTCACGCCGTCGGTGTGCGCCTGAAAATGGCACCGCAATCCATCATCGAAATTCATTTCGAACCCACGCGACGCGATGCGCGCATGCGCCAGTTCATTGACCGCGTCAAAGAGGCTGGTGTTCGTTTGATCGAATCCGACGGCTTGCGCATCGCCAAACTCGCCGGCAGCCATGGTCACCAAGGTGTGGCTGCCCGTGTTCAAGCGATCGAGCAGGTGCACTCGCTCGACGAGTTGCTCGAAAATCTCGAAGCCGCTGGCACGGTCCAGCCTTTGATCTTGGTGCTCGACGGTATCACCGACCCGCACAACCTCGGCGCGTGTTTGCGCGTGGCCGATGGCGCAGGAGCCCACGCGGTCATCGCCCCGAAAGACCATGCCGCCGGCATCAACGCCACTGTGGCCAAGGTCGCCAGCGGCGCGGCCGAAACCATGCCGTACTTCATGGTCACCAACTTGGCGCGCACCTTGAACGAACTCAAGGAACGTAACATTTGGATCATCGGCACCAGCGACGACGCCGACAAAACCATTTACGAGGTCGACCTCAAAGGCCCCGTGGCCTTGGTCTTGGGGGCCGAGGGCGCGGGCATGCGCCAACTCACCCGCAAGACCTGCGACGAACTCGTCAGCATCCCGATGCAAGGCGCCGTTGAAAGCCTCAACGTCTCGGTGGCCAGTGGGGTGTGTTTGTACGAGGCTTTGCGTCAGCGACGTTGACCCTGGAGACCCCTATAATTTTTTGATCGGGGTGTGGCTTAGTCTGGTAAAGCGCTACGTTCGGGACGTAGAGATCGGAGGTTCGAATCCTCTCACCCCGACCAGCTCATGGATGTGCAGGCAAGCTGTCGTCCCTTGGCTGGCCAGTCCGTGTTCCCTCGGTCTGGCTGTGGTTCAGACCCAGCCCAGCATGCCCAAGCCCGCCCCCGCGGCGATCAACCACAGCAGTGGCACCTGTGTGCGCCACACCATTGCGGTGACCATCACCGTGAGCAGCCACAAGCGCCAGTCTTCGGCCGGGTTGCTGTGGGCGCTGCTGAGCACCCAGCCCGTGGCCATGAGCAAGGCGATCACGATCGGCGCCATGCCGGCTTTGAAGGCGCGCACCACACGGCGCTCTCGGTTGCGATGTGCCCATCGCGTGGCGGCAAAAGTCAGCACAGTGGAGGGCAGCAGGGTGCCCACCATCGCCACCAACACGCCCAGCAAGGCCCAAGCCCAAGCCCACGGTCCCCATCCGCCGCCCGCGTTGAGCCCAATGTGCCAACCCAGCAAGGCCACGAACAACACATTGGGCCCCGGGGCGGCTTGTGACAATGCGATGGAGGCGTTGAATTGCGCCTCGCTCAGCCAAGCTTGTTCACCAACGAGGTAGCGGTGCATGTCCGGTGCGGTGGTGATGGCGCCACCCACGGCCAACAATGACAGTGCCGCGAAGTGCAAAAACAAAGGCCACCACAGGGTGCTTTGGCTCCAAGCTTCGAGCGCGTTCATGCCCCGCCTCCATCGCTGAAGCTCAGCAAGCGGTAGGCCCAAACACAGGCCACACCTCCCAAGCCCACGAGCACCCACACCAACGGCCAACGCAACAAAGCCACGGCCACGAAGGTCAACGCGGCCAAAGCGCTGCACACCCACAAGCCCATGGGGTTCTTGACCAAAGCGCCCAAAAGCTTCATGCCGGTGGCGATGATCAGTCCTGCCGCCACCGCACCCATGCCGCGCAAAGCCCCTTGAGCCAGTGCCGTTTGTGCCACGGTGCTGTAAAGCACCACAATTCCCAGCAAGACCAACAGGGGGGCCAAGAGCATGCCGGCCACCGCTGCGGCGGCGCCGGTCCAGCCGAAATAGCGATCGCCGATCATCAGCGAGAGGTTAACCACATTGGGCCCTGGCAGGATTTGGGCTACCGCCCAGTCGTCCACGAATTGCTCGCGCGTCATCCAGCGTTTGTGTTCGACCATTTCGCGTTGCACGATGGCCAACACACCACCAAAGCCTTGTAAGGCCAGCGCAGTGAATGTCCAAAATAAAGCCCGACGTGAGGCCGGGCGAGCCAAAGCAGGGGCGTCGCTCACACCGTCATCCCGCCAGAGACTTCGATCACCTCACCGTTGATGTAGCTCGCCTCGTCACTGGCCAAGAAGGCATACACGTTGGCGATCTCTTCGGGTTGCCCCAAGCGGCGCAGCGGCACGCGTTGTGCCATCTCGCCGATCACCTTCTCGGGAATGGTGTTCAAAATCGGCGTGGCGATGAAGCCCGGCGCCACGGCGTTGACCCGCACGCCTTTGGGGCCAAGTTCGCGGCTCCAGGTTTTGGTGAAGCCGATCACGCCGAATTTGCTGGCTGCGTAATTGGTCTGGCCGAAGTTGCCGTAAATGCCGACCACCGACGAAGCGTTGAGGATGACCCCGCTGCCTTGCGCCACCATGGTGTTGGCCACGGCTTGGGCGCAATGGAACACCCCGCGCAGGTTGACGTCGATCACGCGGTCGAATTGGGCTTGGGTCATGTTTTGCAAACGCGCGTCTTGGGTGATGCCGGCGTTGTTGACCAAAACGTCGATGCGCCCGTGGCGCGCGATCACCGCGTCAATCACTGCATCCACCTGATCCCGCTGGGTCACGTCCATGATGTGCCCCTCGGCCTGTGCACCCAAGGCTTGGCACTGCGCCACGGCGGCGTTGACCGCCTCGGCCTTCACATCACACACCACCACGGTGGCGCCTTCGCGGGCAAATTTCAGTGCGGTGGCCAAGCCAATGCCTTGCGCGGCACCGGTGATGAGGCTGACTTTTCCGATCAAACGTGGCATAGGGTGTCTCCTGAAGCTTTGGTGCCATTATCCGACCGAGCCAGCCCCCCCCCCGCACAGCTGGGGACGGGATTGCCCCTGATGGGGGCCGGGTCGGGACAAAAACCTACAATCGAGGGTTAACCAAAGCCCCCCATGAACGCCCCCATCGACGTCTCTTTTTTCGCGCGCCACGCCAAGCCCATCACGAGCTACAAGCCGTATTGGGCCAAACGTTTTGGCACGGCGCCTTTCCTGCCCATGAGCCGCGCTGAAATGGAGCGCCTGGGCTGGGACAGCTGCGACATCATTTTGGTGACCGGCGACGCCTATGTGGACCACCCCAGCTTTGGCATGGCGGTGGTGGGCCGGGTGCTGGAGGCGCAGGGCTTTCGCGTGGGCATCATCGCCCAGCCCGACTGGCAAAGCGCCGAGCCTTTCAAGGCGCTGGGCAAACCCAATCTGTTCTGGGGTGTGACGGCGGGGAACATGGATTCCATGATCAACCGCTACACGGCGGACCGCAAAATCCGCAGCGACGACGCCTACACCCCCGGTGACGTGGGCGGCAAACGCCCCGACCGCGCCGCCATCGTCTACAGCCAGCGCTGCCGCGAAGCGTTCAAAGACGTGCCCATCATCTTGGGCGGCATCGAAGGCAGCTTGCGCCGCATCGCGCATTACGACTACTGGAGCGACAAGGTGCGCCGCAGCATTGTGGTGGATGCCAAGTGCGACCTGCTGCTCTACGGCAACGCCGAGCGCGCCTTGGTGGAGGTGGCGCACCGCCTGGCCAAACGCGAGCTGGTGGGAACCATCACCGACGTGCGCGGCACGGCGTTTATCCGCCGCCCGGGCGACCCGTCCACCGAGGGTTGGTTTGAAATCGACTCCACCGAGGTGGACACCCCCGGTCCGGTGGAAGCGCACATCAACCCTTATTTGACGACCAGCGAACAAGCCCAGGCCCAGGGCGAGAGCTGCGCGAAGGAAGAGGGCGCTGCCGCGCCGGCCACGGCGCAGGGCGATGTGAAACCGCTGCAGTTTGTGCCCAATCCCAGCCTCAAACGCAAAGGCCCGCAGCGCGACCGCACCGTCATTCGCCTGCCGAGCTACGAGCAAGTCAAAAGCGACGCGGTGCTCTACGCCCACGCCAACCGCATCCTGCACGTCGAGGCCAACCCGGGCAATGCCCGTGCTTTGGTGCAAGCGCATGGCGTGGCCGTGGGGGAAATCGACCCCGATAAGCTGCGCTTGGCCCGCGACGTTTGGATCAATCCGCCGCCCATTCCGCTGACCACTGCCGAAATGGACCATGTGTTTGACTTGCCTTACGCCCGCAGTCCACACCCGGCTTATGCGGACGAACACGGTCGCCACGATGGCGCCACCAAAATCCCCGCGTGGGAAATGATCCGCTTCAGCGTCAACATCATGCGCGGCTGCTTTGGTGGCTGCACCTTCTGCTCCATCACCGAGCACGAAGGCAGGATCATTCAAAGTCGCTCGGAAGAATCCATCATCAAAGAGGTGGAAGACATCCGCGACAAAGTCGAAGGCTTCACTGGCGTCATCAGCGACTTGGGCGGCCCCACCGCCAACATGTACCGCCTTGGCTGCAAAAGCCCCGAGATTGAAGCCGCCTGCCGCAAGCCCAGTTGCGTCTACCCCGGCATCTGCTCGAACCTCACCACCGATCACGGCCCGCTCATCAACATCTACCGCCGCGCGCGCGGGCTCAAGGGCATCAAAAAAATCCTCATCGGTTCGGGCCTGCGCTACGACCTCGCGGTCAAGAGCCCCGAATACGTGAAAGAACTGGTGCAGCACCATGTGGGCGGCTACCTGAAGATCGCGCCCGAGCACACCGAAAGCGGGCCGCTGTCCAAGATGATGAAGCCTGGCATCGGCAGCTACGACAAGTTCAAGCAGATGTTCGAGAAGTTCAGCGAAGAGGCCGGCAAAAAGCAGTTCCTGATCCCGTACTTCATCGCCGCCCACCCTGGCACCAGCGACGAAGACATGATGAACCTCGCGGTGTGGCTGAAGAAAAACGGCTTTCGCGCCGACCAGGTGCAGACCTTCTACCCCAGCCCCATGGCCACCGCCACGGCCATGTACCACAGCAACCTCAACCCGCTCAAAGGCATTCACCGCGACGAGCGAGCTGAAAAGGTCGACATCGTGCGCGGCGAAAAACGCCGCCGCCTGCACAAAGCCTTTTTGCGCTACCACGACCCCAACAACTGGCCGCTGCTGCGCGACGCGCTCAAGGCCATGGGCCGCGCCGACCTGATCGGTAACGGCAAACACCACCTGATCCCCACCTTCCAGCCGCTCACCGACGGCGGCTACCAGAGCGCGCGCCGCAAAAACAGCACGCCGGCCAAAGCCAGCGAACGTGCCGCGAAGGTGGTCAAACCCGGGCAGCCCAAGCCCGGTCAAATGCTGACCCAGCACACCGGCTTGCCGCCGCGCGCGGGCACGGCAGGCAAGGGCCCGCGCAACAAGGCCTGAGCTTCAAGCCAAGGTGTGCAGGGGAATGTCCCGCGCCGCGGCCAAGGCATCGAGTTCGGCGCGGCTGTGCCGGGCGATGAACGCTTGAATCGCTTGGTGGGTGCTGGGCTGGTGTAGGGTGCCGATGCCCGCATAAGGCCAGTCCATGGCCTCGCACAGGGCCTGCGCAAAGTGGGGCTCCAGCGCCGCCAAAGCCACGCGCCCGTCGCGACAAGCATAGATTCGGTAGCCAGCGTGATCGCCGCCGAGCAAGCCTGTAGGGGCCGTCAAGCCCCAGGCCAAGGGCATGGCCATCCACTCGGCCGCGCTTGAGAGGGCCACGGTTTGTAACTGGCCCACACCGTTGCGCTGCTGCGCCAGCACGGCTTGCAAGACCGCCTCGCTGGTCAGGAGCGCACCAGCCATGTCGGCCAAGAGGCTGCTGGGCATGTTCAGGCCTTGGATCAGACCCGCGTCGGCTTGGTAGGTGAGGTCATGGCCAGGCTCTTCGGCGCGCTCGCCCGGTGCGCCCACCACCGCCACGCAACTCAGGTGCGGGTGCTCGGCGTGCAAGGTGGTCCAGTCCAAACCGAGCTTGCGAAGGGCCGAGGGCCGAAACGAAGTGATGAGCACATCGGTCTGGTTCAAGCGCTCACGCAGGGCTTGCCGGTCTTGGGTGTCTTTGAGGTTCCAACGCCAGCGCTCGATGCCCAAGTGGATGGCTTCGCAGGCCTCTGGCTGGTAGTGCGCCATGGGGTCGCCTTGCGGCGGCTCGACCTTGGCACAGCTCGCACCCATGGCCTGCAAGCGCATGAGGGCCGCAGGCCCTGGCAGGTTCAAGGCCAAGCTCAAAATGCGAACGCCTTGCAGTGCGTGCAAGGTGGGCTGGGCGGGGCAATGCATTGGTGTGACTGGGTTCATGATCGGTGGCCTACCCGGAGGGACTCGAACCCCCGACCTGCTGCTTAGAAGGCAGCTGCTCTATCCAGTTGAGCTACGGGTAGGCAAAACCAGGATGTCCATGGCGAAGAATACACAGAAAAAAAGGCCCACGAGTGGGCCTTTTTTAAGGGGGTGGTCGGAGCGGCGGGATTCGAACTCGCGACCCTCTGCTCCCAAAGCAGATGCGCTACCAGGCTGCGCTACGCTCCGACGAACCGATATTGTAACCGCACAAAAACAGCTTCTCGACGAGGCGTCAAAAAAACGCCGGCATTCAAGCTTGTGGCTTGGCCTGTGCGCCAAAGAGCACGGCACGGGCGCGGTCGTCGGTCAAGGGTTTACGGGCGCTGGCCAGCACCTCCACGCCCCGCTGCACCGCTGGGCGCGCGCCCACGCGGTCGAACCAGTCTTTGAGGTGGGGGTAATCGGCCCAGTCGATGCCCTGGTTTTGCCAGCTGCGCAACCACGGGAACACCGCGATGTCGGCGATGCTGTATTCGTCGGCCGCGATGAAGCGGTGCTGGCTCACCTGCTGGTTGAGCACACCGTACAAGCGCTTGGCTTCTTGGGTGTAACGGCTCACCGCGTAATCGATTTTTTCGGGCGCGTAGATCCGAAAGTGGTGGGCTTGGCCCAGCATCGGGCCCAAGCCGCCCATTTGAAACATGAGCCACTGCAACACGTCGTAGCGCTCACGCACGCCTTGGGGCAAGAAACGGCTGGTTTTGCTGGCCAAGTACAACAAGATCGCACCCGATTCAAACAAGGAGATGGGTTGGCCATCTGGCCCATCGCTGTCGACGATGGCTGGGATTTTGTTGTTCGGGCTGATGCGCAAAAACTCGGGCTTGAACTGGTCGCCCTCTCCGATGTTGATGGGGTGCACACGGTAGGGCAGTGCGCACTCCTCGAGCATGATGTGGATTTTGTGGCCGTTGGGTGTGGCCCAGCTGTAGAGGTCGATCACGGTGGACTCCCATATCAAGGTTGGATGACCTCAACTGTAAACCCGCGCGCGCGCTCAAGCCCCTCGTGTGATGGGCATTTCCAGCTCTGGGGCGTGGAGCATGTGCTTGGCCAGCTCGAGTTTGGCGATCGATTGTCGGTGCACCTCGTCCGGTCCATCGGCCAAACGCAAGGTGCGTTGGTGGGCGTAGCTGTAGGCCAGAGGAAAGTCTTCACACAAGCCGCCAGCACCGTGGGCTTGAATGGCCATGTCGAGTACATCGCAGGCCACGTTGGGTGCCACCACCTTGATCATGGCAATTTCGGCCTTGGCGGCCTTGTTACCGACCGTGTCCATCATGTGAGCGGCTTTGAGGGTGAGCAAACGCGCCATGTCGATGCGGCAACGCGCATCGGCGATGCGCTCGTGCCACACCGACTGCGCTGAGACAGGCTTGCCGAACGCCACGCGCTGGTTCAGACGCTGGCACATCATCTCCAAGGCTCGCTCGGCCGCGCCGATGCTGCGCATGCAGTGGTGAATTCGGCCTGGGCCCAAACGACCTTGGGCAATCTCAAACCCACGCCCTTCGCCCAACAGCAAGTGATCGGCGGGTACGCGCACGTTGTCTAGCCGAACCTCCATGTGGCCATGGGGGGCATCGTCGTAGCCAAACACCGACAGGGGGCGCATCACCGTGATGCCGGGGGTGTTGGCCGGCACCACGATCATGCTTTGTTGGGCATGGCGAGGTGCGTCGGGGTCGGTTTTGCCCATGACGATGTAGACCGCGCAGCGCGGGTCGCCCGCGCCGGAAGACCACCACTTGCGCCCATGGATGACGTAATGATCGCCGTCGCGGGTGATGCGGCATTGGATGTTGGTGGCGTCAGACGATGCCACATCGGGCTCGGTCATCAAAAAAGCCGAACGGATCTCGCCACGCAGCAGGGGTTCAAGCCAGCGGTCTTTCAGGTCTTCGCTGGCGTAGCGCTCCAAGGTTTCCATGTTGCCGGTATCGGGTGCCGAGCTGTTGAAGACCTCGGCGGCAAACGGCACGCGACCCATGATTTCGCACAGGGGTGCGTATTCCAAGTTCGACAAACCTTGCGGAGCGCGGGGGCTGCGGGGCAGGAACAAATTCCACAGTCCGGCGGCTTGGGCTTGGGGTTTGAGCGATTCAATCAAACGCGTGGGCACCCAAGCGTTGCCTTGGGCTCGATTGGCCGCGATTTCGGCCCAGAACGCCGACTCGTTGGGGTAGATGTGCTCGTCCATGAAGGCCAGCAGTCGTGCGCGCAAGGCTTGTACGGTGTCGCTGTAATCGAAGTTCATCGGGTGCTTTCTTGGGACAGGTGTCGTTGGGCCCATTGCTGGGCGAGTTGGGCCATGGGGCGTGCAGCAGCGGCCGCAGCTTGAGCGTGTGCGCTGGCGGCGGTGCCCAGCTCCACGCGCTTGCCAATGCCTTGCAAGATGGCGGCCAATCGGAACAGGTTGTAGGACAAGTAAAACGGCCAATCGGCGGCCAAGGCGTCGGGCGTGACCCAGCCCACGCGTTCGCAGTACTGGGCCATGTGCTGGGCTTCGGTGGGCAAGCCCAAGGAGGCGAAGGGCGCGCCACCCATGCCGCGAAACACCCCCGGCGGGATGTGCCAAGGCATGCAGTGGTAGCTCAAGTCGGCCAAGGGGTGTCCCAAGGTGGAGAGTTCCCAATCCAGCACCGCGACCACGCGGGGCTCGGTGGGGTGAAACATCAGGTTGTCCAAACGGAAGTCCCCGTGCACCACCGACAGGCGTGTGCTGTGCCGTGCGCTCTCAGGGACGTGTTCGGGCAACCAAGCCATGAGCCAGTCCATCTCGGGCATGGGTTCGGTCACCGACGCCAAGGATTGGCGGCTCCAGCGCTGGATTTGGCGCTCGAAGTACTGGCTGGGTTTACCGTAGTCGGCCAAGCCCACCGCTGCCGGGTCAACTTGGTGCAAAGCGGCCAGCACCCGGTTCATTTCGGCGTACAAGGGCGCGCGCTCGGCTTGTGGTACATCGGGCAGGGTGGGGTCCCAAAAAATCCGGCCCTCCACATGGTCCATGACGTAAAACGCCCGTCCCAACACCGACTCGTCTTCGCACAAAGCCACCATGCGAGGCACCGGCACGTCGGTCTGGGCCAGGGCTTGCATCACACGGTATTCGCGTTCGATGGCGTGCGCGGACGGCAGCAGCTGGGCTTTGGGGCCTGGTTTGGCGCGCAAGACCCAGCGCCGTTGCGGGGTTTGCAACAAGACCGTGGGGTTCGATTGCCCGCCCTCAAAGGGGCGCAGGCTCAGCGGACCCTCAAAGTCCGGGATGTGTTCGCGCATCCAAGCACTGAGGGCATCGATGTTCATGCGGCCCTCCCGTTGGGGTGAATCAGGCCGCTTCTTCGGTGGCCAGCATCAAGGCCTGTCGATCGCGAACCACCAAGCCGCCGGCTTCGATGCGAATCGCGCCCTCGCGCTCCATGGTTTTGAGCTCTTGGTTGACGCGCTGGCGCGAAGCGCCGAGCAGTTGCGCCAACTCCTCTTGAGCCAAGTGCAAACCGATGCGGGTTTCGTTGCCGTTGACCAGCGAGGGCACACCGTAGCTGCGCACCAAGTGGAGCAATTGCTTGGCCAAGCGTGCCCGCAGGGGCAAGGTGTTGAGGTCTTCGACCAAGCCGAACAAAGTGCGGATACGACGGGCTTGCAAGCGCATCAAGGCCTCGTAGAGCTCGACATGCTGGGAGAGGATTTTTTGAAAATCGCTGCGCGCCACGCACATCAAGGTGGTGGGGCCGTGGGCGTAGACATCGTGGGTGCGTTGGTCGCCGTCGAACATCGCCACATCGCCGAACCAAACCCCGGGCTCGACGTAGGTCAAGGTGACTTGTTTGCCCGACAGCGAGGTCGAGCTGACCCGCGCAGCCCCTTTGGCCACGGCCGTCCATTCGCTGGGTGGGTCGCCCCGTGCGGCAATCAAGTCGCCATCTTGGTAACGTTTGACGTAAGCGCATCGCAGGATGTCGTGTCTTAGGGAGGGCGAGAGTGAACCGAACCAGCGACCGGTATTGATCGCCTCGCGTTCTTCCATTGTCAGAATAGGATCGTCCATGGGCTGTCTTGTGTGTGACTGTGGGCTGCGGAGTTGTCGCCAAAGCGACGCGGTGAACGTGCTGGCTTGCTCAGCGGTATTGGGCCTGCCGCTGGTTCAAAAAGGCGTTGAGGCCTTCAGCGGCATGGGGGTGCAACAGGTTGCGCACAAAATGGTCGCGCTCCATGCGCAGCTGAGCGTTGAGACTTTGGCCGGGGGCTTCGTTGATGAGCTCTTTGATACTGGCCAAGGCTTGTGGTGCGCGTGCGTTGAGGCGCTCGCAGAGGGCCAAGGCGTCACCCAAGGCCTCGCCGGGGTTGCTCAATTGGGTGACCACCCCCCATTGGTGCAGTCGCTCGGCACTCACACGTTCGCCCGTCATGAGCAGGTGTGTGGCCGTGGCGCGGGGTAGGGCAGACAAGAGTTGGTGTGTGGCACCACCATCGGGCGACAAGCCCACGGTGCTGTGCGACATCACGAACACGCTGTTGTGTGCCGCCACCAGCATGTCGCAAGCCAGGGCCAAGGAGAACCCCGTGGCCGCACAGGCACCTTCGACCGCCGCCACCACCGGTTTGGGGAATGTTCGGATGGCTTCGATCCAGTTGTGGTGGCTTTCGATGTTTTGCAGGTTGTGTTCAGCGCCCCGTTGCCGATCTTCGTTCAAGGCCTGCAAGTGCAAGCCAGCAGAAAAATGCAGACCATCGCCGGTGATCACCACGGTGCGGATGTCGTCGCTGCTCTCGGCCACCCCCAAAGCCTCGACGGCGGCGGCACCGATGGTGGCGTCCAAGGCGTTGTGGTGTTCGGGGTGGCTGATGGTCAGCACCAAGGTTTGGCCTTGGCTGTGGCTTTTGAGGCAGGCGGTCATGGGCGCAGGACTTCGGGGTTGACGATGTGGGTGGCTTGGCCTTGGATGAAATTCATCACATTGTCAAAAGCCGAACCGAAATAACGTTCGTAGCTGTCTTGCTCGACGTAGCCCAAATGGGGTGTGCAAATGCAGTTTTCCAGGCGCAGCAGTGGATGGCCCTGCAAAATGGGTTCTGACTCGAACACATCGACGGCGGCCATGCCGGGCCTGCCGCGGTTGAGCGCCAGCAACAAGGCATCGGGCGCGATCAGCTCGGCCCGCGATGTGTTGACCAGCAGCGAGGTGGGCTTCATCAGATTCAAATCTTGGGCGGTGATGGTGGACTGGGTTTGCTGCGACAAACGCAGGTGCAGGCTGAGCACGTCGGACTCGGCAAACAGTTGTTCGCGGCTGTTGAAGGTCTCGTGGCCGTCCTCGCGCGCGCGTTCGCGTGAGGATTCACTGCCCCAAACCACCACGCGCATGCCAAAAGCGCGGCCGTAGCCCGCCACCAAAGTACCGATGCGGCCATACCCCCAAATGCCCAGCGTGCGACCATGCAAGGCCAGGCCCAATCCGAAGTTGGGTGGCATGGAGGCGGCCTTGAGCCCCGATTGTTGCCAAGCGCCATGCTTGAGGTTGCCGATGTAATGCGGCAAGCGGCGCATGGCCGCCATGATCAAGGCCCAAGTGAGTTCGGCCGGCGCCACAGGCGAGCCCACACCCTCGGCCACAGCAATGCCCAAGTCGGTGCAGGCTTGCACATCGATGTGCGGGCCCACACGCCCCGTTTGCGAAATCAGTTTGAGGTTGGGTAACTTGCTCAACAGCAGGCGGTTGAGCGAGGTGCGTTCGCGGATGAGCACCAAGGCTTCGGCATCGCGCAGGCGAACCGCCAGTTGCCCCATGCCTTTAACGGTGTTGGTGTGGACCTTCAGGTTGTGCGATGACAGTTGTTGGGCGCAAGCCAATTTGCGCACCACATCTTGGTAGTCGTCCAGAACGAAGATATTCATGACGCCCGATTGTGCCCTGTCCTGGGCAGGCCCATGGGGCAGGGCTCAGTGCTTGTCTTCGAGAGCCGCGAGCCGTTCGAGTTCGGCGCACACGTCGTTGATGCGTCCAGAGAGCACCAATCGGGCATCGGCTGCGCTGCTGTGGTTCCTTTGGGGTTGGCTGAACCAACGGCTCAAGCGCTTGCCGACGCCCAGCGATTGGCGATGCTCAGCACCATTGGGTTGCCAGCCTTCAATCAAAACCAAAGGGTTGCTCCAAGAGCGTGAGGGGTTGAGCAAGTTCATGGGAGTCTCCTGAAAAGTACCGAGGGGTCAGTGCTGAAAGCCGTTGCGGATGAGGCCCACGGCGATGCCTTCGATGGCAAAGGGCTCGCCGGGCTCAACCACGATGGTTTTGTAGTCGGGGTTTTCGGCCAGCAGTTCAATGGCGTGGGCTCTGCGCATGAAGCGCTTGACGGTCACGTCGTCACCCAAACGCGCCACGACGATTTGTCCGTTTTTCACGTCTTGGGTGGCGTGCACAGCCAAGAGGTCGCCATCCATGATGCCGGCGTCGCGCATCGACATGCCACGCACCTTGAGCAGATAATCCGGTTGTCGGCTGAAGAGGCTGCGTTCAACGTGGTAGGTTTGATCGACGTGTTCTTGGGCCAAGATGGGTGAGCCCGCGGCCACACGCCCAATGAGCGGCAACATGAGTTGAGACAAGCCAGTCAAGGGCAGGCTCATTTGGCGGTCCCGAGCTTCGTTGATGGTTTGCAGGTCTTGGCTGCGCAAGCGGATACCGCGCGAGGTACCGCTGACGAGCTCGATCGCGCCTTTGCGTGCCAGGGCTTGCAGGTGCTCTTCGGCGGCGTTGGCCGATTTGAAGCCCAGCTCTTGGGCAATTTCGGCGCGGGTCGGTGGCGCACCGGTGCGGGCGATGCTCGTTTGGATCAGTTGCAGGATTTGCGACTGCCGGGCGGTGAGTTTGAGCGTGCTGTCGTTCATGGCATGGACCCCGTGCTAATAGGGCTGTTGGTTTATCCAGTAACTGTATTTTTCACCAGTTTTTAAGGTTTGGCAAGTGTTTGATGCAAAAAAAGTGACTTTGGGGTCGGATCGCTCGGGGATCACCGTGGTGTTGGGCATGGGCGGGACGATCGCCGGGCGCGCCGCCACCGCCGGAGACACCGTGGGTTATGTGGCCGGCCAAGTGCCGGTGGCCGAGCTGCTCTCGGGTTTGGGCAGCGACCCCTTGCCCCCGCTCTTGTCAGAGCAGGTCGCCCAAATCGACAGCAAAGACATGAGCCACGCGCATTGGCAAACCCTGGCGCAGCGCTGCGCCCACTGGTTGGCACAAAAAGATGTGTGCAGCGTGGTCATCACCCACGGCACCGACACCTTGGAAGAAACGGCGTGGTTTTTGCAATGCGTGCTTGCACCGAGCAAGCCCGTGGTGTTGACCTGCGCCATGCGCCCAGCCACCGCGGTGCTGCAAGATGGCCCACAAAACCTCTTGGATGCTGTGACCGTTTCCCGAGACCCAGAAGCCCGGGGTGTCTTGGTGGTGGCCGCGGGTGCGGTGCACAGCCCAGCACACGTTCAAAAAGAACACCCCTATCGCTTGGATGCACTCTCGTCTGGCCCCCATGGGCCTTTGGGCTGGATCGAAGCCGGGTCCGTGCGCTGGTCGCGTTCATCCAGCTGGATTGAAGCGCATGCCCACGCGACCAACGCTTTGTCGCGCCCAGCCGACCAGTGGCCTTGGGTGGCGGTCGTGAGCAGCCACGCGGGCGTGGAACCACGCCAGATTGAGGCTTTGGTGAACGCCGGTGTTCAAGGCTTGGTTGTCGCGGGCACTGGAAACGGCACCTTGCACACGGCCTTGCTCAGCGCCCTGCAAACCGCCGCGCAAGGCGGCGTGGCTTTGCGTTTGTGCACCCGTTGTGCCCAAGGGCCTATCGTTGGCGAGACCACGGCATTGACCTGCGCCCCGCGCGAACTCAACGCCTTCAAGGCGCGCGTGAGTTTGATGCTTGACTTGATGGTTTAACGGTCTGCTTTGCCCCAACAAAAAAGCCCCGCAGTGCGGGGCTTTTGTTTGGGCGTCGTCGGATCAGGCGCTCAAGGCCGCAAAGGCGCGGGCCGTGATGTCTTCCACGCTGCCCGTGCCGCTGATGGCGCGGTATTTGGGGGCGCTATTGGCGTCGGATTGGGCCCAGTTGGCGTAGTAGTCCACCAAGGGGCGGGTTTGGGCGCTGTAGACCTCCAAGCGCTTGAGGACGGTTTCTTCTTGGTCGTCGGGGCGCTGAACCAGGGGCTCACCCGTCACATCGTCTTTGCCTTCCACCTTGGGTGGGTTGAACTTGACGTGGTAGGTGCGACCCGAAGCGGGGTGCGAGCGGCGACCGCTCATGCGCTCGACGATGGCGTCAAACGGCACGTCGATTTCCAGCACATAGTCCAGTTTCACGCCAGCGGCCTTCATGGCTTCGGCTTGGGGGATGGTACGTGGGAAGCCGTCGAACAAAAAGCCTTTGGCGCAGTCGCTTTGGGCAATGCGTTCTTTGACCAAGTTGATGATGAGGTCATCACTGACCAAACCACCCGACTCCATGACGGATTTGGCTTGCAAGCCCAATGGGGTGCCGGCTTTGACGGCGGCGCGCAGCATGTCGCCCGTGGAGATTTGGGGAATGCCGTATTTCTGGCAGATGAAGGTGGCTTGTGTGCCTTTGCCAGCGCCGGGTGCACCCAACAGAATCAGTCTCATCGTCTTCCTTTTCAGATTTCAAGGGCCCAAAGCCGAGGCGATTTGGGCGCGAGTGCCAGCCCCGTGCGTTGGGTACCGGGGGCTGTATTTGAGGATAGCATGTGACCCCCTGACGCAGGCTTACAAAGCCTGGTGCCAAAGTGTCCGAACACGGGCCAAATCGTCGGGGGTATCCACGCCAGCAGCGGGGGTGTGCTGGGTGATGTGAACCGCGATGCGCTGGCCATGCCAAAGCACGCGCAGCTGCTCCAGCGATTCGGTCAATTCCAAGGGCGCAGGGCTCAATCGGGGAAATTGGCGCAGGAAGCCTGCGCGGTAACCGTAAACGCCCACGTGGCGGAGCGGCGCCGGCTGGGGTAAATGGGCGTTGTTGGCCTGACTGAGGTCGGCCGGCATGGTGTCGCGTGGCCAAGGCATGGGCGCGCGGCTGAAGTAGAGCGCGGTCTGTTGGGCGTCCATGACGACCTTGACCACGTTGGGGTTCAAAAACTCGCGCATTTGCTCAATCGGATGAGCGGCCGTGCTCATGACGCAATCGCTGCGGCCTTGCAACTCATGTGCGACCGCATCGATCAAGGTCGGGTCGACCAGGGGTTCGTCACCTTGTACGTTGACCACAAGGGCTGTGTCATCCAAGTTCAGCAGGTCGCAAGCTTCGGCCAAGCGGTCGCTGCCCGAGACGTGGTCCACGCGGGTGAGGATGGCCTCAACGCCGTGCGCTTGGCAGGCTCGCAAGATTCGTTCGTCGTCGGCCGCCACTACGCAGCGTTGGGCTTGGCTGCGCGCGGCTTGTTGCGCCACGCGAACCACCATGGGCGCACCGCCAATGTCGGCCAAGGGCTTGTTGGGCAGGCGGCTCGAGGCCATGCGTGCCGGAATCAGCACGGTGAAGGCGCTGGGCTGGCTCATGGCGTGGCGGGTTTGGACAGGCGTTCGGCTTCGGCTTCGCTGATCACCCGGGCTTCGTGCTCGAGCAGGATGGGAATGCCATCGCGAATCGGGTAGGCCAAACGTGCGCTGCGTGAAACCCATTCTTGGCGCTCACGGTCCAGCGTCAGTGGTCCTTTGGTGACGGGGCAAACCAGCAGTTCGGTGAGTTGGGTGTCCATAGGCTTGATCATAGTCGGGCTGGGAGTCGGTCGATCACGGCGTCGGTCCAATCGTGGCCGCTGCTCAACAGCAGGGGCACACGCCAGACCCGGCTGGGGTCGATGTTTGGCAGTGCCATCAGTTTCACGGCGTCTTTGTCGGTGCACAAGAGGGCTGCGTTTGCGCGCGACCACACGGCCGCGTAGTCGCTGGCGGGCGCGTGGTCGGGCAGGGCGTGGGTTTGTAACTGCTGCAAGCCACCCCGGCGCAACATCTCAAAGAACACCTCGGGTCTTGCCACGCCCGCCACGGCATCCACTGGCGTAGAGGACCAATCGGCCCATGCCTGCTGTTGCCCCAAGCCATTGATGGCCCATGGACTGAGCGAACGGGTGACCTCGAATATCGGCACACCGTCGGGCATGCGCACCTGGGGAGCGTGTCCTTGGGCGCTGCTTTGCTGCAATACCAAGCTGGGGTGATGTTGGGGTGATGGCGGCCATGGCTCACGCAACAAGCCGGCGGGCAGCAACCAACCGTTGCCCAAACCTCGGTCGTCCATCACGACCACGCTGACATCGCGGTGCAAAGCCCAGTGTTGAAGACCATCGTCGGTGATGATCACGTTCACTTCGGGGTGGGCCTGGCGCAAGGCCCGACCCGCATCGATGCGCCGATCGGCCACCACCACCGGGGCGCCAGTGGCGCGGTGGATTTGCAAGGGCTCATCGCCGACATCGATCGCCAGGCTCTCGGTCTTCACCGCCAAAGGGGTTGACGAAGGTCGGCGGCCATGACCGCGGCTGATCACCCCAGGCGTCCACCCCCGTTGGCGAAGGGCATCCACCAAGGCCATGACGGTGGGGGTTTTGCCGGCGCCGCCCACCACCACGTTGCCCACCACGATGACGGGCACGTCGAGCCTGTCGGTGCGCAGCCAACCCCAGTGGTGGGCCGCGCGTTTGAACGCCACAGCCGCACCATAGAGGCAAGCGATCGGCAGCAGTGCCCAAGCCAAGGGACCTCGGCGCATGGTCATGGTCTGCCAGGCGCGGACCCTAGAGGCGCGTTGTTCAGCGTCCATCGCCGGGTGGTTGGGTGGCAAAGGCGAGTTGACCCAAGCCGGCCCTGCGTGCCGCATCCATCACGGCGATGACCGATTGGTGACTGGCCGCAGCATCGGCGTTGATGACCACGATCACATTCGTTTGGTTGTCGGCGGCCACCTGGATGGCTTGCGCCAAGGCGGCCACTTGGGTGCTGGACAAGACTTGGTCGTTGACCATGAAGCGGCCATCGCGACCCACCGCCACCGTCACCGGTTGGAGCTTGTCTTTGGGGGCGTTGGCTTGGGCTTGAGGCAGGTTGATGTTGAGTTCGGTGAACTGGCTGTAGGTGGTGGTCAAGACCAAAAAAATCAGCACCACCAACAAAATGTCGATGAAGGGAATCAGGTTGATGTCGGGCTCATCCCGACTCGCGGTGCGAAAGTCCATGGTGCGATCAGCGACGCAGCGTCACCAAATGGCGCGCAAAGCGATCGGCCGCGATTTCCATGTCGAGCAAATAGGTGTCGACGCGGGCACGAAAATAGCGCCAAAACATGAGCGTAGGAATGGCCACGATCAAGCCAAAAGCGGTGTTGTACAGCGCAATGGCGATGCCGTGTGCCAGTTGCGCAGGGTTGGTCGAGCCCACGCTCAAACCGCCACTGCCTTGAGAGGCAAAAATCTCGATCATGCCAATGACGGTGCCCAGCAGGCCAATCAGGGGAGCGGCCGAAGCGATCGTGGCCAAAGCGCCCAAATACCGCTGCAAATGAGCGGCGGCTTGACGCCCGGCGTTTTGCAGGCTGGCGCGCAAGTCGTCTTCGCTGATGTGTGGGCTACTGGCCAAGGCGATGAAACCGCTGGCCAAGACCTCGCCCAGCACGGAGTGTTGCTGAAGCTGCTGGACCACCTCGGGCTTGGGCAAGCCGCGTTGAGAGACCGCGATGGCTTCGTCCACCAAGCTTGGGGGGGCCACCTTGCGGGTTTGCAAGCTCATGAAGCGTTCAATCACCAGGGCCACACCCATGACGGAGCAGGCGATCAGCGGCCATATCGGCCAGCCGGCGGCTTGTATGATGGACAACACGCATTGTCTCCCTGTGGTTGCGCGGGGCGCGGTTTCGTTGGTGGGCGATTATCGCTGAGATCGTTCGACCCACCCGACCCCTTGAGGCCTGTGTCGTCCACATTTTTTGTGGATAACTTTGTGTAAAACCTCGATTCACGGTCCGGCTGCACTCGAAAAATCGCATTTTTAATACTTTGATGAAAAAAATAGCAACAAAAAATGCTTTGAAATCAAAGCCCCACCCGATCCAGCGGCGGAGCGTGCGCCTTTGCCGAGATGTCTTGATTTGTCAAGGCTTGTGTGGATATCTGCGGCTGGAGAGGCACGTTGTTTGAGGGTTTTGAGTCCAGCAAGGCCGCCGGCGCTGAGCGCGTGTGGGGGGTAGGGCCGCTCATGCGCGCCATCGCTGACACGCTGTCGGCGCGGTTCAATCCTGTCAACGTCGAGGGTGAGATTTCGGGGTTTTCACGGGCGGCCAGCGGCCATTGTTATTTCTCTCTCAAAGACAACAGCGGTCAAATCCGCTGCGCCATGTTCCGGCGCAGCGCCGATCAACTCGGTTTTGTGCCGCGTGACGGCCAGCGGGTGCAAGCCAGCGGCAAACTCGATGTGTACGGCCCACGCGGTGACTTGCAGCTCATCGTGGAGCGGCTGGACGTGGCCGGGCAGGGCACTTGGTACGAACGCTTCCTGCGTTTGAAGGCCCAGCTCGAGGCCGAGGGCTTGTTTGATGCGGCGCGCAAGCGGCCTTTGCCCGCGCACCCCATGCGGGTGGGCGTGGTGACGTCTTTGGGCGCGGCGGCCTTGCGCGACGTCTGCACGGCTTTGCAGCGGCGCGTGCCCCACGTCTCGGTCGTCATTTACCCCGCGTCGGTGCAGGGCGTGCAAGCCCCGGCCGAGCTGTGCGCGGCCTTGCAAACCGCCTACGCGCGCCACCACAGCCACGGTGAGAGCGACGTGCTTTTGCTGGTGCGCGGTGGCGGCTCGCTCGAAGACCTCTGGGCTTTCAACGACGAGTCGGTGGTGCGCACCGTGGTGCAAGCGCCCATGCCGCTCATTTGCGGCGTGGGCCACGAAACCGATTTCAGCTTGTGCGACTTCGCCGCCGACCTGCGCGCGCCCACGCCCACCGCGGCGGCCGAGCTGTGCGCCGCGCCGCGCAGCCAGCGTTTGTCGGAGTTGGCCTACCTGCACGAGCGCTTGACCGCGTCGGTGCACGAAGGCTTGGACCTGAGAGCGCAACGTTTGGATCGGCTCACCCAACACCTGGGCCGACCCTCGGGCCGGGTGCAGGCCAGCCAACAGCGTTTGGTGGGTTTGGGCCACCAGTTACAACGCTCGGTGGCGCGCAAAACCCAAGCCCAAAGCCACCGTTTGGGCGTGTTGCAGCAGGCTTTGCCCGTGGCTTTGCGGCGTTCGCTGCAGCGCCAGCAAGACCGTTGGCAGCGCAGCCAAGCGGCGTTGGGTTTGCTGGACCCGCGCTTGGTGCTCGAGCGGGGCTACGCTTGGCTCACCGATGACCAAGGACGGGCCTTGACATCGGCGGGCGACTTTCAGGCGGAGCAGGCCGTCACGGCCACCTTGGCCGATGGCTCGGTGGGTTTGCGCGTGCAAACACCCGCTTCAACTTAAACCCCACCGGTGGTGAGGCGGTAGCGCAAGCTCTAGAATGGGCCATCCCATTCACACAACAGAGGAACCGACATGGAACACACCTTGCCCGCACTGCCTTACGCCATCGACGCTTTGGCCCCCCATTACTCCAAAGAAACCCTGGAGTTCCATCACGGCAAGCACCACAACGCCTATGTGGTGAACCTGAACAACCTGCAAAAAGGCACCGAATTTGAAAACATGGACCTCGAGACCATCGTCAAGAAGTCCAGCGGCGGCATCTACAACAACGCGGCCCAAATCTGGAACCACACCTTTTTCTGGAACTGCATGAAGCCCAACGGCGGCGGTGAGCCCAGTGGCGCTTTGGCCGCGGCCATCAACGCCAAGTTCGGCAGCTACGCCGCGTTCAAAGAGGCCTTCGTCAAGAGCGCCGTGGGCAACTTCGGTTCGGGCTGGACCTGGTTGGTCAAGAAGGCCGACGGCTCGGTCGACATCGTCAACATGGGCGCCGCTGGCACCCCGCTGACCACCGGCGACACCGCTTTGCTGACCGTGGACGTGTGGGAACACGCCTACTACATCGACTACCGCAACATGCGCCCCAAGTTCGTCGAGACCTTCCTCGACAAGCTGGTGAACTGGTCGTTCGCCGAAAAGAACTTCGGCTGATGCCGCGCGACCTCAGCGCGGGCCAAAGGGCTTGCCGCTGAGGCGCTGACCGGGCTGGATGCGCCGCTGCGCAAACCAGCCTTGGTTCACCTCCAGCACAAAACGCACCGGCTCTTTCGAGCAATGCGTGGCTTCCGACAGGGGTTGCATGTCGGCGATGTTCACGATGGTGCCGTCCTCGCGCACGAACGCGGCGCTCAAGGGGATCAAGGTGTTCTTCATCCAAAAACACTGAATTTGCGCTTGCGCAAACACGAACAACATGCCTTCGTTCTGGGGCATGCTGCGCCGGTGCATCAAACCCATTTGTTGGCTTTGCGGGGTTTGCGCGATCTGCGCTTCGATCAGGTGCATACCGGCTTGCAAGCGCACACGCGGCAAGTGCATTTGTGGCTGATCGGCCATGCTGGGCGTCGCATGGGACGGAGCCCAAACGGCCCCAGCGCACAGCGCCAGTGCCAAAGTCAGGGAACGGCCAAAGGTGTCAGCGGTGAGGTGTTTCATGTCGCCATATTAGCCTTGCCCCAGTCGCTACTTGAGGGAATACCCCGAACCCGCAACGGGTGCGGTGCGCGAGCGCTAGAATGAATTTCATGTCCAAGCCAGAATCCCCTCGTTTGCCCATCACGCCCCCTGCTGGTGGCGGGGACTCCGTGGTGCTGGAGCGCAAAACCCTGCGCACCCAGCCGCCCCAAATGCACCAAGTGCTCATGCTCAACGACGACTTCACTCCCATGGAGTTCGTGGTCTGGGCTTTGCAAGAGTTTTTCTCCAAAGACCGCGAAAGCGCCACCCAAATCATGCTGAAGATCCACTTGGACGGGCGTGGTGTGTGTGGCGTCTACACGCCCGACGTGGCCTCCACCAAAGTGGACCAAGTCGTGCAAGCCGCTCGTGCGGCGGGTCACCCCCTGCAATGCGTCAGCGAACCCATTGAATAAACCTTTTTCGTCGCCACTTGCTCCATCATTGATTGATTCATTCACCAAAGGACTTCTGCATGATCGCCCAAGAACTTGAAGTCAGTTTGCACATGGCCTTTGTCGAGGCCCGCCAGCAACGGCACGAATTCATCACCGTCGAACACCTGTTGTTGGCGCTGTTGGACAACCCCAGCGCCTCCGAGGTGCTCAAAGCCTGCTCGGCCAACATCGACGATTTGCGCAAGTCCTTGACCAACTTCATCTTGGACAACACCCCCCAAGTGGCGGGCAGCGATGAGGTGGACACCCAGCCCACGCTGGGCTTTCAGCGCGTCATCCAGCGCGCCATCATGCACGTGCAGTCCACGGGTAATGGCAAGAAAGAAGTCACCGGTGCCAACGTGTTGGTGGCCATCTTTGGCGAGAAAGACTCCCACGCGGTGTATTACCTCCACCAACAAGGCGTCACGCGCCTGGACGTGGTGAACTTCATCGCCCACGGCATCCGCAAGAGCGACCCGCCCGAAGCTGGCAAGCCCACTGAGGGCAACGCCGAAGCCGAAGAGGGCAACGAGGCCAGCGCCAAGGGCGGAGAAAAAGCTTCGCCGCTGGAGCAGTACACCCAAAACCTCAACCAAATGGCCAAGGACGGCAAGATCGACCCGCTCATCGGCCGCGAGTTCGAGGTCGAGCGCACCATCCAAATCCTGTGCCGCCGCCGCAAAAACAACCCGTTGTTGGTGGGCGAGGCCGGTGTTGGCAAAACCGCCATCGCCGAAGGCTTGGCTTGGCGCATCACCCAAAACGAAGTGCCCGACATCCTGAGCGAAGCCATCGTGTATTCGCTCGACATGGGCGCTTTGTTAGCCGGTACCAAGTACCGCGGCGATTTTGAGCAGCGCCTGAAAGGCGTGATCAAGGCCTTGCAGGGCAAGCCCCACGCGGTCTTGTTCATCGACGAAATCCACACCCTCATCGGTGCGGGTGCGGCGTCGGGCGGCACGCTGGACGCTTCCAACCTGCTCAAGCCCGCGCTCTCCAGCGGTCAGCTCAAGTGCATCGGTGCCACCACCTTCACCGAGTACCGTGGCATTTTCGAAAAAGACGCCGCGCTCTCGCGCCGCTTCCAAAAGGTCGACGTGGTCGAGCCCTCGGTGCAAGAAACCGTGGACATCCTCAAAGGCCTGAAGTCGCGCTTCGAAGAGCACCACGGCGTGAAATACGCCTTGGGCGCTTTGCAAGCTGCGGCCGAGCTGTCGGCCAAGTACATCAACGACCGCCACCTGCCCGACAAGGCCATCGACGTGATCGACGAGGCCGGTGCAGCACAGCGCATCTTGCCCGCCTCCAAGCGCAAAAAAACCATCAGCAAAACCGAGGTCGAAGAGATCGTGGCCAAGATCGCGCGCATCCCCCCGGCCAACGTGTCCAACGACGACCGCAGCAAGTTGCAAACCCTGGAGCGCGACTTGAAGAGCGTGGTCTTTGGTCAAGACAAAGCGCTCGAAGTCCTGGCCTCATCGGTCAAGATGGCCCGCTCGGGTTTGGGCAAAGCCGACAAGCCCATCGGTGCCTTCCTCTTCAGCGGCCCCACCGGCGTGGGCAAAACCGAAGCCGCCAAGCAGCTCGCCTACATCATGGGCATCGACTTGGTGCGCTTTGACATGTCCGAGTACATGGAGCGCCACGCGGTCAGCCGCTTGATCGGTGCACCTCCGGGCTACGTGGGCTTTGACCAAGGGGGCTTGCTCACCGAGACCGTCACCAAAAAGCCGCATTGCGTGCTCTTGCTCGACGAGATCGAAAAAGCCCACCCGGACATTTACAACGTGCTGCTGCAGGTCATGGACCACGGCACGCTCACCGATAACAACGGGCGCAAGGCCGACTTCCGCAACGTGATCATCATCATGACCACCAACGCGGGCGCCGAGACCATGAACAAGGCCACCATCGGCTTCACCAACCCGCGCGAAGCGGGCGACGAGATGGCCGACATCAAGCGCTTGTTCACGCCCGAGTTCCGCAACCGCTTGGACGCTACTGTCAGCTTCAAAGCGTTGGACGAAAACGTCATCATGCGCGTGGTCGACAAGTTCTTGCTGCAGCTCGAAGGTCAGTTGGCCGAGAAAAAAGTCGAGGTCACTTTCACCGACGCGCTGCGCAAACACTTGGCCAAAAAAGGCTTCGACCCGCTCATGGGCGCACGCCCCATGCAACGCCTCATCCAAGACACCATCCGCAAGGCCTTGGCCGACGAACTCTTGTTCGGCCGCTTGACCGACGGCGGGCGTCTGACGGTGGACGTGCAAGACCGCACCGGCGAAGACGGCAAGACCACGCCCGAGGTTTCGCTCGACATCCAGCCCTTGCCCAAGAAAGAGGGCAAATCCAAGCCGGAAGAAGCCGCGGCCGCGTAAAGGCCCCCACACCAGCGCCGGGGCTCGACGCTCAAGCGCTGGCCACCAACAAGCCCGCCCACCGTGTGGTGTAAGCGGGCGTTTTTCTGCCCTGTTTCATGGCCCATGGGCGCGGCTGCGTGGCGCCGGTGCTGGCCAAGTGCAAGGCGCCACGGCCGTGTCGCTGGTTGATCGCGTCCATGGCCTGCATCAGCGCGGGTTTGTTGGGGGCGCAGAGCGCTTCGGTCTCGAGCGCCAAGGTGTTTTGGACCAGGCCTTGCGGGCGCAAGTCCATGAGCATCACCCCGGCTTTGGCGTAAGCGTGTCCGGCGCGGTAGAGGTGGTGCACCAACACGCTGGCGGCTTCGCACAAGACCGCGTTGTCGTTGCTGGGCACCGGCAAGACCCAGGTTCGGTAGGCGCTGTGCTGGCGGTCTTGGCGGCGAAACGGGCTGGTGCGGATGAAGACCATGAGCTCACCGGCCACGCTGTGCTGGCGGCGCAGTTTTTCGGCGGCGCGGCTGGCGAATTCGTTGACTGCTTGGAGCAAATTGGGCAGGGCGATCACGGGCTGACCAAACGAGCGGGTGCAGGCGATGTGTTGTTTGTCCGTTGGGCTGTCAGCCTCGCTCAAACACACCGTGCCCCGCAGCTCCAGCGCGGTCTTGGCCAGCACCACCGACCAGCGCCGCTGCACCACGCTCGGGTCGACACGCGCCAAATCGAGCGCGCTGTGGATGCCCGCTGCGCGCAAGGCTTCTCGCCAGCGCGGCCCCACGCCCCAGACCTCGCCCACCTCCGTGCGGGCCAGCAAGTCCGCCAGCGCCTCGGGACCGATGGCGCTGAGGTCGCAAACCTGCGCGTACTCGCTGGGGTAGCTGCCGGGTTGGCGCTCGGCGCGTTTGGCGATGTGGTTGGCCAGTTTGGCCAAAGTTTTGGTCGCACCGATGCCGATGCACGTGGGGATACCAATCCATTGGGCGATGCGCGTGCGCAAGCGCTGTGCGCGCAGCGTCAAGTCACCCGGTATGCCCGTCAGGTCGACGAAACACTCGTCGATGCTGTAGACCTCTTGGCGGTGACCCAGCCCTGCGGCCAAACTCATGAGGCGCTCGCTCATGTCGCCATACAACTCAAAGTTGGCCGACAAGGCGACCAAGCCGGCTTCGTCGATCAGGTGTTCGATGTGAAAGAACGGCGCGCCCATGCGGATGCCCAAGGCCTTGGCCTCTTCGCTGCGCGCGATGGCGCAGCCGTCGTTGTTGCTCAACACCACCAAGGGCCGCCCGTTCAGGCTGGGTCGAAACACGCGCTCGCAGGAGGCGTAGAAGTTGTTGCCGTCGATCAACGCGAACATGCGTGGTGCTCCCGGCTCAAGCCACGTATTGGTGAATACACGCCACCACCACGCCCCAAATCTCCACCGACTGACCTTCGCGCGGCACCAAGTCGGGGTAGGTGGGGTTTTCGGGTTTGAGGCGCGGCCGACCGCCGCGCGTGTGCAGGCGCTTGCAGGTGAAGTCGCCGTCGATCACGGCGATCACGATGTGCCCGTGCTCGGGTCGAATGGCTTTGTCCACCAACACCACCGAGCCGTTCAAGATACCGGCGCCTTGCATGGAGTCGCCCGCGATGCGCACAAAAAACGTGGCTTGGGGGTGGCGCACGAGCTGCTTCATGAGGTCGATGCGTTCGACCAGGTGGTCTTCGGCGGGGCTGGGAAACCCCGCGGCCACGCTGACGGGCGCGGCGTTGACCCAGCAAGGTGCCGTGGGTACGGGGATGAGGGGGGGCAGGGTGAGGTGGTTCATGAAATGACTGTTTATATATACAGTATCATAGCGGCATCAGGACATCCGCAGTTGCCCTGTCGCCCTCGGGGTGTTGGCCCCTCTGTCCACGACGGAGGGGTTTTCTTTTTTGAAGGGGATTACCGGCGGTCAGCGGCGTGAAAAGCTTCATGGGCTAACCTTGCGCCCGGAGACCGAACCATGAGCGCTACCCCATCCCCCCGTTCACCGCTGTACTTGTTTGAAAAGTTCGAAGCCGGCGTGATTCACCTCAACGCCCAGCGACACGTGGTGGGCATGAACGACTTTGCTCGCCGGGTCTTGCCCGTCGACCGCATGAAGCCCTTTGACCGTTTCGTGCTGGACTTCCACCCCGAGCGCTCACGCCCCAAGGTCAACTTCCTCATCGACCAAGCCAGCACCTGCCCGGTGGCGCAGAACGTGCCGATGACGATGATCATCAACATCCCCGAGCAGATTTTGCTCATCAAGGTGACCCGCATCACCGACATGGCGCAGCAACTCAGCGGTTTTGTTTTGGTGTTCTACGACGTCACCGAGATCGTCAGCGCCCAAGATGCGGAGCCTGAACCAGCTGCCTCGCGCCGCTTGAGCCGTTTGCCCGTGGCGGTGAACAACCAGGTGAGTTTTTTGGATGTGCACGATGTGTGCGCCATCGAGTCTGACGGTCACTACTGCCGTGTCTTGACCATCGACGGCTGGCATTTTTGCAACCTCAGCATCGGTGATTTGCAAGACCGGCTCGACCCCGAGGTCTTTGTGCGCGTGCACCGGCGTTATTTGGTCAACGTGGGGGCGATCGATCGGTTGCAGCGCGACGGCGCCAAAACCTTGCTGCAGTTCCGACACCACCCCCATATTTTGGTGCCGGTGTCCCGCGTGATCGCCAGTCAACTCAAAAAACAGCTTGGCCTAGGGTAAACGATAGCCCTTTTTTTTATTAGGGCTTTCCCGGACATTTTTTTGCATTTTGTTCAGAACAAAGCGTTTCGTGCGCGATCCTGAGCGGTTGGTGCCCTAGGTATAACCTAGGTAGTCATGGCGTTCTATAACCCACTATTACAGTCGGGTTATCAATCCCCTTACATTGATATTTGTCAATGACAAACAAGGAGACAACCATGATCCCACCGAGTTTTGAATACCACGCACCCAAGTCCGTCGGCGAGGCTGTGGCCTTGCTGGGCCAATACGGCTCCGACGCCAAATTGCTGGCCGGCGGCCACAGCCTGCTGCCCATGATGAAGCTGCGCTTTGCCCAGCCTGAGCACCTCATCGACATCAACCGAATTCCCGAGTTGCGCGGCATTTGCGAAGAGGGCAACACCGTCGTCATCGGCGCGATGACGGTCGAAAACGACCTGATCAACTCCCCCATCTTGCAAGCCAAGGTGCCGCTGTTGTCCGAAGCGGCCAAACTGATCGCCGACCCACAGGTGCGCAACCGCGGCACCATCGGTGGTGACATCGCCCACGGCGACCCCGGTAACGACCACCCCGCCTTGTCTTTGGTGTGCGACGCCGAGTTCGTGCTCGAAGGACCCAAGGGCCGCCGCACCGTGGCCGCCAACGGCTTTTTCCTCGGTACCTACATGACGCTGCTCGAAGAAAACGAGGTGATGGTGGCCATTCGCGTGCCGGCCTTTGCCAAAGGCACGGGCTACGCCTACGAAAAGCTCAAGCGCAAAACCGGTGACTGGGCCACGGCCGGTTGCGCGGTGGTGATCCGCAAGAGCGGCGATCAAGTCAGCCACGTGCGCATCGGCCTGACCAACGTCGCACCCACCGCTCTGCGAGCCGAGGCCGCTGAGGCCGCCTTGCTGGGCAAGCCTTTCAACGCCGCCAACGTGCAAGCCGCGGTGGATGCTGCCATCGCCATTTGCGACCCCGCCGAAGACTTGCGCGGTGACGTGGAATACAAAACCGCGATGGCCGGTGCCATGGTCAAGCGCGCCCTCAACAAAGCCTGGGCCCAGTGCTCATAAACCGGAGAAACCCCCATGTCGAAAAAACTCGTCACCGTTTCCGTCAACGGCAAAAAACAAGAGCGTGCCGTCGAGCCCCGCACCCTGTTGATCCACTTTCTGCGTGAAGAACTCAACCTGACCGGCGCACACATCGGCTGCGAGACCAGCCACTGCGGCGCGTGCACCGTGGATGTCGATGGCCGCTCGGTCAAGTCGTGCACCCACTTGGCGGTTCAGTGCGATGGCTCGGAAGTGCTCACCGTGGAAGGCTTGGCCAACAAAGGTGTGCTGCACGCGGTGCAAGAAGGCTTCTACAAGGAGCATGGCCTGCAGTGCGGCTTCTGCACCCCCGGCATGCTCATGCGGGCTTACCGCTTCCTGCAAGAGAACCCCAACCCGACCGAAGACGAAATCCGCCACGGCATGGCCGGCAACCTGTGCCGCTGCACGGGCTACCAAAACATCGTCAAAGCCGTCCAGTACGCCGCCAAAAAATTGCAAGAGCCCGTCGCGGCTTGAAGCCCCCTCATTTGATCGGAGACACACATGAACGCACCCGTACAAACCGCAGAGGCCCGTGAGATTGCGCTGGCCGGCATGGGCGCCTCGCGCCTGCGCAAGGAAGACGCCCGGTTCATCCAGGGCAAGGGCAACTACGTTGATGACATCAAGATGCCCGGTATGTTGCACATGGACATTGTGCGCAGCCCCATCGCCCACGGTCGCATCAAAAAAATCCACAAAGAAGCAGCACTGGCCATGCCCGGCGTGCACGCCGTGCTCACCGCCGACGACTTGAAACCCTTGAAGCTGCACTGGATGCCCACTTTGGCGGGCGACGTGGCCGCGGTGCTGGCCGATGAGAAGGTCCACTACCAGATGCAAGAAGTGGCCATCGTGATTGCGGATGACCGCTACATCGCCGCCGATGCGGTCGAAGCTGTTGAGATCGAATACGAAGAGCTGCCCGTGGTGCTCGACCCCTACGCCGCTTTGCAACCCGGCGCGCCGGTCATCCGCGATGATTTGGCGGGCAAGACCGAAGGTGCCCACGGCAAACGCGACCACCACAACCACATCTTCACTTGGGACGCGGGCAACAAGGCTGCGGCTGACGCGGCCTTTGCCAACGCCGCCGTCACCGTGTCTCAGCACATGCACTACCCCCGCGTGCACCCTTGCCCGCTGGAGACCTGCGGTTGTGTGGCCAGCTTCGATCCGATCAAGGGTGACCTGACCACCTTCATCACCAGCCAGGCGCCGCACGTGGTGCGCACGGTGGTGTCGATGTTGTCGGGCATTCCCGAGTCCAAGGTGCGCATCGTCAGTCCCGACATCGGCGGCGGCTTTGGCAACAAGGTCGGCATCTACCCCGGCTATGTTTGCGCCATCGTGGCCTCCATCGTGCTGGGTCGCCCCGTGAAGTGGGTCGAAGACCGCATCGAAAACATCTCGTCGACCGCATTTGCCCGTGACTACCACATGGACGGCGAATTGGCCGCCACCGCCGACGGCAAAATCACCGGTCTGCGCGTGAACGTGGTGGCCGACCACGGTGCGTTTGACGCCTGTGCCGACCCCACCAAGTTCCCCGCCGGTATGTTCCACATCGTCTCGGGCTCGTATGACATCCCGGCAGCGCACGCCAGCGTCAAGGGTGTCTACACCAACAAAGCGCCCGGTGGCGTGGCTTACCGCTGCTCCTTCCGTGTGACCGAAGCCGTGTATTTGATCGAGCGCATGGTCGACGTGCTGGCCCAAAAGCTGGGCATGGACAAGGCCGAGATCCGCGCCAAGAACTTCATCAAAAAAGAGCAGTTCCCCTACACCAGTGCTTTTGGTTTTGAGTACGACTCGGGCGATTACCACACCGCCTTGAACCAGGTGTTAGAGGCCGTGGACTACAAAGGCCTGCGCGCCGAGCAAGCGGCCAAACGCGCCGACCCCAACAGCCCCACGCTGATGGGCATTGGCCTGGTCACCTTCACCGAGGTGGTCGGTGCCGGCCCTTCCAAGATGTGCGACATCTTGGGCGTGGGCATGTTCGACTCCTGCGAAATCCGCATCCACCCCACCGGCAGCGCCATCGCTCGCATGGGCACGATCACGCAAGGCCAAGGTCACCAGACCACCTACGCGCAGATCATCGCCACCGAGTTGGGTATTCCGTCCGAAGTGATCCAAGTGGAAGAGGGCGACACCAGCACCGCGCCATACGGCTTGGGCACCTACGGTTCGCGTTCCACGCCTGTGGCCGGTGCGGCGATTGCTTTGGCGGCCCGAAAGATCCACGCCAAGGCCCGCAAGATCGCCGCCCACATGCTCGAAGTCAACGAAGCCGACCTCGATTGGGAAGTCGACCGCTTCAAAGTCAAGGGCGATGACAGCAAGTTCAAAACCATGGCCGACGTGGCTTGGCAGGCTTACCACCAACCACCCGAAGGCATGGAGCCGGGCTTGGAGGCCGTGCACTACTACGACCCACCGAACTTCACCTTCCCCTTCGGCATTTACCTGTGTGTGGTGGACATCGACCGCGCCACGGGCGAGACCAAGATCCGTCGCTTCTATGCCTTGGACGATTGCGGCACGCGCATCAACCCCATGATCATCGACGGCCAAATTCACGGTGGTTTGACCGAAGGTTTTGCCGTGGCCATGGGCCAGCAAATGCCGTTCGATGCGCAGGGCAACCTGTTGGGCAACACGCTGATGGACTACTTCTTGCCCACCTTCGTGGAAACCCCGCATTGGGAAACCGACCACACCGTGACCCCATCGCCGCACCACCCACTGGGCGCCAAGGGCGTGGCCGAGTCGCCCCACGTCGGCTCCATCCCCACCTTCACCTCGGCCGTGGTCGATGCCTTTTCTCACCTGGGTGTTACCCACCTGGACATGCCGCACAACGCGTTTCGTACCTGGAAAGCGCTGCGCGAGCACGGCGCCAATCTGTAAATCAAGGACACCCCATGGAAGTCAAACTCGACAAACAATACCCACTGGACGTGGACGCGGCGCGCGCTTGGGCGCTGCTCACCGACCTCAAGGCCACCGCGGCGTGCATGCCTGGCGCCGAGATCACCGAGCAGCTGTCCGAGACCTCATACAAGGGCGCGGTCAAGGTCAAGGTCGGCCCGGCCGTGGCCCAGTTCGGCGGCACGGTGGACGTGCTGGAAAAGTCGGATGCTGAGCGCAAGGTCGTCATGCTGGGCAAGGGCGCCGACAAAGGCGGCTCTTCGGCCAGCATGGACCTGACCGCCACCATCGTCCCCGATCCCGCCAACCCGGCGCACTGCATCTTGAACGGCTCGGCGGCGGTCATCGTCAACGGCAAGTTCGCGCAATTCGGCGGCCGCATGATGGTGCAGGTCTCGGAAATGATCCTCGGCCAGTTCGTGGAAAACTTCCGCCAAACCGCGCTGGCCATGCCCGGCGGCGCAGCCGCTGCGCCGGCCGCAGCCGGTGCGGCACCTGTTGATGCGCCCGCCGCAGCGGTCAAGCCCCAAGTCGCTGGCGAGATCAACGGTCTGGCCATCTTCTGGGCTTTGGTCAAAGGCTGGTTCTCCGGCATCTTCGGCAAGCGCGCTTGAGTGCAGGAGTGAGGATGACGCCCGCCACGCAAGCCGAGTTGCAAACCCAGTTGAGCCGGGTCGGCTATTTGCCCGACCCGGGCTTGAGCACCACGGTGTGGCTGGCCACCCAGCTGCAACGCCCGGTCATGCTCGAAGGCGATGCGGGCGTGGGCAAAACCGCCTTGGCCTTGGCCCTGTCCAAAGCCCTGAATCGCCCCTTGGTGCGCTTGCAATGCTTTGAAGGCTTGGACATGGCGCAAGCCGCGTACGAATGGAACTACGGCAAGCAGCTCATGGCCATCCGTTTGCACGAAAACGCCGACGGCCCGGCCTTGCGCGAAGCCGACTTGTTCACCCCAGACTATTTGCTCTCGCGCCCCTTGCTCAAAGCCATGGTGTCCGACGAGCCCGTGGTGCTGTTGATCGACGAGGTTGACCGCGCCGACGAGGCCTTTGAGGCCTTCTTGCTCGAAGTCTTGGCCGAAAACCAAATCACCGTGCCCGAGCTGGGCACCTTGGTGGCCAAGCACCCGCCCTTGGTCGTGCTCACCAGCAACGGCACGCGCGAGTTGTCGGACGCGCTGCGCCGCCGCTGCCTCTACCACTACCTTGAATACCCGACGCTGGCGCGCGAAATCGCCATCGTCAAACAAACCTTGCCCGAGGTCGATTTGCACCTGGCCGAAGAGGCCGTGGTCTTGGTGCACCGTCTGCGACGCGAAGACCTGGCCAAGACGCCCGGCATCGCCGAGACCTTGGATTGGGTGCGCGCCTTGCACGCCTTGCACCCCCAGTCCATGCCCGATGACATCTCGGTGGTGATGCAGGCCATGACCTGTTTGCTCAAAACGCGCGAAGACGCCTTCATGCTCAACCCCGAGCGTTTGCAGCAACTCATCGAGCGCACCACACCGAGCGGTGTGGCCATTGCACAGGCCGCCACGGCGGAGACCTGAATGCGCAGCGCCCCTCAAGCCGCCACCCAGCGCTTAGCGGGCTTTGCCCAGTACCTGCGCGAGCAGGGCTTCAACGTGGGGCCGGGTGAGCAAACCGAGATGTTGCGCGCCCTGACATGTTTGCCCAGTGGACAGTCCGAGACCGCGTCGGCCGCTTGGCGCGCCATCGCGTGTGGCAATGCCCGCCAGTGGCGCTTGTGGCCCGACGTGTTTGAGCAGTTCTGGTTTCCCCACCGCATCAAAGGCAGCGTCAAGGTGTCGGGCCAAACCCGCGCCCGACGCGACTTGCGCAGCTTGGTGCAGCAGATTCAAGACGGCACCGCGGGCAACAGTGCCCCCAGCAGCGGCGCCAGCCAACCCAGCCCCAGCAGCGACACCAGCAGCGACAGCACCGCGCCTGCCCTTGAAAAAGCCCAAGCCGGTGCCAGCGCGGTCGACGCCTTGCACGACCGCAGCCAGCAGATGTGGATGCCCGAAGACCTGCACCGCCTGCAGCGCTTGGCCCAACAGATCCACCGCCAGTTGCAGCCGCGCCCCACGCGGCGCTGGACCTTGGACCCGCGCGGCCACCGGCTCGACATTCGCCACACCCTGCGCTCCAGCCTGGCCTTTGGGGGCTTGCCCTTGACGCCGTCGTGGAGCCGCCGCAAAACCGTGCCGCCGCGCCTGTTTTTGTTGGCCGACGTCAGCCGCTCCATGGAAACCCACGCGGCGTTTTACCTGCGCTTGTGTCGCGCCTTTGTGCAAAGCGCCCAAGCGCGCGCCTTTGTGTTCCATGTCCGCTTGTCCGAGGTGACGCCGCTTTTGTTGCGCGACAGCCCGTATGTGCAAGAAAAAATCAACGCCGTGACCGCCGGTTTTGGCTCGGGCACGCGCATCGCCAGCAACCTGAGCGCCATGGCACGCCAACACGCGCGCGCCCAACTGCGCCGGCCTTGCCACGTGTGGGTCATGTCCGACGGCTACGACACCGACCCGCCCGCGCAGCTGCGCCAGTCGCTGTTGCAACTCAAGCAGCACGGCGCGCGCATCACCTGGTTCCACCCCAACGCGCAGCGCCCCAACTCCCAAGCCATCCAGCACGCAAAATCCTGCATCGACCGTTTTGTGCCGCTGGCCCAACTCGCCGATTTGCAACGCGCCCAACACCTGCTTCACTGAACGAGGAACGCCACCATGACACCCACCACCTGGCTCACCTTCGCGCACCAGTTTCAACAATCCCAGCAGCCCTACGCTTTGGTCACGGTCTTGCGGGTCACACCACCGACCTCATCGCGCCCCGGCGACAAAGCCGTGGTCACGCCCGACGGCACCATCCACGGCTGGATCGGTGGCGGCTGCGCACAGCCCGCGGTCATCAAGACCGTGCGCGCCGCGCTGGCCGATGGTGTACCGCGCACCATCCGCATCTCGCCCTCCGACGAAGGCACCGAACAGCTCTTGGGCGACGTCTTGGCTTTTGGCATGACCTGCCATTCCGGTGGCACGCTTGAGCTCTTCATCGACCCGGTCTTGCCGCTCACCGAGTTGACGGTCATGGGCGACTCGCCGGTGGCGCACGCGCTGTGCGAACTCGCGCCGCGCGTGGGCTTTTCGGTGCGCGCTGTGCCCAGCGCCTTCGATCAAGCGCCCTCGGGCGGCTGGGTCATCGTCGCCACCCAAGGTCGCGGCGACTTGCCCGCTTTGCGTGCCGCCTTGGAAGCCCAAGCGCGCACCGTGTGGTTCGTGGCCAGCGAGCGCAAAGGCAAGGTCCTCAAAGATTCGCTCAAAGCCAGCGGTTTGCCCACGGCGGCGGTCGACGCCATCGTGGCCCCTGCGGGCACGCCCATCGGCGCACAAACCCCAGAAGAAATCGCCTTGTCGGTGTTGGGGGCCGTCATTGCTGCGCGCCGCCAAGCGCCGGCCAGCCACGCCAGTGCACAGCCCATCGAAGCCTTGGCCGCCGTGAGCGCTGCGTCCATTGAGGCCGTGCCCAAGGCCTCGTGCTGCGGTGGCGCCAAAGCCGGGCCCGTGCTGGAGCCTGTGCCCGCCGTGGCCAGCGCCGGCAAAGGCAGTTGCTGTGGCGGGGGGGCTTGACCATGGGTTGCTTGCTCAAAGGCGGTGGCGGCTTGTACAGCCGGGTGGTGGTCGGGGCCGTGCTCTTGGCCGCTGGTTCGGGTAGCCGTTTGGGTCATCGACCCAAAAGTCTGTTGGAGCTCGGCGGCGTGCCGCTCATCCGCCGTCAGCTCATTGCCTTGTCGGGCGCGGGCGTGGACGAGGTGGTGGTGGTCTTGGGCCACCACGCGGCTGCCATTGAGCCGGTCATCCAAGATTTCCCCGTCACCATCGTGCACAACCCCGACCCCGATGCGGGGCAGGTGTCCTCTTTGCGCGTGGGCTTGTCTGCGCTCCAAGGCAAACACGATGCGGTCTTGGTGAGCTTGGCCGACTTGGCTTTGCTCAACGCCCAAGACCTGACGGATGTGATCGGGGCCTACAAAAAACGCCCCGAAGGCACGCAGGTGCTGATCCCCACGGTGGGCGACTTGCCTGGCAACCCCGTCATGTTCAGCCAAGCGGTGCGCCAAGCGGTGCTCAACGATGGTGCCCATGTGGGCTGCAAACAGTGGCAAGCCGCCCACCCCGAGGCTGTGCACCGCTGGGCCACCGAGAACCGCCGCTACCGTTTGGACATCGACGCCCCAGAAGACATCGAGGCCTTGGCCCGCACCAGCGGCCACCAACTTCGCTGGCCCGCCGCGTACGCCATCGACCCCACCGCCGCATGAAGCCCAGCCCCATGTCCGAACAACGCCAGCTGTGGCCCACCACCCTGGGGGTGTACCAATGGGCCGACGCGCCCGAGGTCAACCCCTTGCTGGTGCGCGTCTTGGGCGCGCTGCGCGCCACCGGCCAAGCCGCGTCGGGGCAAACAGGACCATTTTTTGCCAGCGGTGACGACCTGCTCCAGCGCATCAAAATCCCCGAGTGGCAGCGCTTGGTGCAGTTTTTGGTGAACGGCATCCGCGACACCGTGGCCGTGGCCAACGCCGGCGCTTGGGGCGCATCGCACGGCGAACAACCCGGCATGCAAATCGCCATCGAAGGTTTGTGGTGCCAGTTCAGCAACCACGCCGCCCACCACGATGTGCACACCCACGGCAATTGCTCGTGGTCGGGCGTGTACTACGTTGATCTCGACGACGAGGCCGAGCGCATCGCGCACCCCGGCTTGGGCGAACTCAACGGCATCACCCGTTTTTACGGGCCGTACTTCAACCGTTTGGGCGGCGCTCATGCCGACTTCGGCAACGCCTATTTGCAAGTGCCCCACACCGACATCGCGCCCGAGTCGGGCAAGCTGGTGGTCTTCCCCTCGTGGTTGCCACACCAAGCCATGCCCTATGCGGGGCAGCGTGACCGCTTGATCGTGTCCTTCAACGCCAGCGTGCACAGCGAGCGCGGCCACAACCAACTCCACGCCTACCAGCGCGGTTGACCATGGCACAAACCAGCACCTTGCCCAACCGAATGCCAGCGCCCAGCGCTTGGGCAGCGGTCGCCGCCGCCGCTCGGGGCGGGGCGGCTGCGGCTTCTTGGGCACAGGTGACCTTGGCGTATGTGGGCTGGACGGTGTTGGCGCACATGGGCACCCAACTGACTTGGTTGTGGTGGAGCGGTATGTCGGCCGTGGTGCTGTGGTGCGTGCTGCGGGTGTGGCAACCCGAACACGCTTGGCAACACCACCGTGCTTGGCACGTGGGGATGTGGGTGCTCAGCGTGGGCGGTTTGTGTCTCATGCAAAGTCCTTTGCCCGCGTCTTGGCGCTGGCTGGGTTTGATGGCCTTGGCCGTGGGTTTGGCTGGCACCAGCAACGCCTTGGACCGACAAGGCCCGTCCCTTGCCACTGTCACCCCATGGGCGCGCCTGCGCACCCACGCACTGGCGATTGCGCTGGTCGCCCTCATGGCCGCCGACCATGTGTTGTGGTCCGAGCGTTGGGCCTTGTTGTTCTTCGTGCTCGGCGTCGCCTTGGCCGTCTTGCTCCGCCAGCCAAGGGCCTTGCCCAGCCCATCCTCCGTCGGGCGCAGCGTGGACCCCAACATGGTCGTCATGATGGGCTCGCTCACCTTGATGACCCAGTGGTGCGTGTCCCAAGGCCTCTCGGCCCCGATGGCCATGGCCTTGCACTTGGGCGTCATGGCCTTGGCCGATGTGTTCAAACCCCTCGCACCACGTGCTGGGTGGTTCGCTGCCCATGCGCAGGGGGGCCATGGCTTGAGCGTGCTCGCTGCCGTGGCCGTGCTCTTGAGCAGCCAACTCGTCCCCATGTTGTTGGCCATGGGTTTGCTGGCCTTGGGGTGCGCCTGGGTGCAAGCGGGTACAAGGGACCAACAGCCCCGCGCCAGCGTCTGGGTCGGCACCGCACTGGGTTTGACAGGCTTGGTCCTCACGGCTCAGTGGGCCACGACCTCTGGCCCCGCCGCCATCGGCTGGGGTTTGTTGGGCGTCAGCAGCACATGGGCCTTGTGGGCATGGGGCACACCCAATCGGAGATCTTCATGAACAGCATCGACATCGACGTCATCCGCACCGCTTTGAACTGGTGCGACAAAGGCCACCGCGTGGTCATGGGCACGGTCATCCGCACCTGGGGCTCGGCCCCACGACCACCCGGCTCCTTGATGGTCATCCGCGACGATGGTCAAGTGGCCGGTTCGGTCTCGGGCGGTTGCATCGAAGACGACCTCATTCGCCGCGTGGCCCAAGGCGAGCTGGCGCTGCGCCTGCCCGAAACCACCACCTACGGCGCTACCGCCGACGAAGCACGCCGCTTTGGTTTGCCGTGTGGCGGCTCGGTGCAGATCGTGTTGGAGCCCTTGTCCAGCCAGTCGCAATTGCGCCCCTTGCTCTCGGGCATCGAGGCGCACCAACAACTCCAGCGCGAACTCGACATGGCCACGGGCGTGGCCAAACTCGTGCCCGCCAGTCAAGGCGACAAAGTTCTGTTCGACGGCCACACCCTCACCACCGTCCACGGCCCGCGCCTGCGCTTGCTCATCATCGGGGGCGGACAGCTCTCGCGCTACTTGGCCAACATGGCACAGATGTTGGACTACCAAGTCACCGTGTGTGAGCCGCGCAGCGAATACCACGAAGGTTGGGAAGACATCCCCGGCGTGACGCTCTCGACCGCCATGCCCGACGACTTGGTCTTGTCGATGAATTTGGACAGCAACAGTGCGGTCGTGGCCATCACCCACGACCCCAAGCTCGACGATTTGGCGCTCATGGAGGCGCTGCGCACACCGGCGTTTTATGTGGGGGCTTTGGGCTCGCGCATCAACAACGACGTGCGCCGCCTGCGTTTGCGCGAGTTCGACGTGTCCGAAGAGGAGGCCGCTCGCATGCGTGGCCCGGTGGGTTTGCGCTTGGGTGGGCTCACCCCGCCGGAGATTGCCCTGAGCATCGTCAGCGAACTCACCGCCATGCGCCGCGGCGTGGACCTGAGCCAGCCTTTGAGCGACTGGACAGGTTCACAAACCGTTTGCCTGATCGGCTGATCACTTCAAGATATCGCCCACGCAGAGGTACTTGATCTCCACGTAGTCGTCCATGCCATGGTGTGAGCCTTCGCGACCCAGGCCGGACTGTTTGACACCGCCAAAGGGCACGTGTTCGGTGGCCAAGATGCCCACGTTGATGCCGACCATGCCGTACTCCAGCGCCTCGGCCACCCGGAAAATGCGGCCCACGTCGCGGCTGTAGAAGTAGCTGGCCAAGCCGAACTCGGTGTGGTTGGCCGCGTCAATGGCTTCTTGCTCGGTCTTGAACTTGAAGATGGGCGCAAAGGGACCGAAGGTCTCTTCTTTGGCGCAGACCATGTCGGCCGTGGCGTCGGCGATCACGGTGGGTTCGAAGAATTGGCCGCTCAAACGTTTGCCGCCGGTGAGCAAGCGGCCACCTTTGGCGATGGCGTCTTTGACGTGGCGCTCGACCTTGTCCAGCGCGGCGGGCTCGATCAGCGGGCCTTGGTTCACGCCGTCTTCAAAGCCGTTGCCCACTTTGGCGGTCTTGACCTTGGCGGCGAACTTGGTGGCGAATGCCTCGTACACGGCTTCTTGCACGTAAATGCGGTTGGAGCACACGCAGGTCTGGCCGGCGTTGCGGTACTTGCTGGCGAAGGCGCCTTCGACGGCGCTGTCGATGTCGGCGTCTTCAAACACGATGAAGGGCGCGTTGCCGCCGAGTTCGAGTGACATTTTCTTGACGGTGGGCGCGGACTGCGCCATCAAGATGCGGCCCACTTCGGTGGAGCCGGTGAAGCTGATGTGGCGCACCACGTCGCTGGCGCACAGCACCTTGCCCACGGCAATGGAGTTGTCGGCGTCGGCGGTGATCATGTTGAGCACGCCCGCGGGAATGCCCGCGCGGATGGCCAACTCGGCGGCGGCCAAGGCGGTCAGCGGCGTGAGTTCGGCCGGTTTGATGATGACCGGGCAGCCCGCGGCCAAGGCGGGTGCGACTTTGCGCGTGATCATGGCCAGCGGGAAATTCCACGGTGTGATGGCGGCGCACACACCGATGGGCTGTTTCAGGACCATCAAACGGCGGTTGTTGTCGAACTGGGGCAGGGTCTCGCCATTGACTCGCTTGGCCTCTTCGGCGAACCACTCCACAAAGCTAGCGCCGTAAGCGACCTCACCTTTGGCTTCGGGCAGCGGCTTGCCTTGCTCGGCCGTCATGATGCGGCCCAAGTCGTCTTGGTTGGCCATCAACAGGTCGTACCACTTGCGCAAGATGGTGCTTCGCTCTTTGGCGGTCTTGGTTTTCCAAGCTGGCCATGCGGCGTTGGCCGCGGCAATCGCCTGCTCGGCGTCGGCGGGGCCCAAATTGGCTACGTCGGCCAGGTGTTGGCCCGTGGCGGGATCGGTTACGGCAAAGCGGCTAGGTCCTTGGACCCACTGACCGTTGATCAGTGCGTCGGTTTTGAGCAGGGTGGGGTCTTTGAGTTGGGCCAGGGGTGAGGTGGTCATGGTGTCTCTTTGATGAACGTTGGAATCAAAACAGGGTTCAACGGTAAGCCACGCCGGGCAGGACGCACAGCATTTCAAACAAAAGGTTGGCGCCGAGCAAGGCGGTGTTGCCACTGGTGTCGTAGGCCGGAGAGACCTCGACCAAGTCGCAACCCACCAAGTTCAGGCCACGGCAGCCACGGATGATCTCCAGCGCCTGCGGCACGTTCAAACCGCCGATCTCGGGCGTGCCGGTGCCGCCTGCGTAAGATGGGTCGATGCCGTCGATGTCAAAGCTGAGGTAGGTGGGGGTGTTGGGGCCGATGCGCTCGCGGATCTGCGCCATCAGCGGCGACAGCGATTGCCACCAGACCTCGTGTGCGGGTACGATGGTGAAGCCTTGTTGGCGCGGCCAGTCAAAGTCCTCGGCCGAATAACCGCTGCCACGCAATCCGATTTGCCAGACCTTGTCGCCTTGCAACAGGCCTTCTTCCACGGCGCGGCGAAACGGCGTGCCGTGGGCGATGCGCTCGCCAAACATATCGGGGTTGACGTCGGCGTGGGCGTCCACATGGATGAGCGCCACTGGCCCGTGTTGGGCCTTCATGGCGCGCAGGATCGGCAGCGCGATGGTGTGGTCGCCGCCCAAGGTCAGTGGGAGGCAACCCGAGGCCACGATGGGCTGGTAATGCCGCTCGATGATGTCCACCGACTTGAGCAGGTTGTAGGTGTTGATCGGCACATCACCGAGGTCGGCCACTTGCAAAGTGTCAAAGGGCGCAGCGCCCGTGGCCATGTTGTAGGGTCGGATCAGGCAGGACTCGGCGCGGATTTGGCGCGGCCCAAAGCGCGCACCCGGTCGGTGGCTCGTGCCGATGTCCAAAGGCACACCCACAAAACCAGCGTTCAGGCCTTGGGGCGAGTCGGCCATGGGCAAGCGCATCATCGAGGTCAGGCCACCAAATCGGGGCATTTCGTTGCCACCCAGGGGTTGGTTCAAGGGGGTCATGTTGCTCATTTTTGTCGGCCGCGCAACCACTCCAGCGTCAACATCAAGGCGGTGGTGAACAGGATCAGGAGGGTGGCCACGGCGGCGATGGTGGGTGAAATGTTTTCTCGGATGCCGGTGAACATTTGGCGCGGCAAGGTCACTTGCTCGGGGCCGGCCAAGAACAGCGTGACCACCACCTCGTCAAACGAGGTGGCAAACGCGAACAAGGCACCCGAAATCACGCCCGGCGCGATCACCGGCAGCGTGACTTTGAAGAAGGTGTGCAAGGGGCTGGCGCCCAAGCTCAAGCTGGCCTTGACCAGGTTGTGGTTGAAGTTTTGCAAGGTCGCCAAGACGGTGGTCACGACAAAGGGTGCGCCCAAGGCCGCGTGCACCAAGACCAAAGCCAAGTAGGAGTCGCTCAAACCCCACTGCGCAAACACCAAGTAGGTGGCTACACCGACCACCACGATGGGCACGACCATGGGCGAGATCAACAAACCGTTGATGAAGCCCTTGCCCCAAAAACGGGTGCCCGCCAAGCCCATGGCGGCCAAGGTGCCCAAGACCGTGGCCAAGAGCGTGGCCAGTGGCGCAACGATGAAACTGTTTTTGGCCGCACGCGCCCAATCGTCCGAGGCCCACATCTCCTGGTACCAACGCAGCGACCAGTCCTCGATGGGGTAGGCCAAAAACGAGCTGTCGCTGAACGACAGCGGGATGATCACCACGATCGGCAAGAGCAAGAAGACCAGCGCGCCGATGCCGGCCACGCGAAGGGCCAGCCAGCCCAACATGTCCATGGGCGTGTAGTAAGCGGGGAAGGGGGTGCGTTTGAACATGATCAGCCCAGGCTCAGTTCGGCTTTGGCCACGCGCCGGTACAGCGCATACAAAATCAGCGTGGTGCTCAGCAAGACCCCGCCCAAGGCGCAGGCCATGCCCCAATTGACTTCCACGTTGGTGTACTGCGCCACGTAGTAGCTCAGCATCTGGTCGGCCGCGCCGCCGAGCAAGGCCGGCGTGACGTAGTAGCCGATGGCGGTGATGAACACCAGCAAACACCCCGCGGCCACGCCAGGGTAGGTTTGTGGCAGGTACACACGGGCAAAAGCGAACAGCGGCGGGCTGCCCAAAGAAATGGCCGCGCGCATGTAGTTGCTCGGCACCGACTTCATGACGCTGTAGAGCGGCAAGATCATGAAGGGCAGGAGGATGTGCACCATCGCGATGACGACGCCCAAACGGTTGAAGAGCAAAGGCACGGGTGCGTCGGTGGCGCCAATGAACATCAAGAAGCGGTTGACCAAGCCGTTGTTTTGCAAAAGCACGATCCAAGCGGCGATGCGCACCAGCACCGAGGTCCAAAACGGCAACAAGACCAAGATCAGCAAGACGTTGGCTTGGCGCTCGCTCAAGGTGCTGAGCCAATAGGCCAAGGGGTAGCCGATCAGCAAGGCGAACAAGGTGACGGTGGCGCTGATCTCAAAGGTGCGGATCAAGATGGCGCGAAAAGCGGCCTCGTCTTCACCCACGGCCACGATCTCGCCTTGAGCGCTGCGCTTGAGGTCGATGGCGGTGAGCAGGTAATCGGGGGTCCACCGTTCGCTGTTTTTGGCTATCGCCAGCCAGAAAACGGCCTCTTCCCAACGGGCGTCGAGTTCGATGAGCGCCTGACGGGCGGCCGCGGCGTTGGCGGGCAATTCGGAGGGCAGGGCGCGGTAGGTGCCCATGATCAAGGAGCGAGCGCCGGGCGCTTCGCTGTTGAGGCGGCGTGCCAACACGCCGGCATCGGAGGCTTCTTCGATGGCCGACAAGTCTTGCACCACCGACGCAAAAGCCGCGTCGGGGGGCAAGCCTTGGCGGTCCCAATCGGCCAAGACCTGCCCCGTGCGGGGCAGGGCATCGGCCACTTCGGGGTTTTCAACCGCACGAACCAGCAACTGAGCCAGCGGCACCAGAAACACCACCAACAAAAACACGAGCAAGGGCAAAGTCAAGGCCGCAGCCCTGAGCTTGCGCCGCCGATTGGCGCGTTGGAGTTGGGTGATGAGGGAGGTGTCGCTGCTCATGGAGATACTTACTGTGCGGCCCAAGCGGCAAAGCGTTTCTCCAGCGCTTCACCCTGGTCAGACCAGAAGCCGATGTTGAATTGCAAAGCGTTCTTGCTGTTGGCCGCGGACGTGGGCAACAGGTTGAGCACCTTGGCGTCCAACAAGGCCAAGGCTTTGTTGTTGGTGGGGCCGTAGCTGATGTTTTTGGCGTATTCCGCTTGAGCCGCTGGTGAGCTGGCCATGGCGATGAACTTGTGCGCCAAGTCTTTGTTGGGCGTGCCTTTGGGCATGACCCAGTAGTCCAAGTCGTAAATGCCGCCGGTCCAAGAGATCTGCAGGTTTTTGCCCTCGCGTTGGGCCGCGTCGATGCGGCCGTTGTAGGCGGTGGTCATGGCCACGTCACCAGCGACCAGGAACTGGGGCGGCTGGGCACCGGCTTCCCACCACTGGATGTTGGGCTTGAGCGCGGTCATCTTGGCGAAGGCGCGGTCGGCACCGGCCTTGGTGGCCAAGACCTTGTACACATCAGCCGGCTTGACACCATCGGCCATCAAAGCGAATTCCAAGTTGTAACGAGCACCTTTGCGCATGCCGCGTTTACCGGGGTACTTCTTCACATCCCAGAAATCGGCCCAGCTGGTGGGGGCGTTCTTGATCTTGTCGGCGTTGTAGGCCATCACGGTGGACCACACAAAGGTGCCCACACCGCACTCGTGCACCGCGGCTTTTTGGAAGTCGGCCTTGTTGCCCACTTTGCTCCAGTCGAGCTTTTCAAACAGGCCTTCGTCACAGCCGCGGTTGATGTCGGGGCTCTCGACCTCGACCACGTCCCAGGTCACTTTTTTGGTTTCGACCATGGCCTTGATCTTGGCTTGTTCACCGTTGTATTCCACGGCCACCACTTTGCCCGCGCCCGATTTTTCAAAGGGATCGAAATAGGCTTTCTTCTGAGCGGCGCCGTTGGCCCCACCAAAGTTGACCACGGTCAGCGTGCTTTGCGCCATGACGGGCAAGCTGGCAGCGATGGCCGCGGCCACCCAAATTTGTTTCATTTTCATGTTGTCTCCTACAGGGTTGATGGAAAGGCAGGGTGCTCAGCGGTAAATCCGCACGTGCTCGGTGGGCAAGAACAGCGTCACGTCTTGACCGGCATGCAAGGGGTCCATTCCTTGCAGCGGTACTTTGACGCCGATCTCGGCTTGTTGGGGAAGGTGGCAGCGCAGCCGCTGGTGGTCACCAAAATACATCAGGTCGCGCAGCTGGGTCTGCAGGGTGCTGTGGGGGGTGCTCAGCGCGCGCAGCGAAATGCGCTCAGGGCGGATGCTGCAGTGCACCGACTCGCCCACGGTGGCTTGGTTGATGTTCAGGCCGTGCAGGGGGCTGCCGTTGGGCAAACGCACGGTGCAGTGTTCACCTTGGACCGCATCGATCACACCCGTGAGCACCGAGTTGTCGCCCACAAAACCCGCCACGAAACGGTTGGCGGGGGCTTCATACAAACGGTCCACGCGGTCGATTTGTTGGATCAGGCCGTCGTTGAACACCGCCACGCGGTCGGACATGGTCAGCGCTTCCGACTGGTCGTGGGTGACGTACACAAAGGTGATGCCCAAAGAGCGGTGCAAGGCCTTGAGCTCGATTTGCATGTGCTCGCGCAGCTGCTTGTCCAAAGCGCCCAAGGGCTCGTCCATGAGCACGAGTTGGGGGTCGAACACCAAGGCCCGCGCCAAGGCCACACGCTGCTGCTGGCCACCCGAGAGCTGGGCGGGATAGCGGTCGCCCATGGGGCCCATTTGCACCATGTCCAGCGCCTTGGTCACTTTGGTTTGAAGCTCAGCGGCCGGGCAGCGGCGCACGGTCAAGGGGTAGGCGATGTTTTGTGCCACCGTCATGTGCGGAAACAAGGCGTAGTTCTGGAACACCATGCCGAAGTTACGCTTGTGCGGCGGGGTGCGGGTGATGGGCACGCCATTCAAAGCAATCTCACCGGCGGTGGGCGACTCAAAGCCCGCGAGCATCATCAGCGTGGTGGTTTTGCCCGAACCCGAGGGGCCCAAGAGCGACAAGAACTCGCCCTTTTGAATCGACAAATTGAGGTCTTTGACCACCAAGGTCTTGCCATCGTAGGTTTTTTGAACGCCGGTGAAGGTGACGAGGGGCAGGGAAGTGGTCATGGGCGTTGGGTCAATTCAGCGGGGCAAGGAGTCGTGAGGTTCAAGCAACCACCGTGCCGAGTCGGCGCCCAAGCTCGGTGGGGCTTTGGGCGAGACCGGGCGCTCGCCGTCCAGTCGCATGGGGTTGGCGATCATGGGCGGCGCACCGTGCGTGGCGGGTAAGCACAGGCCACGGGCCTGCACCTGTGGGTGCTCCAACACTTGGTCGATCGACAAAATCGGCGAGCACGGCACCGCGGCGGCTTCGAGTTGGTCCACCCACTGTGCGGTGGTGCGCGTGAGCATCCACTGCGCCAACAAGGGCACCAGCACGCTGCGGTGCTGCACCCGCATGGGGTTGGTGGCGAAGCGCTCGTCGCGTGCGACGTCGGGGTGGCCGGCGACCTCACAAAAACGGGCGAACTGCCCGTCGTTGCCCACGGCCAGCACCACGTGGCCATCGGCGCTGGCGAACACTTGGTAGGGCACGATGTTGGGGTGGGCGTTGCCCATGCGCGTGGGCCGGGTCTGGCCCACGAGTTGGTTGCTGGCTTGGTTGGCCAGCATGGCCACTTGCACGTCAAAGAGCGCGGCGTCGATCACACGGCCACGTCCGGTGCGTGTGCGTTCGTGCAGCGCGGCCAAGATGGCGGTGGTGGCGTACACGCCGGTCATGAGGTCGGTCACGGCCACGCCGACTTTTTGGGGTTCGGCACCGGCCTCACCGGTCACGCTCATCAAACCGCCTTCGGCTTGGATGGCGAAGTCGTAGCCCGCTTTTTGTGCCAGCGGCCCGGTTTGACCGTAGCCGGTGATCGAGCAATAAATCAGGCGCGGGTTGAGCGCTTGCAAGCTGGCCGCGTCCAAACCGTATTTGGCGAGTTGGCCGACCTTGTAGTTCTCGATCACGACGTCGGCGTCTTGCGCCAGTTCGCGCACCAAGGCCGCGCCTTCAACGCTGGCCAAATCGATCGCCACCGAGCGCTTGCCGCGGTTGGCGCACAAAAAATACGCCGCCACGCGGTCCGCGCCTTCGCCCCACCAAGGTGGGCCCCAAGTGCGGGTGTCGTCGCCCGCGCCCGGGCGCTCGACTTTGAGCACATCGGCGCCGTAGTCGGCCAACAGCTGGCCGGCCCACGGCCCGGCCAAGACGCGGGAGAGGTCGAGCACCCGCACGCCGGCCAGCGGCTGCGGGGTGCTGTGGGGCGCGTTGGCGCTCGTCACTTCAGCGGGCATCAAGAGAACGCTTGGATGCCGGTGATGGCACGGCCCAAGATCAGCGCGTGCACGTCGTGCGTGCCCTCGTAGGTGTTGACCACCTCCAAGTTCACCAAGTGACGCGCCACACCGAACTCGTCGGAGATGCCGTTGCCGCCCATCATGTCGCGCGCCATGCGCGCCACGTCCAGCGCTTTGCCGCAGCTGTTGCGCTTCAAGATGCTGGTGAGCTCCACCGCGGCCGTGCCTTCGTCTTTCATGCGGCCCAAGCGCAAGCAGCCTTGTAGGCCCAAGCTGATCTCGGTGAGCATGTCGGCGAGCTTCTTTTGGATCAGCTGGTTGGCCGCCAAGGGGCGACCGAACTGCTGGCGGTCCATGACGTACTGGCGCGAGCGGAAGTAGCAGTCCTCAGCCGCGCCCAAGGCGCCCCAAGCGATGCCGTAGCGCGCGCTGTTCAAGCAGGTGAAGGGGCCTTTGAGGCCACGGATCTCGGGGAAGGCGTTTTCCTCAGGCACAAACACCTTGTCCATCACGATCTCGCCGGTCAAGGACGCACGCAAGCCCACCTTGCTGTGGATGGCCGGGGCGCTCAAGCCCTTCATGCCTTTTTCCAAAATGAAGCCGCGGATCGCGCCTTCGTCGTCCTTGGCCCACACCACAAACACGTCCGCAAAGGGGCTGTTGGTGATCCACATCTTGGCGCCAGTCACGCTGAAGCCGCCGGGGACTTTTTTGGCGCGGGTGATCATGGACGCGGGGTCCGAGCCGTGGTTGGGCTCGGTCAAACCAAAGCAACCGATCCACTCGCCGGTGGCCAGCTTGGGCAGGTATTTTTGTTTTTGCGCTTCGCTGCCGAAGGCGTTGATCGGCACCATGACCAGCGAGCTTTGCACGCTCATCATCGAGCGGTAACCCGAGTCCACGCGCTCGACTTCGCGCGCCACCAAGCCGTAGCACACGTAGTTCAGGCCCGCACCGCCATATTGCTCGGGGATGGTCGCGCCCAGCAAACCGAGCTCACCCATCTCACGAAAGATGGCGGGGTCGGTTTTTTCGTGGCGAAAGGCCTCGGTCACGCGGGGCAGCAAGCGCTCTTGGCAATAGGCCCGAGCCGCGTCGCGCACGGCGCGCTCGTCGTCGGTGAGCTGGCTGTCGAGGTTGAAGGGGTCTTCCCAAGAAAAACGGGTATTGGTACTCATGCGTTCTTTCCTTGCAATTGGTTGAGGGCTGCGGCAATGATGGTAAGGCCTTCGTCGATCAATGTGTCGCTGGCGGTCAATGGCACCAAAATGCGCACCACGTTGCCGTAGGTGCCGCAGGTCAAGATGACCAGGCCACGGTTCATGGCTTCCACCGCAAGGGCTTTGGTGAGCTCGGCGTCGGGTTGGTGCGGATCACCGTTTTTGCACAGCTCCATGGCCACCATCGCCCCCAAGCCGCGCACCTCGGCGATGCATGTGTGGTCTTTGGCGAGCGCTTGCAAGCGGCTGGTGATGCGCTGGCCAACGTCGCGGCTGCGCTGCAGCAGGTTCTCTTCATCAAACACTTTCAGCACGGCCAGCGCGGCCGCACAGGCCAGCGGGCTGCCGGCGTAGGTGCCGCCCAAGCCGCCGGGGGCGGGTGCGTCCATGATCTCGGCGCGGCCGACCACGGCGGAAATCGGGAAGCCACCGGCCATGGACTTGGCCATGGTGATCAGGTCGGGGACCACGCCCGACTGCTCCACCGCGAACCACGTGCCGGTGCGACCCGCACCGGTTTGCACCTCGTCGGCGATCATCACGATGCCGTGCTGGTCACACAGCGCACGCACGCGCTGCAAGAACTCGGGCGGGGCCACGTTGAAGCCGCCTTCACCTTGAACGGGTTCGACGATCATGGCCGCCACACGGCTGGCTTCGATGTCGTTTTTGAAGATGTGTTCAATGGATTCGATCGCGTCGTCGACGCTCACGCCATGCAGTGCGTTGGGGAAGCGGGCGTGGAACACTTCAGCAGGGAAGGGGCCAAAGCCGGTTTTGTAGGGCACCACTTTGCCCGTCAGACCCAGCGTGAGCAGGGTGCGACCGTGGTAGCCGCCACCAAAGGCGATCACGCCGGAGCGGCCGGTGTGGGCGCGGGCGATCTTGATCGCGTTTTCCACGGCTTCAGCGCCTGTGGTCAAGAACAGGGTTTTCTTGGGGAAGTTGCCGGGGGCTTTGGCGTTGATGCGCTCGGCCAGTTCCACATAAGGCTCGTAGGCCAAGACTTGGAAGCAGGTGTGGGTGTAGTGGTCGAGCTGGTCTTTGACGGCCTGGACAATTTTGGGGTGGCGGTGGCCGGTGTTGAGCACCGCGATGCCGCCGGCGAAGTCGATGAAGCGACGGCCCTCAACGTCCCAGATCTCGGCGTTCTCACCGCGCTCGATGAAGATCGGGTGGCTGAATCCCACCCCACGGGGAATGGCGGCTTGGCGACGGGCCAGCAAGGCAGCGTTGTTCAGGTGGGTTTCGCGTTTCATGGGGTGCTCCAATTGGGTGCAGGGGGTGTCTGAATGGACATATTTTGAACCTTTGGGGCAGCGCTACCATATACAGATGGGGCCAGTACAGCGATGCACTGTATGGCCCGGCCGACCTGTACACACAAACCCGCACCCCTTTATGTTCACCCTCAACCCGCAAAGCGCTACGCCCTTGGTGGTTCAGATCGTGGAGGGGTTTCGCGCCTTGGTCCAAAGCGGTAACCTGCGCCCCGGCGCCAAAGCCCCTTCGATCCGCCAGTTTGCACACGCCCACGGCGTCAGCGTCTACACCGTGGTGGACGCCTACGACCGCTTGGTGGCCTTGGGCTTTTTTGCTTCACGACCGCACTCGGGTTTTTTTGTGCGCAAACGCGAAGCCGACGTGACCCAGAGCCCCTCGGTGGCGGGCACGGCCGCGGGTGAGTTGTCCCACCACAGCTTCGACTCGATGTGGTACTTGCGCCGCGTGTTCGAAAACCGGGCGCTGCGCATGAAACCGGGTTGTGGCTGGGTGCCCAGCGATTGGTTGTTTGAAGACGGCTTGCGCCGCAGCCTGCGCGCCTTGGCCAGCGAGACCGTGGACGTGGGTGGCTACGGCGAGCCCAAAGGCTTTGCGCCGCTGCGCCAGATGGTGCGCGACTTGCTGGCCGAACAAGAAATTGCTGTCAGCGCCGATCAGGTCTTGCTCACCCAAGGCTCCAGCCAAGCGCTGGACTTGGTGGCGCGCCGATTGGTGCGCCCGGGCGACGCGGTCTTGGTTGACGACCCGGGCTACCCCAATTTGTTGTTTTCGCTGCGCTTCTTGGGCGCCAAACTCTTGGGCGTGCCGCGCACGCCGCAGGGCTACGACCTCATGGCCTTGGAGGCTTTGATCCAGCAGTACCAACCCAAGGTCTTTTTCACGCAGCCGCGCTTGCAAAGCCCCACCGGCTCGGTGGCCAACTTGGCGCACCTGCACCGCGTCGTCCAACTCGCCGAACAGCACGGCATCACCGTGGTTGAAAACGACATCTATGCCGACCTCGACCCCGAGCCGCGTCCGTCCTTGGCCAGTTTGGACCAGCTCCAACGCGTGGTCTACATCAGCAGCTTTTCCAAAACCATCTCGCCCAACATCCGCGTGGGCTATTTGGCCGCGCCGCCCGACCTGCTGGAAGACTTCGCCCAGCTCAAAATGATCGCGGGCCTGACCTCTTCGGAGCTCAGCGAACGCTTGGCCTACGGCACCCTGATCGACGGACGGTGGCGCAAACACCTGCGCGCCCTGCGAGAACGCTTGGCCCAAGCTCACCAACGCGTGGCCCAACAGCTCGAGAATGCGGGCTTTGAGCTGTTTTGCGAACCCAAAGCGGGCATTTTTTTGTGGGCCCGCCACCCCGACATCAACAACGCCGCCGAGCTGGCCTATCAAGCCGCCGAACAAGACATCTTGCTCGGCCCAGGCCACCTTTTTGGCACCGACCTGCATCCCAGCCCGTGGCTGCGGTTCAATGTGGCCTTCACCGACGAGCCCGCCGTATGGGCGTTTTTGGAGTCGCAGCGCAAGACCGGTTGACCGCCTTGGTGGAACCGTCTCAGACACGGGTTCTCAGAGTTTGCGAAAATAGCGGTCTTTGCGGCTTTTGAGCCGATTTATTCACCAACCGTCCAACACCCATGAACCGCCCAGCTTCTGTTGCCGATATCCGCAAGACCTTCTTGGACTTCTTTGCCGCGAAAGGCCACACCGTCGTGGCCTCCAGCCCTTTGGTACCCGGCAACGACCCCACGCTGATGTTCACCAACTCGGGCATGGTCCAGTTCAAGGATGTGTTTTTGGGGACCGACAAGCGCTCTTATGTGCGCGCCGCGTCGGTGCAGGCCTGCCTACGTGCTGGTGGCAAACACAACGACCTGGAAAACGTGGGCTACACCGCGCGCCACCACACCTTCTTTGAGATGTTGGGCAACTGGTCGTTCGGCGACTACTTCAAGCGCGAATCGCTGAAATGGGCCTGGGAGCTGTTGACCGAAGTCTATGGCCTGCCCAAAGACAAGCTGCTGGCCACCGTCTACCAAGAAGACGACGAGGCCTACGACATCTGGACGAAAGAGATTGGCCTGCCGCCCGAGCGCGTGATCCGCATCGGCGACAACAAAGGCGGGCGCTACAAGAGCGACAACTTCTGGATGATGGCCGACACCGGCCCGTGCGGTCCTTGCTCGGAAATCTTTTACGACCACGGCCCCCAGATCCCCGGTGGCCCACCCGGCAGCCCCGAAGAAGACGGCGATCGCTTCATCGAAATCTGGAACAACGTGTTCATGCAGTTCAACATGCACGAAGACGGCTCGGTCACGCCGCTGCCCGCGCCGTGTGTGGACACCGGCATGGGCTTGGAGCGCTTGGCCGCCATCTTGCAACACGTGCACAGCAACTACGAAATCGATATTTTTGACCAGCTCATCCGTGCCGCAGCGCGCGAGACCGGCACCACCGACCTGAGCCACAAGAGCCTGCGCGTGATCGCCGACCACATCCGCGCCACCGCCTTCTTGGTCAGCGACGGTGTGGTGCCCAGCAACGAAGGTCGTGGCTATGTGCAGCGCCGCATCATCCGCCGCGCCATCCGCCACGGCTACCTGCTCGGCCAGAAAACACCGTTCTTCCACAAGCTCGTGCCCGACTTGGTGTGCTTGATGGGCGACGCGTATCCCAACATGGCCAACCAGGCCGCCAGCATCACGGCGGTGCTCAAGACCGAAGAAGAGCGCTTCTTTGAAACCCTGCAAAGCGGCATGCAAATTTTGGACGCGGCCTTGGCCGGTGGTGTCAAAGAGTTGCCCGGCGAAGTGGCGTTCAAGCTGCACGACACCTACGGCTTCCCGCTGGACTTGTCCGCTGACGTCTGCCGCGAGCGCGGTCTGACCGTGGACGAGGCCGGCTTTGACGCGGCCATGAAAAAGCAAAAAGACCAAGCGCGTGCGGCGGGCAAGTTCAAGATGGACAAAGCGCTGGACTACAGCGGCGCGGGCAATGCCTTTGTGGGCTACGAGTCGCTGCAAGCCTCAGCCAAGGTCTTGGCCCTGTACCGCGACGGCGTGGCCGTGAACCAGCTCGACGCTGGTCAGTCCGGCGTGGTCGTGCTCGACACCACCCCGTTCTACGCCGAGTCTGGCGGCCAAGTCGGTGACCAAGGCGCCATCGTCTGCGGCAACGCGGGCTTTGATGTGGTGGACACCCAAAAAATCAAAGCCGATGTCTTCGGTCACCACGGCAGCCAAGTCCGTGGCAGCCTCAAGGTCGGCGACGCCGTGCAAGCGCACGTCAACACCGAACTGCGCGCCGCCACCGTGCGCAACCACAGCGCCACCCACCTCATGCACAAAGCCCTGCGCGAAGTGCTCGGCAGCCACGTGCAACAAAAAGGCTCGTTGGTCAATGCCGATCGCACCCGCTTTGACTTCGCGCACAACGCCCCGGTCACCGACACCCAAATCCGCGAGATCGAAGCCCGTGTCAACGCCGAAATCTTGGCCAACGCGCCAGCCAAAGCCCAGCTGATGGACATTGAGTCGGCTCAAAAAACTGGCGCCATGATGCTCTTCGGCGAAAAGTACGGCGAGACCGTGCGCGTGCTCGACATCGGCTCCAGTCGCGAACTTTGCGGCGGTACCCACGTCAACGCCACCGGTGACATTGGCCTCTTCAAGATCGTCAGCGAAGGTGGCGTCGCCTCGGGCGTGCGCCGCATCGAGGCCGTGACCGGTCAAAACGCACTGACCTACCTGCAGTCGCTAGAAGACACCGTCACACAAGCCTCTGGTTCGCTCAAAGCCTCACCCACCGAACTCAACGCCCGCATCGCGCAGGTGCTCGAGCAGGTCAAGGCGCTGGAAAAAGAGTTGGCCGCCGCCAAAGGCAAGCTGGCTTCGGCGCAGGGCGACGAGCTGATCAAACAAGCGGTGGACATCAAAGGCATCCAGCTCTTGGTGGCCACGCTCGAAGGCGCCGACGCCAAGACTTTGCGCGACACCATGGACAAGCTCAAGGACAAGATCAAAACCGCCGTGATCGTCCTGACTGCCGTGGACGGCGAGAAGGTGCAGATCGCCGCTGGGGTGACCGCCGACACCGTGGGCAAAGTCAAAGCGGGCGAACTCGCCAGCTTTGTGGCGACCCAAGTCGGTGGCAAAGGCGGTGGTAAGCCCGACATGGCCATGGCGGGCGGTACCAACCCCGCCGCCTTGCCCGCCGCCCTGGCCAGCGTGCAAGCCTGGGTCAGCGAACGGATTTAATCCTGCGCAGCGCCAGCGAGCTGGCGCTGCGATTCGAAATGACGAAGCTGGCCCGTCACCGGATCGTTGAAGGACAGTACCTTGGCCAGCAGTTGCAGCGGCGACTGAAAGTCTTCTGTATCGTCGGGGCCGCGCAGCACCTTGGGGTAGAACTGGTCGCCCACGATGGGGCAGCCCAAGGCGTTCATGTGCACGCGCAGTTGGTGGCGTTTGCCGCTGACGGGTTGCAGTTCATACAAGCCCAAACCCAAACCCAACTCTTGCAGCAGATCGATGTGCGTTTCGCTGTTGGGCTCGCCCTCGGTTTCGCGCATGCGGTAGAACACCGCGTCTTCTTCGATGCGGCTGCGGCACACGCAGGGCAGGGCTATCGACGTCGGCAGTGGGGCGATCGCTTGGTAGCGTTTGTGCACCGTGCGCTCGCGGAACAAGCGCTGGTAAGCATCGCGTTCGGCCGGGCGTTTGCTGAACACCACCAAGCCCGCGGTTTCGCGGTCGATGCGGTGCAGGGGGCTCAGGTCGGGCAGGTTCAGGCGCTGCTTGAGACGCACCAGCAAGGTCTCGCGCACAAAGCGCCCGCCCGGTGTGACCGGCAAAAAATGCGGTTTGTCGGCCACCAGCAGGTGCTCGTCTTCAAACAGCACCTGCGCCTCAAACGGGATCGGTGTTTCTGAGGGCAGGTCGCGCCAGTAGTACACCCGCGCCCCGTTCACGTACGGCGCATCGGGCGCTAGGGCTTGGCCAGATTCATCCAAAACTTGCCCGTTGGCCATGCGCTCATGCCAAGTCTGGCGCGAGACGCCAGGCATGCGTTCGGCCAAGTGGTCTAGCAAGCTCGCCCACGGCACCAAGCGGTGCTGGGGCAAGGCCACACAGCTCGGCGAGACGCCGTGGCGCATGGCGATGGCCGGGTTTTTGGGGACCGCGGCCATGGGGCTTCAGGCGCGGCGAAACACCAAGTCCCACACACCGTGGCCGAGCTTGAGGCCGCGGTTTTCAAACTTGGTCAGCGGGCGGTAGTTGGGCTGGGGTGCAAATTGGCCAGCGCCTGCGGTGTTCACCAGCAAAGGCTCTGCGCTGAGCACGGCCATCATTTGCTCGGCGTAGGGCGCCCAGTCGGTGGCCAAGTGCAAGTAGCCGCCGGGCTTGATGTGCTGCGCCAAGCGCTGCACAAACGGCGACTGGATCAGGCGGCGCTTGTGGTGGCGGCTCTTGTGCCAAGGGTCGGGGAAAAAAATGTGCACGCCATCCAGGCTGTCCTCGCCCAGCATGTGGTCCATCACCTCGACCGCGTCGTGTTGCACGATGCGGATGTTGCCGATGTCGTTTTCACCGCAACGCTTGAGCAGCGCACCCACGCCGGGCTCATGCACCTCGCAGCACAAAAAGTTGTCGCCGGGGCGCACCTGCGCGATGTGCGCGGTCGCGTCGCCCATGCCAAAGCCGATCTCCAAAATCAGCGGCGCGCTGCGACCAAACGCCGCAGTCACGTCCAAGCGCTCGGCTTGGTAGGGCAGCAAAAAGCGCGAACCGTATTGATCAAAGGCACGGATCTGGCCGGTGCCCATGCGCCCAGCCCGCAGCACATAGGTTTTGATTTGGCGCATGAAAGGCGCCGAGGCTTCAGCGGCGATGGTGTTGGGGATGGTTGTGGGTTCTGTGGTCATGGGCGAGGCAATCGGTCGATGTACCGATTATCTCGCGCCCCACGCTGGTACCCATTCGGCCAGTGCCTCGCCCACGGTGCTCGCGTGGCTGGGCGGCAAGCCCAAGACTTGCGCTGCGTCTTGCAGCGCGGCCAAGGCTTGCGCCGGGGTGTCGCAGGCCATGGCGGCCGCGCCCTTGTGTTTGCTGAGCTTGTCGCCATCGGCATCGAGCACCAAGGGCGTGTGCAGGTAGCGCAGCAGCGGCAAACCCAAAGCCGTTTGCAACACGCGCTGGCGCGGTGTGTTGTCGGCCAAATCCTCACCGCGCACCACGTCGGTGATGCCTTGCGCGGCATCGTCCACCACCACCGCCAGCTGATACGCCCACAGTCCATCGGCGCGTTTGAGCACAAAGTCGCCCACGGCCTGCTCGACGTTCTGCGTTTGTGCCCCCAACCGACGGTCCACCCAATTCACGTCGGTGTGGGGACGCACGTCCAAGCGCCACGCGCGTGCGCTGCGCCCATCCAAGCCGCCTTGGTCGGGCCGGCAGGTGCCGGGGTACACCGGGGTTTGTCCGCGTTCGGGTTCTTGACCCAAGATTTGCAGCTCGACCTCGATGTCGCGCCGCGAACAGGCGCAGGGGTAGGCCAAACCCGCGTTCACCAACTGCGTCAGTGCGGCTTCATAGGCATGGCCACGTTGGCTCTGCCACACCACAGGTTCGTCACTGACCAAGCCGCAAGCGGCCAGTTGGGTCAAGATGCGCTCGGCCACACCTGCCTCACACCTGGCCGTGTCCACGTCTTCGATACGAATCAGCCACGTGCCTCGGTGAGCCCGGGCATCGAGCCAGCTGGCCAATGCCGCCACCAAGGAGCCGGCGTGCAGCAGGCCCGTGGGTGAGGGTGCAAAGCGGCCCCGGTACACGCTGGCCATCCAACACGCGGTCAGTTCATGCCAGTGCCAAGGCCATTTCCAGACCTGACACAAAAGCATCTTCCACCCGGTGGCCCAAGCACCAGTCGCCGCACACGCCCACGCCCAAGTGGGCATCGAGCAAATAGGGCTGGCCCAGCGCCGTGGTGGTTTGCGCAAAGCGCCAGCAGTGCACCTGCGACCACGCGGGTTCGGCGCGGATGCCGGTGATCTCGGCAAAGCCCTTGAGCATCTTGGCCTTGATGCGCTCGGCGTCGTCTTCCAAGTGTTTGGCCGACCACAGCGGGCTGGCTTGCACCGTCCAACGCTCCACGCTGCCACGGCCGGGTTTGCTCGATTCGCGCGCCACCCAGCTGATGCGGTGGTGCGTGCTGCGCGCAGCGTTCCACTGCGGCCCCAGGTGCGCCAAGCCGGGCTGCGAGGCTTGCGGGAAGGCCACCATCAGCGTCCAGCACGGCGCGACGTCCACGGTGGTCAGGGCTTTGCGCAGGTTGGGCGCCAAGCCCGCGCCGCGCAGCAAGTCGTGCGCTTGCGGGTGCGGAATGGCCAACACCACGCGGTCAAAAGTGCCCAAGACCTGTTGGGCGCCCTCGGCATCTTCCATGCCCAGTTGCCATTGTTCGGGGTTGAGCGCATCGCGCTCGATGCGCGTGACGCGGGCGTTGATCATCACCCGCGCATCGGCCGCAGCGCTGCCATCGGCCAGCGGTTGAACCCAATACTTGAGCAAGCTGCTCATGCCGGGCTTGGCCACAAAGTGCGGTTCTTTCGGCGGTGGGGCGCTCACCAACACATGGCCCAACTCGTCGAGCACGCGAACCGTGTTGGCGCTCCAAGGGCGCACGATGTGTTGGGCGTTTTCCAGGGCGCGGGCAAAGCGCTGGTCGCGTACGGTGAAGTATTGGGCGCCGTGATCGAAGTCACCGAACTCGGTGTGGCGCGTGGACATACGCCCACCCGGGCCTCGCGCTTTGTCGATCAGTGTCACGCGGTGCCCAGCCTGTGCCAAGGTGCGGGCGCACACCACACCGGACATGCCGGCGCCCACCACCGCCACGTGCAGCGGCGCTGAAGGTTTTAAGCGCTGGGTTTTGTGTGTGGGTGCAGTGCTCATGGTGTTTCTTGATGTGGGATGGCGCAAGGCCGATGCGCATCACTGTATCAGCCCACGTCGTGTCGATCCAGTAGGGCATGCCGCATATTGGGGTGTTCCAGCCGGTCGAGCCACCAGCGCAGCGCTTGCCCCATCGGCGCGTTGGCCGCCGGGCGACGCCAAGCGTAAGACACCGGCACTTGCCGCGTGCCGCTGGCCATGGGCTTGACCAACAAACGCCCTGCGTCGATGTGCGGCTGCGCCAAAGGCAAAGGCAAAAAGCCCACACCCAAACCGCGCAGCTGTGCTTGCAGCTTGTGCTGCATCGAGGGCACCGTCAGCACGTCTTGGCCCGGCAAGAGGTTGTGCGTCACGCCGCGTCCACGCTGCGTGCTGTCGGCCACCGCCACGGCGCGGTGCGCCCGAATGTCGCTGTCTTGCAAGGGGCCGCTGTGTTGCGCCAAGGGGTGGTGTGGCGCCACCGCGAACACCATGCGCAGCGTGCCCAGCGGCGCGGTTTGGATGTCGGCCACAGCCGCGTCGGTGGCCACACCCAGCGCCAAGTCGGCCGCGCCGCTCTGCAAAGCCTCCAAGGTGCCCGACAAGGTCTCGGCCCGCCAACGCAAGCGCGTCGGCGCGCCGGTTGCGTAAAAGTCTTGGCACAAGTCCAGCACCGCCGAGGGCGCCATCACCGCGTCCACGGCCACGGTCAGTTGCGCCTCCCAACCCGTGGCCACGCGCTTGACGCGTTGCGCCAGGGCATCGATTTGTTCCAGCCACTGCGCCCCCGAGCGCAGCAGCTCGGTGCCGGCCGGCGTGAGCACCGCACGGCGCGAACCCCGGTCAAACAGCAACACGTCCAGCGCGTCCTCGATTTGCCGCACACGGTAGGTCAGGGCGCTGGGCACCAAACCCATCTGACGCGCCGCGCCGGCCATGCTGCCGCATTGCGCCACGGCCAGCAGCAAAGCCAGGTTGTCGGGCGAAAGTGCCGAACGGGTGTCGATTTGGGCCATCGTGGTCCCCTTTTTAATTCAAATAATTTGAATGATGCCATCAAATAGGCAGTCACAAAATCGAACAGTCCAAACCCACAATAGCCACATGGCAACCCACAGGAGCAAGCAATGATCCACATCCGACGCAGCGAAGACCGAGGCCTGGCCGATCACGGCTGGCTGCACAGCCAACACTCGTTTTCTTTTGCCGAATACTTCGATCCAAAGTGGATGGGCTGGGGCAACCTGCGTGTCATCAACGAAGACCGCATCGCCCCCGGCACCGGCTTTGGCACCCACGGCCACCGCGACATGGAAATCATCAGCTACGTTTTGCAAGGCGAGCTGGCGCACAAAGACAGCATGGGCAACGTCAAAGGCATCCCGCCCGGTGATGTGCAACGCATGAGCGCGGGCCGCGGCGTGCAGCACAGCGAGTTCAACCACGCGCCCAACGCCACCACCCACTTTTTGCAAATCTGGATCGAGCCTAATGTGCGCGGCATCGAACCCAGCTACGAACAAAAAACCTTCACCGCCGCCGAAAAAACCGGTTGCTTGCGCTTGGTCGCCTCGCCCAACGGGGCTGACGGCTCGGTCACCATCCACGCCGATGCCGCGCTCTACGCTGGTTTGCTCGACGCCGATCAGCGCGCCGAACTGCACATCGCCCCCGGCCGCAAAGCCTATGTGCACTTGGTGCGCGGCGAGCTCAAGGTCAACGGACAAGCCTTGCAAACCGGCGACGCCGCCGTCATGGCCGACGAAACCCTGATCGAACTCAGCGATGCGCAAGGCGCTGAAGTGCTGGTGTTTGACTTGGCCGCCCACTGATTTTTTTAACCCGAGAACTTTCCACATGAACACCTCAATCAACGCCCTTCAAAACCCTTTGTCCCTCTTGGCCCGTTTGCTGATGGTTGCTTTGTTCTTGCCCGCGGGCTTGAGCAAAATCGGCGGCTTTGAAGGCACCGTGGGCTACATCGCCTCGGTCGGTTTGCCCATGGCCAGCCTGGGCGCTGTCTTGGCCATTGCGGTCGAAGTGCTCGCGCCTTTGGCCTTGCTCGTGGGCTGGCGCACCCGTTGGGCGGCCTTGGTCTTGGCCGTCTTCACCTTGGTGGCCAGCGTGTTCTTCCACAACTTCTGGGCCATGCCCGCTGAGCAGCAGTTCATGCAACAACTCATGTTCATGAAAAACATCGGTGTGGTGGGTGGCTTGTTGGCCTTGGCCGCGTTTGGGGCCGGTGCTTGGTCGCTCGACGAGCGCCGCGTCGCTGCCGTTTAAGGCTCACACCATGTGCGGCCAAGAACTCCTCAAACGCCGGGCGGTGCACAGCGTGGCCGACATGCCGCTGCACCGCTTCGATGCGCGCACCTTCGCGCACCAGCTCCCGCCCTTGCCGCCGGGTCTGATCGACCCGTTCTTGGGTGTGGACGCGTTTGACATGCCGCACCACTTTTTCTTGCCGCACCCGCACGGCGGCATGAGCGCGGTCACGCTTTTGCTCGACGACTCGCCCGGCGGCGTGGTCAACCGCGATTCGCACGGCGACCACAGCACCATCGCCCCCGGCGACCTGCACTGGACACAAGCGGGCAGCGGCATCATTCACGAAGAAACGCCCAGCCAGCCGGGCCAGTCGGCGCGCGGCTTGCAGATCTTTGTGAACATGGCGCGTGCGCGCAAACAAGACCCGGCGGCTGTGTTCAAAACCGATCGCGCTGCCATGCCCGTGTGGCAAGGCGAGGGCGCTCGACTGAAGGTCGCAGCCGGCAGCTACGCGGGCCTGAACGCGCCCATCAGCGCCGACGCGCGTTGGGCCACACCGGTCAATCTCTGGGCTGTTGAGCTCGACGCCCATGCGCACATGGACTTGACCGTGCCCGACGCCCATAACGCCTTTGCCATCGTCACGCACGGCTCGCTGAGCGTGGGCGACGATACCGCCCAAGCCCCGCAAACCGTGCTCATGTCACCCGCCCAAGTGGGCGCGCCCAGCGCCTCGGTGGTGCGTTTGCAAGCCAGCGCCCAAGGCGCGCGACTCGTGTGGTTCAGCGGTGCGCCCCTGCGCGAACCGGTGGTGCCCCACGGCCCCTTTGTGGGCAATACCCGAGAAGACATCGTGGCTTACATCCATGCGTTCCAATCGGGCGCCATGGGTGAGCTGGCCGCTTCATTCACCCGTTAATTTTTTTCATTCCACAGGAGTTTTTTCATGACCCAAATCGCTGTTCTCTACCACTCCGGCTACGGCCACACCCAACGCGTCGCCCAATACGTGGCCGAAGGCGCAGGCGCCGAGCTGATCGCCATCGATGCCGACGGCAACATCAGCGATGCCGACTGGGCCACCTTGGACGCCGCCGACGCCATCGTCTTCGGCTCGCCCACCTACATGGGCATGGCCTCGTGGCAGTTCAAAAAAGTGGCCGACGCCTCGTCCAAGCGTTGGTTCTCCAGCGCCTGGAAAGACAAAATCGCCGCTGGCTTCACCATCTCGGCCAGCCCCAGCGGTGACAAGCTCTCCACCATCCAATACTTCATCACCTTGGCCATGCAGCACGGCATGATCTGGGTCGGCCAACCCGCGATGAACGACGGCACCATCAACCGCATCGGCTCCAACTCTGGCCTCATGGCCCAAGTCGGCCCCACCAGCCCCGCCGCCGATATCCCCGAAGGCGATCTCGACACCGCCCGCCAATACGGTCAACGCGTGGCACAAATCACTCGCAAGCTGCGCGGGTGATGCGCCAGGCGCGTTAACATCGCGCGATGCAACTCATCAATCTCATTCCTTGGGCAGACTGGCTGGCGCTGGTCTGCTTTTTTGCTTTGTGGGTAGGCTACGCTTGGTTCGCAAAATTTTGGGGTGCGCGGCGACCGTCATTGATTGGTACAACCAACCGGTACCGCTTTTACTGGATGAAGCAAGCCACGGCGCGGGACCCTCGCATGATCGACGGTTTGATCACCCAAACGCTGTCCCACACGCCTTCGTTTTTCTCCTCCACTTCGATCCTGGTGATCGGGGGCTTGTTTGCGCTGTTGGGAACGACCGACAAGGCCACGGAGTTGATGAGCGAGATCCCGTTTGCGCAAACCACCTCGCTCATCGTCTTTGAGTTCAAGATTTTGGTTTTGGTGGGTATTTTTGTGTACGCCTTTTTCCGTTTTTCTTGGTGCATGCGCCTGTACACCTTTGTGGCGCTGGTCATTGGTGCCATGCCGCCACCCGAAGCCTTTGAGTCTGGGCAAGAGGACGTTAAAGCCCACGCCGAGCGCGCCGCTGCCATGGTTGGGGCTGCTGCGGAGACCTTCAACGACGGCTTGCGGGCCTATTACTTTTCGTTTGCAGCTTTGGCTTGGTTCATATCGCCCCTGGCCATGGTCTTGGCCACGCTGCTGGTGGTGGGCATTTTGTACAGCCGGGAATTCCGCTCCGAAGTGCTGCACATCCTCAAGCGATGAGCCCCTTTAAAATGGGGTGATATGTTTGTTCACCTGCGCCTACACACCGAGTTTTCCGTCGTTGACGGCACCAACCGCATCGACGACACGGTGGCTGTGGCGGCCAAGGACGGCCAACCCGCCTTGGCCATCACCGACCTGAACAACCTGTTTGGCGCGGTCAAGTTCTACAAGGCCGCACGGGGCAAAGGCGTCAAACCCATCTTGGGCGCTGAGGTCTTCTTGCATGGTCTGGGCGACGACGACGCCCCCATGCCCGGCCCTGGCGTCCAAGCCCCACCCATGCCCCGCGTCTTGCTGCTGGTGCAAGACTGGCCCGGCTACCTCAATTTGTGCGAAATATTGGCCCGCGCTTGGACCACCAACGTCCACCGCGACATGGCTGTTGTGAAATGGGCTTGGCTGCAAGAGCTCAACAGCGGGCTGATCCTGCTGTCGGGAGCGCACACAGGCCCTGTCGGCCAAGCCCTTTTGGCTGAGCAGCCCCAACGCGCTGCCGACCAGGCTCTCCAAATCGCCAGTGTTTTCACGCACCGTTTTTATTTGGAACTCCAGCGCGCCGGCAGACCCGACGACGAGCGTCACATCAAAGCCACCATCCCACTGGCCGCCCGCTTGGGGCTGCCTGTGGTGGCCACGCACCCGGTGCAGTTCACCGAGCCCGACGACTACGAGTCGCATGAAGCGCGGGTGTGCATCGCCGACGGCGACATCTTGAGCAACAACCGCCGCGTGCGCCGCTTCACCCGCGAGCAGTACTTCAAAAGCAGCGAACAGATGCAAGCGCTGTTCGCCGACATCCCCTCGGCCATCGCCAACACCATTGAAATCGCCAAGCGCTGCAGCATCAAGCTTACGCTGGGCAAGCCGCAGCTGCCCAACTTCCCCATCCCACCCGTCAACGGCGTGGTCATGTCGGTGGAGGACTACTTCCGCCACGTCTCGCACGAAGGCTTGAACGAGCGTTTGGTTCACCTCTACCCCGACGCGACCCAGCGCGAAGCGCAGCGTCCGCGTTACGTGGAGCGCCTGGAGTTCGAACTCGGCACGATTTTGAAGATGGGTTTTCCCGGCTACTTCTTGATCGTGGGCGACTTCATCCAATGGGCCAAGAACAACGGTTGTCCCGTGGGCCCGGGCCGTGGCTCTGGTGCGGGTTCGTTGGTGGCGTATGCGCTCAAGATCACCGACCTCGATCCGCTGCAATACAAGCTGCTGTTCGAACGCTTTTTGAACCCCGAACGCGTGTCGATGCCCGACTTCGACATCGACTTCTGCCAGACCAACCGCGACCGCGTCATCGACTACGTCAAAGACAAGTACGGCCGCAGCGCGGTGAGCCAGATCGCCACCTTCGGCACCATGGCCGCCCGCGCCGCCATCCGCGACGTGGGCCGCGTTCTCGACCTGTCCTACACCTTCTGCGATGGCATCTCCAAACTCATCCCCAACAAACCGGGCATGAGCGTGACGCTGCAGTACCCGCCCAGCCCGAAAGTCGAGGGCGACAAGAACAACTACGCCATCGAGATGGAACCCATCTTGGCGCAGCGCATCGAGCAAGAAGAGGACGTCAAAACCCTGATCGAACTCGCGCAAAAGCTGGAGGGCATGACCCGCAACGTTGGCATGCACGCCGGCGGCGTGTTGATCGCGCCGGGCAAGCTCACCGACTTTTGCCCGCTGTACATGCAGCCCGGCAGTGACTCGGCCGTGAGCCAGTTCGACAAAGACGACGTCGAAGCCATCGGATTGGTGAAGTTCGACTTCTTGGGTTTGGCCACGCTGACCATTCTGGAGATCGCGCGCGAATTCATCATGAAGCGCCACCCGAGCCAAGAGGGCTTCAGTTTCGACAACATCCCGCTTGACGACCCCAAGGTCTACGCGCTGTTTTCACGCGGCCAAACCGAATCGGTGTTCCAGTTTGAAAGTCGCGGCATGCAGGGCATGCTCAAAGACGCCAAGCCCAGTCGCTTGGAAGACCTGATCGCCCTCAACGCCTTGTACCGGCCGGGCCCGATGGACCTGATCCCCACCTTCGTGGCGCGCAAGCACGGGCGTGAACCCGTCATTTACCCCCACCCCTTGGTCGAGTCGGTCTTGTCCGAGACCTACGGCATCATGGTCTACCAAGAGCAGGTGATGCAGACCGCGCAGGTGCTGGGCGGCTACTCGCTCGGTGGCGCCGACATGCTGCGCCGCGCCATGGGCAAGAAAAAAGCCGAAGAAATGGCCGAGCATCGCGCCATCTTCCGGGCTGGTGCCGCCAAAAACGGCATCAACGAAGAAAAGGCCGACGAAGTCTTTGACTTGATGGAGAAGTTCGCGGGCTACGGTTTCAACAAGTCGCACGCCGCCGCTTACTCGCTCTTGGCCTACCACACGGCCTGGCTCAAGGTGCACTACACGGCCGAGTTCTTCTGCGCCAACATGACGGTGGAGATGGACGACACCGACAAGCTCAAGGTCTTGCACGAAGACGCTCTCAAGATGGGCTTGACCTTCGAGCCGCCGGACGTCAACCGCGGCTCACACCGCTTCGAGCCCATCACCGACCAGTCCATCCGTTACGGCTTGGGTGCCATCAAAGGCTCGGGGCAACAGGCCATCGAAGCCATCATCGCGGCCCGCGAAGGGCGGGGCGAGGGTCCCAACGGCGCCGAAGTCGGCCCGTTCAAGAGCTTGTTTGACTTTTGCCGCCGCGTCGATCGCCAACGCCTGAACAAGCGCACGGTTGAAGCCCTCATCAAGGCGGGTGCATTCGACTCGATTCACCTCAACCGCGCCGAACTCTTGGCCTCGGTCGAACGCGCCTTCGATTACGCCAGCGCCTGCGTGGCGAACGCCGACCAAGGCGGCCTGTTCGACGCCATGGGCGACGACGACCACGGCTCCAGCACCCAAGAACCCGACCTAGTGGCCACCATGCCCTGGGGCGTCAAAGAGCGCCTCACGCATGAAAAAACGGCCATGGGCTTTTATTTCTCGGGCCACCTGTTCGACGAAGTCGAACGCGAAATCCGCCGCATCGCCAAAACCCCGCTGGCCGAAGTGAAAGAAAGTCGCGATCCGGTCATCCTGGCCGGCATCGTCTCCGACATGCGCGTCATCAACGGCCAGCGCGGCAAGCTCGCGCTCTTCAAGCTCGACGACAAAACTGCCGTGCTCGAGGTCAGCGCCGACGAAGCGCTCATGAACCAGCACCGCCACACGCTCAAAGACGATGAACTGGTGATTGTGCAGGCTGTCGCCCAGCCCGACCGCTTCTCGGGTGGCCTGCGCTTGAAAATCCAACAGGTCTGGGATTTGGCCGCTGCCCGCTGCCGCTTTGGTAAATACCTTCGCGTCACCGTCAACGGCACCAACCCCAACATCGCTCAAATTGTGCGCGACTTCCCACCCCGCCGGGAAGTCACCGAGCAAGGCGAGCTGGTCCGTGGCATGCCTGTGCGACTGCGCTTGCAACGCAACGGCGCGCAATGCGACATCGCCCTAGACGACCGAGCCCTGTTTTTCCCCACCGACGCCGCTCTGGCCAGCTGGATGGCCCACGCCCACGCCCAGCAAGCAGTCATCATCTTCGACTGATCCAGTTCAGCACAGGACGGTCAGTCCAAAGGGCGCAAAACAATGATCAGCGGGGATGGCACACGTCCATCCGTATCTTTGGGGAGTGTTCCCGTGCGATCAATCGCACGCAACACCGCTTGGTCCCAGGCCGCATTGCCACTGCTTTGGATCAAACGTCGGTCGATGATTTTTCCCTCCGCATCGGCGCGCACCTCCACCTCGGCGCGTGGATTGCCCGGTACGGGGTCGGTCAACACCACATTGGGTTTGATTCGTGCAGCCACGCGACCGCCGTAACTGGCGGACGGACCACTGTTGACCGCTGAATTACCCACCGATGAGCCTTTCCCTGCCGCTTGGCCCATCATCCTTTGGATTTGCTCTTGACGTTGTTGTTCACGGCGCTTGGCATCTTGGGCTGCCTGTGCCTTGGCCGCCTTCTCGCGTTTGGCTTGCTCTTCGGCTTGTTTTTTCTTGGCCAATTGCTCTTTGAGCGCTTTGTCTTTTGCGGCTTTTTCCTTGGCTGCCTTTTCTTTGGCAGCCTGCTCTTTGGCCTTTCGCCCTTCCGCGTTTTTTTTTTGGGGGGGGGTTTAAGCCGTGGTGGGGGGGGGGGGCTTGGGGGGGGGGGGGGGGTGGGGCCATCTGGGGTTCGGGTTCGGCTTCAGGCTCGACCTCCGCCTCAGCGGGGGGCGCGACGCTGGGAGGTGCGGCCATTTGGGGCAGGGCAGACCAGAGTTCGGCATCGATGGCGGGCTCGGGTGTATGTTTCCACGCCACGCCCCAAGTCAAGGCCACCAACAGCATCGCGTGGACTCCCAAGGCCAAGGCCACAGGCCGACCCCACGGGCCACCAGGCTCTGGCAGGGGGTAGGGGAGCTGCGGGTTCATGCAGGCTACCTGCTTATGGGGCGATTTGCACCGACAGGCCCACGCGGGCCACGCCAGCCCTTTGCAAGCGGTCCATCACCCCAATGACGGTTTCGTATTTCACGGTTTTGTCCGCACTGATCACGACGGGCACATTGGCCGCATCGCCTTGTTGACCAACTTCACCACCCGCTTGCAGGGCTCGTACGCGCTGGGCCACTTGGTCCAGTGCCACGACCGGTATATCGCTTTTGCCGCGCCCTTCGCTCACGCGCACTTGACTGTCTTCATCGATAACCACATGGACAAAGCGCTCGGGTTGTTGTGCGGCTTGGCCCACGCTGGGCAAGTTGATTTGGCTGGGCGATATCAATGGAGCCGTCACCATGAAGATAATGAGGAGGACCAACATGACATCGATGAACGGCACCATGTTGATTTCGTTGATGGTTCGGCGGCCACGACCGCGGGCTTGAACGCTGGCCATGGTTCAGCGTGCAGCAGGCGCACTGCTTGGAGCAGACGCTGCGACGTTGCGTTGCAAAATGTTGGAGAACTCCTCTGTGAAAGTTTCCAAACGGTTGGCGATGCGGTCGATGTCGTGTGAAAAGCGGTTGTAAGCGAGAACCGCGGGGATGGCTGCAAACAAACTGATGGCGGTCGCCACCAAGGCCTCAGCAATGCCCGGTGCCACGGTGGCCAAAGTCACTTGGGCCATTGAGGCCAAGCCGGTGAAGGCGTGCATGATGCCCCATACGGTGCCGAACAAACCCACATACGGCGAAACCGAACCAACCGACCCCAGAAAAGAGAGGTTGACTTCAAGCGCATCGAGTTCGCGCTGCAAGGCTGCACGCATGGCACGACGAGCACCGTCCAGCAAGGCCGATGGATCACTGATGCGTCGCTCACGCAGCTTGGCGTACTCGCGCATACCACCCGCGAAAATTCGCTCCATCGGGCCACTGTCGCGACCGCGCTGATTCGCGGCGCTGTAGAGGTCGTTCAAGCTGGCACCTGACCAAAACTCGCGTTCAAAGGATTCGTCGTCTAGGTGAACCTGTCGTAAAGCAGAAACTTTTCGAAAGATGGCAGCCCAACTGAGGATGGAGACCGAGATGAGGAGCATCACAACGGCTTGCACCACCCAACTGGCGTTGAGCATCAGTTCGATGATGGAGAAATCGTGGTTCATGGTGTGTCTGGATGACTGGTTGGATAAAAATTTCAGCGGGTGCCTTGTAAAGCAGTGACCACGCTGGCGGGAATTCGATCGGGCCGCAGGGTCTGGGCATTGACCCAACCGATGCGGATACTGCCTTCACACAAGCGGACGTCGCCGTGGACGGGGTCGACGCGGTAGGCAGCTTGGGTGATGGTCATCGATGCCCTGGCCACATCGCTGAGTTGAGCACTGACGGTCAGCATGTCATCGAGCCTGGCGGGGCGCAAATAGTTCACTTGACTGGCGCTGACCACGAACATACCGCCGGTGGTTTCGCGCAAGTTCTGCTGGTTGATACCGAGGTGACGAAGCCATTCGGTGCGGGCGCGTTCAAAAAATTTCAGGTAATTGGCGTAGAAGACGATACCGCCGGCGTCGGTGTCTTCCCAGTAAATTCGGACGGGCCAATGAAACACGTTTGCCGAGTCGCTCATCGGGCTTGCTCCAGTCGTGCGATGGTGGTTTTGAGCTGGTCCATGGCGTTGGCGGTGGAGAAGCGCAGGTAGCGCCCAGGTTCGTGCACACCAAAGTCGCGGCCAGGGGTGGTGGCCAAGGCGCACTTGGTCAAGAGGACTTGAGCCAAAGCCCAACTGCCGCCGTTTGGGTTGATGCGCCCGTTCTCACTGGCTGGAGGCAGGCCCCAGCGTTCACACCAATCGCTGACGTCGGCCCAAGCGTAAAACGCGCCATCGGGCATGACGGGTACGTCCAAGCCCAAGCGCTGTAACTCGGGAATGAAGTAGTCGCGACGCGCTTTGAATTCGGCGCGGCGGGCTTCATAAATGGCCAGACTTTCGGGCTCAAAGCAGGCCAATGCGGCGTGTTGGGCCACTGTGCTCGCGCAAATGAAGAGATTTTGTGACAAGCGCTCAATGGGCTCGACCAAGCTGGGCGGCACCACCAGCCAACCCAAGCGCCAGCCGGTCATGTTGAAGTACTTCGAGAAGCTGTTGATGCTGATGACGCTTTCTCCCAAGCCGTCGGGCATGGCCAGGGCGCTGTGGCCAAAGCGCTCATCAAAACTCAGGCCCAAGTAGATTTCGTCGACCAAGGTCACGCCGCCCTGTTCGCGCACGGTTTGGGCGATGCGCTGCAAGTTGTCGCGGTCGATCGAGGTACCAGTGGGGTTGGACGGCGAGGCCAACAGCACGCCGCGCGTGGCAGGGCCCCAAGCATCTTGGACGTTGTCGGCGCTGAGTTGAAAACGCTGCTCTGGCCCACAAGGCAGGAGCACCGGTTGGCCCCCTGCGGCTTGAACGAACTGGCGGTTGCAGGGGTAGCAAGGGTCCGGCATGAGGACTTCATCGCCCTCATCGATCAGAGCCAAACAAGCCAGTTGCAACGCGGCAGAAGCACCAGCGGTGACGATGATGCGAGCGGGATCGACCACCACGCCCCAACGCTCAGCGTACCAGCGGCTGATGGCTTCTCGCAGCGCGGGCATGCCAGTGGCAGGGGTGTATTGGGTCAGGCCTTGTGCAATGGCACGCTGCGCGGCGGCTTGTACCAAGGGCGGTGCGGTGAAGTCGGGCTCGCCGATGTTCAGGGCGATCATGGGTGCATCGCTAGGACGGGCGCGGGCTTGCATCTCGCTGGCGGTTTTGGCCAGCTCCATCACGTAGAACGGGGCCACCCGCTGAGCGCGCTGTGAGAGCTTCATGCGCGGTTGTTTGTTTGCACTTCCAGCGGGCGCAAGCGATCGGCGAGCTGGTGCAAGACGCCGTTAACGTACTTGTGGCCGTCGGTGCCACCGAACGACTTGGCCAGCTCGATGGCTTCATTCAGGACCACACGCCAGGGCACGTCGGGACAGTGCTGGAACTCATAGCAGCCGATCCACAACACCCCACGTTCGATGGGCGAGAGTTCGTTCAAAGGGCGGTCGAGCAGCGGTTGGATGAGCGCATCCAAATCGTTGGCCTGCGCGATGCAGCCGTGCAGCAGGGCGTCGAAGTGCACGCTGTCGGCTTTGTGAAAGCCCGCCAGGTCGCGGGTGAAGCTATCGATGTCATCACTGGGGTTGCGCCCCACGATGTGTTGGTACAACGCTTGCAAAGCAAACTCGCGCGCGCGGGTACGGGCCGATTTGTCTGAGGCTTTGCGCGGGGTTTTTGTGGGGGAGACAGCGGTCATGGGTCAGCTCAGGTTGTCGAGGATGTGAGCCATTTCAACGGCCACACGGGCCGCATCACGGCCTTTGTCGGTTTGTCGTGCCACGGCCTGCTCAAGGTTTTCGGTGGTCAGAATCGCGTTGGCAATCGGCAAATGATGATCCAAGCCGATGCGGGTCACGCCGGCGCCCGATTCGTTGGCCACCAATTCGAAATGGTAGGTCTCACCACGGATGATGCAGCCCAAGGCGATGAGGGCGTCGAAGTCGTCGCGCTCGGCCATGGCCTGCAAGGCCAGGGGCACTTCCAGCGCACCGGGCACGGTCACATGTTCGATGTTTTTGGCGTTCACGCCCAAGGCCAGAAGTTCGCTGTGGCAGGCCACGAACAAAGCGTTGGTGATGTCTTCGTTGAATCGGGCTTGTACGATGCCGATGCGCAGTTGGCTGCCGTCGGTGTGAGTAGATTTGCCTTGTTGGGCGCCAAACATGGGTCGTTCCGTTCTCAAAAAAGGATCAAGCATCGAGGCTGAGATAGCCCGTGATTTCTAGGCCGTAGCCGGTCATGCTGGGCATGCGCCGTGGTGTGCCCATCAAGCGCATCTTGACCACGCCGCAGTCGCGCAAAATTTGTGCCCCCACGCCATAGCTTCGCAGGTCCATTCGGCCACGTTCGGGTCCGTGAGCAGAGCGGGCTGTGCCATCGAATTGCGCCAGCAGTTGCTCGCCGCTTTCGCCACAATTGAGCAGCACCACGACGCCCGCACCTTCTTTTTCGATGCGCGCCAGTGCGGTATCCAAAGGCCAAGAATGCATTTGGCGTTGGGTTTCCAATGCATCGAGCACCGACAAAGGTTCGTGCACACGGGCCAAGACCGATTGGTCGGGCTTCCAAATGCCTTTGATCAAGGCCAAGTGAACGCCACCACTGGTGACCTCTTGGTAGGCGTTGGCGGTGAACACGCCGTGGGAAGTCGTCAGGGTTCGGCTGGAAACTTTCTTCACCAACGATTCGTGGCGGCTTCGGTACTCGATGAGGTCGGCGATGGTGCCGATCTTCAGGCCGTGTTCAGCGGCGAAGAGCTGCAGGTCCGGCAAGCGGGCCATGGTACCGTCGTCTTTCATGATCTCGCAAATTACCGACGAGGCTGAGCACCCGGCCATGGCGGCGAGGTCGCAGCCGGCTTCCGTGTGCCCGGCGCGCATGAGCACGCCGCCGTCCACCGCCTGCAATGGGAACACATGGCCGGGCTGCACCAAGTCGGTGGGCTGGCTGTCTTTGGCCACCGCCACTTGTACGGTGCGCGCGCGGTCGGCGGCGGAGATGCCGGTGGTCACACCTTCGGCCGCTTCGATGGAGACGGTGAATGCGGTGCTGTAAACCGTGCCGTTGCGCACGGCCATGGGGGGAAGTTTCAAAAATTCGCAGCGCTCTCGGGTGAGCGTGAGGCAGATCAGGCCACGACCAAAACGCGCCATGAAGTTGATCGCTTCGGGTGTGACGTGGTCCGAGGCCAGCACCAAGTCGCCTTCGTTTTCGCGGTCTTCTTCGTCGACCAGGATGACCATGCGGCCCGCCTTCATCTCGGCCACGATCTCTTCAACGGGCGAAATCGCCACAGGGGTTGGGGTGGGGCTCATGCCGGGTCTTTCAGGTTCAGGCCCGCGCTGAGCATGCGCTCGACGTAGCGGGCCACGGTATCGATTTCGAGGTTGACCGGGCTGCCCACTGTGAGGCTGCCCAGGGCGGTGTTTTGTACGGTGTGTGGGATCAGGTTGATGCTGACCTCACAACCTTCGGCGCGGTCGCGCACTTGGTTGACGGTCAGGCTCACGCCGTTGATGGTGATCGAGCCTTTGTAGGCCAGGTATTTGGCCAAGCTGGTTGGGGCCATCACACACAGCAGCCAGCTCTCACCGACTTGCTCAAAGCGGCTCACACGACCGACACCATCCACATGCCCGGAGACGATGTGCCCGCCCAAACGGTCCTGGGCGCGCAAGGCTTTTTCCAAATTGATGGGGCCGATTTGGTCCAGGCCGCAGGTTTTGTCGAGCGATTCGGCCGAGACGTCAACGGTGAAGCTGGTGCCGCCAGGGGGCAGGGTGGTGACGGTCATGCAAGCGCCGTTGAGGGCGATGCTATCGCCCAAAGCGACGTCGTCGAGGTAGCCGCTGGGCGTCTCGATGCGAAGACGCTTGCCGTGCTGGGATGAACTGCCCAAAGCGTCAAGGGCGGCGATGCGCCCCACGCCGGTGATGATTCCGGTAAACATGGCCGTATTTTCGCAGGTTTGGTGCGGCTTTCCCGCACCGGGGTCAATCGGCGTGCAAGAAATCGTTGTGACCGGCAACCAAGGCGCGCACGCGCAGGTCTGATCCCAAGCGATCCACCGCCTCGAAGCGCAAGGCCACGCCATCTTGGATGGCGTTCAAGGGCCCCAAGCTGGCCATGCCCGCGCCTTGGCCGAGCAGCTGCGGTGCCAGGTAAATCAGGCATTCGTCTACCCAGTCTCCGCGAAACAAAGAGGCGTTGAGGCCGTGGCCAGCCTCGACGTGCAACTCGTTGACACCGCTGCGTCCCAAATGCGCCATCAGTTCGGTCAAGTCCACCTTGGCTTGGGTGCTGTCGTCCTTCAAGGCCACGGTGTGCGCGCCGACGGCGTTCAGGGCAGCGAGGCGTTCGGGGTGGGCGTGTGAATGGTATTCGGTGCCCACGATGTGAACGGTGCGTGGCTGGCCGTTGGCCAAGGGCTGGAGCAGGGTGGCGCTGGTGGGGGTCTCGAACCGGCTGTCGACCACATAGAGGTGTGGTTGGCGGGTGGTGGCCACGGCGCGCACATCCAAGCGTGGGTTGTCTTGGCGCACGGTACCCACGCCGGTGAGCACGGCACAGGCGCGGGCGCGCCACGCATGACCATCGGCCCGAGCAGCTTCGCTGGTGATCCACTGGCTCACGCCGTTGGGCAAGGCTGTTATGCCGTCTAGTGAAGCGGCCATCTTCAGACGAACCCAAGGTCTGCCCCGCACCATGCGGCTGAAAAACCCGATGTTGAGCTCGCGTGCGGCCATGGATTCGGGGCTCTGCGTGGGCATGACGTGCACGCGCAGCCCCGCCGCGCGCAAACGCTCGGCACCTTGCCCCGCGACCAAGGGGTTGGGGTCTAGTGTGGCGATGACGACCGCAGCCAAACCAGCGTTCACCAATACATCACAGCAGGGTGGGGTGCGGCCATGGTGAGAGCAAGGCTCCAAGGTGACATAGGCCGTACCGCCACGCACGTCGTGGCCTTGAGCCTGTGCGTCGCGCAATGCCATGACCTCGGCGTGTGGCTCACCGACAGCTTGGGTATGTCCATGGCCGACCAAGCGCCCGTTGGCGTCGGTCAGCACGCAACCCACCCTTGGGTTGGGGTTGGATAGCGTCAGGGCCTGTTGAGCGAGGGCTTGGGCGGTGTGCAGGTGCGGCAGGTGCATGCGTGGGTTTATAGCGCACTCAGCGAGACCAGCAGCGCCGGGTCAGTTCGGCGCGGCTGTCGAGCACACCGCCTGCGCCACGCACCTGGCGCTGGTCGATCATCAAAACCCCACATGGGTCGCTGCTCTGCGCGTTCACGGGATCGGCCATTAAGGTGTATCGCTGTGCGGTCGGTGCACCGTTTAAAAAGCGGATGCGGTAGCGCTCTTGGTCCTTGGGTGATGACACTGGCCATCGGTCCCAGCCTTGTTCTGTGAGCCAAACGTCGTTGACATCGTCTTGTGGGCTGTTCGGGCTGCGCGCAAAGCTGCCAGAGAGGCTGTGTTGCTGCGCCAGGCGCTGACTGATGGCCAAGAGCTGTTGCTGGGTGTTTGTTCGGTGCACACGTTGATTGTGCGCGTCAAAGCGCGGCAGTGCCATCTGGGTGAGCAGGCCCACAATCGCCAACACAAACAGCACCTCGATCAGGCTGAATCCTTTGGGACTTTTCATGGCCACAGCTCTCGCCAAGACCAACGTTCAGGTGGGGTGTCCCGGCGTGGCTGGCCGTGTTCGTCCAAGGCTTGAACCCAGGTGCTTTCCAGCACCACCCGACTATCGCCATGCGTACCGGTGGCGATGAATCGGTGCAGCTGCCAGTGAGGCGGTGGCCAACCCAGATCGGCGCTGAGCATGGTGCGGTACTGAAGCTCACTCGGCAAGGGGTCACCGCGACGCCAAGCCGACTCGCCCTTGCTCAGTTGGGCGTGTGCCATTTGGCGGCTGCGTTCGTGTTGTTTGAGATACCCAAGGCCTTCGGTGCTGTGCTGGGCTTGACGCCAAGCACTGGTGGCCAAGGCACTGACCACGGCCAAACCGATGAGGGCGATGGGCATGACCCAGCCTTGTTCGACATGGCCGTGTTTCATGGGTTCACATCCAGGTGGTTGAGCAATGCCACGGTGTGGGTGTGGCGCTGCCACCAGCGGCGATCGCCTGCCTCACGCGCCACATCCGCCAGCCATTGACCGTCCGTCCCGCGTTGGCAAGTGGGTCTGATGCGTTGACTGGTCAGCGATGGACGCCCACCACGCCCCGAGGTGTGGCTGACTTGGATCCAGCACACCTCGACCCGAACGACCCGCTGCCAATGGGCGGTTTCGGCTGGACCCATATCGGCCGTGGCCAGCCACTGGGTCTGTCCGTCGGGGTGACGAACCAAAAACCGAAATACCCACTCTTCCACGCCAGCCACCAAGGCTTGACCCGTTTGATTACCAGAGCCCGCGCACAAGAGTTGTGAGCCCAGGTTGCCCACGCTGATGTAGAAACGGTTCACGACCCAAGGCCCCGGGCTGTTTTGTTGCAAACAATCTTTGTGGGTTGGGTTGTTGCGTTCGCCGTTTGAACCTTGCCTGACCATTTGCAAGGTGTGACGCACGGATCGCGTTGTACCGCAGCGCGGCCGATCAGAAGGTGATGCGCCAGCGTGTCCCCAAGCACTGCTGTGCATATCGCCCGGACAGGCAAACAGGGCTGCGCCACCAGGCAAGGTCTGTGCGGCCATCGCTGAACGGGTGCCCGCGCTTGACGATCGGCCGCCCTGTGTCCAGTCCACAAAGCCTGTTGGGGACAATTGCTGCTGCAACACGAGGGCCACCAGTTGGGCCGACTCCCGAAGCTCAGTTTGATCTTCAAGTTCGCGTTGTTGTGCCAAGGCGTCGCTCAAAGATTGGATCACACCGGCCATCAGTAAAAGTCCCAGGGCCTGTGCCACCAAGAGTTCCAGCAAGCTGGTGCCGCGTGGTCCCATCACAGTTCGACCTCCAAGACCCAACAGCTGCCTACGTGGGGCCATGGTGCGGGGCATACGGATGTGGTATGAGTGCTGGGCGATGACCACATCACCACGATGCGCCGTTTCGTGGGTCCGATCGATTGCAGGATGCCCTGGCCATCGGGCAGCTGGGTTGCCAAGTGTGCGCGCCAGGCCAAAACGTCGTGTTCGGCCCGTGCTGTGGGGTGGCACGCCCGGTTGTGACAAGGGTGATGCGCGGCGGGGCCGAGGGTGTCGTGGGTGTGTTCGGCGGTGTATGCACCTTGGGCCACGGCGGATGGGTTGCTGCGCATGGCTTGGGTGATGGCTTGTACGGCCAGCAAGGCTTGGTGTTGCCATTCGACATCTTGGGCTGCGGCTTGGGCTTGGAGGCGCATGGCCGAAGCACCCAACAAGCCCACGCTCAGGATAAGCAAGGTGATGAGCACCTCCAGCAGGCCCAGGCCCTGTTCGGTCCGGTGCTTCATGGACACCCCTGTGCATCGGCCCATCGCGTGCGGCCGGTTTGGTTGATGATCAGCGCCAAAGAGGCCTTGGGGTGAGCGGGCACACACAGGTTGATTTGCCGCAAGCCCACGCTGTCCACCATGCCGTTGGGGGAAAATGCCAAGGGCAGGGTTCGGTGCGCGTAGTGGGTGCGGATGCCCGATACTGGGCTGGGTGCGCCGTCCTGAATCAAGGTATTCGTGCCTTGCATCACGATCCAGCCCTGTTCAAGTCCAGTCTGGGTGCAATGCTGTCCGTCGCTGCTGGGGCACACGGTGGTGGTTTGCCCGCTGCGGATGGCCAGCAACCGTGCCCCGTGTAAGGCGCTGAGGTAGCGTTGGGCCAAGTCGCGCACCGCCGTGCGGGCTTGCAAACCTTGCCACTGTGGTGCAGCCGAGCTCAACAGCAAAGCCATCAAGCCCAGGACAACCATCAGCTCGAGCAGGCTGTGGCCCCTTGGGGCTTGGGTGAGGGCGGACTGGGTGCAGGGCATGCCCCATGCTAGGCCGCACGGAGTTTTTTTTACCTAACTCCTGAGTTGGTTTTTGTTCGCCTGTGCCAAGGCTCACAACGTCGTTGCTTGGGTAGATCGCCTCAGCGACGCACCTCATCAACCATGGCGCGAAAGTCGTCGATGTCTTCGAAGCTTCGGTAGACGCTGGCAAAGCGAATGTAGGCCACGGTGTCGAGTTTTTTGAGCTCTCGCATGACCAACTCGCCCAAACGGTTGGAGGCCACTTCGCGCTGCGCCTTGGAGAGCAGCTGTTCTTCAATGCGTTCAACCGCACTGTCCACCTGTTCGGTGCTCACAGGGCGTTTGCGCAGGGCCAAGCGCAGGCTGCCCAAAATTTTGCTGCGGTCGTATTCGATGCGACGACCGTCTTTTTTCACGATGGTCGGAAAGCTGACCTCGGGCTTTTCGTAGGTGGTGAAGCGTTTTTCACAGGCGCCACACTGACGCCGGCGGCGAATGAAGCCCCCGTCTTCGGCCAGTCGGGTCTCCACCACTTGGGTTTCGAGGTGACCGCAGAAGGGGCATTTCATGTCAGCGTCCGATCAGCCGTAGACCGGGAAGCGGCTGGTCAGGGCGTGCACCTTGGCGCGCACGGTAGCCAAATTGGCTTCGTCCGTGGGGTTGTCGAGCACGTCGGCGATCAAGTGGGCCGTAGCGCGGGCCTCTTCGTCCTTGAAGCCGCGGGTCGTCATGGCCGGTGTGCCGATGCGCACACCGCTGGTGACGAAAGGCTTTTCAGGGTCGTTGGGGATGGCGTTCTTGTTGATCGTCATGTGGGCCGCACCCAGCGCGGCTTCAGCCGCTTTGCCGGTGATGCCCTTGGCGCGCAGGTCCACCAGCATCACGTGGCTTTGGGTGCCGCCGCTGACGATGCGCAAGCCGCGCTGGGTCAGGGTCTCAGCGATGATCTGGGCGTTTTTGATGACCTGGGCTTGGTAGGCTTTGAACTCAGACGCCATGGCTTCCTTGAAGGCCACGGCCTTGGCCGCGATCACGTGCATCAGCGGGCCGCCTTGCAGGCCAGGGAAGATGGCGCTGTTGATGGCTTTCTCATGTTCGGCCTTCATCAAAATGATGCCGCCACGGGGGCCGCGCAAGCTCTTGTGGGTGGTCGAAGTCACCACGTCGGCGTGCGGCACGGGGTTGGGGTAGACACCTGCGGCGATCAGGCCGGCGTAGTGGGCCATGTCGACCAAAAAGATGGCGCCGACTTCTTTGGCCACTTTGGCAAAGCGTGCGAAGTCGATGTGCAGCGAGTAGGCCGATGCGCCGGCGATGATCAGCTTGGGCTTGGTTTCACGCGCCTTGGCTTCCATGGCGTCGTAGTCGATTTCTTCTTTGGC
>JACCDH010314043.1_pt1 | contig 169477 bp, 181 predicted proteins | sample 7442481 | NCBI WGS metagenome assembly JACCDH01 (sample SAMN15323433, study PRJNA562643) | freshwater metagenome | isolation source: river surface water | place: USA:Blue River Watershed | collected 2017-08-15
CTTTATAAAGTTCATACTTTGTATTTAAGTTACTATTAAGTCGGATAAAGAGAAGGGGTTACTTATGTGATCATTTATAAAGGACAAATGTCCTTTTAAATAGAACAAAGTAATGTCGCACAATATATCTTTTGCGACATAATATAGAAATTTTGGACCTTTATAATATGAAGGATATTAATTAAGCCCCATATTTCACAGATAAAAACACCTCTTTTACAAGAAGTGCTTTGTTTATAGTGAGGAGACTTACTAATTTAGATGGGTTCTACAATGAAAGTTTCCTTCATATAAACCATAACTTGCAGGATATGTAGCGTAATACCAAGGTTCCTGCTTCTTTGTTTGCAAATTATACAAGATTGTATACCCTTGTCCCTGCGCATAAGGCTTTGTAAGTCCACAATAGCTAGTGTATCCAACTGGATATTTGGTAGAGATCCATATACACTTTTTAGTCTCTGTTCCTTGCAGTGGAATGTATGATTCTAAAAGTTCTTTCAAGCTTAGATAACTTTGACCTTGGTTGTAAGAAGGATTATAAAATGGTGTACAGTAACCAATAAGACCGCTCGCGCTGGTAGTATTCACGACAGGATACTGGTTATGATCTAGGTAGTATGTTTCCATAGCTTGGCGTAGCGAATTAACTTCAGCTAGAATCTCCGAATCCACGGCTCTAACTTGTGCCTTGTTCAAAGCAAAAATAACTGTTGTTGCCAAAATTGCAATTATAGAAATAACAATTAGTAATTCAATTAAAGTGAAGGCTTTTGTGTAAGTAAATTTTTTATTCATATTATTTGTTACTTTTTATACAAACATTAGTTGCTTTTTTATTGCTATTTCTAGTAAATTAACATGCTTTTGGGTTGATGCAGAAAACATGATGATCTCCGTACCTTTTCCAGCTTTTTCAATAAGGTCTTTTTGAAGCTTTGAGCGTTCTTTTTGATTAAGCTTATCTATTTTATTAGCCGCAATAATAAATGGTCTGCTGTACTGCTGCAGGTATCCTATTATTTGCTCATCAAAGGTTGTGAGACCTGCTTTTGCGTCTAAAATAAGTACAACGAGTGAAATATTGGCTTTAGAGTGCGTTAAGTATGATTTGATTCTAGAAGCAAGCTCGTTACGGTCTGTTTTAGAAACTTTTGCGTATCCATAACCCGGTAAATCGACAAAGTATACATGATCACCAACTTCAAATTGAATATCAAAAAAGTTGATCTCTTTTGTTTTACCTGGGGTTCTTCCCACCTTCACTAGCTTCTTCCTTCCTGCCAAAGCATTGAGTGTACTAGATTTTCCGACGTTAGACCTTCCAATGAATGCTACCTGTGGAATTCCGTCACTGATGATTTCTTCGTTACCTACTGTCCCTTGGACAAATTTTGCGTAGTTAATAGGCATACGATTATTGTTTTTGCTGAGTCTCTATCTTTTCAGACATCTTATCGACATAATCTTTCGCCTTTCCACTAAGACCTGCAGTTATTGGCTTTCCAACAACTGAGGCTGTGTTCTGCAGGTGTCCTTGAACTTCTTCTATATTGTTAACGATTCCACCTAGGTTTCCAATACCGCCGATGTTACTCAAGTCAACTCCAGGGGCACTGTTTTCAAATACCGTGTTTTCTCCATTTTGCAAATTCTGCATGTTAGATGTAAAAGCACTCCAGATAAGCCCTAGGAAGACATCATGCCATAGGTAATCAGCAGGATCAGATAGATGTTCATCCCAAAAACTTTGAAGGTGTCCTCCTATGTAACTAAAGTTTTCTTGAGTCTGTTCGTTTTCTACTGCATCTTGAACACTAAAGTTAAAAAAGTAAGAACCAATAACAAGCGCTATGATACCAATAATTATCCAACGAAGATTAATAAAACCTGCCTGTAAAGGTTGTCTTTTGTTTTGAATATCAGCTAATTTCATGATGATAGTATATCATATTTATAAATAGTCTTACTCAAAAGAAAAACTAAAGCATTTCTACTGCCTTAGTGATTCTTTGAATACTTTCTTGTTTACCTAGTATTTCTAAAAGACTAAAAGGATCGGGAGATTTATCTCTTCCTGAAAGTGAGTAGCGCAGAGGCCACAGAACTGACCCCTTACCTTTTTCTTCAGCAAATGGAAAAACTACTTCCTTTAATTTTCCTGATTCCCACTCCCCTACATATTCTTCAATTAAATTAATTAAGTGTTCTAAATATTGTTTTGTCAAATCTCTAGAATCTTCTTTCCAGATTACTTTCTCAACATCATATTCTGGGGCTTTAAAGTAGCACCCTACTTCCCCACTTTCAATCATAGCGTCGATATCTATCAAGGTTTCTGTTCTTTCTCGAAGTTGAGGAATGATTTTTTTGAAGACTCCGTCTTGGTATCCTTCTAGGGCTTTAATTTTTTCGTACCGGTTACCAAGGTAAGTAACGTATTCTTCGTCACTTAGTTTTTGCAGATACTGCTTGTTGATCCAGTGTAGTTTCTCTATGTTGAAGGTTCCGCTACTCTTTTGAACCTTGCTAAGGTCAAAGCTCTCAATCATTTCAGAAATACTCATTATTTCTCTATCGTCACCTGGATTCCATCCGATGAAGGCCAAGAAGTTTAACAGAGCGTTGGGTAAAATTCCTTGGTCACGATATCCTAATACAGGAACGACTTCGGGATCACGCTTTGAGAGTTTTCCTCCACGCGGCGACATAATAAGTGGAATGTGAGCATAGTTTGGGCGTGTGAATCCTAGTGCTTCAAGAATTAATATCTGTCGTGCTGTGTTGTTGATATGCTCTTGTCCACGGATTACGTGGGTTACCCCTGAAAGCCCATCATCAATGACAACTGTTAAGTGATAAATAGGTGTGTCAACTGTTCGAGCGATGACGAAGTCACCAAGCTCAGTAGTATCAAATTTAATAGTTCCTAGGATTAAATCTTCAAATTCGATTACTTTATTGGGATTTTTAAATCTGATTACTGATTTTTCTGGGAAATCATTTGATGCTTCGGCTTCGTAAGCATGGCCGTTTTCAATGAGCTTGTGAATGTGTTCCTGATAGATAGCCGTTCTGTCTGACTGACGGTAAAATTCATCGTAATCGAGTGAGAGCCAGTCAAAAATAGCAAAAATGTCATCCTCAAACTCTTTTTTTGAACGCTCAGTATCGGTATCTTCACTTCGTAAGATAAAAGTTCCTTTATTTTGGCGGCTATAAAGATAGTTATAGAGTGCCGTTCGAACTCCTCCAATATGGAAATTTCCAGTTGGTGAAGGTGCCATTCTTGTAACTACTTTTGAATTAGTTGATTGCATATGTATTTGAGTATATCAAAAAGAATATAAGTCGCCAGTGATTATTATAATCAGAGGGTAAAGTAAAAAGCATTCAGTTGAATGCTTTAAATAAAAAAATAGAACTAATCAGTCTTTTCATGTGATAGAACAATTCTAATAATTTCACGCGCTATTTTTTTTGCTGCATCTGGGACAAAGAAATCTCTTGCTTTTTGTTTCATTGTTTCTTTAATCTCAGGGTTGTCGTAAATCCGATTAATTTCGAAAACTAGCTGACTATCAGAGAGGTTATTCTCTTCTATAGTTGTTCCTGCTCCAGCGCGAGCGTAGCTATATGCATTTTTTAGTTGATGGTCGTTACTTGAACTTGTAATAGGAACAACAATTGCAGGAATCTCCCAGTTGGCAATTTCAAATAACATTGAGCCAGCCCGAGTAACAACAACGTCAGCAACCCGCGCAACCATTTTTAAAGAAAGAATATTGAGGAATGGAAATGGATGGTACCGGTTTCGGAAATCATTTCCTGAGAGTGTTGCATCAGTAAGTTGTTTAATAGATTCGAAGTTTTTTTCTCCTGTTTGGTGAATAACTTGGTATTTTGGCAAGAGCTGTGGAAGTGCCTCGTCAACAACATCGTTGATAATTGCGGCACCTTGTGATCCACCGATAAACCACACGACTGGCAGGTTTTTATCGAGCCCGAGAAATTCGTAGGCTCCTTCTTGCGAAGAACTGATTAAGTCAGCGCGGACGGGCTGCCCAGTATGGATGACTTTCCTGGAATCAAAATAGTCAGCGTTTTGTTTATATGAAACTGCTACGGTATCAGCAAAACTACCACTCCATTTACTCACCATTCCTGGAACAGAATCTGATTCGTGAATAATAACAGGGATACCTAAAACCTTAGCAGCTAATAGGGTCGGAAAAGCAACATATCCTCCCTTAGAAAAGACAACGTCCGGATACATAATTACCAAACGTAGCAAGGCTTGCATAAAACCAATACCAGTTAAAATAGTACCTTTTATATTATTCAGCGATGGTCTCTTCCCTGCTTCTATTTGAACAAAGGTGATATCGTTCTCAAAAAGAAGTTTTTTATCAAAAGGAGTATTTGCAAAGTAGTAAATGCGAGCGTCAGCAAGGTTTTCACTATCGATGATTTCGTTAACAGCTTCTGCAACAGCAATAAGTGGAAAAAAATGACCACCTGTTCCTCCCCCGGTTAATACTATTTTCATATCAGTATTGTATCAAAAAAAACACTATTCTAATAATTTAAACACTCTTGGTTGCTGTTGAAACTCTCTCATATCTCGACACATTCATGACAATTCCGATTGAAGCCAAAGTAATAAAGAGAGCGGTTCCCCCGTGACTCATAAAGATCAATGGCATTCCATCAAGCGGCATGAGTCCGGAAATAGCAGCAATATTAAAGAACACTTGCAGACTTATCAATAAAATAATTCCCGTGACAATATTTTGCCCGAATACCGTTGGTGCAAGTCGTGCTATTCGTGATCCAAAGAAGCTGAAACTTAAATATAGTCCAACAAGAACAACCGAGCCGATGAACCCTAGTTCTTCTGCATACACAGCAAAGATAGAGTCAGAATTTGACTCGGGTAGATAGGGACCAAATTTATGAACGCTCTGCCCAAGACCTCTCCCATACAGCTTACCGGAACCAATGGCGATTTTAGATTGGCGTACTTGGTATGATGAGCCATATGGATCAGCTGTGACGTCCCTGAAGGTTTGTAGACGCTCAATAACGTGAGGATTATGCATTACGTAGATTGTCCCGAAGATTGCAATAATCACACCGGTAATGGCAATGTGTTGAACTCGAGCACCTCGTAACCAGTAAAGAGCGAATGCAACAATACCAATCAAGGCCATTGTTCCTGTATCAGGTTGTTTAACTAGAGTTGCAAACGCTATTCCAATAGTAGCTAAAAATGGAGCTAAACCATATTTAAATGTATTGGTCCTGTCGGAGTGTTTTGCGAACCATGCAGATAAAAAGACAATAACTCCTAATTTTAATAATTCAGAAGGTTGAAAGGTAACGAATCCAAGACTTATCCATCGATGAGCTCCTCCATGAGCGAACCCAATTCCAGGAACAAATACCAAAACCATGGCAATTACAGAGAGAATAAAAAATGGAGTAGCAAAGCGTTTCCAAATTTGATAATCAATATTACTCATGATGTACATCATGATAAGTCCCCCTATTACTCCCAGACCAATGTGTCGGAAAATAAGAGACCAAAACATTTTTGAGTCCTCTGCAAATATTGGAAGCGAAGTTGAGATGTAGGTAAGAACACCTACTCCAAGAAGAGTAAGTGTTATAAAAAGAAATTTCTTATCTATTGGTTTTTTACGCAGGTTTTTTGCTGAAACTGCTGCTGTTGTAGATTTCATATAGTAATTTCTTTATGATAAGACAATAATTAAACCAATAAGTGAACACATTGCAGAAAAAATCCAGTATCTCATGGTAATTTTTGACCGAGGCCACCCAAGTGCTTCAAAATGGTGGTGTAGTGGCGCCAAACGAAAAACTCTAACCTTAAACACCCTTCTTCCAATAATTTGAATGACGGTAGAGAGAGCTGTAAGTACAAGTGGTAAGCCTATAACTAGGAATTCAAAAACAGTATTAGTTAAAAAGATAAGAACAGTAAGTGGTAACGTTAGCGCTAAAATTCCAGTTTCTCCTAGGTAAAAGCGAGCTGGCGGAACATTAAACCAAAGAAATGCTAATAATGCTCCCATTAGAGTAAATGCAAAAATAGCAATTCCAAATTGACCTTGGATAATACCAATAAAACCATAGGTGTTAAAAATAATAGCGAGAACGCCAGCAGCCAAACCATCTATTCCATCAATAATTGAGCTAGAGAATAGCGCTAGCAAGGTAATCATAAAGAAAGGAACAAAGAAAATCCCTAACTCTATTGACCCTAAATCAAATGGGAGACTAATCGCTGAGTAACCTAGTTTATGTACGAACCATAGACCTTCAATTATCCCTAAAGTTGCAACCAAAGCAATTCTAATTTTGCGAGGAACCCCAATAGCAAGACTCGTCTTTGATCCGAAAATTTGCAAAAAATCATCGGTCAAACCAAGAACAGCACCTGCAATAAGTGAACCCAAAGGAAGCAGTGTTTGACCTCGAGTAATAAAACGTAAATCAGTTGATTCTGGAAAAAGAATAAACCAAAGTTCAGTAAGAATAATTACCAGAAGGAATGAAGCCCAAACAATAATACCTCCAACCCTAGGGGTTTTTGTTTCTTGTTGGTTGTAAACTTTTTTCATATCTTCTCCTCCCTCTTCGAGCATTTTTGGATTATCTTGGGTATCTATTCGGGAACTCCGTTTCCATAACCGGTATCGGTAAAAGATATTACTAAAAAATGGAGTTAGAACTATTCCAAGCAAAAAAGCTAACGCGGTTGGAGTGAGTATTCTAATAACAAGTTCGTGGTTCATAATTATTCTTGTGCTGGTACTGTTTCTTGTAATTCATCAAAGAAGCGTGTTTGAAGTTTTTGAATTTTTTCACTAAAGACTTCAAAAGAAGAAAGTTCTTCAACTTGTGTTACCCCAAGGTATGAAAGTAAATCCAAAGTAGGAATATATAAAGGGGAACGCTTATCTTGAGGATTTGTCTTTTTATCAACCAAACCACGAATCATCAAATTTCGAAGCGTGTAAGTTGTGTTAACTCCACGTATAAAATCTATTTCAGGTTTAGTGATTCCTTTTCCTCGATACAAAATAATCGCAAGTGTTTCAAAGGATTGTTTAGAAAGTTCTTTCAAACTCTCGTCATCACGCAACTGCTCGATTACTTCATTTTGTTGAAGTGAAGTGACGAGTGCAACTTCTTCTTCAGTTACGACAAGACCAATACCACGACCTTCGTAGTATTTTTTCATTTCTGCTATTTCATCACGTACGGTTCCTATCGTAACCCCAACGTAGCGGGCTAACCACTGATAGCTTACTGGTTGGTTTTGATAGAAAAGAAGCGCTTCAATTTTTTGTTGAAATTCGTTCATATAATTTAATAAGACCCAATTGTTATATCAGAAAATAATTCTGGCTGTTCTACTCCAAGTCCATGGTTACGCACCACTTCTAGTAAAGCAAGAAACGAAACTACTGCGTAGACCTTCTGCTCTTTTGGTAACTTGTGTTTTTCTCCACTTTCTTTTAGAAAACTATTAAAACTCACTGATGACATATTCTTTACTCGCTCCACAAGTGAATTCATGACTTCTTCTATGTGCACGGCTATTTTAATGTACCCTTCTTGTTTGGTTTGTGGAACCTCAGGTATCTCATGGAAAACTGTTTCAAGGGCTTGGACAAAAAGAGGTATCTGGAAACTCTCATGAGGCTGGAACCTCGCTTCTTGCTTTTGTTCTTTTGGAAAGTAGAACTTAGGTTTTGGTAGGATTTCCTTCTGTAAGAGTTGAGCGATTTCTTGGTACTGCTGGTAGAGTAACAAACGCTCTTTAAGCTTTTCAATGTCTACCTCCTCTTCGCTAGTGAGTTCTAATGTTGGAAGTAATGATTTTGATTTAATAAGAGCTAGGGTTGAGGCAACATATACGAAGTGAATTCTGTTTGCAATACTTTCAGAAGAATTATCAATATGAGTAACAAAAGCAAGATACTCATCAGTAACCATGCTTAATGAAATGTCATTGATTGGTAGTTTTCTCCTCTCAATTAAGTCTAAGAGTACCTCAATAGGTCCCGTAAATTCAGCTGTATTCAGCTCAAATGCCATTTTCATATTGTATCACATCGAGCAACAAAAAAACCTCTCTAAAAGAGGTTTATTGTTAAGATGTCTTCTTTGGAGTTATAAGTTCCAGATGTAACTCTTTTAGTTGCTCATTTGAGATTTTTGAAGGAGCATCCATCATAGGGTCTCGCCCTTCCCCGTTCTTTGGGAAAGCGATAACTTCACGAATAGTTGCTTCATCTTGAAGAATCATCATGAGTCGGTCAAACCCCCATGCAATTCCAGCATGTGGAGGCGTACCTGATCCCAAGGCTCGAAGCATGTGCCCGAAGTTCATATCAATCTTCTCGCTTTCGTGTCCTAGAATTTCTAGTGTAGAACGTAGAATTTTAGGATCGTGAGCTCGGACTGAACCTCCTCCAATTTCATAACCATTCAATACGACATCGTACTGTGCAGCAACGATATCACCAATATTTTCCTTATTTACAAGATTAGCGACATGTTCAGGTTTTGAAAGTGAGAATGGGTTATGGGTAAAGGTCCATTCCCCTTTTGCTTGTGGATCATCAGAAGTAGCTGTTTTTTCAAAGAAAGGGAAATCAACCACCCAACAGAATGCCAATAAATCTGGATCATTTTTGTCAGCTCGAATGTCAGGACGATCGTTACCATATTTTTCCATCGCCTCTGCATATGGAATGCGTGGAAATGGAATCTGCTGAATTTTTTTGTTTGGATAAAGTTCTTGAACAACCTTAATAAGAAGTTCTTCGTTTAACTGCATAATTCCCTCTTCGTCTACGAATGACATTTCCATATCAAGCTGAGTAAATTCAGGCTGACGGTCTCCTCGAAGATCTTCATCTCGTAAACAACGAGCAAACTGGAAATACCGTTCCATTCCAGAAGTCATAAGTAATTGCTTGTACTGCTGAGGTGACTGTGGAAGCGCGTAAAAGTGATTAGGGGTAAGCCGAGAAGGTACAATATAGTCACGAGCTCCTTCAGGGGTTGATTTTGTTAGCAAAGGAGTTTCAATTTCAAGAAAATCTCTTCGATCAAGTTCATCTCGTAGAAGTTTTGCAACCTTGTGTCGCATAACAAAGTTGTCGTGCATGCGAGTAGTACGAAGGTCGAGGTATCGGTTTTCTAATCGAATTTCTTCGCTTACCTTTAAACTTGATTCGTTAATTTCAAAAACCGGTGTTGTTGCTTCGTTAAGAACCTCAAAGCCAGTGATTTCAATTTCAATATCTCCATTCAAAATATCTTGTTTCACCATTTTTTCTGGACGTTCATTTACGATTCCTTGCACTGAGACTACCCATTCTGGTCGAAGTGTTTTAGCGATTTCAAGTACCTCTGGTTTTCCAAAAACTACTCCTTGAACTTTTCCGCTAGCATCACGAAAATCAAAGAAAGCCATTTTTCCTTGGTCTCGGACAATATCAATCCAGCACTGAATAGTAACTTGATTATTTTTTTCTGAACTTAAATTTTTAATAAGTGTTCGTTTCATATACGTAATAGTTATTGTGCAAACAAAAAAATCGTCTGCATTCATTATTGCTAATAAACGCAGGGACGATTTTATTTAACCGCGGTGCCACCCTGTTTCCTAAGGTACAAATACCCTAGGCTCCTCGTGTATAAAAGTAATATACTTTTTTTAACCTCCGCTTTGTCAGAGCATCTTTGGTGCTTTTAGTATAACAAATCAAATAAAAAATACTACTTTTATAGTAGTATTTTAAGATATATTATTTACGTTTTCGGAAAGCAAGAATTAGAATTCCTCCCACTAGTAAAGCTGAGATACCATCAATGATATTTTCCTTCTTTGAATTTTGGAATCGTTCACGTTCTTCGGTCTCTCGGCGAAGCAAACAAGTTTGCATTTCTTCTGGGGTTCTTGTTTTTGGTCCGTTGTCTGGGGCCGCTGATACTACCGTGTAATCATACTTACATTCTTCTTCGGTAATAACAGTGTATGGTTCAGCATCGAACATTGTTAGTTTTAATGAAGAACTAATAAGCATAATTCCTCCAATTGCTGCCATAATAATACCTGCAGTAAATGCAAGTGATGGGACAACTCGTGTTACCCAGTCTTTCTTTGTTTCGTTCATACTGTTTAATTATATGCTATGTAAAAAGACATTACAAATAATGTCTTTTGATATTCTAGGATTAAAAAATAATAAATTATTCTTCACCTACAATTTCTTCACCTCGTTCAACGGCCTCTTGTCCTTCTATGAGAGCATTGGTAATTTTGTCGAAGTCCCCTGTCATAATCACCTCAATATTTGACCAAGATTGCTTGATTCGGTGATCAGTAATTCTGTCTTGAGGAAAATTGTAAGTTCTAATTTTTTCTGATCGATCACCTGTACCAATTTGTTTACGACGATCTTCAGCGTACTTTGAATGTTCCTCCTCATCTTTTAGCTGCTGAAGTTTTGAGCGCAAAATATTAAGAGCATTCTCCTTGTTCTTTAATTGAGTTCTTTCTGCGGTAGATCGAACATCAATTCCTGTAGGTTTGTGAATAACCCGCACTGCGGTTTCAACCTTGTTTACGTTTTGACCTCCTGCTCCACCGGACCGTGAAGTTTCAAATTCAAGTTCACTATCAAGAAGCTCAATAGTTGTCCGTTTAAACAGTGGCATAATGGCTACTGAAATAGTTGAAGTGTGTACTCGTCCTTGCTTTTCTGTTGCAGGGATACGTTGTACTCGATGAACCCCTGTTTCCCATCGCATTCTGTTGTAAACATCCTCTCCCTTTACTTCAAAAGAAGCTTCCTTGTAACCCCCAATAGTATTAACTGAAGTATCTACAATATTCCACTTCCAGCCACGGCGTTCGGCATATCGTTCGTACATAAGTGCCATCTCGCCAGCAAATAGTGCCGCTTCATCTCCTCCTGCTCCAGCTCGAATCTCTAAAATAACTTCAGTAGGAACTTCAGGGTTTTCTTCTTCTTTTTTGATAATGTCTAGAGCTTGAGACATGTACATTTCAATCTGCTCATTAATAGTAGTTATTTCGTCAGCTACCAAGTCAGCAAGCTCAGGATCTTCCTGCATAAGTTGTGCTTCATCACGTTTTCGCAGTAACGAAGTCACCTGGCTAGCAAAGAAAGATGTTGTTTGGTTCTGTTGAATTTTTTCTAATTTTTCTTGAAAGTCCATAGGTATTCTGGAGTCTATCATAGCCTTCTATATATGTCAGCTTGTGTTGTATTAATTAAAATAAGGAAATAAACCTTAATGCAATAAAAAAATAGCCTTGTGGCTATTTTTTTGCTTGTGACGCACGCTTCATGAACTTTTCAGCTCGTCCAGCAGAGTCAAGTCGTTTTTCAGTTCCAGTATAGAATGGGTGTGATGCTGATGAAATTTCAACATACACAACTGGGTATTCTTCTCCGTCGCTCCACTTTTTTGTTTCTTGTGAAGGCATGGTTGAAGAGATAAGAAAATCTTCGTTGCTTGCGTTATCATGGAAGATTACTTTTCGGTAATCTTGTGGGTGAATATCGGTCTTCATACCTGGAAAATAGTATCACAAGTATGTCTATTTGCAACTATTATTCTCTCTCAAGCTTATCAATCTCCTTTTGGATTGTTGCTGCCTTTGCCATAACCTGTGCTCCGTAAGAGTAAACAGAACATGAACCATAATAACGACAAGCCGCATTAAGCTCGGATGAATAGGTTTGTGCTCCTGCACCTAGGTCTTTTGTAAAGACAGCAGTTGCCATAACAGCGTGTTGAGCGTTCCAAGGGTTTGCAACTGCTGCTCCTAGATATGTTCGAACTCGAGCTTCAACACTCATCCAAGTATTAGGAATAAACTGGGTGTATCCCATAGCTCCTCCATATCCATAATGCTTACCTCCAATAATCGCCACACATGAAATAGGAGTGGTAGACCAGTCACGACCCAGAGCCGTAGTAATTTTCTTGAAGTTTTCAAAGTTACCTGGAACCATGTTTCGCACTGATTTAGCACCACTACTAATGTAAATCCCGTCACCTGTTGCAGAGTCTCTTAAATTACATCCTCCAACATTTCGTCCAAACCCACTTTCTTGCTGCATAATTGCCATAATGAAGGATGTTCGTACTCCAGTCTTTGAAGATGCGAATTTTGCATAGTCGTATGCCTCTCCAAATGAAATAGACTTTCCACCAACTCCGGATCCTTGGAATTGAATCATTTTAGCTCGGATTGCTTTAGCTTCTTCTTCCCGTTGCTTTTTTAGTTGCTCGTAGGTTGCTTTGTCAGATTTACTTACGGTCAATGCTTGGTTACGATCACTCTTCTGTCCTTCGATTTTGTTTTTTTCTAAAAGAAGGCTGTACTTAACATTATCTTCTTCTTCTTTCCTTATTTCCAATATTGACTTCTCGTTATAAATATTTACACGAAGGTCATCAATAATTTTGAATGATTCTGATAGTGAATCTTGTACGTATGCAAAACTTGGAGCATCTTCGTAAAATTCTGAGATATTCTTGCTACTTAAAATTACTTCGAATAAGGTAGCATCATCAAGTTGATTTCGCTTCCGAATAATTTGCTCTAGCGACAGCCTCTCACGTACAAGTTTTTCATTAAGAGCCCCTAGACTATTTTCTTTGCGAACGATATCGCTTCGTAAGTTACCAATCAAAGAGTCTTTCTTTTTAATTTCCCCGCTGGTTTTTACAATTTCATTTGTAAGCTTATTGATTTCGCCAGAAATTGTTTTAATTTCACCATCTTTTACTTTGATGTTAGAGTTAATTTTGTTAATTTCCTCATTAATTTTATTTAACTCAGCCTGACACTCCGCCTGTGTAGCACACGCTGCATCAGCTTTTTGTGTAGGTAAAAGATACCCAGTGGCCACGAGTATGAGGAGTGCTCCAGTTATGAATATTTTATTTGTTTTTTTATTTGCTGACATATACCGAGGATTATAACAATTTTTTTATATCTTTAAAACCTTGACTCATTATTTTAACTCCAAAGTATTGCAATATGAGGATAAGTAGCTATAATCCCATCTATATGACAACATTAACACTAACCAAACGAGACACAGCTGCGAATCTTGATATGCTTCGCAAATCAGGTGTAGTACCAGGAGTTTGTTACGGATCAAACACTGAAAGCACTCCTGTTTCATTCAGTGACTCAGATTTTCGTAAAGTATACCGTCACGCAGGAAGTTCAAGTGTAATTGATCTTGCTGGAGACTTTGCAGGAAAACAATGTTTTATCCAAGATATGCAAGTTCACGTGGTTTCTGGAGAGATCCTTCATGTAGACTTCAAGATCGTTGATCAAAGCCAAGAAACTGAAGTTTCAGTTCCTGTAGAAATTACCGGAGAAGCAACAGCGGTTGCAAAGAAACTAGGTCTTCTGAACGTAGCTCAACATGAACTTATGATTGCTGCTGTTCCTTCAAAGATTCCTCATCAAATTTCTATTGATGTAACCTCTCTTATGGAAGTTGGAGACTCAATTAAAGTATCAGATCTAAATCTAGGAAAAGATGTTCGAATTCTAGAAGATGCTGACGAAGTAGTTGTAACTATTTCAGCACTTCATGAAGAAAGCGAAACTAATGGTCCAAGTATGGCTGATGTCCTAGCAGAACCAAAGAAATAATTTCTAACAAAAAAACACCGTCGGGTGTTTTTTTTGTTGCTTGCTTTATAGAAATTACAATAATCTTAACTATCGAACTTCCCATCCCTGAGCCTCTAGTGACTTAGTGAGGTTTACCATCAAACTATCAATATCAACATCAGATAGCGTTCTATCAAATGCCTGTAACACTAATGAGAAGGCATATGATGTCCGGCCATCTTTAGTAAATTCATCGAACAAATAATATCGCTGCAAGAGACTTCCAGAAACATCTTTGATAAGTGCTGCGACTTCATCTACGGTTACTCCTTCATTTACCCACAATGAGATGTCGCGAATACTATACGGGTATACTGAAATTTCATGGTACACAGAATCACCAGGAAAACTTTCGCTAGCAAATACTTCTCCGTATGTTTCTTGAGAATCACTGGACATAGCTAATTGATAATCAAAAATGTATTCCAGAGCTTTTTCATGAGTACTTTTAGTATAAGCTACTGAGCCAAACATCTCCTCGATATCAGTAGTTAGCTGCTCGAGCTGAGACGCTTCATCTCCGAACTCTTTCTTTGCCTTTTTGTGCACATTTTCGCAACTAACTACGAGTGACAGTTTCTCTTCTCCATCTCGGTAAATACGACCGATTTCAAATATTTGAATTCTATCCAGTCCTAGAAATCCTGCGTTTTTTAGATTCTGCTCACGAGCTTTGGTAATTCCAGGATTGAGTAGGTTTGTACGTAAAGCTGGTTTATCGCTTGCGATTGGATTTGCAACAGATACTTCCCCTTCAGGCACAAAGCTGTAAGTAGATACCTCGCGATATGATTGATCAACGAGATAGTTTCTTATCTGGTGACTAAGCTTAATGATCGTATTTATCGCAGCGTCGCTCTTTATTTCTACTACTGGAGTGCTCGGTATATTTTGGTAGCCATACCAACGTCCAATTTCTTCGATAATGTCTTCTTGCAGACTCAAATCTAAACGTAAGTACGGGATTTTGATATCTAAAATTTCGTCGCTGGTAGTGTAGGTAAAACTAAATTGATCAAGAAGACTCGTAACTACAGATAGGTCTAAGCTTGTACCGAGAACCTTATTGATTTTAGACAGTTCAATTTTAATACTTCGAGGCTCAGTTTGTGTTGGGTAGTAATCAAATTCTTGACCAATAATAGCTCCCCTACCAATCATTGCAAATAATTGTTTTGCAGGAGCAATAACTTCATCGATAAGTCCTGGGTGTAATTCATTTTCAAATCGCTTTGATGAGTCAGTTTGAATTTTTACGCGGCGAGAGGTTAAACGAGTTATGTCGTACTGAAAGTTCCCCATTTCTACAAGAATTCGTTTTGTGCTTGAAGTAACTTCAGCTTTGGTACCACCCTTGATTCCAGCAAGAGCTAAAACTCCCTCCTGGTCCGCAATAACTAAATCTTGCTCTGTTAGATTCACCTCTTCCCCGCTTAAGCTAACAAAGGATTCTCCTGCACGAGCATTTCTAATTTCAATACCTCCAACAATTTTGTCAGCATCAAAGGCATGCATAGGTTGCCCCATATCAAACATGAGGTAGTTAGTAATATCAACAATATTATTAATAACCCGAGCTCCCATAGATTGGAGTCGTTCCTGGAGCCACAATGGAGATTCTGTAACCTCAATTTCGTCCACCATAAAACCAAAGTACCGGTGACATGAATCGCTCGTAACATTAATATTTGGAAATCCAGATAAAGAAGTTTCTCTTAGATTTCCGGCAGTAGATTGTTGGGCTTCATGAAAAGAAAGGTTATACGTAAAGTTAGTTAACCCATCATATTCTTTTGCAATACCGTAGTGACTAAGACAATCATGGGCTCGGTTAGGAAGAACATCAATATCAATTACTGAATCTCCGTTTGGAAGTTCTTGAATACCTTCAATTTCAAACGAGTGCACCAAAAGAGTATCAGCGATTTCCTGAGCGCTTGGAAGTTCTTTATCAAAATAGCTCTGTAGCCAGTTTCTAGAAATAAGCATAGTAGTAATTAGTTAAATAGGTTAGAGAGAAGAGTTGTCTTCGTAAATAGCATCAAGTAATCTTAGGTCTCCCTGATAAAGATTTCTAATATCAGCAATTCCATACTTCATCATGGTAAGTCGGTCTATTCCAACACCAAAGGCAAAGCCTGAATACTTTTCAGGATCAATACCTACATTTCGAAGAACTTCGGGATGGACCATTCCAGCTCCCAGTACTTCCATCCAGCGGTCACCAAATTTCAAGTCAATTTCGACCCCAGGTTCAACGAATGGAAAATATCCTGGGCGAAAACGAAATTCAACTGGTTTACCATAGAACTCTAGTAGAAACTGTTCAAGGGTTCCTTTTAAATGAGCAAGTGAAACCCCTTCGCCAACGACAAGCCCCTCGAATTGATAAAATTGAGTTTCGTGTGTTCGGTCAGTTGCTTCTTGCCGAAATACCAAACCCGGAGCAATCATTTTAATTGGCAAGCTTTTACCACTATCTTTTAATGATTCTAGGTAACGAATTTGAACACTTGAAGTGTGAGTTCGCAAAACCTGATCATGATTTCCCTTAATGAAAAAGGTATCCTGCATATCACGCGCAGGATGGTCTTTGGGAACATTCAAAGCGTCAAAGTTGTGCCACATATCTTCTATGTGTGGACCATCGACAATTTCGAATCCCATCTTTGAAAAAATACTGTTAAGTTTTCTGATGGTTTCAGTTATAGGATGTAAGCTTCCTTTTGTTTTCATATCACCAGAGTGTACCACAGGAGAATAAAATTCTGAATAATAAATTGACGGATTGCAATAATATATGTATTGTTATATTAATTAATCTTTAAAAAATAAAATATATGAAATCAACTTTTACAAACTCAAGTGACAGAAATCACTTTCAATTACTGGTAATGAATTTATTTTTATTTCTTTTACTTGTTCTTATCTCTAGTCTTGCTTTTACCGGATTAAAATATTTTTTTAGACCTTTCAATCCTATGCTGCTAGTTACTATTGGTTCAATACTTGCTGCGACAACACTAGCTATTGCATTAAAGAAAAACGAATACAAAACGAAGCAAGACATATTTCTGGCAGCAGCTTCTTTTTTCTATACTGGGTGTATTTTAGCTTTTTGCCTAATTGTGATTTAATACGCCTATGGAAAACGACACAACAAAAAAACAAGCAATCACTATTAGTGGTAGTTTAGGAAGTGGCAAATCAACCACAGCAAATCTGTTAGCAGAAAAATTAGGCTACTCAAGATTTTCTGGGGGTGATTTTACTCGCAGAATGGCAGAAGAGCGAAATATTCCAATGGCAGATTTTTTGAAAATAGCTGAAAACGATGAGGTCATTGACAAATCAATTGATGCGGCATTAAAAGAGTTTATGCAAAAAAATGACAAGTACGTCGTTGATGCTCGATTAGGATGGTACTGGGAACCAAAAGCTTTTAAGATTTTTCTAACCTTGCCTACTGAAATTGCTGCGAAGCGAATTCTGAAAGATCTGGAAACGAATGAGCTACGACAAGCTGGTGAGGCAGCACGGGACTATGATGAAATTTTAGAGAAAATTACCCATAGACTAGAAAGTGAAAAAGCTCGTTATTTAAAATACTACGGTATCAAGAATAACCACGACGAAAGTCACTTTGACTTGGTAATCAATACCGAGAATATGCCACCAAAACAGGTTGTTGAGCTTATTTCCAAAGAGTATGAAAAATGGCTTTCTTTGTAAAACCATAAATTAAAAAAGAGCAGATTAATTCTGCTCTTTTTATATTATATTTATCTCTATTAAGCCTTAAGTACTTTTTCGAAAAGCTCGGTTAGAATTTCAGGGTTTCCTGAACCCTTGGTTTCTTTCATTGCTTGACCTACAAAGAACTTAATGAGAGCTTCTTTTCCTGAACGATATTCAGCAACTTGTTCTGGGAACATAGCCACAACCCCCTCTACAATTGCTAGAAGTTTTTCTGGGTTGTTATCTTGAATAAGTCCATGGTGCTCTGCAAGTGCTTGAGGATCTTCATTGTTTTGAATCATCATTGCTAGGATATCTTTTGCTCCGCGTGAATTGAGTTCATTAGCTTTAATCATTTTAATAAGCTTAACAAAATATTCTGAATTAAGAGTTTGATAGATTCCTGGAGTAGCACTTCCCTGCGCTATAAGTCCAGCAATATCAGAACTTATATAGTTAACAGCAAGTAGCACTTCTGATTGATCAAGGTTTCCTGTGATAACATCTAGAAAATCAGCTGCCTGCATGTTACTGATAAAGAATTCAATATCTTCGTCCTTGATTCCTTGTGCCTGGTACCGTGCTCTCTTTGTCTGTGGCAATTCTGGAAGACTTGCTTTGATAGCCTCAAGGTCAAAAAGTTCGTGGAGATATAATTTAGGAAGATCTGGTTCTGGAAAATAACGATAGTCTTTTGCGTTCTCTTTTGATCGTTGAGCAAAAGTTGTTCCCGTGCTGTCATTCCAACCACGAGTTTCTTGAACAAGAATCTCTCCTTTCTCTAGTGCTTCAATTTGACGCTGAATCTCATACTCTGCGGCTTTACCTGCAGCAGAAATCGAACCAATATTTTTAACTTCCACCTTGGTTCCCAAGGTATCATCTTTTGACACTGACAAGTTTACCTCTACTCGCATTTGTCCCTTTTCAATATCTGCATCACTTGCTCCCAAGTAACGAAGGAGAATTTGCAGTTCTCGCGCAAAATGAATTACATCTTGAGGAGTATGGAGTACTGGTTCAGTTACGAGCTCCATCAGTGGTGCCCCAGCACGATTAAAATCAATAAGTGAATGATCACCAAAGTGCTTTGAGGTCGCTGTATCTTCTTCGAGGTGAATTCGAGTTAAGTCAAATCCAGCCACACTTCCTCCTGAAACAACTGGATATTTGTACTGAGAAATTTGGTATCCCTTTGGAATATCTGGGTAGAAATAATTTTTTCGGTCAAATTCAGTAAAGTTTGCAACGGTTCCATTAACTGCAAGACCAACTCTTACCATATGTTCAAGAGCTTTTTTGTTAATCGTAGGTAGCGTTCCCGGGTACGCCAAGTCAACCGGAGAGATGTTTACGTTTGGAGTTTTTTCGTCAGGATTATTAAGAGATCGAGAAAACATTTTTGTTTTTGTCTTTAAGTGAACGTGGATTTCTAGTCCAATTGTTGCGGTGTAACCATGCATTTCCATAATACCTGCTATTGTAACGCAAATATTCTTTGTGTCACTTACTTGTTGAACCAAGATCAAACTAAAATTATTATAAATATAACTCAAATTTTAATAAATGTACTTTAACTATAAATAAATAGCCTATTCTCTACAGAATAGGCTATTACTATTAAATTTATTCTTTTTTAAAAACTAAAACTCCCATTCCACCTAATTGTTTAACGGGTCCAATTTCATATTTTTCCTCTAATTTAAAACCGTAGTTAAATAGTTCTTCGGCAAATATTTTTACTGAAACTTTATAATCACCACGATTGAACGAAGAAGTATTTGAATTAATTTTTTCTGTTAATCTTAAGATATTTTTTTCCATAAGATCAATAAGTTTACTAAATTCACCAAATATACCTCTCGTATAGAATTCCGCATTAATCTTTTCAGAGAACTCATAAATACATTCAAACACCTTACGATCTCCATAGCCGGCGTTTTCTGTTCCTGAAAAGTAATCATCAATGAAATTTTTTGCTTCTTCTTCAGCTAATTCGTCAAATCCACCCTTGCGAGCTTCATCAATAATATGGCAATAAAATTTTGCAATATTATCTTTACGTTCTTGTTCTGAACTATAATCAGCAATAAATTCATCACCAACAATAAGAATTCCATCACTAAAAAGATACTGATGAGCATTTTCAATGAATGAAATCCTATTACTACCGTGAATATGATGCATAACTCCCTGCATGACAATTACATCAAAAGGCCTTGCATCTTTTAAAGATTCTAGTTCAACTTGTTTACTAAAATCTAACTGAAAAAAAGTGGGGGTTGAGCGTTTATTACTAAGTTTCAAATGAGACAAACTTTCATTTGAAAATTTAATGAATGATTCAGATATATCAACACCTGAAACCCACGAGCCAGCAATATCAGCAAAACGAGAAGTCAGTCTATTAGGCCCACAACCTAAGTCAAGTAAGGAAAAATTGTCATAAGGGTTTGTATTAGATTTTCTAGTTATTATATTAATAATACATTGATCAGATTGTGGAATGTATTGATGTCCCTGAAGAGCCTTAACGTAAAGCTCTGGTGTTACAGTCGTGCCGTAATCTTGAATGATTTGATTTTTCATATATTTAATTTTTAATTATTTATTCTTTTATAACATATAATTATGAAAAGTAAATATTCATACTAAAACTCCTATAAAGGATTTTTAGGTGTAACTAGTTATTCTTTTCTAAATAATCAATAAGTACCTTTTTGAAATCACTAATGCTTGAATCATCGTAAGCGCTCATAACATAGATAGGTTTTGCAATATGTTTAGTAAACTCATCAGTTACTTCTTGTACCCTCTGTTCGTCAACCATGTCTTGTTTGGTGAGCAAAATAATTTCTTGTTTTTCAGCTAGACCAGAACCGTACTGCTCTAGTTCCCCACGAATTTCACGATATGCTGCGAGTGGGTCTTCATGATCAAGAGCAACCAGGTGAACCAATAGTTTTGTTCGCGCAAGGTGACGCAGGAATTTATGCCCAAGTCCTTTTCCTTGTGAAGCGCCATTAATAAGACCAGGAATATCTGCCAAAATATATGAATCCAGTGCACCTAAGTGAGGTTCAAGCGTAGTAAAGTGATAAGCTCCAACTTTCGAACGCGCATTAGTGAGCGCATTTAGCAAAGTAGATTTACCAACCGATGGTAACCCAACGAAACCAGCGTCAGCAAATAGTTTTAACTCAACTGCAAAATCAGCCTGCTCTCCTAGAGTTCCTGGAGTCCATTCGTAAGGAGTAGTATTGGTAGATGCTTTGAAATGTTCATTACCAAGACCTCCTCGTCCTCCTTTGAGAATCAGAATTCGTTCTGAATTTTTAGTTAATTCATAAGATTCTCCAGTTTCTTTATTGGTAAGAACTGTTCCTCGTGGAAAACGTAGAACTACGTCTTCACCATCTTTTCCTTCTCTACTATTATTTCCTCCTGCTTGCCCGTCTTCAGCGTTGAAATCTTTCTTGTATCGGTAGTAGCTTAAGTACGCAAGGTCATCAATAGTTTCTGCATACAAGTTACCTCCCTTTCCACCGTTTCCTCCACTTGGACCTGCCATAGGTTTGTATTTTTCTTGTCGCCAACGAACAACTCCGTCACCTCCCTTTCCAGCCTTGAGTTTTAGTTGTACTTCATCAATAAATGCCATAGTTTCTTTAGGTTATATTTTGATTCTTCTAAGACTCAAAAGTTGATAATTCTGGTAATACTTGTGCTGATGCACTTTCGTCTTGTTTGTTATGTTCGGCGAGTGCAAGCTCTGCTAGCTGCCAAGCTCCTTCCTTGCTCGTTGCAACGGCCATAAAGAGTGCGTTATGACAGAAGAGTGCTCCTGACACACCGGTCATTTGTTCCAATTCTTCATTACGTTTCCCAGCCCATGATTTAGGAAAATTTGCTCTACTTTCGAAACTACAAGCTTCTTTGCGTAATGCTAAAGCTTTCCAGTTACTATTACTTCGAGCAACAATATAGAGCACCTCTGGGTGAGATTCAAGTACCTGCATAAGTGGTCCGATATTTGCATGATATGGAACTTCAAGGATCACTTTTCGTTCTGATTTTTCATAAATCTCCTCGATCAGTTGTACCATCTCTAAGCGATGTTTATTTTGTTCTATTTCCCGAGCGATAACACCCTTGAAAAATTCAACGAGCTCTAGAAATCTATTATCTTGCTCATCGTGCTCCCCTGCTTGTTTCCAGGTGCATTGGTAGGCACCTACGATTCCATGAATACCGTAATCGCGAAGACCACATTCTCCGGCATCAGAAATACTAATTCCATTATCAATGGCATCAATAGGTTGCACTAAACGGCGATCAATTTCATCGGCGATTTCTTTACTTTCACATAACTCTTCGCCAAAGTGACTCCATACAAGACCAAAAGCTGCATACGGAATTCCGTTTTCGCGTTCGCCAGCTCCACCAGATTGATGGTGATCAAAACGTAACATTGCAGGATCATGAATGGCTCCTACATCAACAACAATATCTGCTGAATTGATAATTTCCTGGTCGCGGGTTCTTACAATTCGATACTTTTGTTTCTTTTTTTCAAAATAGTATGCGAGTGTTGCACAAGCAAAAACATCATCCGCGTGAAATGATCCGTTATGAGTTACTAATAATTTTCTTCGAGTAAATAACATAAGCCTAGTATACCTATTTTAGTAGTTATGACAAAAGAAAAAGAAAAGCAAAGGCTTTTCTTGATCAAGAGGTATTAGTTTAAAACTTTTTCTATTACCCAGTTCGCAATGGTCATCACCAAAGCTCCCAGAATAGCAGCAGTAATCGTTGCTACGCTAAATCCAGTAATGATTGATGAAACAAACCAGAATAGAAATACGTTAATAGCTAATCCAAACATTCCTAGGGTAAGGAAATTTAATGGCAAGGTAATAATATTAATAACCGGTTTAATGGCAATATTGATGAATCCAAAGAGAATGGCCGCAATAATAGCAGCTCGGTAGTCAGTTACGGCAATTCCTTCAATAAAGTTAGGAAGTGCGTAGTAAACTACGAGTGCCAAGAGGACCAAGTGTGCTAAAAATTTTTTCATAAAATTAGTTGAAATTACCCAAGCAATGCTGAGACAACATCACTCACCATAGTTCCATCTGCCTTTCCTTTTAGTTCAGACATAACGGTACCAATGAATCGTCCTTTCTCGCTTGCATCATGAACCCCAAGTTCTTCCATCTTTGCTTGAACGAAGGTTTTTACCTCTTCTTCGCTCATAAGGGTTGGAAGAAATGTTTCAATAATAGCAAGTTCTACTTTTTCGTCTTCCGCTAGTTCAGGCCGGCCTGCAGCTTCATACTGAGCAATAGCATCTTTTCGCCGCTTTGATTCGCGAGTTAGCACTGCAAGTGCCTTATCATCTTCTAAACTATCAGTTGGCATCATACCCATACTTACAAGCTCATTAGTAAAAGCAGCTGAAATTCCACGTAGGGTCATCATTTTTACTTGTTCTTTTGCTCGCATTGCGTCTTTTAATTGTTCTTTAATCTGTTCTTGTAGTGTCATACCTATCAAGTGTACGTCGTTCATGCCTGTGGTGCAAGTGATTTATTAAATATAATTATATTCAACAACTATTATTTTAGTATCTTTATTATATGCTAGGTATATACTTAATGTATTAATAAAAATAACTAACCTAACTTATGAATACTAAAACTTCTTTAATAACACTTGCAGTTATTATCGCTGTCGCTGTCGGACTTTTCTATATTAATAAATCTGAAAATTCCACTACATCTACATCTACTACCACTACTATCCCTGCTAATAGCATGAAATATACTGACGAGGAGGGTATGCTAAATGTTCCTGAGGAACAAATTATTGTTGAGCCTATTGTCGTTGAAGAAACTATCACAGAGCCGCTATTTCCAACAACCGGATTTGAGCCTCAAAACTAACAACAAAAAAACGCATTACCCTGTAATGTGTTTTTATATTTTTGTGGCAAATACGACAAGGCGAAGCTCGTGTGATTTCATGACTGAATTCCATAAACCACTACAGGTAATTAAATTTAAGTGAGCCAGTCCATCATTTGAAATAAAAACTTCACTAGTATCATCATCGAACGAATACTTTTTAATAACATCTACAGAAAAGTAAATAATTTCATTATTGCTATTAGTAATCTCTATAACATCACCAATCGCTATATTATTTAAATTGGTAAATGATGCCTCAGAGCTACTTTTCCAATTAACATGACCATCGAGCACCGCACTTCCTATTTCACCAGGAGCGACTCCATATTCATACCACCCGACATTTCCCGGCAAGCTAGGAGTGCTCATTTTTTCATCAGTAATTCCTACCCGTTCAATTGGAGAATTAATATATAATTTTTCTATACTAATTTGCGTAGGTAAAAAAACTTCACTACTAGCAGCATCTGAGTTTCTTTCGGTATAAGAAAGGGTTTCAGGATTTCTTCTATTTAGCGCTATATATTCATCTGGCTGATGGTTTATGAGAAGTTCAGATATAAACACGATAAGAATAATTATTGCTATAAATACAAAAACAATAAGAACCCTTAGAATGTTATTCATATACTCAGTATAGCAAGTAGCAAATAATTTAATCCTTTCATAAATATGAGAATGTGTCCTTTAGATAATTACATAAACTTACATTTGATATCCTTGCAGTATATAATAGACCTATGTCATCATCACTGATTTTTATTGATACTGAAACAACAGGAGCAGGTCCTCAAGATAGACTTATTCAAGTAGCTTACAAAACTTCTGATGGAAAGTCCGTTAATGAATTTTTCCTTGCACCGCTGCCTATTGAAATCGGTGCTATGGCTGTCCACCATATCACCAACGATATGATTGCTGGCAAGCCTGCATTTCAAGGAAGTTCTACCGAACAAGATCTCCGCGAACGATTTGGTCGTTCTGAAATTTTTATCGCTCATAACGCACCTTTCGATATTGCTATGATTGAGCGCGAAGGGCTCAAAGTCGGTCCATTTATCGACACCTTGAAGGTCGCACGTTACCTTGATACCAAAGGAGTTATTGAATCGTACGCACTACAATACTTACGCTACTTACTTGATATAAAAGTAGAAGCAAACGCCCATGATGCCTGGGGTGATATTCTGGTACTAGAAGAACTTTTCTACCGGCTTCTTAAGAAGATAATGGAGCAAGGACTGTCTGAACAAGATGCTATTAAAGAAATGGTGCGCATTTCGCTACTACCTACCCTTCACCACAAAATTTATTTTGGTAAGTACCGAGGTTCTCGAATAGAAGAACTTGCAGAACAGGATCCATCATACCTGCGTTGGCTATTGAAAGAAAAAGAGCAATCAACAGAATCCGAAGATGCAGATTGGGTGTACACCCTCAAGCATTATCTCCACATAGACTAGCTATGTTATACTCACTCACATGGAAATAGCACTCATTATTATTGGAATAGTATTTATTATTGTTCTCGTTTGGCTCATCATCGAAGTTCGAAGCAACCGTATTGCAAATACTAGCGATAACTCATCACAGTTACTTTTAACTAATATTCAGCAACTTCGAGATAGTCTCCAGGAACAAGTCATGACTTCTCAACGTGATATGCGACAAACGGTTCGTGATCAGTTTAGCCAGTCCCAAGAAGTTATTGATAGGATTAACACCCGACTTGCTGGAGAACTTCAAAAAGTTACTCAACAAGTAGCCGAAACAAAAGAAACCAACCAGCAGGTGTTTGCATTAGCAGGGCAGCTCCAAGATTTGGAAAAAGTTCTTAAAAACCAAAAAACTCGTGGAACTTTAGGGGAGCTAGGGCTCGAAATTATCCTGTCTAATATTCTTCCTCCTACAAGCTACAGTTTGCAGTACCGTTTCGGTGATGGAAAGATTGTTGATGCGATTATCAAGGTCCAAGACGGAAAATTCATTCCCGTTGATGCAAAGTTCTCATTGGATAACTATCGACGAGTGCTCGATGCCACCGATGATGCTACTCGCGAAAGTTTAGAGAAAGAATTCAAGAGCGACCTGAAAAAACGTATTGATGAAACCGCTCAGTACATTCGACCTAACGAAGGTACGCTTCCCTTTGCCTTTATGTTTATTCCTGCAGAAGGAATTTACTATGACCTGCTCGTAAACGAAGTTGGAGCTATCAAGGCTAATACCCGAAATCTTATCGACTACGCTTATAATGACAAGAAAGTTATTATCGTTTCACCGACAACTTTCTCTGCCTACCTGCAGTCAGTGCTCTATGGATTCAAAGCATTCCAAATAGAACAATCTGCGGTTGAAATTCAAAAGAATGTTGAGCTGCTCGGGCGACACATCAAAGCTTACGACGAAGCATTTTCAAAGCTTGGTGGTAGTCTAGGAACCACTATTAATCACTACAACCGAGCCAGTGGTGAGCTTAAAAAAATTGATAAGGACGTTACTAAAATCACCGGGAGTTCGCTTGATTTATCATACGAAACACTTCCCTCACCTATCAAAGATTTTGAGTAAAAAATAAAAGCTACTTTTCGGTAGCTTTTCTTTTTAATCTAATTTTTCGCAACAAGCGCTTGATAAAAATCCCCAATGCGATTAGTCCAAGAATTAACAACACAGCGTAAGCAGCATATGCCAACGTTAAGTACCTATTATTGTACAACCACCACATATCTACGGCACATCTTTTTTCTATACAGTAGTAAGAAATTCGATATGAAAGAACTGGTAACAGGACGAACAAGAGATATGCCCAAAACAATAGAGGTGAAGTTAATGAAGACTTCTTGAAAAGTTTTGATATGTTAACCGATAGTATTTTAAATTCGTTGCTGAACGATACCGCTTTTAAATTTCCAAGAATAATCATAAAACCCAAGATCATTAGCGGACCGATAAAAACAAAAGTTATAAAAGCTTTTGAACTCCAACCTGACAAATAGCAATACAGTCCTGAAAACAGAATTCCTGATATAAAATATCTGAATACATAAGATAAAAAGTTAATTGTTTTCATCTGATATTAATTTTTAATGTTCGGTATTATTAAATCACATAAAATAGCAATTTCAAAACTCGTACTCTTTTACTATTGATTTTTATTCTCATTCATGTGATAATTATAAAAACGTAAATCCTTGAAAAATGAAAAAAATAATCACTTTGATGTTGCTATTAGTAATAACAACATCATGCTATACCTACTACCCATATAGTAGTTATGGCTATCAAACTACCGTGAGAAAACCTGCGGCTGTTGCCCCTGCTGTTCACCAGTTTACCGAACAAAGAGTTGTACTTGTTTCCTACGATGGAGGTAAAACATATGTTCAAAAAACGGTTACGATTATAACTGAGAACACTCAGCAACAAGAACGAGTTCGTCAGTATTGGCGACAACACCCTACCCCACAGTGGATTGCCAGCCCCACCAGAGCTTGGCTTGATACCGGAGGTCTATTTGGTCAGTATCTTTTTCAAGATATTGGCATTCGATTTTTGATCGACGCAAGTCGAATCACCTTAACATCACGACGTTAGTTTGTTTCATGTTTTATAATTGAATTAGTTCTTAAAGCGGTCTTTCGAGATCGCTTTTTGTTTTATATCTTTTGTATCTAGAACAGACTACGTGCCGTACAAACTTTTTACTTTTTTAATAAAATTATGCTAGTATTTCACCGAGGCCCTATCGTCTAGCGGCTAGGACGTATCCCTCTCACGGATAAAACCGGGGTTCAATTCCCCGTAGGGTCACCAACACAAAGAATAAATCTTTAACATTAAAAACAATAGAAATAATCTATTGTTTTTTTTGAATTCCTCTACCTCTTGGTCCATCACCACTGACAAGTACCGCCTCAGAATGAAGCAGCTCTACTGCTAGGGCTGAATCTTTAACCTTGGAAACTGTTCGCTGTGCCATGATATGCTCAAATTCATTGAGCACTAAATCACGTAGCCCTTCTTCTCTCCTCCAATTAGGATTTTCATCGCAAGCTTTTTGTATACTTCTTGCGAGATTCAGTGCATCTAATAGAGCCTGATTTGCACCTTGGCCTTTGAAAGGGCTCATTGGATGAGCAGCGTCACCAATTAAAGTCATGGTCCCAGCATTCTTTAGAAGTTCTGGATCAAACGGAGTTCTATCGTATACCGGGTACCCGGTAATGAGCGATATATCGCTCGCACTGATTATTTCAGGAATTGGGCTGTGCCATTGACCGAGTCTTCGTAGTGCTTCGTCTTTCATTGCTTGTGCACCTGCTAGATTAAACTTGCGTGCTTCTTCTTCTGATAAAGAAAAACTAAGTTGCCACATAATACTATTTTGATCATAGGGCATAACATAGATACGTTCTTCCCCATTTACCATTTGGAATACGGTTGCAGAATCAAGCAAATCAGACTCGACTTGAGCCAAGGCATCTAATCGGCAAATACCTAAGATAACAATACACCCAAGATATCGTAAGGGTGTGAGTTCCTCAGTGATAACTTGTTTACGTACTGAACTACGAATACCGTCAGCTCCAACTAACAAATCCGTATGAACGTTTTTGACTTCATGATTTACCTTGAAATCTATTGAAATAGTCTCGTTGGTATTTTTTGAAAATCTATCAAGACTGTGCCCCCATGCTATTGAGGAAGTAGCGTCTTTTAATTCCTGGTACAACAGCGATCGTAATGACTGACGTGATATGTGGACATTTTTACGACGAGCGACGCTTTCTTTTTGATCTTTCTTCCACTTCCTTAATCCCCACTCACCAATCATTTTTCCATCCGAGTCATATACCACGTGTCGGGTTGAGGTAATCCCATCTTCTAGAGAAAAAATACCTAAGCCTGCTATGGCGTTGCTTGCTTGTTGTAATGTTAGTCCGTACCCTTGTGATCGTGCTTCAAAATTTTGGTCACGTTCATAGAGAGTAAATGGAATTCCCCTATGCAAACACGCAACTGCAAGGGCTGTTCCTCCGATACCTCCACCAATAATGGCAATGTTTGGATAGTTATTATTTATTGGCGCCTTAGTTGCAGATGCAACAAGCCCAGAGCCTGAGCAGTCAAAACAAACATCAGTATTGCTGGTAAGTGGTTTGGGCTCGGTAGGTATTTTGTTATTAGTAAAATCATCAAGCCCTTGCTGGTATATTTTTCTTCGTCTTCTAGAGGGTCCACGTACTATCTTACCTTTTCCAGAACAGAGCTGACAGATTGCCCAGTATTTTTTTGTAGTACCATCTGTGTCCATAGGGTTTTTATACATAGAGTATATCACTGTTTAAATTTAAAAAATAAAAGAACACCCTACATTAAGGTGTATTTTTATGTACAATATCAAAATGGAAATCCTACAAGCAGTAGTTCACTATAGCCTTCATATTGTAGGTCCTGGGTTATTAGCTTGGATGTTCTTTCGTGGAATTTGGAAAAAGGCTTGGGTTATTATGCTAAGCACCATGTTAGTTGATTTAGATCACCTGCTTGCAACTCCAGTTTTTCAAGCTGGACGATGCAGTATCAATTTTCATCCTCTGCATTCTTTTTATGCTATTGCAATATATTTTCTGCTGCTGTTCGTTCCTAATAAATACATACGAATTATTGCCCTAGGTTTGTTATTCCATATGATGACTGATTTTCAAGATTGTTTGTGGATAGGAAAAACCTTGACGCAAATTATTGGTTAATTTGGATATACGATATAATTTATCCATGAAAACCAGAACACAAAGAACATCTCGCTTTGCAAAGCAACTAGCTTCAGCAGTTATTGCATTCGCCATATTCACCCCATTTCATTTTGTAAGTGCCGCTTCCCTTCCTGATACCTTCATCAGCATGGCAAAAAAAAGTAATCTTCCGCTTTCCAAGCAAGTATTTTGTGCGGCGGATGAAAACGGATATATTGCTGGGTATAATGATAGTGATGATATTCAGGTAATTCCAGCATCAGTTTCAAAGCTCTACGCTTTTGATTTCGCTTTGAATACCCTTGGTGAAGATTTTCGTTATGTCACAACATTTACCTTGCGAGACAGAACTCTGTATATTAACGGAGGTAATGATCCACACCTGGTATCTGAAAACTTAGCGAAAGTTATCAAAGAAATCACCAACGGAAGCAAAACAAAAATTGAAAAAGTTGTCATTGCGTCAAGGTTCTATTTGAATTGGAAAAAAGTTCCTAATGAAATTACGTCACAATTTAAAACCTTTGCAGCAAAAAACCCTGACCTCCCTTTTGCAAATAATTTTTCAGTGAGTTATGCAACAAAAAATTATAAAGGTACTGGTACTCGATATGAACTACAGTCAGCTCCTTTACCAGTATTAATGAAACAGATGAGTAACTGGTCAACAAACATAACAACTGATGTACTCTTTGAGCAAGCTGGAGGTTCAAAAGAATTTGCAAGCTACATGAAAGAAACGTATGGAGCAACAGAATCAAGCGTAAAGTTTGGTACTGGTTCTGGGCTATCTGACAACTATACTACCTGCGGACTTACCTTAGAGGTCATCAAGCACCTCGAAGAAACGGCAGAAGACCTTGATGTTGCTATTTATAACATCATGTCAGCCCCACGACTTGATCCTGGAGTACTTCGAGATACCTTTGCTACCATTCCTAATACATCGGGACTGCTAGTTAAATCCGGAACTCTAAACTATCACCGTAACTACGCTGGGATTGCCAATACGACTACTGGTCCTGTGTACTTTGCGGTGTTCTCTGGGCATTCAGCATTAAAAGACGCCGAGCGTTCAAAAATATTTGCACAGCGATTCATTGGTGAGCTGATAAAGAATTACAAACTCAAAAATATTAGCTACAAACCATCAAACGATGTTATTGGTGGAGCGGTGGTTAAGGAGGTAAAGAAATAAGATGTTTAAAGATTTTTACTCCCCTAAAAATACCCCAAATGAATATCAAAATATATTTGAAACAGCATTAAAGCTAGCAGATATGAACGAGATAAATTCTCTAACAAAAGAAGATATTCGTTTTGTATATGGAAACTCAAAACTAAATACCTTTCAAACAAGACCATCAGTTTTTCACGCTCTAATAGGAAGACGTGTGTATTTAATAATAAAAAGCAAAAATAATGAAGTTAATTTACTATGGAAATCGCTTCCTGAAAATGCACAAGTTGGGATTCTTGTTCATGAGTTTTGTCATATTCTTGATTACAGAAAAATGAGTACTCTTGAAATGGCAGCTTTCGCGATAAAATACCTAACGTCAAAATCATTTCGCAAGACGACAGAATACAGAGTAGATTCCCTTGCGGTACAAAAATCAGCAGAGTATAACTGTGTATGGAAACAAGCTGAGCCTAAAACTCACACAGATTCCTTTAGTAAGAAATATTGGGAAAATGTTCGTAATCTATATGTTATGCATGAAGATTCTAATAAATAATAAAAGTGTGTTCATAAAGAACACATTTTTATTATTTATTCGTAAATAAACTAAAAATTACTTCCCTACATATCTAAAACGGTTATAATCCAAAACATGCAGACGCTCTTTAGCCAAAAAATTACTGACATGGCCCCAAGTGGCCATGGAGTCATTGCTTTTGATAATTTAACTCCTATCCATGTTCTCGGTGCATTTCCTGGTGATGTTGTTGATATTCGCCTCTATAAAGAGCTTCCTACAGTCCGCTACGGCGAGATTATAGCCATCCACGAGTATTCAGACCTTCGCGAGCAAAAACCTGATACAGCACCATTTTTCTCTGCAAATACCCCATGGGAGTCATTAAGTTCTCAAGGCGAAGCGAAGTTAAAACAGCATATTATAGAGAGCATATACCCTGAATATACAAAAATATTAAAACCAATCGAAATACACTCGGGTATTTCTTGCACTCATTATCGAAACAAGGTCGCCTATGCTTTTGAAAGTGATCTTCAAGGTCGACTTGTTTTTGCACTGTATGACAGAGGAACTAGCCAATCTGGAAAAAAGAAGCAAGAAGAAAATATCCTAGTTCATCCTATTTTAGAAAAAACAGCGAAATCATTTCTGCATTTTCTAAACCAGCACCAGGTGTCTCCGGAAGATATTAAGTATGTAATTCTGAGGTACTCATATTTTACCAATTCTGTTGTTGCGCATGTCCTCTTTCCAGAAACGAATAGAAAAAAACTTCCTATTAGGAAAGCAGATTTTGAAAAATTTCTACTGTTGAATTCAGCCCTGCAAGGAATACTCGTATCTCATTCTGAGTCTGATATTAGATCAACTTTAACCACAAAAGACTTCTATCAACTAGGTGATATCAATATTACAGAACAAGTTCTCGATAAAAAGTATCAGTACCACCCGTCGCTGTTCTTTCAAATTTACCCTAGAGCCTTTGAAAATGTTTTAAGCGATATTCGGCTGATATTAGAAGCGATACCTAATAGCTCTTCCCTACCCCTACTCGACCTGTTTTCTGGTATTGGAATTATTGGAATTGAATTGAGCGACCTTGTTCAGTCGGTCACAGGGGTTGAGTTAAGTTCACTATCACGAGAATACGCATTAGAAAATGCTGAAATTAATAATATTCAGAATTTTAATTTTATAGAAGCATCGGCTAATAATGTTCTAGAACATATCAAATCTGATCAAATTTTGGTTGTGGATCCTACACGTTCCGGTTTATCAAAAGAACTCTGTGAAAAAATCAATGAAGCAAAGCCAGAGTACCTTGTGTACGTATCGTGCAATCCAGAAACTCAAGCGCGTGACATTAGTTACATTAAAAGTAACTATGAAGTAATTTTTGCGAAATCTTATAATCTATTCCCAAAAACTCACCATCTTGAAAGCCTGCTTATTCTAAAAAGAAAATAATAATACCCTTATGCAATTACTCTTTTATAAAAAAGTTCCGGTTCTCATATTCCCCTCATTTTTTATTCTCATAAAAAAACTTTTCAAGTTTTCGTTTCGAGCTGTCACAATTTTCCCTTTTATTATTATTGATAGTAAAAAAATATTCGAAGATAAGTTCTACATGAATCACGAGTACATTCACATTCTTCAGTACATTGAAACTGGGATCATAGGATTTTATCTTATTTCGCTATATGAATTTCTCTGCGCAAGAATCTATCTGAAAAAATCATTTCTTGGTTCGTATTATTACATGGCCGTTGAGCAAGAAGCTCATAGAAATGATAAAAAACTCTCCTATCCAGAGGAAAGAGAGTGTTTTTCAGTGTTTAAGTATCTAAGAACAAAAAATAAAGTTCATATTGTAAATGAAGGTGGTAAGAGGATCATTTGTTAACAGTCTCTATCCGCAATGTTTAGTCTAGCTAGCTCGAGAAGAGCGGCTTTTCTTTTTTGCAGCAGCAGCTGCAGCTTGAGCATCAGCTATCCTTTGCCTCTCTGCTTCTGCTGCGGCAAGATTTGCTTGCTCCGTAGCTATTCTTTGTTGTTCTTGTTTTGCTTTTAGCACAGCATTTTGAGCAGCACTTCGAGCACTAGAACTCGCAGCAGTGGCGGTGCTTTTTTTGAGGTCCAATTCTTTCTGTTGCTGTTCTAAGAGCAACATTCTCTGGGTTTCTTGTTGTTTTAGTTCTTCTTGCTGAATTCTAATCCTTTCTTCTTCGCGTCTCGCAAGTGATTGCTTATACCTTTGATCACTCTCTTCAATTTTTTGTTGGTAATAAGCATCAGTGTAACTAAGCTTCGAATATAGGTCTCGTGACCAATAGGTAACCGAGAATACTGATAACAGAGCAACAGCTACTGGCGCTATATATTTCAGTTTCATATTTTTTAGTAATTAAATTTTTTGCCACATATGGGTATCCCCTTTTCTAACATCACATTCTTCGCACTTGAAGTCATCAGGAAGTGTCTCCCATTTTGTCCCTGGTAAAATACCACGATCAGGTAGACCTAGAGCTTCATCATAAATCCAACCACAATCTAAACATACATATTGATACATATTTTTTATATATTAGGTGATTAATGTTCCTAGTATAGAGAACGATTATGAATATTTAATGAAAATATATATTTTACGGAAGAGTAATAATGAACTTTGATCCTACTCCAATTTCGCTTTCGCATTTAATAGTTCCTCCGTGCGCTTTAATAATTTGATTTGCCATATACAGACCAAGCCCAGCACCTGATTCACTTCGTTCACGCGATTGATCTACCTTGTAAAACTGGTCAAAAATTCTCTCGGAGTCTTCTTTTGCTATTCCAATACCATTATCAATAATTGAAATAACAACAACACTACCTTTGCGGAAAAGCTGTAGGGATACTTCCCCGCCCTCACGCGAATAATCAACAGAGTTTTTTAGAATGTTATAAAGAACTCTTTTTATCTTAATATGGTCAATATCTAAACTAATATTTTTCTCGATATCCTTTGTGAATTTGATTTTTTTTGCAAGGAAATAATTTTGCATTAAAACAAACTGATCTTCACAGAGTTCACTGATACTTGTTTTTTCTTTTGTTACCTTATACTCCTGAATTTTTGTAGCTTCTAGGAGATCATTTGAAACCGCTACAAGGTAATCAATCTCGCCAGATTGCTCAAGCAAAAGCTCCTTGTATTCAGTGGTGCTACGATCTTTGATAAGGGTATATTCAATTCCCGCTTTTAATACAGACAACGGAGTCCGTAATTCATGCGCAACGTCAGAACTAAATTGTTTATGATTTTTTAAAATCTTTTCTACTGGAGCGAGCGTTTTCTTTGCCAAAAAATATGCAAAAAATGTAGATAATAAAATAATAACAATATCAACGGTTACAATAATATTTTGTAGTCGTTCTTTAAGTTCATGTGACATCTTCTCGATTCCATGACTTTCTTCTCGTAGGTGATTTTCTACTCTTTGTAACACTGGTTCAGGAAAAACGTTTTTTATATCAAGATTATCAAGAAAAAACCAGTATATAGCAAGGCTAAGAATAGAAAGTATCAAAACCACATACAGTACGTAAAACACCGTAAGCTTAATACGTGGTACCAAAAATTCGTTTTTTCTATTCAAGCTTGTAACCGAACCCTCTAATTGTTGTAAAATATTTTTCATCTTTTGTTTCTATTTTGCTTCGTAATTTTTTTATATACGCGTCTACAATATTACTCTGTGACTCAAAGAGTATTCCCCAGCAGTGCTGAGTAATTTGATCTCTACTTAATGACAAACCGACGTTTTCTAGAAAATACTCAATAAGTGCAAATTCTTTCGAGGTAAGACTTATTTTTTTTCCGTTCTTTAAAAATTCTCGCTTGCTAGTATCAAGTCTCAAGTCTTTGTATTCTAGAGTTTTATTCTGAATTCGTGTAGGCCTCCGTAACAGCGCTGATACTCTCGCCCTTAGTTCAAGTAAGTTAAATGGTTTTACCAAGTAATCATCAGCCCCCGCATCTAAACCAGCAATTTTATCATTGATTCCCGAACGCGCTGTAAGCATCAGAATTGGAACGTTGATATTAGCGTCTCTAAGCGATTTGCAGACAAGTATTCCGTCCTTGTCAGGAAGCATAAGATCCAAAATAACAAGATCATAGATATTTTTTTTAATTACTTGCTCTGCAACGAATCCGTTTGTTAAGTGCTCAACTGAGTAATTTTCATCCTCAAGCATTTTAACAATGTACGAGGCAAGTTTTACATTATCTTCAACCACAAGAACTTTCATATACTCATTGTATACGAAAAAAAACAATATTCGTAGGAAGGTATTCATGAAATATTCATAAATGAAACATATAGTGTAGGTATGAAAGAATTCGAGTACCGCAACAAAGTAATGGGCTGTGACCTCTATATTTCTATCATTACCGATAACGATGCTGAGCTTGATGATACTTTTAACGCTTGCTATTTGGAACTAAAAGAATATGAATCAAGATTCTCGCGTTTTGATGAAAATAGTGAGCTCTCGATTCTAAATAACAAGCGTGAGCTAAACGTTTCTGACATATTTTGGGAAGCTTTTGAAGTTGCTGAAAAATTATTCAAAGAAACAAATGGCATATTTAACCCCCTCACTCAAATTGCTCAATTTGGTTACACTGCTGATTTTTCACAACGTGACCATTTTGTAAAAAAAGAAACAGTGAATTACAACGATGATTTTTCAAAAATAGTTATCGACAGAGAGAAAAAATATATAAAACTTGGCACCAATCAAAAATTGGATTTTGGTGGTTTCCTCAAAGGATACCTTGCACAAAAAGTTTCAGAGAAAATCAAAGACTTTCACGGAACCATTATTAATATTGGTGGAGATATATACGCACAAGGCCTTGATGAAAATAATGAGAAATTTACCTTTAGTATATTTAACCCAATAACTAGACAGGATATATTAGAAATTCCACTACATAACAAAACAATATCAACGAGTGGTACTTATAAAAGAAACTGGAAAATAGGAGATGAAACTTTTTCTCATATTGTTAACCCAGTTACCAAAGAAACAGCAGATCAAAAACTAATTTCCGCAAGCATTATTACTGATGACGGCGGATTATCCGAAGCATTCGCAACAACGTCAATTATTCTTGGACAAGAAGAATCTATTAAATTTTTAAAAGATAAAGATGTTCAGTATGTATTTATTACACGTGACGGAGCAATAACTCACAACCTAGCTATATGAAATCATTTATTCCCTTCTATATAAAATCAATTAAACACCTGCAAAGTATTCTCAGTATCGGTTCTGTTGGAATATTTTTATTAGTACTACCAATGGTATTAGTATTCAAACCTGAGTTACTACCAGAAACGGTCAAAAGCACCTTATTCTTTATCTCTTTTGCTTCCGTTTCTTTTGTTATGGCTATTCGGCCGCTTGCTGATATCTTTTCTGGAAACATATGGGTTCGATCCCTTGTTGTACTACGAAAAGGTTTCGGGATACTTTCTGCTTCAATTATTGTCTCGTTTATGCTGGTTAAGGTGGTAACACTGGGTTCAGAGTACTTTATTAATTTTTCACAAATAAGCACATGGAAAATTAGCGACTTTGGTATTTTTGCTCGACTAGGGGATGTGACCGCTGTTATTCTTCTGATAACCTCTAATACCCTTTCAAAAAATATTTTAGGAGCAAATTGGAAGCGTATTCAGAAACTAGCCTATGTATATTTCTATGCAGGAGGATTATATGAATACTTGGCATTTCATGATCAATTTGCACTCTACGCAATGATTATTGTCAGCATTCTGGTACTTGCTGCATTTTTTATTAATCATTCAAAGAAAATGTAATATGAAAATATCAAAAACCTTAGGCACCGTAACAGGTGTAGTAGATCTAACCGCAAGCGCCCGAGAAGTACAGATACAGCTACAAGATGAAATCGATGTTGTATCAGGAAGCTTTATTAATATTTTCTTTGAAATTAATGGAGAAAAAATTCGCAGAGCATACTCAATTTCATCAGACCCAAAAGAAAAAAAGAACATATGCTTAAGCATAAGAAAAAAAACTGATGGTACTATGAGTCCATATTTTTGGAATGAAAAAATTATCGGAACTACCTTCGAGGTAATGGGTCCCCTAGGATTAAATACCTACGACAAACTTTCAAAAGAAAAACTATTTTTGGTAGGATTTGGCATAGGAGTTTCGGTTATTAAGTCTATTCTCCATAGTGCTCTGTCAGATGAGTCAGTAAAAGAAATTCATATTATCACTGCAAGTCGAGATGAATCAGAAATTCTCTATAAAGAATTTTTTAATGCTGATACCTCAAACAAAATCAAGTCGGTAAAAAATGTTCTTTCTCAACCAATCAATAAAGACTATCTATATACTGGATACGTTTTGGATCATATAAAACAGTATGATTTTAATAACGCCGATATTTATATTTGTGGAATGGAGATAGCTTGTGAATCACTAAAAAAAGAAATAGAAAACAAAGAATGTAGCAACTCGGATTTCTTTATAGAAGGATTTCATTAAAAGCAATTACTTCAACTCATTGCTCAAAAATGTTATACTTAAGGTATGACACAGTTAGCACATGCAGATATTTTTTTCTTGGTAACTACTATCGTTACCATCATTGTGTCTTTATTTATTATCATTTTACTTTACTACACGATTCGTCTTGTTCGTCACTTATCTCGCCTTGCAGAAAAGATAGAAAGTGAGACAGATGAGTATGTAGCGTTATCAAGCAATCTCAGAAATGGCTTTTTGCAACACCCTATAGTGCAGCTGTTTACTGGAAACCTTGGTACTAAAAAAGCAAAAACTACTAAAAGTACTAAAAAATAATCAAAGATATTTATGAAAAAGAAAGAAACAACAACAAAAGAAAAAGTAGCTATCGGAGCAGGAATTGCAGCCCTTGCGGTTGCAGGAATTGCAGGAGCTTACTTCCTTTACGGAAAGAACGGGGCTAAAAACCGCAAGAAAATTTCTTCATGGATGCTCAAGGCAAAAGGTGAAGCTCTTGAAAAGATTGAAAAGCTAAAAGATATCAACGAAGACGTCTACAACATGACCGTTGATACTATTGCTGATAAATACAACAAGTTAAAAAATACTACCCCTGATGAAATCGCTCAATTTACCAAAGAAATGAAATCTCATTGGAAGAGTATTAAAAAAGATCTAGCTCCAAAAGCAAAGAAAGTAGCCAAGAAAGCTACTCCCGCTAAAAAAGTTGTATCTAAGACAGCAGCTAAAACTGTTAAAAAAGGAATAGCAAAGACAATCAAAAAAACTAAGTAACACCAAAATAAAAACCTTGATGAAATCATCAAGGTTTTTATTACACTATTATTTTAGAAACACTCCGTTGTCTAAGGTAATTGAAGATTCAGGGCAGCCTAAAATTTCGTTAGCCTTCTTTCGAGTTGATTGATACCAACGACCTGTTCCTTGAGATAAATTCCAAGGTTTTAGAATATCGTCAGAATACTTATTTTGGAAAAGTGAAACTAGTCCTTTTGTTTGTCTACCAAATATTCCATCGACTACGGTTTCAATTTTTAAATGATCCCTTAGGAATGATTGAATTTTTGAAACATTACTATCTGAATCCCCAAGCTCGTAGTAAGAATTAAATGGAACACTACATAAAGCATCTCTTTCTACATTCTCGTCTTTTGCGTCAGGTGCTGCTTCTATCGCTTCTCCGTCAGCCTTATTTCCATCAAATTTACACATTGATTCCTTGTGGCGTGCAAATCGAGTGCTGTTGTAATTACTTGCTAGTGCATTCTTGCACACATATCGAATTGAGCCTGATTTTGAGTTGCTACCTGAATCTGGCTCAGGTGCAGGAGGTGGTACAAAGTCATTAATCCATAGTTTGTTTTGCCCTCCTTCGTATACCCCTACATAAATATCGGGATATCCATCTCCATCAAAATCATTTGCTGTTACTCCAATAACATTAAAATTATCAGAATCAATTGGGTCATTAGTAAACGAGGCTCCACCATTACCAAGACCATCATTAATCCACAAATAGCTTTGTTCACCGTAAAGAGCTGAATAAATATCAAGATCCCCATCATCATCAATATCTATAACTGCACTCCCTGTTGATTCTACATCACCAGCAATATCTGAGGAAGAGAATGAAGCTCCACCATTACCAAGGCCATCATTAATCCACAAATTAGACTGTGATCCAGAAGAAGTGGTATAAATATCTAAATCACCATCATCATCAATATCTATAACATTTGAGGAATAAGAAGTACCTACATCACCAGTAATATCTGAGGAAGAAAATGAAGCTCCACCATTACCAAGGCCATCATTAATCCACAATTTATTTTGTGCAGCTGTCCAACGTGGGGAATAGATATCTAAATCACCATCAGCATCAATATCTACTATTTCTACGTTTATTGATGAGCCCATGTCCCCAGTAATATTACTAAGACTAAAATTCATAAGACCATCGTTTATTAAAAGCAAGTTCGGCCGTGTTGATTCACGTTCAGTAACGTAAACATCCATATCACCATCATCATCAATATCTGCAACTACTGATTCATAAAGGGCTCCGCCGCTAGCATATATTACTTGCGAACTAAAATTAAGTAATCCATCATTTATGTAGGCAACAAGAGCTGGATTGGCAACTCTACTTACTAAAATATCTTGATGACCATCCTGATTAAGATCTGCCATAGTAACTGATGAACCAGCCCCAAAACCAGAAATCACATGCTGAGTGAAATTACTGTTTCCATCATTCAGCCACAATTTATTTCCACCGCTAAAGTTAGCAACAACGATATCATTGTCACCGTCTCCGTCGATATCACCGGAATCTACTCCCCAGGTCCACCCAGTATCGCCTGCTATTTCTTGTTGAGTGAACGAAACAGCATATGCGGTATTGTAAGTCATAAAGACAACAAAGAAGACAAATATTATGTAAAAATTTCTTTTCATATATTAGTAATTATAACAAAAAGACACTACTAAAACTAGGAGTGTCTTTTAATATGAGAATAAATTAGTGATCGTGATTATGAATACTAAGCCCTAAATCTTCCGATAAAAAGTGTGGGGGGCGAGCCTTACTATTGTCATACACACAAAACAATTGTTTATGTCGAGAAAACCTATTAAAATTTATTGCATTTGGATCTTTACACCCATAACGAATAGACCCCGGTTTTGCTTTTGCGTGAGGAATATTATTATCTGAATCATTTTCGTCTTGTTGTTCGTAGGTTATAGTTCCTAGTACCACCATAGTGTTGCAATTTATCTGTACTCCAGGGCGAACAAGCAGGTTACTAAACTCAGCAACATATAAATCCTTACAATATAAATTGCTTTCAAGAATACTTTCATCTGCATGAATTCTAATGTTTTTATCTTGTGAATGAGGAAGTGTAATAACTCCATCATTTTGATAACTTACAACTTCTTCATTATATTCAATTTCTTCATCAATTCGATTTGAAATCAAAATCTTACCAAGTTCATTATGTCCTGAATTTCTTACCAAACTTCTCATAATTCCATTATTACTACTTCGATACCATTGATTATCGCAGTAATTCGCCCCTAGAAAATACTGAGGATTAGAAACTAAGGAATCCCATTTCCTATCATTTACATGACTGTAGGTAACATTTTTCTTATTATATTTTTCAAAACTCCAATCATCAACTTCAGAATAAGAGCAATTACCACCATATTCATCTGCGAGCTCACCGAAAGAATGACCAAATTCATGAATCAAAATTTCTCGATACGCATTATATTGACCATCTAAGGTAACTTGCGTAAGACTCATAAATCGACGCTCGTCATTCAAAGATCCTGACCCACCGTAAGTTGTAGTATTCATGATAATAATTGGATAGATGGTCTTTTTAAAAACCTTCTTTAATTCATTAGTAAGAATACTTCTTTGTTCTTCAGGAATTCCTGTCAGACGTGGTAGATTATTAGCATTTAAATGGGTTTTTAGAGCAGTATCAATCTCAGTGCTTCCCTTCACGCTTATTCCTGACTCATGTGAAATAGTTGCAATCGAGTAAATATTAAAATTACTTTCCCGTGAGCGAAAGGGTTCATTATCAAAAAGGTATTCAACGGAACTATTAACTCTCGCTTCGTAGATAGATTGCTCAGAAGCAGTAAACCCATCACCAATAAAAACAATGTCGATTGCTTCTTCAGAATTATAAGTGATAGGGGTAATAGTGAACTCTGCTCGAGCATTTTTTACAAAAAGGATACTTATCAAAAATACCGAGGTGAAAATTTTAAGCTTCATAAAATAATTTTATCATCTTTTTTGAATATTTTATACAGCATTTATTTTTGATTCTATTTAATACTAAATACACAAATTTCCGAATTTTGATAAGATATATTAATAATGGAAAATAAAAAAACAGAAGAATACCGAGTGTCATTTTATTTCTGTAAAGCCCATATGCCATTTCATTTTGCTGTCCATCCCTGGGTAGTGATTTACGAAGATGGTGTAACAACTCGTTATGAAATAATTCACAAAATATACCAAGGCAAAGATCATGATGGTTATATTTATAAAAACTTCTACCAAGATTCTACTCAAGGAATAAAGAAATCCCCTCTTCATTATAGTTTTTGGAAATCAGAGCTACTTGGAACAATTTCAGGTGGAAACAATAGCCTAGCCCACAGAGTGGTAGAATTCATAAAAACAAGTAACTCATCATATGAGTATAAAAACGAATATCGTCTATTAGGACCAAATTCAAATACCTATATTTCCTGGATACTTAGTAATTTCCCTGAACTCGGAATCAAGCTCCCATGGAATGCTTTTGGAAAAGGATATAAGTAGTTCTTTTTTTAGATTTGTTATTTTCTGATATACTCTTTCCTTATGGAACTAACCAAAGGACAACAAATCTTGGCAGAAATAGAACAAGAACGTCGCGAAATACGTCGTGACGCAATCCTTACCGGAATAACATTATTAGGTCTTGTCACTGCACTATTATCAACCTGGCTTCATGGTCCGCAATTATTAACAATAATTGCTTATGCTGCAGCATATCTTGCGGGAGGCCTCCCTGCTTCTATTGAAGCCTTTCAGGAGCTTCTCAACAAAAAGCTAGATATTAACTTACTCATGGTACTAGCTGCTTTAGCAGCACTAGCTGTTGGTGAACCTCGTGATGGGGCTATCTTGCTATTTTTGTTTAGTTTAGCAGGAACGCTTGAAGCTTACGCTATGGGCAATACCAAACGCTCAATCGCTTCATTAATGGAGCTAAACCCTGAAAAAGCCCACAAGAAACTCGAAGACGGAACGACTATTGAAGTTTCTATTAACGAACTTCAGCCGGGCGATATTATTATTGTCAGACCTGGTGAACGAATTGCTACCGACGGAGTTATTATCGCTGGGACCGGGGCTATTGATCAATCATCAGTAACTGGAGAATCAGTTCCCGTTGAGCGCGGTATTGGAGATAGCGTTTTTGCAGGAACACTAAACCAGAATTCAGTATTGAGTATTCAAGTATCAACCAAGGCGAGTGAATCTACGCTTGCACGAATGATTGAATTAGTAACTCAAGCTCAGGAAACCAAGTCACCAAGTGAACGATTTAGTAACTGGTTCGGAGAGCGATACACAGTTGCCGTACTTGTAGGTAGTGCACTTGCTCTTGGAATTCTCATTGCTCTAGGATTACCTTTTAGTGAGGCAGCCTACAAAGCAGCAACCTTACTCGTAGTTGCAAGTCCTTGCGCTATTGTTATCAGTGTTCCTGCTGCTGTTCTTTCTTCACTCGCAAGTGCGGCCAAGAAAGGAGTTCTCTTCAAAGGTGGTGCATCTTTAGAGAATCTAGGAAACGTAAAATTAATTGCTTTTGATAAAACAGGAACTCTTACCCATGGAAAGCTTGAAGTGACTGAAATTATAACCTTGCAAGGTTCTAAGGAAGAATTACTAAGTGTTGCATATACTGTAGAGTCTCATTCTGACCATCCTCTTGCAAAGAGTATCGTCGCCTACGCTAGTCAAAACAATATCGCTTTAAAAGAAGAAACTGATACAAAAATGCTTGCCGGCTTAGGTATTATTTCCCAAGGAAACCAAGGTCAACAGTACTGGGTTGGTAACCAAAAATTATTACGGCACTTAGGAATTCCTGAAAGTAAAGAAGAAGAATTAGCGCTTCAATCTATTAACGAACGAGGAGAAACTCCTGTACTCGTAGGTATTGATTCAACTATTTTAGGAGTCATTGGACTTGCAGACACTGTCCGCGAATCATCGAAAGGAGCGCTTGAAAAACTTCGTGCGGGAGGATCGGTAAAATTACTCATGCTTACTGGTGACACTGAGCACGTGGCAAAAACAATAGGTTATCAGCTTGGACTCAAAGATGATGAAATTAGATTCGGACTTCTACCTGAAGACAAGGTGAACATTGTTAAAGAACTGCAGAGCCAAGGAAATCTACTTGCCTTTGTCGGTGACGGAGTTAACGATGCTGCAGCATTAGCAACTGCTGATGTTGGGATTGCTATGGGGGTATCTGGTAGCGATGTAGCACTCGAAGCAGCTGATGTTGCTTTTCTTTCAGAAGATTTAAATCAACTAGGATACGGTCAGAAACTTTCAAAAAAAGCTAATGGGATTATTAAACAAAACCTTGCGTTTGCTGTAGGAATTATGCTTTTGATGGTTGTTATAACTATTGGTTGGTACTTACCTCTTCCGCTAGGAGTTATCGGTCATGAAGGAGGGACACTTCTAGTAGTAGCAAATAGCCTTCGGCTCTTATTTGGAAAAGTTACTGTGTAAGTAAAAAATATTATAAAAAACACCAAGCGAGAGCTTGGTGTTTTATTTATAATTATAAATTTGAAATAACTATTCCACAGAATGTTCCGAAAAATATGAATGCTAGTGCTAAAACTAAGGTTCTCAATATTGATGGTCGCAATGGTTTTGCTAGACGATGATTGAGCCATAACAAGAGACCTATATAGATGAACATGGAGAATGCATTAAATATTGCACCTAGCGTTATTAATACTAAAGGCTGATCAAAGCCGAGCATAAATATAATAATTCCAAAAATAATCTGAGCCCAGAGAACCTTAAAATATGTTTTTCCTACATGTGCCGAATTATCATTACCCCGTAATAGCAAGATATTTTCAGTAATAATACGGCTCGTTGAATCAAGGATTGTCATTTGTGTAGCCATCAACATCATTCCAACAACAAACGTGAATAACATTCCTATCCAGGGTAAGGTATGCATAGCAATAAATTTTGCCTCATGGAGAATAAAACTAATTCCCTCTTCATTACCTGGGTTTCCATAGGTAGTAACAAAAGCAAGAAGTGCTAGCATCAGCATGCTTACCAAACCAATGAGCCAAAATATAACGAAGTGCTCTTGATTTATTCGCCTCCACCAAATTTTAAATCGTTCTATATTAGTAGAATTATTTGTATCAAAGGTCTGCCCGCTAAGTTCGACTTTGTTTTCTGAGTCATTTTTGAAAAGTCCACTTATCTTTGAAGCAAATGCTCCCATTCCATACCCCTTATCTCGAACATAAAATGATTGTGCCAGATTAAGATTTCCTCCTGCTCCAGAATAGGCCAAGGCTGCAAAAAATGAAGTTATTGCTATTCCCTCTGGTAACCACCGGTACCCCTTCCCATACCCAACAATACCTAATGCGAGGTCAGAAAAATCAACAGAGCTTGCCAAGTAAAGCGTCAAAATAACAATAAATGGAACTCCAATTATGATTATATGTTTGATAATTGTTTCTACCGTTTTGTACAGAACTGATCCAAGCGATAACGCAAGTCCAATAAGAACAAAGACAGCAATAGCTACCAGCTTGATACTTTCTGTTCCAAGAAAATCACTAATCAAAGTTGCGCCTGCAAGTCCAATACCGGGCCATCCAAATCCCAGAAAGGTTGTCACAATAAACCACAAAGGCAACCAGGAAAATAACCTTGCAAATCCAACAAATACACTTTCTCCATTAATCAGTGCGTAACGCTCTACTTCCATATTAATAAAAAATTGAATAGTAATACCAATAACCATTCCCCAAATAATTCCTAGCCCATAATTACTAGTGAGGTATGGCCAAAGTATTACTTCCCCACTTCCAAGCCCAAGTCCAACAAGGATAATTGACGGGCCGATAAGTTTTTTTAATGATGGTGCACTAGGAAGAAGATTTTTAATTTCTAATTTTTTTGGTTTTCTAAAAAATGACATGATAAAAGTATAACAAAAAACACTCTAATCAAAGAGTGTTTTATAGCTAATTATTTTCTGTCGTGAATTCCCGTGTAGAACCACAAGTTAATGTTTCGTCATTACTTCGCTCATATTCAACACAGAGAGTAACAAAGTAATCTTGGTCTGCTTCTAGGCTTGTTACTTCTTCATTATAGTCTTCATCGCCATCTAAGTTTGTATCAACGCGAACCACCATAAAGTCGTCTTCTTCTTCATCGTCTTCAGCGTCATCAAAGCTATCATAATCAGAGTCAACATCATCAATAGCATCTTCATCTTGCCCGTACACAAAGAAAACAATTCCATCATCATAGTCATTCATATCAACTGAACCTCGCAATTCTGCTTGAGTGTCTTCAATATTAATAACACTTGAAGTAGTTACTTTTGGAAGATCAGAAGAACTTGATGAATTACCATATGAATAGGTATATGCGTTTTGGTATGGGTAGTAGTTTCCTGAATACGACCAATTATCCGTTGGGTAATTTGCATAACCTTGGTAAGGATATCCTTGATAAGAATTATATGGATATACCGATTGGTTGTACGGGTAGCTTGCATAGCTAGAGTAGTTTGTATAGCTAGGACCTAAATCTGCCCATGTTGGATAATAGGTGCTTGTGCTCCCATAGTAATTATAAGCTTGAGCGAAACTCTGGGTAGGAACTAATAGTGACGTAACTAGGAAAAGACCTAGTGCAACACTCAATCCTACTGATTTTTGAAAATTTGTTGATTTCATAGTAATAATAAATTACGCATGTGCGGTACTTTGATTAAACCAGTTTCTCAAAAATAATCAAGTACCTACTCCTAAAATAAAAACCCTGTCGGGTTGTTTTATTTTACTCCAGCTCCACATGCCTTGTTGTACTTTTCAACATCTTCATCAGAAATCCATTTATTTTTTAATCCCATAAGTAAATCAGATGAGGTTAATTTACAAGCAGATAAATTCTTGAAAAATTCTTCTTGGGTCATACTCGTATTTCCACCAGTAGGTTCCCCATTTCCTGGACAACGATCAGGGTAAGTATCTAGCTCTTTATCTCCAATCCAGCCGTTAGCTACTGCTGCTTCAACTTGTGAATAAGAAGCACTACAGTTCTCGAATTGGGTTATAAAATTAGCATGAGGGTCGAAATTTTGACCACTTTCATAAACGCTCATTTCATCTCCTGCAGCCGGGTAGTTTCCACATCCCCCTGTTGGGAGTTCATAAAGATATCCTTCGCGGTATCCACCCTTAACATCTCCAGGTAAAGCTCCTATACAGTAATAACGAGGTTTATTAAAACTTTTACCTGTTTCTTTTTTGATTCTTTGAATGGCATCATTTGAAAGAAGAACAGTTTGTGTATTTGAGTGTACTCCACTATTTGCTTTAACATCCTTAATATTATTATTACTTAGATCTTCTTTTGAAGCTGTGCTTTTAGTCTTTTCTTGAGCAAAAGCAAATTTAGCTTGCCCAAAGTCCATTGAAGCTACTTGTGGAATCAACTCAACAACTACAGCATATGAAGTTGCATCACTATCACAAGAAACCCAGGTTCCCCCCTTTGATTCAATAGAATCACGAACCATTGCTAATTTTTCTCCAGTATTAAATAAATTACAAATATTTGTGTAATTTCCGCTAGCTCCAGTTTCTATTTCTACAGAGGTTTTAAGACCTTGCATCTCAGCTATCACAGCTACTTGTTTTGTCTCGTCTCGTGACTTTGATAAGCTTGCAATAATAAGCGTTGCAAGAATTCCCAAAACAGCAATAACCACTAATAATTCGATTAATGTAAAACCTTTGTTTTTCATAGATAAAATTATATCATTTTTATAATCTGAAAAAAATACTTGATGAAATATTATATGCACCTACAATGTAGCCATGAATATTCTATCTATCGAAACCAGTTGTGATGAAACAGCTCTATCGGTTATCACCATAAACGAGCAAAATGATAATTTTAAAGTTTTAAGCAATCTCGTCATTTCACAAATAGCTCTCCATGAACAGTATGGTGGTGTTTTTCCAGCACTAGCAAAGCGCGAGCACGCAGAAAATCTCGTTCCATTATGTATTGAAATCTTAAAAGAATCCTCTCTATTAGAATCTGGTACCACTGAAATTTTAGATACTAACTATCTTGAATCTATTTTAGAACGCGAACCCGTACTCCTCGAAAAAATTAAAACTTTCTTCCAAACCTATAAAAAACCTAGTATTGATTTTATTATGGTTACCTATGGGCCAGGGCTTACTCCAGCACTATGGGTAGGAATTAACTTTGCACGAGCTTTATCGGTAGCATGGAATATTCCAATTATTCCGGTAAACCACATGGAAGGACACTTAACGTCTATTCTTGTGAAAGAAAATTTTCAAAATCAAGAACAAGCGCTCTATCCACTTAATAGTTTTGAGTTCCCTATGATTTCACTTCTTATTTCAGGAGGACATACCCAGCTAATTTTAATCAAGGGGTGGGGTCAGTATGAGATTTTAGGAGAAACACTTGATGATGCCGTTGGTGAGGCCTTCGACAAAGTTGCTCGAATGCTAGGAATGACTTACCCAGGTGGACCTAAAATATCAACAAGCGCAAAGAACGGGCTTGAAGACGAACGAATAAAACTTCCACGTCCTATGATTCACTCACATGACTATCGGTTTTCATTTTCAGGATTAAAAACAGCGGTTCGCTATTTAATTGAAAATCTTGGCGGACTTGAAAAATTAAATGAGCAAACAATCGCAAATATTTCACGAGACTTTGAGCATGCGGTAACCGAAGTACTCCTAGAAAAAACAAAGCAAGCAATAGCTGAACACGGAGCTCAAGGTCTCATCATCGCTGGTGGTGTCGCTGCAAATTCATACATACGATCTGAATTTGAAAAAATGATTGAGCATGAATTTAGCCAGGTAAAAATCTTCTTCCCAGAGAAAAATCTCTGCGGAGATAACAGCCTTATGATTGCCAGTGCTGGATTTGTTCAATTTTTGCAAAAAAAAGAAACAGCCTTTATCTCAGAATCTGAAATAAAAGCTGTTGGTAATTTGAAATTGTAAGAACTACGTACGTAGTTTTTTTGTTAGATAAACAACAATACAAGAAGTCCTAGTAAAACAGCAACCACAACTACGCGGTAAAGATTAGTAGTTGAAAGATGCTGGTTTATGAGCCCATGACCCTTTGAATAACTAAAGCTGCTCGTGATAATAAAATCATTTGGCAAGTACGTATACTTTTTTTGAAAAGCAATAATTTGTAGTGCTTTTTTCAAAATTTTTCTTCGATACATTGAGAACATAAAAATGGTTACTATGGTAAACAACATAGTGAAAACATCTAGTATGTTAGCAAACAACTCATTACATTTTTCTTTTAAATAAAATATACCTACAAACATCGGCGGTATTAACACCAAATATGTATAGAAAATATATCTTCTATCATCTTTATGTTTGTAGTAAAGCTCCTTTAAGTTAAAGTAATGTTGATGAACTTCAGCTCGATTTGCACTATGTGGCAAAATTCCATCGACGACTTTTTCATAATCTTCCTTAAAATCAGAAAGACTGCCATCAAAAACAATATTAAGAAAATTTATTATATAAATTCCTAATTTTCCAAAAAATTTTGTTGCTTTTTTCATTTTTAAAATATTTTTCCATATTATAATAAATAATATTAGGTATGTCAAACGCATGTAATTTTAATTTTGTCTACATATTTATGAAATTTAAATTATATGAAATCAATAATTATGATAGAATCCAAATTATATGAACGACGCATTTTTATCACCTTATAATCACTCAGGCTCAGAACCAACAGTTCAAGAACTTTGGGATAGTACCGCATATGCAAACCCAGATGTAATGATTGCTGATGGTCTTGTAGCACCCGGCGCAGAAACTTTCTCGATAGTACTTCCCCCACCAAACGTTACCGGTACCCTTCATACAGGTCACGCATACATGCTAGCAATCGAAGACACTATGGTTCGCTATCAACGAATGTTAGGTAAACGTACTTTATGGATTCCTGGTACTGATCACGCAGCAATTGCTACTCAATCAAAAGTAGAAAAACTATTAGCGAAAGATAAAATAAGTAAACACGATCTAGGGCGTGACGCTTTTTTGGACAAGGTCCGTGAATTCGCTCAAGAGTCTCAGGATACTATTCTTTCTCAGGTACGAAGTATGGGGGCAAGCGTTGATTGGACACGTCTCGCGTATACACTTGATGAAGATCGTCATCATGCTGTTTATACTGCATTCAAACGAATGTATGACGATGGGCTTATCTACCGTGACTACCGAATTGTTAACTGGGATCCAAAAGGACAAACCGTTATTTCTGACGATGAGGTCGTTCATGTGGAGCGTGATGCAGTAATGTATACCTTCAAATACAGTAAGGACTTCCCTTTTGCTATTGCTACGACCCGACCAGAAACCAAGGTTGGGGATACCGCAGTTGCGGTTCATTCTGGTGATGCTCGGTACCAAGAATATATTGGAAAAATCTACGAAGCAGATTTTTGTGGAGCAAAAATTTCGATTACGGTTGTTGCTGATGATCATGTAGACCCAGAATTTGGTACGGGAGCTCTAGGGGTTACTCCAGCCCACTCTGGTGCTGACTGGGATATCGCACAACGTAATAAACTTCCCTACACACAAGTAATCAACGAGTACGCAAAGATGACAAACTGTGGTGAAATTCTTGAAGGTCTGAAAGTTGAACAAGCTAGAGAAACCGTTATTGCATGGCTTCGCGAACAAGATCTCATTGAACAAGAAACTCCTATCAAGCAAAATGTCGCAACCGCTGAACGCACTGGAGGAATCATTGAGCCTCTCCCAAAGCTTCAATGGTGGATTGATACTGAAAAGAGCTTCGCCTTCCCTACTGATAAAATTACTGGGATTGAAAAAGGTCAAATGGTAACTCTTAAGGAAACAATGCTCCATGTTGTTCACCAACAACAAATTAAAATACTTCCAGAACGCTTTGAAAAAGTTTACTTTAACTGGATTGAAAATTTGCGACCCTGGAATATTTCACGACAAATTTGGTTCGGGCATCGAATTCCTGTTTGGTATCGTGGTGAAGAAATTTATGTTGACACCAAGGCACCAGTAGGAGATGACTGGGTTCAAGATGAAGATACTCTGGATACTTGGTTCTCTTCAGGACTTTGGACGTTCTCTACTTTGGGTTGGCCAGAACAAACTGAAGATTTCAAAAATTACCACCCTACCCAAGTACTCGAAACTGGTCACGATATTATTTTCTTTTGGGTTGCTCGTATGATTTTGATGAGCCTTTATCATGTTGGAGATGTTCCTTTTGAAACCGTATACCTCCACGGACTTATCCGAGACTCTCAAGGACGAAAGATGTCAAAATCACTTGGTAATATTGTTGACCCACTTGATCTTACAAAAGTATATGGTACGGATGCCCTTCGTATGGGAATGATTGTTGGAAATGGTCCAGGAAATGATGTAAATCTCGATGAACAAAAAATAAAAGCATATAGTAAATTTGCTAATAAACTCTGGAACATTGCGCGATATGTGCTTACTGAAGCTTCAGACGCTGATGCAGAGTCTCTCTTAACTGAAACTGATGAAGCTATTATAAATAACCATAAAGCGTTCTTTGCTGAAATCACTCCTGAGATGAATGACTATAAACTCTACTTAGTCAGCGAAAAACTCTACCATTACGCATGGCACACCTTTGCTGATGAAATTATTGAATCTTCAAAAGATATTCTTGCAAGTGAAGATCATGTAGCTATTCAATCAAGAAAAAAACTTCTCTTGGTAATTCTAAAAGACATCCTTCGTGGACTTCACCCATTTATGCCTTTTGTTACCGAAAACGTATGGCAACACATGCCACGCACTGAAGGAGAACGAAAAATGCTTATGATTGAAAAGTGGCCAAACACCACAGACGAAGTTAAGTAATTCTATGGATATTTTTCACTTACCAACCAACATAATAACTACCGTAATCTTTACAGGAATTATTCCTACCTTTGTATGGTTATTCTTTTGGTTACGTGAAGATAGATTTCAATCTGAACCTCGAGGACTACTTACACTCACCTTTATTGCAGGAGGACTATCAGTCTTCATTGTGTTACCTATCGAGCAGCTTGTTCGTGGGCTCGGAATAGAAGGTACTGAGCGAATACTAGTGTTCGCTGCGACCGAGGAACTTATCAAATACCTCGTCGTTGCAGGAATTGATTTTCAGTCATCGTACCTTGATGAGCCTATTGACTACGCAATATATCTTATCACTGGAGCACTTGGCTTTGCGATGGTTGAGAACGTCATGTTCCTCACTAATCCTGAAATACAAAATGATGTTTCCTTCGTTATTCAAACAGGAATGCTTCGTTTCCTCGGTGCTTCAATTCTCCACGCGGTACTTGCAGCAACTCTAGGAATTATTTTAGGTTTTGTCTTTTATAAGAAAAAATTTACACGCGGTACCTTTATACTCGCAGGTCTGGCTATCACTACGATATTGCATACGATTTTCAACTACTTTATAATTAAGTACGTAGAAATTGACGGACTTGTTACCCTGGGAATTCTCTGGGTATTCACGATTATTATCATCGCACTCTTTGAACGAGTACGAAAGGTCACTCACTAACCCTACTAATCATTATGGCAAGCAAAAAAAGTTTTTTTGAAAAACTCACTGGTGGTATTCGATTCACCGGAGATGACGATTACGAGGTACTCGATAATGAGTACCCTCGTCACGAGGAAGAAGAAGATGACGAACCAGAAGCTGAAGAATACGCATCACGTTATGACGAAGTAGGTGAACTATCAGTTGATATGTATCGTGTTAGCAACGCAATTATTATCAAGACAATGGTTGCGGGAATTCAGAAATCTGAAATCGATATCACTCTTACACGAGACAGAATCAGAATTGAAGGTTCACGGTACAATCAACCAGAAGGTCCAATAGAAGACACATACTTTGAAGAACTCTACTGGGGTGCATTCGAGCGAGTTATTGAACTTCCTGAAGAAATAGATATCGAACTTGCAGAAGCACACGAAGAGCATGGATTACTTACCCTTATCCTACCTCTCGTTGATCGCGACCGACAGGCTCGATTGAAGATAAAATAAAAACACACTTTAAATAGTGTGTTTTTATTTTATATGTGCTCGGGGGCAGATTCGAACTGCCGACACCAGGTTCTTCAGACCTGTGCTCTAACCAACTGAGCTACCCGAGCATGCTATTTGTTATAGCGATGAATCAATAAGCTTTTTTAAAATAGTAATGGCAGATGTTGACGAGGTAACATCAGTATCATTCATTAAATCAATTTTTCCCTGTAGTGGTGACACTGGAGAAACAAATGATTGGTATATTTCAAGAGCGTTTTGAATACGTGGGAGAAATGTATAGAAAGCTCCTGCAGTAATCAAGATAATCGCTAGCCAGTACGCAACTTTTACATAGAAGGTACGGCGCATGGTTGAATGGATTCGCTTAAGATAATCGTGGTTTTCACGTACCAAGGTCATCTGCTCTTTTAGAAGTGCATTATTTTCCTCAATCAGTCTTTGCAAATCGTTTTCCATGCAAGGAAAAGTATATCACATGCTTTTAAGCTAGCAAGCAGATATATTTGAATTATCATAAATATTTATAGTATACTAATAAGTATGGAAGATACTAAAAAAACAAGCGCTCCAGCTGGAGTTCCTCAACAGCTAGGAACCATTTTACTCATTATTCTTATTATTGGATTAATCATTGCGGTGAGCCGTAGTGCCCGTTCTACCTGGCCAGTTTTTGAAGAAAATTTTAATCTCTCAAACAACACCCAAGAAGCAGCTGCCCCTCAAGAAGAATTTACCGACGAAAACGAATTCTATTCAATTTCAGCTCAAATTCCGAACGAAAAACTTGATACAGCGAAAGTTATGGAAAGTGAAATTCTTGCTGGTGTAATTAGCCGTCAACAAGAATGGAAAATAGGAGGTGAAGTTCATCAATGGGAGCAAGAATTAAATGCTGAGTTTCCTGATCGTCCAATAATGAAGTATGAATACCTATCTTCATACACCAAAACTTCTTCTGAAAAAATGAAATCAGTTAGCTACTTAGTAAACACCTATGAATTTACCGGTGGTGCTCACGGAATGTCTTATCCTGCAACTTACAGTTTCAACAAGAATGGTCAAATTCTTATCAGTAACATTCTTGATATTGATAATACAACCAAACAAATTGAACTTACTCAAATACTTGCAACTAAACTAAAGCAGGAGTTAGGTGACATGCTAGATTCAGAAATGCTCAATATGGGACTAGGACTTAGCTATCTAAACGAACAAGGTCAATTTGACCCAGCACTATGTGACTGTGGAACTTTCACTCCAAAAGATAACTTTAATAATTTCATTATCACTGATGAAGGTGTAACTTTCATATTTGGACCTTACCAAGTAGCAGCGTACGCGGTAGGTATGCCAGAAGTAACACTAAGCTGGGAAGAATTAGCACCCTATCTTAAAAATTAATAGTATATAATTAGTGTCCCCACCGAGACTTGAACTTGGATCTGAAACTTAGGAGGTTTCTGTTCTATCCTGTTGAACTATAGGGACAATGCCTGGATTATAAACCAGGTAGGAGAATAATAAAACACCTTGGAAGGTGTTTTATTTTAGAAGTTCTAGAATTCGTGCTTCGTTGAATCCAATAACAACTTGACCATCGATATCAATAACAGGAACTCCTAGTTGACCAGTCTTTCCAATCATCTCTGTTCGTTTTTCAAGATCTTCTGCTACGTTGTAATCGGTGTATGCAATTCCCTCTTCTTCAAAGAAATCTTTTGCCATGTGACAAAAGTGACATGTTGGTGTTGAATAAATTTTTACTTCTTTCATATTTTTTAAAGAAATTAATTGAATAATAAATAAATTATAGCATAAGGACATGGTAAGTCACGCAATGACTACTCTACCACCCGAATAATTTTTTCTCCCGGAAGGCGCGCGTTATAGTTTTCACGATACACTTCTTCCCTACCACGACTTGTTTTAAGCTCCTCAATTTTTTCTAGATACGAAGTGTGCTGTTGATCAAGTTTATTAAATTCTTCTTGGTATACTTTTAATTCTTGATTGGCTTTGTGACGCTTCATTAATGATGAATACATGCCGCGAAGCATCATAAAGACCGCAAGAACAATCAGAAAAAGAATAATTGGCTCATGGTACCACAGAGTTTTTTTTCGCGGTTTTAACATAAAGGTATTATATCATATCGTATTTAAATGTAGGTAGAACTTGCGTAAATGAACTCAAAAAGATACACTTTTCTACATGAGTCGTATATTCAGTAAAAAAGGACGAGCTCGAATCAGAGGTTTCATGGTAGTAATTGGTATTCTTGTATCAATTAGCATGGTCCTCATGTATTCTGGAATGTTTGGTTACTAGCATTTAATAAAAGAAACAAAACAAAAAGCATCAAAATAAGATGCTTTTTTATTTTTTATTTGCTGAATATTGGAATACAACTTCATTCAACTAATTTCTTTAGATTAATTATTGCCAATAATTTCATGCACGATCATGTCTAGATGAAGCTGTGTTTTTTCTAGTTCCTGGTTATCAATTAGGTAATCAGCCAATGCGAGGACTTTTGGTAAATTTTGAACACTACCGTCGATTCCTTCCGATTCTTTTTTCTCATCATCAATAAATTCTTCATAGCTTATTGAATCAGTACTTGTTCCTCTCTGGGAAATTCTTTCGTAGCGAATTTCTGAGGGTGCAGTGACAGCAATAAGATAAGCATGCTTATTTTTCAAATGAGCAACCTCATCAGTAGTTCTAATCGACTCTATAATAACTTTTGGCTCTGCTGAGGCTTCCAAGAGCATTCGATCAAGCACGTACTCTGCCCCGTGTTCCCTTCGTAACTTATTAGCAAGTTCACGCATATGCTTTCTATCTAAAGGAAGATTCTGCTTTGTAAGAATTTCGGACATATATTCTCGAAAAGAAATATGATGAAATCCATGAACCTTCTTGAGATACTCAGCGACCGTGCTTTTTCCTGAACCATTTAAACCAGTTACAGTAACAACAATTTGTTTCATAGTATCAGTATACCATACCAACTTACGCACATATTCTTTTAAAACTTACCGCCTGGGCGCCACATAAAAATCGCAAATAAAAAAGTAATACCGAGATTACTTTTTCATCATTTTCAAGAAAACGTCATGAGGAATATTTACCTTTCCTAATTCTGCCATTTTCTTTTTACCTTTCTTTTGTTTTTCTCGTAGCTTCATTTTCCGGGTAATATCTCCCCCGTAGAGTTTTGCGGTTACATCCTTGCGAAACGCCTTTAGCGTTCGAGAAGAAATAATTCTACCAAGCGCCTTCGCTTGAATTTTTACTACGAACATTTGCTGTGGGAGTGACTCGTAGAGCTTCTCAACCGTCTTCTCTGCTTCCTCCTCAACGCGCCTCAACGCAACGATACGAGCAAAAGCAGCCACTGGCTCACCCGAGACCAAAACGTCCATTCTCGTAACATCTGCGGTTCTCATATCGTTGATTTCATATGAAATTGAAGCGTAGCCTGATGATGCTGATTTTAAATCATCAAAGAAGTTCCTCATAAGTTCACGCAGCGGCATAGATACCAATAATTGTGTTCTATCATCCCCGAAAGTATCAGTGCGGGTTACCTCTCCCTCATGGTCAAAGAGTAGCTGCATGATATTTCCCAGATATGATGAAGGGGTAATAACCGTTAATTCAACCCATGGCTCTTCTACCATTCCAACGTCACCATAGTCTGGAAAAAGTGCTGCTGAATATACCGTAACAATTTCACCACTCTTTTTCATCACCTCATAGGTAACCGATGGCATAGTAACGATAAGATCGAGTTGGTGTTCTCTTCGAAGGCGCTCAGAAATGATTTCAAGATGAAGCATTCCCAAGAATCCACAACGAAAACCACGCCCTAAGGTCCCTGAGGTTTCTTCTTCATAACTAAATGAAGAATCTGATAATTGCAGTTTTCCTAGTGACGTCCGTAGTAAGTCAAAATCTTCAGTTGCCTCAGGGTATACTGATGCCCAAACTACCGGTCGAGGTTCTTGGTATCCAGCAAGCGCAGGCAATGGTTGCTTGAACAAAGTCACCGTGTCCCCCACTTTTGCAACCTTAGCTTCTTTGATTCCTGTAACAATATATCCAATTTCTCCTGCTTGAAGGATATCAGTTGATTGTGCATCAGGACGGAATACTCCGACTTCTAGTGCAAAGAATTTTTTACCTGAAACTCGAAATCCTAGCTGATCTCCTTTTTTCACCTGCCCATCAGTAACCCGAATGTAAATAATTACTCCTTTGTGGTTTGAATAGGCAAAATCAAAAACCATAGAACGGAAACCTCCGTGTGATTCTTTTGATTCTTTTGGTTCTGGAATTACTTCAATTAAGTGATTTAACAAATCAAGAACTCCTTCTCCTGTTTTTCCAGATACAGAAAAAACATCATCTGGTGAGCATCCTAATAGATTTACCACTTCTTGACGTACCTCTGCTACCCGAGCTAAGGGTGAATCAACCTTTGAAAGTACGGGTACGATAATAAGCCCAGCTTCTTGTGCCATTTGCAAGGTGGTAAATGTTTGAGCCTGAACACCTTGTGTTGCGTCTACAAGCAAAATAGAACCTTCAACGGCCTTAAGTGCACGAGATACCTCGTATGAAAAGTCGATGTGCCCTGGAGTATCAATAAGATTTAAAATATAGTTTTCATTCTGGTACTTATACTCCATTCGAACTGGCTGCATTTTAATGGTGATTCCGCGCTCTTGCTCTAATTCCATAGAATCAAGAACCTGGTCACGCATTTTGCGAGCAGGTATAGTATTAGTGAGTTCCAACATTCGATCAGCAAGGGTTGATTTTCCGTGGTCGATATGGGCAATAATTGAGAAGTTTCTTATGTTTTTTCCGTGCATAGATTACTCATATACTACCAGAAATAGACTTTTAACAAAGCACCGCAAGATTAAAAGGAGATAGATATACAAGAAAGTCAGTTGCTCCTTGGTGAGTTTAGGTTACAATGTTCAAGTACTTTTAAAGTTCATGCCGGGATGGTGGAATAGGTAGACACGAGGGACTTAAAATCCCTTGCTCGTTTGGGCGTGCGGGTTCGACCCCCGCTCTCGGCACACCAAAAAAAACAGCTGCTTTCGTAGCTGTTTTTTGTTTAACAAAAATACACGGAGCTAAAAATTTTATAAATAAAAAAACAGTTACCTGCTTTTTATAAGTTACTCTGAAGAGTTCCTCCACTGAATACTTGAAAAGTATTTTGAACAACTGCAACGAGTGACCATACTGATAGGATTACAAATAACCCGATAATTCCCCAGAAAATTTGTTCTCGTTTCTCATTCTTTGCATTTGAATTTTCGTCTGTCTGAATGTACTGCAATGCTGTCCAAACAACATAAACAACAGAAGCTAATACCATAAGTGGAATCAACCAACCTTGAAACAAATTAGCAAGAAATAATATCAAAGGCTTAATTCCCTGTGCTGGTGCTTGAGCAAGAGCTGATACCGGAACTGATAACAGCACTCCTAGCAATCCCACGATACCTGCATTTTTAATTTCCTTGTTCATAGAGTTGAGGTAAGAATGGTTGTCGGTTAAATAGGGTTTGAGTAAGAATTGAGGTAAGTCCCAAGTAAGACACCATAATAAATAGCGCAATAATTCCCCACAGCATTCTCGTTCGTCCTTGTTTGCGTTTTTCTTGGTTGTCGCTATTTCGAATAAATTCGAAGACCCCCCAGATAAACATGGTAAGTGCCATGACGAATAGCAAAGGCATTAAAGCACTTCCTACGAGATCTACAATGCTTGCAACAATACTACGAAAACTACGTGCCTGCGCAAATACTGGTAATGGAAGTAGTACGGTAAAAAGTATCAATTTTGAAAATATATTCTTCATAAGTTAAGTACGAATTGCGTTAATAGTTCCAACAACCGCTTCTGCAATAACATAGGCTCCGAGGAGGATTCCTGCTCCAATAAGAACATACAGGAGGTTACGCCGAGCTTCTTCCAATTCTTTTGGATTACCCTGAGCCATAACAAATTTGAATCCAGAATAGATAATCATGAGTGCAATTACTGGAATACCAATAGTTAAAACAATACGTAGAATCCCGTCTATGAGTTCTGGTAAGGTTCTAGTAGATCCAAGCGGGTTTACTAACTTGATAGCTTGAACTTGTGAGCCGTTAGCAGACCCTCCAGTGGTTGAGCCTTGCGTTGTTGATCCTTGGGCTGTTGCTCCTGTTGAACTAGTTGAGCCTTGTACTGTTTGCGCAAGAACCGGGGTTACGAATGCTAAACTTAAGAAAAGTCCAAGAGTAATAATTGCAAAGTGTTTTTTGGCTAATTTCATATAAGAATTATAACATAAATTAGACTTAGCGAGAATATTGGAAGTAAAATTATTAGTAACAAAACTTGACAACATATATATTATATGTGTATAATATATACAAATAACATTTAAAATTTAATTAAACATGGAATCAAACAAAGCAAAAAATCGTCGCTGGGGAGGAATATCGCTTTTAGCTGTATTTCTTGCTATCACCTTTCTTAATTCAGGTTTAAATGATAGCAGCAACGAAGTTGCTGCTTCCGACTCTGACAACAGAAACTCTGTCGAAAATAACAGTGAAAATAATTCATCAAAAAATTATCCAATTGGATTTGATGGAGTTCAAGGTGAGACAAAAGTAATTAGCGGAATTGAGTATAAAAATTTCGTGTACTTTCAGGTAAACCCTGATCAGTACATGGAGTATATTTACCGTTCAGGCGAAGTAGTTCAGTTTTTTACTGAAAATCCAAACGATATTGTATGGATTGTGAATGAACAAAGAGATTCAATTGGATCTACTATGAATGTAACAAAAGATCTAAGCGAAGACTTAGGAAATTCGTACTACAAAGTACGATTCATTAACAAGACTGCAACTAAATTCGGAGCAGGAATAAAACAATAAACAACTTAAATTTATTAAAATGAAAAAAAGATTTTTAGAAAAAATTCATGACTTTAGATATGTAATTATCGTCGTGATAATTCTTATAAGTTTATTTGCCCTATGGGGCTGCTACATTGCAGAGCGTTATTTCTTGGCAGCATTTGGAACATTTGCTCTCGGATATTTTCTGAATGAGCTATTCACTATGAAATTCTACTCTAAGAATAATTACGCATTAGTTTCTTTTGGAGATACTCTTTTAGAGAGGATGTTCAAGCCTGGAGATTGGTTGATATTGTTACCAGGATTTTCAATAATTGAACACAAAGGCGATTTCCTTTTATCGACAGAAGAGCAATCTTTAAAAATTAACGAAAAAGAATGTCAGTTCAAAAAACCTTCAAAAGAATCAATAAAGGTAAAAGATATTCTTGTAAATTATCGCTTAAAAAATGATGTAGTTTCTCTTTATAAATTTCTTACTGAGACTCCTCAAAATTGGAATAGTGAAATTTCAAATAATCTTTCAGGAGATTTTGCTCAAAGTTTTACAAAAAGAATTTCATCAATAGAAGAAGCTCAGGCTTATAAAGATTTTAGTTTTAATGATGAAACTTTCTATTGGGTAATAGACCGAAATAGAAAAAAATCAGTTCCTGAGCTAGATACATCTTTCTCAAAAATGAATTCTTATGGTTTAGCTCCAATTAATATAACTATTGGAGACTTCGTTGACTCAGAAAAAACTGACGATAGCCGAAATGCAATCGCTAGGCAAAAACTCGAAAACGAAAGAAAAGCCTCATTAACAAAATCAAATCAAGAAAGAACTAAAAGCTATACAGATTTTTTTATCGATCAAGGCTATGACAAAAAAGAAGCAGCAAAACTTGCAAAAGATATGGTACTTTCTGAAGACGGCTCTAGAACTGAAATAGGAGGAGACAAAAATGCGACGGTAATGGTTCCACAACCAACAGGGAAAAAACCCTAACAATTAAACAAAAGCTATCACGTATGTGATAGCTTTTTTATTTATTTATTTAAAAATTAAAATATTATTTTATCTAGTTTCCCGAAGATGATAAGTTCCCTATTTCTGAAGAATTAGGATCAAGACCGCGAACTCCGAGTGAATTAATCAAAAACTGCATCAATCCAAATACTGATACCATGATAGTCATACCAATGATTCCCCACATAGCATGTCGCTTCCCTGTTTGAATATCTTCGTCACTTCCCCCACCACCTTTAGCTTGAAAGAAACTAAAAAGTCCCCAAATAAACATGACGAAAGCAACAATAAACATCAAGGTAATCAAAGGGTTAATAATAACCTTGTTAATCTTTGCCATGAGAGCCCCTACTGTAGCAGCTTCTGCCGTAGGAATAAGAATATAGGTATTAATAAAATCAATCATAAAATTATCATACCACGTTTGTAAGAAAAATAAAAAACCACTCGGTGGTTTTTTATTTAGCGTTAGTTAAAACTAACTGAAGGAATGTTTTCGCTGTTTAGTTCTCCCCCTGAACCGAATCCGAAAGTTGATTGAACGAATCCTACAAGCCCCCAAATAGTGGTAATTGCAACAAGTCCAATTACTCCCTTGATGATAACTTCTTTAGCTTCTTTCATTCCGTCACCGTCTTTTGCGATAACATATCTAACAACTCCCCAGATGAAGTATAGAAGCGCTGCAGTAACCAACAATGGAAGAAGGATACGCATAATGTTTCCAATAACTCCTAGTACAGAGAATGCATTAGCTTGAGCAAGTGCGATAGCCGGAAGACCAGCTAGCATTACTCCAGTGATAACTTTTTTCATAGTAATATTTTTGTTTATAAGTAATAATCGATTATTAACTCTCTAGTTCTCGTAATTACGATATCTATGAAGAGGTCTTGCTATTATACTACGTAATAGCCTTATGTGACAACACTTTAGCCGTTTATAGTAGCAACTAATTAATTAGCTTAGGTGGTTAAGTCAAGGAACATATTTGAAATTCCTGTATCTACACCAAGAGTAGTAAGTACACTCTTAATAATTAACCACGCTGCTAAAATAATTAAAATTCCTATACCTAAGTTAGTCATAGCCTCTTTAGCTTGAGTATGCTTCGCAGTATTTCCACCTGACGTTAGGTACAAATATCCAACATAAGCAAAAACGATAGCTACAATAGGAAGAACAAGGATAAAGATATACTCAATAATATTTTGAATTAATGTAATGATATCCGCGAGACCACACATTCGCCCAGTACCTCCGCTATTACTAATAGTTTTGATATTATATCCACAATCTGGAACCAATCCCCCTGAAAGTAAGTTTTCTTGTGTTGCATTAAATAGTGGTGCTCCGGAATTTGATCCTGTGGTAGTACTACCTGTTGTAGAACCACTACTTGCTGAGTTTCCAGTACCTGTCGCTGTGTTATTAGTTGAGTCACCATTAGCACCTGTTTCACCAGTGCCAGTAGTAGGTACACTAGCAGGAATTTCTTGTAAAAGATGAACAGGACTTAGAACAATTCCATTCACATCGGTAAAGAAAGCATGGTATTGCTTTCCTGCTTCAAACACTGGAACATTGTTAATGCTCTGTGGTTGATTTTGATTTCCGGTAGCACATGATGGGTATTGAATTGCAAAGCTTGTTCCATATTCTGGACCAAAACTACACACTTTTTTAGGAGCTCCACCAACCGTCTGGTCAAGGGTAAGAAAAATCTCCTGGTTTTGTAATCGTGAAATTAATCCCTGGCTAGCAAACTGAATAAACCAAACTCCTTGTGCTGGATTATCAGGATTTGTGTTTGTGACCGTTTCAATTCCTGTGTTCCAGGTAACGGTAACGGTGTTTACCGCTGGAGTTTCCTGGCTTGCCTGAGCAAAAACATCACTAGAATTAAAGACAAGACTTACAAAGAACAGTAATGATAAAATTATTTTTTTCATAAATATATTAGTTTAGTCCCTGAAGATTTTTGTCGACAATAGTTGTGTTGATAGTGCTATCGAGAAGTGTGTTCAAGTCGGTGTGAGTTCTTGTAATTGCATCACCAATAGTAGTAGCACCGGCATTTAGATTTCTAATAAGATTTCTAAATAATTCGCTTGTTGATGAAGGGTCAGGATCAACCCATGTATCTGAAATTTGCGCTGATTGGAAGAATAGGCCTAGATATGGGTCTTCAGGCTTATTTTGCAACAAATCAAAACGCGCTGGTGCTTGTCCTAGCTCTGCAGATAGTGGTCCCGTTACCGGAGCGCCGCTCAAAGAAGAAGCAACTGACAACGAAGCGGCAATATTTTTTGTTTGTTTACTAATTGCAATTCCAGTCAGATACCCAAAAGTTGAAATACGAGTAGTATCTCTAACCTGAGGTAAGAATGTTAAGTCAAAATCAAGGTTTGGATTCTTTTTTCGGATATTTGCAAGTTCACTTGCTCTCCCAATATACAAGGCTAAATCACCGGCAATAAACATATCAAGTGATCGTGGTAGTGCCTCGTTCCAAGTATAGTTTGCTTTTTCAATATTTGAAAAAGAAGTAAAGTATTCAAGTGACTGCTGAGTTTTTTCAAAGCTCTCAGTATCTAGACCGAGAAGCGAACGGTATTTCCCTGAGCTCGGATCAACTCCAACAAGACGATTGTCATTTTGAATCATTAATTCTGCAAGAATAGCTTTTGATTCATCCAAGTTATCAAAGGTTCCTAATCCGATTCCAGAAATAGTGATTCTTCCAGTACCATCAGCCTTGGTAAGGGCTGGAACCATCGCTGTGACTTCATCCCAGTATTTTGGAATATTTACAATAAAGGCAGAGTTAAGAAGACTCTTGTTGTAATACAAAACAAGAGGATCAACGACCACAGGTTGAGCAAGTACTCCTGTGTCGGTCAAAAATATTTCTGCTGAACGAATGTATCTATTTGTATAATCTCGTCGTGCAATAGTTTCATAGGGCACCTCAAAGATTTTATCTTTATTACGCAAAATTGCTTCATGAGACATAATGAACAAGTCAGGACCTGTTCCCGCCGCCATAGCATTAATTAAATTATATTCGTACGTTTGTGGATCTTGCTGAGCATACGTGATACTTAAATCTTTTCCTTTGCTCTGGTCAATATACTTTTGCATTACCGTATATGGCACGGTTCCCCAAACAAGAACCTTTCCTTTCGCTGCTGTTTCATTACTACTTCCAATATCGATGAAGCCTGAAAATACGAATATTGCAATAATTCCCGCAATAACAAATATTCCAATGATGATATTTTGAATTCCTAAATTTTTCATATATGTAAAGTAAATGGTAAAAAGTATTATTTGCTAGCTTGCTCAATTTTACGAGCGATAAGTCCATAGTGATGCGCTCCTGCATCAAATTCCTTAACAAGTTCAAAACCGTTTTCTTGCAAAAGCAAACTCGCAGCGGTTTTGGTAATAATGTGATTAGGGTGAGGACCAATATGATTAAACGAATCAGCCCAATCTATAACAATAATAGTTCCTTCAAAACTTAAAACTCTAAAGGCTTCTTGGATAACTATTTGAGGTTTTTCTGTTTGGAATAGCGTATTTGCTACTATAACAGCATGAACGCTTTGAGAAGCAAGATTACTTCCTTGTGGCTCATCAATATCACCCCAAAGCGGATGAATATTAGTAAGATTTTGGTTTTGAGCTTCGTTTCCTATTCGTTCAATTAAACCCTGGTTAATATCGATAGCAAAAACCTCCCCTTGCTGTATTCCCTGTACTTTCTTTGCAAGTAAGAAGGTATATGCGCCATTCCCAGCACCAAAGTCTGCGACTTTTTGTCCTGCAAAAATTGGTAGTTCTGCGACGATTTTTTCTGGATCTGAAAAGATATTCATGTAGCACAGTATATCAAAAAACAGAATGAAAAGATAATAAATTGAGATAATAAAAACAACCTATGAAAGGTTGTTTTTGTCTTCATCTGCAACAAGTGAGAACGATGCTAGAGTGTCTCCTTCACGTAACTTCATTACTCGTACCCCTTGAGTTGCTCGACCCAATGTTGATACAGATTGTAAATTAGTTCTTATTACTTGAGATTGCGCAGACATTGCAAGTAATTCAAGTTGAGAATCATAGATAACACATGCCCCAATAATTGCTCCAGTTTTTTCAGTTACCTTGAGGGTAATAATTCCACTTCCACCTCGTCCTTGAACTTTGTATTCTGATAGTTCTGTTTGTTTTCCATACCCATGCTCTGTTAGAACAAGCAGTGTGATGCCTGATTCTTTTCCAGCTACGATAACGTCTGCACCTACAATGAGATCGTCGGTGTGTAATTTCATACCTCTAACTCCTGCAGCTGATCTTCCCATTGGTCGGACCGTAGAAACTTTCATTCGCAGCGATTGTCCTAGTTGTGATACAAACACAATTTCATCTTCGTCACGAACGAGTTTTACTTCTAGTAATTCGTCATCATCATTAAGAGAAAGAGCAACCATTCCATTTGAGCGAACTTTAGCAAATGCATCAGAAGCAGTTCTCTTAATAGTTCCCATTTTGGTGATAAAGAACAAGCTAGTTCCTGAAAATTCATTTCCTTTTGGAACTGCTAAAATTGAAGTAATTTTTTCTTCAGAATCAAGCGGCAGGAAATTTTTGATTGATTTTCCTTTTGTCGAACGCTTACCTTCTGGTAAGTCATACATCTTTGTTTGATACACCTTTCCTCGATCAGAGAAGAATAGCATGTCAGAATGTGAGTCAGCCGTAATTAGATGAGTTACCATATCTTCTTCCTTGGTATCCATATCAACAACTCCAACTCCTCCTCGTTTTTGTGATTTATACTCTGAGGGATCAGTTCGCTTGATGTACCCTTCTTGAGTTAGTACTAATGCAAACTCTTTATCAGGAATAAGATCTTCTTCATTAAATGAGCCGAGCGCTCCTGGAATTACTTTTGTTCGGCGTTCATCTGCATAGCGTTGCTTGATATCAATAAGTTCATCCTTGATGACTTCAAGCATTTTTGCATCACTCTTGAGAAGTGTTGTAAGTTCTTTAATGGTTTTCTGTACCTCTTTAAGTTCATCTTCGATTTTCTTTCGCTCAAGACCTGCTAACTTTTGAAGTTTCATTTCCAAAATAGCGTTTGCTTGAATTTCTGATAGTTTAAACTTCTTGATTAAACCAGCTCGGGCTTCAGCGCTGTCTTTTGATTTTTTAATCAATGCAATAACTTCATCAATATGATCTAGTGCAAGAGTAAGTCCTTCCAAAATATGAGCTCTCGCTAATGCCTTATTTAAATCAAATTGAGTTCGTCGGCGAACAACAACACGTCGATGTTCAATAAAGTATTCAAGAATATCCTTTAGCCCTAGGGTTTGAGGAACTCCATCAACCAAGGCAACCATGTTAAAGTTAAATTTTTGTTCTAACTCAGTATGCTTGTAGAGGTAGTTAAGAATTTTTTGTGGCTGTGTTCCTGATTTTAAATCAATAACGATTCGAATATCTTTTGTTGATTCATCACGAAGGCCTCCAATTCCCTTAACTTTTTTATCACGTACCAAGTCAGCAATCTTCATAATGAGAGATTGCTTGTTCACGCGGTAAGGAATTGAAGTAATAATGATATGTGTGATACCTCGTTTACCTTCAGTGATTTGTGCTTCACCACGAGTTACTACTCCACCACGCCCTGTTAGGTAGGCGATAAGAATATCTTCTTTTCCATAGATTACTCCTCCTAATGGAAAGTCTGGACCTTTGATGTACTGTAAAAGATCTTCGGCAGGAGTGTGAGGGCTATCTATCAAAGCAATCACCGCATCAACAACTTCGCCTAGGTTATGTGGCGGGATATTTGTTGCCATTCCAACCGCGATTCCCAACTGACCATTTAGCAATAGTGCAGGAACTGCCGCTGGCAGTACGGTTGGCTCTCGACGAGTGTCATCAAAGTTTGAAACATAATCAACCGTTTCTTTATCAATATCACGAAGCATTTCAGCAGAAATTTTCTCCATTTTTGCTTCGGTATATCGGTAGGCAGCAGCTGAGTCTCCATCAATAGAACCAAAGTTTCCCTGACCCCAGATAAGTGGATATCGGTAAGAGAAATCTTGAGCCATGTTAACCATTGCATCGTATACTGAAGTATCTCCATGGGGATGGTACTTACCCAAAACATCTCCAACAATCGTTGCAGATTTTTTGAATCGAGCACTTGAGGTAAGACCGATTTCATTCATAGAATAGAGGATTCTACGGTGTACTGGCTTTAAACCATCACGAACATCAGGTAGAGCTCGTGAGGTAATTACACTCATGGCATATGAAATGAAAGATTCTTTCATTTCATCAGTAATATTAATAGGTACGACTCTACCCGTTGTTATTTGTTCTTCACTCATAAATATTAAATAGTGTTGTTATTGTCTTCTACTGTTGCTTCCCCGGTATTAGGACTTCCAAGGTAATCATTTTCCAAGGCATCATTTGGTGTTACCGTTTCTTCTAGTGGTAGAAATTCAGAATCATCAGTTACCTCAAATATTGAAGTATTATCATCATTAAGAATTGAGTCTTCAGTTTTTTCAAAAGTTTCCCCTACATTATTTTCTAAGTTTCCAACTGACTCACTAATTTGTTCAAAAAGAATTTGATCAGAAACATTTTCTTTCTTTTCTTTAAACACTTGAGTAAGTACTAACCAAATAACAACAATTATTGCGGTGGTAATAATTGCAGCAATTCGTATTGTTTTTTCAACTTGTTCTTTTCCTTGAGATTTGATTTTTTCTATAACTTTATTCATACGCCTACTGTTCATTAAGAATAACAAGGTGACCGGTTAATTTATCAAGATCACTTGATTTAAAAACGTACTTATCAATTCCTTCCGTGTGTGCACCTATTTCTTTCATAAATTGAGTTAAGCTATCTGCATCACGATCTGCACCATAGTCAAAAGGAATGATCACTTTTGGAGAAAATGATTTTATTACTTTTGCTGCTTGATTAGGATTCAAAATATCGCCACCACCTATTGGAACAAAGAGGACATCTACGTCTTCGTTGAAATCTCGAATTGCTTGGTCTAAAGAAGGATCCGAGAGACTTCCCAAAAAACCATAGCAAACACCCTCGAAAGCAACAAAATAAATAGTGTTTATATATTCTTCTCCTTTAATAAAAGTTCTAGTTTCAAAACCATTAATAGTAACCCCAGCTTGCTCATAACTTCCTGGACCTTGTACTAAAAGTGGCTGTGCGTCACCGTACTGAGTGTTTTCAATTCCGTTAAAATCAGGATGTCGAACACTAATAAGGGTGATATTTGCACCAAAGCGAGTTGACTTAGCCCCTAATTTTGATTCCTTTGAAATAGGATTGTAAGCAAGGGTAAAGTCTCCCTGCTGTAATTTAATAAATTGTTTACCGTGGTAACTTATTATCATGATAAAAAGTATAGCATAGATACCTATATTTCAGAAGTTTTTTTAATCAAAAAACCTTTATTTTAGGTATTTTTTACTTGCATTTTAGTTACTTTAGTCTACTATTTACAGCATCCTGAATATTTATTAGCGGTTGATGTGTTAACCCTATACAAGCGATTCCAGAAGTTACTATTTGTATAAGCACATCAAGCAACAGGACCGCTTTTTCAAAGCGGAATTTTTTATATATGTCACACGTTTTAGAACAACTAATTATTAAAGACGAAACCAAAGCATTTGAGCTTGGGCAACTTGTCGAAGGTACAACTATCAGCGTTCAAGGAACACGGGTATACATTGACTTAGCTCCTCACGGAACTGGAATTGTATATGGTAAAGAATACCTTTCTGCACGAGACATCATTCGAAATCTTAACGCAGGTGATCAGATCAGTGCAAAAATTACTGATTTAGAAAACGAAGATGGATACATTGAACTATCTATCAAGGAAGCTAAACAGGCACTCGTATGGTCAGAAGCTCAAGAAGCAATGTCTTCAAAAGCAAAACTTGAATTAGTAGTGAAAGAAGCAAACAAAGGAGGTCTTATGCTTAACTGGCAAGGAGTTTCTGGTTTCCTTCCTGCATCACAACTTAATGCGGAACACTACCCTCATGTAAAAGATGGCTCAAAAGATGCAATTGTTAATGAACTAAAGAAACTTGTAGGTCAAAAGCTTACCGTTTCAATTCTTTCAGTAAATCCAAAAGAAGGAAAACTTATTTTCTCTGAAATTGGTGAAAAGACAGCTCATCGAGAAAAATCAATTCCTACTAAATACCAAGTAGGAGATATCATCGATTGTGAAGTTACTGGAATTGTAGACTTTGGAATCTTCCTTAAATTAGAAGAAGGGGTAGAAGGTCTTGTTCATATTTCTGAAATGGCTTGGAGTCTTGTTGAAAACCCACGAACTTTGTACAAAGTTGGTGACAAGGTAAAAGCAAAGATTATTGAAATTAAGGAAGGAAAAGTTTCTTTCTCAATCAAAGCTCTATCAGAAAACCCATGGACTACTGTTGCTGAAAAATACCAAGTTGGTCAATCAGTAAGTGGAGTTGTTATTAAACACAACAAACACGGTGCTCTTGTTTCAATCGAACAAGGAGTTGCAGGACTTGTTCATATTTCTGAATTTGAATCAGAAAAAGAACTAAAGGCAGATCTTCAACTTGGACAATCATATGATTTTGATATCACATTGTTTAATCCAAACGAAGAAAAACTTACTCTTTCTTTCAAGAAAGCTTAACAAAAAAAACGCTTCATGCGTTTTTTTTGTTATTTAGTTATAGCTATTCATAGCCTTTTGATATCCAGAGATCACTATTTCTTCTACTATCTGCTTAACTCTTGGAGAAATTTTTTGCTCTGACGCTGTTCGTTCTTCAGAACTTAACATTCCTAAAACTGCTGGTTTTACTTGGGTTCCATCTTCGAGTACCTTGGCTAGACCTATTCTTATTCGTATGAATAGTGAAGTTTGTAAATGTTGAGTAATTGATTTAATTCCATTATGTCCTCCTGATCCACGATCATATGAAATCCTTACAGTACCAAAGGGTAAATCAATATCATCATGAATCACTATTAATCGAGAAGAAGAAAAAGTTGAGAAAGTCTTAGCTAGACCCACTATGCTTTCTCCTGATTTATTCATGAAGGTTTGAGGTAAGACAACATGAACCCGGATTGTATTAATTTCTGTCGAGGCATACTCGGCCTGTAAATATCGGTCATATTCCCACTTCACCGAAAAAATGTTTTTCAATGCAAGCCATGCGATATTATGACGTGTCCAGGTATATTTTTCACCTGGATTTCCTAACCCAACGATGAAGTAATCCATGTACTTAGTATAACAAACAAAAACAATACCATATAGGTATTGTTTTTGTCGGGCTGAAATGATTACATTCCCTTTTTCATCAAGTCGATCATTTTCTGATAGGTAGTTGGACCAGCAAGACCATCAGCAGTAAGTCCTTGTTCTTTTTGGAACTGGCGTACTCGCTCTAAAGTTGTAGCGCCATAACCATTATCTATACCTGTTTGCTTATCAAAATATAAGTTAAGGAATTTTTGTACGGTACCAACTCGGGTTCCTGCACTTCCCTGTTTCATATTAATATTATCAGTAACTAAATCTTGTAGTTCAGCTAAAGTCTTTGTGTCTTCGGCTGAAAGATTCGCAGGTGCTGTAGTAGTGGTTTCGGTTGTATCAGCTTCGGTTGTTGTTTCTGGAGCTGTAACTTCTTCCTCTGCTTCTGTCGCAGGTTCTTCTAAACTTTCTTCTGTTACCGTTTCTGGAACAACCGCAAGATCATCTTTCGAATACGTCATTCCTCTGTCTAATGTTGCAAAGGCCCAGTACCCGCCTAATGCAAGTAAAGCAACTAGTGCAAAAGTTGTTAGTTGAAATTTAAATTCACTCATATTGATGATTATACCAAATTATTTAAACAAAAGACAAGGTTGCTGTATCATAGTTAAAAACTCAACTTAATTGGTTGTATTTTCCAGCTACTCTGGTAGTATTTGGCACATGAAAACATTAGTAGATTTCTTACCAACTATTCAAATTGTTTTGTCAATTCTTCTTGTTATAGGAGTTATTATGCAGCAAAGCGAAGAATCCCTTGGAGGTTCTTTTGGAGGAAGCGACTCAATTGATACCGTTTCAAAAACTCGAAGAGGTTCAGAAAAATTTATCTTTGAAGCAACCATTATTATAGCGATTGCTTTCATCCTTACCTCAATCGCGCTCGTAATTATTAAATAACGGGCTTTTTTTTACTATGAAAAAAAATATTATGAAATACGCGTACGTATATCGCGCAACTCTTATTAAAATTGGAGTTATTTTAGTTGGGTTAGGAATTATCTTTGGAGCACTCGCTCTCTACCAACATTTTTTTACCTTACCAATACGAACCTATGGGGGTAGCTATCGCGAAGGAATTATCGGAACGGCTCGATTCATCAATCCCGTACTTGCCCAATCAAACGCTGATAAAGATCTAACAGAACTTACTTTTGGTTCGCTTATTGATGTTGACCGCAACGGGAATATTAGCTACCGAATAGCAGAAAAAGTAGAAGCATCTGCAGACCAAAAAACTTACATAGTTACGCTTAACCCAGAAGCGCACTTCAGTGATGGAAACCCTATAACTTCATCTGATGTAATCTTTACGATTGATAAAATAAAGAGCCCCCTTATCAAGAGCCCGCTCTACAGTCGCTGGGCTGGAGTTGAGGTAGTTGCAAGCGGAACCTACGAGCTTACCTTTGCCTTATCTCAACCCTACACTGATTTTATCTACAATCTAACGATTGGAGTTCTTCCTCGCCATATCTGGGAAAATACTAGTGATGAAGAATTTGCTTTCAGTACCTATAATACTAACCCGGTAAGCTCAGGGTGGTTCAAAATTGATAATGTTGTCTACGAAAAAGATGGTAGCCCACGTAGCTTTTCCCTCTCGCCTAACCGACACACCTTCGACAGAGCATATCTTCGCTCAATTGAAATTACTCGGTACGAAGATGCTGATGAATTAAAAGACGCCTACTTGTCTGGAGCTATTGATGGTGCTTATGGAATTTCATCGTCAAAGCTTGAAGAGGTAAACTCAAAAGCAATCCACTCTGGTACCCTCCCTCGAGTTTTTGGAATTTTCTTTAATGTTCAGAATAATAAAGAAACAATCAACGCAAACACTAGGACAGCTATTAACTACGCTATCAACCGCGAAGGTATTACGAATGAAGTTTTCGGAGGATATGCTTCAATAACTAACAACCCTTGGGGTGAAGTATCTGAATCTAATTATAATCCAGAAAAAGCTCGTGAAATTCTAGCTCAAGATAGTTGGAAACTTAATGAACAAAATGTTTTAATAAAAGCTATCAACGGAAAAGAGATGCCACTATCGTTCACTATTGCGGTACCTAATATAGAGGAAATTGTTGAAGCTGCTGAATTTGTTAAGGTAGATTTGGAAAAAATAGGAGTTATTGCAAACATACGAAGCTATGATGAGACAAGTCTTACTAACGAAGTAATTCGTAATCGAGATTATGATGCGGTACTATTTGGGTACGTTCTGGAAAAACCTTCTGATATTTTCGCTTTTTGGCATTCATCTCAAACTAACGATCCTGGATTAAATATCAGTGTATATAACAACCCGCGTGTTGACGCAACCGTAAGTAACATCCGTAACCAACAAGAACGCCAAGATGATCAAGCAAATTTCTCTGCTCTTTGGGAACGCGATATGCCGGCAGTATTTCTCTACTCGCCTGAATATCTCTATCTCGTGCGTGAAAACTTTGAAGTACCAGATAACCTAACGAATGCTTCCGAGCGATTCAATCAAGTTAACCGGTGGTACCTACGAACCAAACACATTTGGAAATTCCTCGTGAAAGACTCAGATTCTAGTGATTTAATAAATGAAGATGGAGCAGAACAAATTTCTGCAACTTCAAACTAACTAACCGCAACCATGAACGTACGAATTGAAAAACACCTGAGTGATTCAGGGATAGCATCGAGACGTGAGTCAAAACGAATCATCGAGCAAGGGCTTGTAAAAGTAAATGACACCACAGCTTTTGTTGGGCAACGAGTAGACCCTAGAATCGATGCAATATCGGTCGACACTCAATCGTCACCTCAGAGCTTTGAACGCACTACGGTGGCCGTATACAAACCACGTGGAGTACTTTCATCAAAAGACCAAGGTACTGGGAAAAACATCTTTGACATCTTCCCTCAGTTCAAAAACTTAAACACGGTTGGAAGACTCGATAAAGAAAGTGAAGGATTAATTTTACTTTCTGATGATGGTCTTATTACCAAAGCAATCACCAGTAGTGACCACCTTATTGAAAAAGAATATGTAGTAACTACTCGAGAAACTATACTTCCTTGGATGATGCTAAAAATGAGCAAGGGTATGGAATTAGAAGATGGATGGACCCTACCCGCAGTAGCTACCAAAACAGGTCCTAATAAATTTAATATTATCCTAAAAGAAGGTAGGAAGCATCAGATTAGACGTATGTCTAATGCCTGTCGTCTTACTATAGAATCTCTAAAACGCATCAGGGTTCACACAATATCAAGTAAAGGAATGATTGCTGGTAACTTCAAAAAAGTTGATGAAGCAACTATTAACGAAATAAGAATCATAGCACAAAAAAAATAGCTCCTTTCGGAGTTATTTTTTACTATCAGATTACTTTGTACTTTCTTCAGCATACTCAAGACTATTCTGCAGCGGAATTTCAAAGCTAAGTGTTTCTCCATTAACATCAACAAAGTATGTTCCCGCTGGTAAATCTTTCACATCAAGATTAACATTACGTTCATAAGGAACAAGAGCTTGGGTACAAGAATCACCTTCAGTACGAGTTGTTACATTAACTTTAAATCTCGTTCCTTGGCGTTCTTGTGCGGTATCATTCAAGTAAGTACATCCATCCTGAAGATTTCCCTGAAGCTTTAAAGTGGCAGTTAGAGGAAAACCTGAGCTGACCTCTACTGAAGAATCACTAACATCAGCAAGATCACCAACTGGTGCTGAGTCCCCTATATTTACCACTTCACTCGCTGGTTTATTTGATAGTCCATCAATAATACTGGTGTCTTGTCCTTTTTTACCAAAAAAATACCATCCCAAACCAAGCACAATAAAGATACCTAACAACCACCAAACCCATGCCATTGAGTGAGGATTTTCTTCGTGCAGGACTACCCCACTCATTGGTTCTTGGTAGTCTTGTGGGTTATTTATAATTTCTTGTTCTTGTGGTTCCATAGTTTTTTTTAGTTAGCGTATAATTACCTTAATTATACATTAAAAGATTTAAAATAGAATAAAATATTTAAATAATCAGCTTGAAAATATATCAAATTATATTATGATACTGGCTATGCCGTCGTAGCTCAGCTGGTAGAGCGCGTCCATGGTAAGGACGAGGTCCCGGGTTCGAGCCCCGGCGTCGGCTCAGAGAAAACCTACTTTGTGTAGGTTTTTTATTTATTCATTTTTTTTGAAAAAGAAAAACTCCTTTCGGAGTTTTCTATTTGGCGCACCAGACGGGACTCGAACCCGCAACCTCCCGCGTGACAGGCGGGTGCTCTAACCAGTTGAGCTACCAGTGCAACGTTAGATATATTATCATGTACTCTTGAAAATGCAATATCTTACTGTCGATAATTAGAGCTAATTATACCTAAGAGATATTTGATAATGCTCTAATATATGCTATTCTACACAACGATGTCGGGGTAGCTCAGTTGGTTAGAGCGTAGGACTCATAAACCTAAGGTCGTGGGTTCAATTCCCACCCTCGACACACTATAAAAATCTTGTGCGATCGCACAAGGTTTTTTTGCGAATAAAATAAATAAAACTACCTCTTCTAAAAAAGAGGTAGTTTTTTATATCGTGTTGCGGGAACTCGATTCGAACGAGTGTCTTCAGGTTATGAGCCTGATGAGATACCATTACTCCATCCCGCTATGCACCCTATAGTAGCGGAAGTTCTGTTAGTGTCAAGACAAGGTACTCATTTAAAATTTCAATATAAAAACGCTACAAAGCGTTGTTATATACTACCCAAAATATCCAAACTCATTAAGAATATTCTCGCTTATTTTATAAGCTCTAAATGCTTCGCGCTGGTTCAACGGATATCGAGTTCCCTCATGAGCAAGAACGTTGCGTAGTCGATGTACTTCCCATACCGCATCAATCCAAGGAGCACGAGCTCTATCAAATTGTTTCAATTTATCTCCAAAAGATTCCCCTCGCGCACCAAAACGTTCATCTATAGCTTCTTCTAACATAATATCCATATCGATAATCGCAAGTTGCCATAATTGAGGGTCAGTAGATTTACTAATTGTTGATGCTATTTTTGCCCAGTGTTCTTTTCGCGGATTTTTCAATTGCTTTTTTTCAGGCTGAATAAAATGGCTATTGAATTTTTCTTTAATACTATCTTTTAGATCAGATAACTTTATAAAGAAATAGATAAGAAAGGCTGCAAGGATAAACGAAATCACATACCCAATAACTTGAGTAGCTTGAAGAATTCCATCAAATGAACTTCCAATGTTCTGAGTGGCTTCTTGAATATTATTACTTGGAAATCCGTACTCGTTCATTATGGTTATAGTATAGCACGCTCAAAATCTTCCGAAATATCCAAGAGTTTTGAATCACCGAACCGAGGTCCAGCAAAGTGCATTCCGATAGGAAGACCTTCATGGTTAGTACCAGCAGGTATTGAAATCGCCGGGTTTCCTGAAAGATTGTAGGGAACGGTGAAAATATCTTGCAGATACATTGAAACAGGGTCCATCTTTGAACCTAATGGAAAAGCTACGCTTGGTGCGGTAGGTGTCGCAATAACATCAACCTGATTAAAAATTTCATAGATATGTCTGCTAATTTCTTGTCTTAAAGCTTGTGCTTTGTAGTAGTACTCATCATGGTATCCAGAAGAAAGCACATAGGTACCCAACATAATTCGTCGCTGTACTTCTTTTCCAAATCCCTCTCCTTTTGTTTGGGTGTACAAATCAAGCAAGTTTTCACCTCGCTTGCTAAATCCATACCGAATACCATCATACCGAGCAAGGTTTGAAGAAGCCTCTGCTGGTTGAATAATATAGTAAACCGCGAGTGATAGTTCTATAAATGGAATATCAATATCAACAATGGTATATCCATTTTCCCTCATTTTATCAAGACCTGCTTCAAAAGCATCAAGAACCTCTTGATCAATCCCCTCTTGTTGTAAAAACTTTCGAGGAACTCCGATTATTTTTCTGTTTGGAGATATTTTTGACTGATATTCATCTCGCACACCAAAAGGAACACTGGTAGCATCAAGTTCGTCATATCCATTTATCGCATTATAAACGATACGAGCATCTGCAACGGTTTGTGTAAGTGGCCCGATAACATCAAGTGAGGACGCCATGGCAATCAATCCATTTCTTGAAACCGTTCCATATGTAGGTTTGTATCCAACAATTCCACACAGAGCCGCTGGTTGCCGAACAGACCCTCCAGTATCACTTCCCAAGGTATAGGGAACCATCTTTGCAGCTACGGCTGCGGCTGGCCCTCCTGATGAACCTCCTGGCACTCGTGATAGATCAATTGGGTTTCGTGTTGGACCATAGCATGAAGTTTCAGTAGAAGAACCCATGGCTGAGTCATCCATGTTTAAACGCCCTACAATGACCGCTCCTTGGCGTTTTAGCTCCTTAATAACAAATGCATCATAAGGTGCGATATGACCTTTTAGAATTGAAGAACAAGCGGTTGCCTCTTTTCCTTGAATAAGCATATTGTCTTTAATCCCAACAGGAATTCCTGCAATGAGTGAATCAGTGGATGAGATTTTTTCCTGTACTGACGCATCCTTAAATACCTCAATAAAGGCATGGATGTCTGAATCTTTTGATGAAATAGCATTAAGACTATCTTCAAGAAGATTTTTAGGAGTTATTGTTCCAGCTACAAGCTGTTCGTGAATTTCAGTAATTGGTGATTTCATAGTTTACAAAATTTTAGGTACTTCAAAGTAAGCATCTTTTGACTGAGGCGCTTGTCCGATAAGGTCATTAGTAAATTCTCCTGCCTCATAAGCTTCTTCATCATCACGAACCACATTAGTAAGAACATAAGGAAGTTCCACCTCGGCAACATCAGCTTGATTTATCGTTTCAATATAATTAAGAATTCCCTCAAAGTCCTTTTGGTAAGCCTGTAATTGTTCTTCTGTCATAGAAAGCCGGGCTAAACTAGCTAATTGTCGTACGTCATCAATTTGAATCATAGTAACGAAAGTGTACCACACTCATAATAAAAATCTAAGAAGAATCTTAGATTTTAGGAAATTTTTCAAAAAATTCAGACAAAGAAAGTCTAGGGATATTAAGTTCTTTTGCCTTCTCTTCTTTACTTCCAGAATTCTCTCCGACAACTACGAAACTTGTCTTTGAAGAGACACTAGAACTCACCTTCCCTCCTCTTTCAAGAATGTAATTTTGAATATCATCACGTGAGTATAAGTCGAAACTACCAGTAATTACAAATATCTTACCAGTACATGAACCCTCCTTTTGTTCTATATACTGTAACCTAAGCTCAGCGAGCAAGCGATCCAACTCTAGACTTTGATCTTCGTCTTCTAGGAAGCGTATAGTTGAGAGAGCTGTTGACTCACCCACACCATAGAGGTTAACGAAATCATCGTAGCTAGCTTTTCTCCAATCTTCAATAGACGAAAACGATTTTGCATAAATTCGAGCGACTTCCTGCCCCACATGAATAATTCCTAAGCTAAAAATAAATGCGTCAAAATTAATATTCCTTGCTTGCTCAACAGCATCAAGAATGTTTTGAGTGGCTTTTTCTTTAAACGAAGGAAGTTGCATTAAATCTTCATGCTTGAGCTTAAAGAAGTCAGAACGATGAAATACTAGTTTATTTTCAAAAAGCAATCTCACTATTTCATCACCGAGCCCTTCAATGTGGGCAGCCTTTTTTGAACAGAAGTGGATGAGGTTTTGTATTCTTACTTCATCTACCAACTTTGAATCTACGTACCAGCTAATTATTCCGCTATCAGAGATTTCACGCTCCGCCCTGATTCCCTCTTGATTTAAGTAGTCCTCAAAGCTGAAGATTTTGGAATTACTTGGGCGAAGATTATGAAGCACTTTTTTTATTTTAGGTATAATATCACCTGACTTTTCAATAATTACTGTATCACCTATACCTATGTTTAACCGCTGAATTTCGCTTTCGTTATGAAGGGTTGCCCGAGAGACTACCGATCCATCTATCTCAACAGGTTCTAGAATAGCGACTGGAGTAAGAACTCCTGTTCTTCCTATTTGTAAAATAATATCCTGTACCCTGGTTGTTTTTTCCTGTGCTGGAAATTTATAAGCAATACCAAAGCGCGGCGCTTTTGCAGTAAAGCCAAGTATATTGCAATAGCTCTTTTGGTTTACTTTAATAACGACCCCGTCAACTCCGAATTCTTGTTGATGGCGCTGGTTCACCCAGGACTGATACCAAGACTCAATTTCATCAAGCTGAGTTGTTGCAATACTCATGCTATTTATATTAAAGCCTTGAGATCGTAAAAACTCTAACTCTTGCTCATGAGTATCAAAGCTAAACGAAGTAGATTCGAAGTCATACATGTATGTTTGAATTTTACGTTGTGCTACTACCCGAGTATCAAGCTGACGCAAGGTACCTGCAGCGAGGTTTCGAGGGTTAGCATAAATTTGCTTTCCTTCTTGTTCTTGCTCATCATTAATTCGCTGAAAATCAGTTCGTGAAATCCACGCCTCACCTACCACGGTGAAACTTCGTTTTTCTGGAACAATTAAAGGAATAGAATTTACTGTTTTTAAATTTTCGGTAATATCTTCTCCTGTTTTTCCGTCCCCTCGTGTCGCCCCTCTGACTAAATATCCATTCTCATAACTTACTATCACCTTTAGTCCATCAATTTTGAGCTCACCAACATAGGAAATATCATTGGTCTTTTTTCCAGATTCTTTATCAAGAATATTATGAAGCCTTATTCCCCATTCATTCAATTCTTGATAGTTGAATACGTTATCATATGACCATTGTAAAAACTCATGCTGGACTTTTTGAAAACCATCAAGTATTTTTCCTCCCACTCGTGAAGTTGGCGACCACGGGTCTCTAAATTGCGGATACTGTCTCTCAAGTGACAAAAGCTCGTGATACAGTGTGTCATAAGCTTCATCACTAATCTCGGGTGCATCATGCTGGTAATAGAGGTCCGCATGATGACGGACCTCTTTGGTGAGTTCTTGTATTCTTTTTTCAATTGATTTTTCTAAGTTCATATCAAAAAGACTATACAAGGCAAAAATCAGCTTGGTGACTATGCCCCATAAGAAACAGAGAGTCGACGTTCGAGAAGCGTTGGATCATCAACGTCTGGTACATTTCCGTCACAAGCATTATAACCAACTGCAGTAACTCGAGTTGTACTCAAGGGAGTACCACCAGGTACTGGAGCTAGAGGCTCGTTTTTTTCTACAAAGACGAATGAACAGCCGTGCTCTGTTGTTGCCCCACCGTATCTAAATCCGAATACGTGAGAATAAATTCCACTAGCATCGTATTTATAAGCTTGAATAGTAACAGGAACGTTATCTTGATCTACTCCACAGGTAAAAGCTTCGGTAAGCGTTTCAGGTGCCTGTGAAATTGGAAACTTTGTACCTGCGATAGTGTTTGAAATATCCCAATACAGAGCGCATTCTACTCCCGCATCAGCAGCATAGAATGCTACTTGGGACTCTTTTGAGTAAGATGAGAGAATTGATTCCTTTTGGGCAACTCTAAATATCCCCGCTGACATGATAAGGATAATAGTAGAGACAAGTATAGCAAACAGGATAACGAAGCCTGATTTTTTTGATGTAGATGGTAGTGTTTTCATAAATATTTTTTACCCCCAAAGGTAGAGATTTTCTTGATACTCGATAAAATCTCCATTCCATTCTACCCTTACCCTAACTCTAATTTCTGTTGGAGAAATCTCGTCAATAAAAATTTCGCGTGTATAAGGTGTAGGATTTCCTGAATCATATGAGTACACATGAGTTGAAGGATCTAGGTACAATGAGCAACTAGAACAAGTTCCAAGTTCAGGAACCCCCACAGCGTTATAGTTAAATTCACAACTAACAGAAGAGCTACCAGAAGCAAGAGTACTAAAACATCCTCCTGGGCCAGTAACTCCTATTCCAAAGACAGCTTCCCACGTTGTACTTGGTAGCCCAGCAAGAAATGCAGAATCTCTTACATTACGTACAACTTCCATTCCCTCGGTTGCCAGGTACTCAGCCACAATTCTGTCTTGAGACAGCCGTGCAGAGCGGATTCCGTTTCCCGCCATAAAGGTTAGCGCAGAGATTGCAACTGTAAAAATGAAAACAGCAATAAGCATTTCAATAATAGTGAATGCTGGTGAAGAATGCTTTAGGAATGTTTTTTTTATTTTATTAGTTTTCATAATTAGATATCAAGGCTACGCTGAGAAACAAATGTTTGCAAAACAAAGTCAGCTCCACTAGTAGTATTTTCCCCACGCAGGTATATAAATACTGAAGGCTGAATTGAATCATTAGGATCTGAACCTACAACCCTGAACAAGGCGTTAGTAATTTCAATAGTATCGAGGCCCACAAGCATTGGGTATTCTGTTTCTTCTCCATCAACTGCTTGGTAACGCATCAAATAGGGCGCTGTACCTGGATTAAAGGTATACCGAAGATGTCCTCGTTCTGGAATTCCCATAAGATTAAGAACGTAACTAGTATCATCAAGATGATTATATGTAGTAGGAAAGTTTTCAATTGGTGAGAAATCATCAGCGTAGTAGGCATTTCCAATACGAATATCACGAACCATACTATCCATAGCAAAGTGAATACTATTAGTTACTGCAGCCTGGGTTCTTGATACTTGATAAGACCGTGTGATTGTTACCAAGGCCCCAATACCAGTGGTCATAATAATAGTGAAAATACTTATCGAAACCATAATTTCAACAAGGGTGAACCCAGACTGCTGAACTGACTTTTTATTTTTTTTAATAGTTAAGAAATTCATAAGCTAGTTTACAAAGTTTGGTTGAACTACCTGAATAAGACCAATAGGATCGAAGAAAACATACCTAAGCTCTTTTCCCGGAGCATTTTGTGGTCCCACTACTAGAATACCAGTGGTTACGTTAAATGCAGGATCAAGAGCTGTCGTAGAAAAACGTGAATCAGGAAATGGACGCTTAAACGAAACAGTGAAATTTCCACTAGCAATTTCTTGGCTAGGGTTTGAAAGTGAGGATTCACACTCACCGGTTACCTCATTAATATCGGCTTGTTGTTCGCTATCAGTAACACAAATTCGTAAAATTCGGTTATCTCCAGTAATTTGAAGAATATCAACTATGACGTCAGTCCCCGCATCATAAGCTTTTTCATCTCCTCCAACCTCTTGGTACAAAGTCAAAGCTTGAGCCCCAAGATCAATTTGAACTCCATATACCCCAACATCCAAGACAAGATCTTGACTAACAATATCTTGCACATCAGCCGTACCATCAGCAGTGTCAAAACCAATTCCTCCAATGTTTCTGTTAGACGATGATATTCCGTACACCTGCATCTGCCGAAAAGCGAGTGCGATGTCAGTAGCAAAATTGCTTCGCTCTATTTTACTTCGATACTCCTGATAATCAAAAGTAACCACGCTCGCCATAATTCCAAATAGAGTAAGAATTACAATAAACTCAACCAAAGAAAATCCCTGGTTGGTATTTTTTTTATTCACTTTTTTTTGAATTTTGTTCATAAAATTAAAGTACTTGAAGGTAGGTAATCAACGAGATAAATGTACCAACAATAAGAAAGGGTCCGAAAGGAACTTCACGTTTCATTATACCTTCTTTGGATGAACCTAACAATTTGCTTTTTAATGTCTTATCAATAAGAAAAATAGAAAAGACGAACAATGTAGCTATCCAAAAAGACACGAACACCGCGCTTAAGCCTCCTAAGGTACCTAGCAAGAAACCTATTCCAACCATAAGTTTTGGATCACCTAGTCCAATAAGCCGACCATTTGAAAATTTCCAAATAAGGTAAAACGGCAAGGGCACCAGTATTCCCCCTAACAAATGAAGTAGCGATGGAATCTGAAAGCCTGTATAGGTGAATACCCCGTAGCTAAAAGTCACGAAAAACGACCCAATAAATCCAGCAAAAGCAAAAATCGCAGAAAAAATATCAGGAATAATTTTATGTCTCAAGTCGTATAGAAAAACTACAGCAAGAATTGAAAACAAAACCATTAGAAACAAACTTCCAATTAAATAAGATTTACTAAATACTACCTCTGACGTAGCACCTGCTGCGACCCCGCGCAAACTTATGGCGACAAAAGTTAGACCCATTACGAATTCAACCCACAGGGTTTCTTGAGAAATACGACTTCCACAGCTTCGGCAACGTCCACGTTGTGCAAGGTATGAAACTACTGGAACAAGCTCGTACCAGTGCAAGGTAGCATTACACGAAAAACAAGCAGAACGTCCTTGTAGTGACTTCCCGGTATTGTGTCGCAGTGAAACTACTAAAAGAAAGCTCCCTAAAATAGCACCTAAAATAAAAGAAAAAAGAACAAGAAGTGAAAACATACTTAGCAATTCTTAGCGCTTCTAAAGTCGTACATCTGGTAAGCTGAATCAGATTCGCTTCCAGGAAAATCATTCATCGAACCATTACAAACATAGTCAAAGTTTTGGCTCAAGTTAATCACCGGACAGTCATGATCTTCCTTCAAAAATCTCGCGTTTCCACTACCACCATAAGGATCTCCTGTAATAGCAGACTCCAAAACAACACCGACATGGTACTCGTAGCATGAACCATTAAGTGAAGTTGATAACCCTGAATAGAAATATCCATTGTAAGTATTGTTAGCTGAGTTTGTATACGAGCCATAGTAAGCTGGAGTTTCAGAGTAATTAGGGTTGGTTGGCATTTCTGCAAGAACATCTCCTAAGGTAAATCCAGTCGGACAGTTAGTGCTTGTTTGTGTTAACTCTAGCCGTGCAGGAAATTCCCCACATTTAGCTCGATACTCCTGGAGAGCTAATCTAATTTTTTGCATATCCGCAACTCGAATTCGATCACGCGCGCCTGCTCGGGTTTTTTGAAAATTCATTGCTACTAACATAATAATAATTGCAATCATCCCGACCACAACCATAAGTTCTACAATCGTAAAAGCTTTTTTCTTATTCATATAAAAACATTATACCAAAATACTCTACAATAGACACTTACCAAATCTTAATTTAAATAAAAATAAAAACCCATAAGGGTTTTTATTTAAAATAGAAGCTTAGTTACAAGATGTTCCTGAAGGAGATGCTGCAACACCGGCAAATCCTGTTGAGTCAGCACAGAATTTATCTGGTGATCCTCCAAGAGTTGCGAAGTAAGCGTATGCTGTTGCAGATGAGTTACATGCAATACTTGTTCCTCCGTTAGTTGTAATTGAAGCGTTAAAAGTTGCTACTAGATCCATACATGACCCAGGAGTATCACCATCGTATGATCCAGTATCTAGCATTTGAATTTCTAGATCAGCACGTGCTTGTGAGATAGCTGCTTGGATAGCTGCATCTCGTGCTCGTGATCGAGCTTGTGAAAGTGATGCAATAACTACAGTTGCAAGAATTCCGATAATTGCTACTACAACGAGCAATTCAATCAATGTAAAACCTTTTGATTTCATTTTATATAAGTTAATTAAAATATAATAAATTGAGGATAATCCTCGTACCTAATAACTGAAGTTATCCGATACCCACAATCCCTTCTTCGCGAAGAATTGGTTGAGAACATTATACCAAATTTAGTATCATCATAACAAGTAAATTTTGTTGACTTATCCACACAATATTTTGTAACTTTTTTGCAAACAAAAAATCTCTTTCGAGATTTTATTGAATTCCTCCGGCTACGTTATAGATAGGAATCATAACTGACATAAGAAGTCCTCCTACCCCAACTCCAAGGAGTACAATCATTGCCGGTTCGATAAGACCAATCAAAGTATCAACGGTACCGATAACTTCCTTACTATAGAAACTAGCTAAGGTGTTAAGAATTTTTCCGATAGAACCTGTTTCCTCTCCTACTTTCACCATCTGAACCATGATAGCTGGAATTTCTGCGTGCTTCGCGAACGCTGAAGACATACTATTTCCACCTTTTACTTCCTCAACCGTTTGGCGAAGGATATCTTGGAACACTGCGTTCCCTACTACATCTCCTGTAATTTCAAGAGTTCGAACTACTGGAATTCCTGAAGACAACATGGTGTTCACGTTATCAGCAATACGAGCAAGGTAAATTTTTCGGTACAATTTTCCAAATCCCGGCAGTTGTAATTTAAGAGCATCGAAGCGACTTCTTCCTGAATCTGTCTGTAATGATCGCCAAATAAATGCTCCAGCTACCACAATAAAGATTAACAAGAACAATCCGTAATTAACAAAGAAATCAGAAAGTCCAATAACAATTTTTGTATAAAAAGGAATTTCTTGTCCTGACTCTTCAATAATACCTACTAACTGTGGAATTACTTTAGTCAACATAAGCACCATTACGGTTACGAAGGTAAAGATAATGAAAGCTGGGTATACCATAGCGTTTTTTGTTTTTGAAGAAAGTGCGTAACTTCGCTCTAGGTAATCAGCAAGAAAGGCAAAAGTTTCAGTAAGTCGCCCTGACTCTTCTCCAGCTCGAACCATGTTTACATAGAAGTTAGAAAAAACATTTGGCTGTTGAGCCATAGCTCCTGAAATTGAAGTTCCCCCTCTAATTGCTTCAGTAACTTGAGCGAGTGAGCGCTGAATGTTTTTGTTTTCAGCGTTTTCTCCAAGAAGTTCAAAAGTCTTTACCGCAGAAACTTGTGCTTCGAACAATGTTGCTGCCTGTTTAGACATCAGTACGATGTGCTTCTGTGGTACCCGATTAAAGAATGGTAGGTTGTTAATATACTTAATTAATCCTTCCCCACCGTCTTCTACCAAGGTGACCACCACGTATTCACGTCGTTGCAGTGTTGCTACCGCGATATCCTTGTTAGCAGCTTCGATTTGTCCGTGTTTCTCCAGACCTTCTTTATTAATAACTTTATAATTAAATAACATAAGCTTTGATGGTTACTATTATAGCATTGATTCCAATAACTTTGGATTCAATGATTGGCGGTATGCCTGCTCGGGAGTAATATGTCCTGTTTGTACTAATTCAATGAGTGACTTATTCATATCAATCATTCCATGCTCCTGGCCAGTTTCAATAACCGTGTTGATTTCATGAGTCCGTCCTTCTCGAATAAGGTTTGCGACAGCCTTGTTATTAATCATTAGTTCGTAAGCTGGTACCAGACCACCCTTCATACTTTTAATAAGTCGCTGTGAAAAAATTCCGATAAGCGAACCAGCAAGCTGAGCTCGAACTTGATTCTGTTGATTTGCTGGGAACGAGTCAATAATACGGTCAATGGTTTGCGCTGCATTGTTCGTGTGAAGCGTTGAAAAAACCAAGTGGCCAGTTTCAGCTGCGGTAACTACTGTAGAAATAGTTTCTGGGTTTCGCATTTCCCCCACCATAATTACATTCACATCCTGACGAAAGACTGCCTTAAGTCCAGTCTCAAAACTTTTCGTATCAATCCCTACCGCACGTTGATCTACAATTGATTGCTTGTCATAGAAAATATATTCAATTGGGTCTTCAATGGTAACAATGTGTTCCTTACGCTCTTTGTTAATTTTATCGAGCATGGCAGCCATGGTAGTTGATTTACCTTGTCCTACCGGACCCACCACAAGAAATAGCCCTTGTTCTTTTTCGGTAAAGGTTTTTAAAATATCTGGGAGACCCAAAGTATCAAAATCCCGAACAGCTTGAATTACACGAAAAGTAAGGTTAATTTTTCCTTCTTGTACGAAAGCAGTAGCTCGAAGTCGAATTTTGTCGGTAAAGTCATAAGCGAAGTCAATTTCTTCACGAGCTAGAACTTTTTTAAGCTGCTCCTCAGTAACAATTGATTTTAGCATTCCAAAGGTGTCTTCTTGTTTTAAGTCTTCACGGTTTGCTAGTGGAATTAGTTCTCCATCAACACGCATGATAGGTTTTCGCCCTGGGGCCAAATGCAGATCAGATGCGTGTTCTCTTTCTACAACCAGAAAAAGGTTATGTATCATTTCTCGATAGTTATTCATGTCATACATTATACCCATTACTGTTCACATGACCAAATTAAAAACAGATAGAGATATCTGTTTTTAATTTGTAAAAGTTATTTAATTGCAGAGATAAATTTTAGAGTGAGTTAATTTCGCTCCACGGAACAATTTTTTCGAGACCTTTCAATATTGCCGTTTCTTTCAAGGTAATCATTCCTTTCCGTCGAGCAGCTTCATAAATTTTACGCTCAGTAGGGTCAGTCAAAATAATATTTTCTATTTCTTTATCTACCTTGAACATTTCAAGAACTGGCACTCGCCCTTTCATTCCAGTAGGTACATCAGGAATAGGTTTAACATCATAGAGATTTCTATCGAGGTTATACTTAACTTTATACTCATCAGGAAGGTCAGCGAATTGCTCTTGGATCATTTTTTTAATACTTGTCTCGTTTTCCATTGGTACCGCGGCACCGTCTGCGATTCTACGAACCAGGCGCTGCGCAATTCCTAGAATAAGTGTTGGTGCAATAAGATAAGGATCAACTCCCATTTCTACCAGACGAGGGATAATACCAAACGAACTATTGGTGTGGAGTGTTGCAAACACCAAGTGTCCTGTTAGGGCCGCCTGAATAGCAAGGTTTGCTGTTTCAGCATCTCGAATTTCTCCAACCATGATTACGTCCGGGTCCTGACGAACAATAGAACGGAGTCCTGTTGCAAAAGTGTACCCAATCTCAGCATGAACTTGAGATTGGTTTACTCCTGGAAACTGGTATTCAACTGGGTCTTCTAGAGAAACGACGTTCAAGGTATCACGGTCAACTTCTCCCATCATAGAATAGAGGGTGGTAGTTTTTCCAGATCCTGTTGGTCCAGTAATAAGAATAAGTCCGTGAGGTCGTGAAATAGCTTCGCGTACCATCAGCATCTGTTCCTCAGAGAGACCGAGGAGGTCAAGTTTTCGAATTCCCTTTTGCGAATCCAAAATACGAATTACAACTTTTTCCCCAAAGAAGGTTGGCATGATAGACACACGGAAGTCAATTTTACGTCCATCAACAACCGCTGGAAAACGTCCATCCTGTGGTCGACGTCGCTCATCGAGCTTCATCGTTTTGGTCATGATTTTGATTCGAGCAATAACAGCACTGTGAATCCCCTTTGGAACTTCGAGATAGGTACTTAACTCTCCATCAATACGAAATCGAACTTTAACTTTTTCTCCAGTGTGCTCAATGTGAATATCTGAAGCACCTTCTTGAACTGCATGCTTGATAATAGCTGCAACCATTTTTGTAACCGGTGCGTCTTCGGTAATTTTTTCTTCATCTCCAGAATTTTCTTTACGCTGAGCTTCATCTGGATCATCCATCATCTGATCATTGAGTTCGTCAGAATCAATAATCCCGCTTAAGGCACTTCCAATTTCATTACTCAAGCCTGAGTAATTTTTCATTAACTCATCATATCCATGTTCAGTAAGAATATAGATTTTATAGATAAGACTTTTTTCTGCTGTGATAAATTGAAGAACGTTTTGAGCCTCAATGCTCTTTGGGTCAAGCATTCCAACTTCCAGAACTCCATCCTCAAGATTAAACGCCACCATTCGGTAGGTACGAGCAGAATCTTCGGGAATAGTTTTGATGATATTAGGATCAACCTTTGCATAGTCAATAACTTTCTTTTCAGCACCGTAGTAAAAGCTTTTTGCATCTAAGATATCTTCGTCCTTGATACCCATTTCAATAAGCACTTTTTCAATAGAAATTTCTTCTTTGGTTGAACGCGCAATAACCTCGTCTACCTGGTAGCGATTAATTAAGCCTCTATTTACAAGTGTCTCGAGAAAGTTCATATAAATTAGATACTACTAGCATACCAAAAAAATCAATAAAGGAGTAGTCTTTCTTTTTTAGATTAAGTGTAAATAAAAAACTAACCTAAGTTAGTTTAATTATACCTGCTGACCTGATGGGAAGAAATTAGTTTGTTCTGCCGGTTCAGCTTCTGCAGGAGTTTCTGCAACTGGTTCTTCTGCAGGAGTTTCTTGTAGTACCGTTTGAATACTATTATCATCAAACCCTATTGGTAAGAACGGGTTTGGACGTCCAATATTTGTAGGCTTTGGGATTGAGAATCGAGTATCACGTAAATCACGGAATACAGGATTAGAGAAAATATCATCCCGAAGTTCAATGTTTTGGATACTTCCTAATACTTTTAGAATTTCAGTGTTTGCAAGTTGAACTTCAGAATCATCTACTTCTGGTGAATTAGTGAAAGCAGAGGTAAGGTTACTTGAAGTCAGTCCTGTTGTAGTACCACCGGTTTCTTGGCTCTTTGAATTTATCATTGAGTAGACAACCAACAGTGCAACAGCGACAAACAGAACAATGATGATATTTTTAATTGTTTTTGAACTATTCATACAAATTAGATGTTATCTTTTAGCCAATAGGTATCGAGTGATAATTGGAATGAATACGTACCAGTACCATCACTTGAGAAAGCCACATTACGAATATCAGTTACCCGGAGATTTCTTTCGATATCTCGAAGGAAACTCAAGAAATTTTGATAACTACCTGTAATATTGAAGTTAAGCGTGATAATTCCGTAATCGCGAGATTCTACATCGACAAGACTTGCTTCTTTTTTAGGTTCTTCACCCTCAGTAGTCTCTTCTTTGTTAGTATTTGCTGCTTCAATTTGAAGACTGTATTGGTTAGCAATATTTTGAAGTTCCAAAATAAGCTTAACGTTATCAACACTATCAGGAACCATCTTTTCTAGGCGTGTTAAATCAGTCTGGTTAAGAGAATTTCGTTTCTCTAGTAGTTCATCACGAAGTGATTGCAGCTTACGAGCATTTGCGAGAACTTGCTCAAGCTCTCCACTCTTCTTTTGAAGCTCTTGAATTTCTTTGTATCGTGGCTGAACGATCATCACAAAACTAGCGATTGCAGCAGCGATGAAAATGATTGAAAAAATATTTTTCATAATAGTAGCTTAGTTGTTAGTGTTGAAATCAATATTCGTTCCCTCTGGGAGAATATTACGATTATCTTCAATAATAACATTATTTAAATCAACAGTTTCATCAGTAGTAATTTCCTCTGGATCGACGTTCTTGAGGGTTCTTCCATATACCAGTAACTCAGGATTAATACTAAAGGTTAGACCAAAAGTAATTCGTCCAGATTCAGTTCGAGTGAAGTTTGAAAAAATTGCATTTTGTACAAATCGATTTTCTTCAAATAAGTCTGATTGTTGAGCAATAACTAGATAACTTCGAGCCTCACCTGTTGTTGATACCGTAGGAACTTCTTCAGCGAAATTAATGCTAATTCCTGAGTATTGGATATCTGGCAAAGTTGTTTCCCCAAATGATTCAAAGAAATCAACTACCGCAACGTGTTTATCTAGTAGTTCTGTCGCAGCTCGCAAACGAATGTCGAGTTTTTTCAGATCAAGAATAACAGCTGGCTCAAAAGCTTTTTCGGCCAGGTTAATTGATTCAATCTTTGCGTTCACCATGGTTGCAAGGCGAAGTTTATAAAGGTACACCCCAGCAACTGAAACGATGGCTGTTACCAGCAAGAGAATTGCAAGTAGATTAACCGCGCTTTGTGCCTTTCGCGATGTTGCTGATTGAACAGGAACATTTCCTGTTGATAGCTCGCGTTTCGGAATGAAAGTTGTTTTAAATTCTTTATCCATAACTGTTTGAATTATACGTGAAAAGTTACTATGTGACTACTCAAGTTCTTGTAATGCTAAACCAAGTGATACTGCAAATTCTGGACCAGCGTTCAACAGTACTTCACGAAGAAAATCTGGTGAGACAACCTTATCAAAAGGATCTGCATATTCAGTGGTGATGTTGTATCGACGTTCAATAGATTCTCGGTACTGTTTCAAAAGTGAACCACCTCCAATAAGAATAATTTTTCGAATTGGCTTATGGTATTCCCGTTCATAGTCAAGAATTACATTTTGAATTTCAGAAAAAATATAATTAGTTCCTGCTTCAATAATATTGTAAACATCTTGTTTTTGGTGGTCTTTAATAAGTCCTACTTCCCGCTTTAGTTTTTCAGCTTCTGCAAATTCTATTTCGAGGGATTTTGCGATTGAGCTTGTGATGTATGATGAGCCACGATTAACTACGTGGAATTTTCTTACCACCCCGTGTTCAATAACCGATACGCGAGTTCCTGAAGCTCCAGAGTCAACAAGCATTACCGGTGCAAGCTCTCTTTTAAATGAACCTCGAACCGCACTAAATGTTTCAATCTCATAAGCGGTTGATGAAAGCATGCTCAAGGTACTCACAATAGTATTGTACTTATCTACCACTTCATTTCGTACAGCAGCTACCAAAACGTCAATTTGCTTCTTTTCTTCTTGTTGCTCTTGTTCGCTGGTTTCTCCGTATACTTCCTTTTCCGGAATCATCCACCAATCTAAACTAACTTCTGTTAATGGAATTGGAATATACTTTCGTGCTTCATTCGCAACTACACCAGCAATATCTTTCTGGTTGATGTTAGGTAGCTTTAGTATAAAGATAAGACTCGTTGCTGAAGAAATAGAAATAAGCGCACGTGATGAGGTCACGTTTGCTTGTAAAAGTAAATTCTTTAGTGCTTCAGAAAGCTTTTCTGCTGGTAGGTTGGTTAGTTCACCTTCTGCTCGATCTTCATATGGACCCAAGGCAACTTCCCCATAGGTTTCAAGGATGAGTCTTCCTGTGTTCTTTTTGATTTGAACAAGCTTAATTGATGATGTTCCTATATCAATACCTACAAAAGCATCTTCTTTTTTGGAAAAAATACCTGTCAGTAAATCTTTTAACGGATTTTTCATGTGCATAGTATAACATATCTCTCGAGATGAAGTACACAAGGATAAAATATCAATTATTAAAAACTATTACGCATGTATGGTTAAGACTTGAATCAACACTTGGGTATCTCGGAGAAGCCATTTTTCCTCGTCCTATTGGAATTAATTCTATCAATGATCTTCCTCGTCGAATAAATAATTCTCACAAAAAATACTTTTCTTTGTTTTTTTACCAAAATAAGCAAGTCAAGGATTTAATAAAATACTTAAAACACCATGATGATTATTTTCTTACCAAAAAACTAGCTAAAATAATCTATCAAGAATTATCTTGTTCAGAATGGTACCTTGAGAAAATTTTAAAATGCAACGATGCTAGTTTTGCAATAATTGCTGTACCATCGACATTAGATAGTTTTCGCAGATATGGGAATAGGAATCATATTAAAAATTTTGCATCACAAATGGCACACCTGATGAAATTCCCATTACTTCCAGAAAATACTGTCTTAAAGAAAAACACCAGAAAGCAAGCACTCCTACCTCGAAATGAACGACTAGTAAACCTGAGTGGTGCATTTAGTATTCAAGAATCTAAAATAATTTATCAAAAAAACATCATTATTATTGATGATGTTTGGACCACTGGAGCCACCGTAGATAATTTATCTTTTTGCCTCGTTGAAGCTGGAGCTAAAAATGTTTTTGCAATAACTATTGCACATTAAGCGGGATATAGAGGAACACCTGAGTTCCCTCACCGAGCTCACTTTCAATTCGAATTCTCCCCTTGTGTGCCTCAATAATATTTTTTACCATTGCGAGCCCAAGTCCAGTTCCTGAGTACTGCTCTCTATTTGCTCTATACCAACGTTCAAAAAGAAACGGTAAATCTGATTTAGGTATTCCTAACCCGTTATCTGTGATTGTTATTTTTGCAAAATGGTCGTCGTGAATTTCTAAACTCATTACTACCTCATGAGGAGTTCCCTCTCTCCTATACTTAAATGCATTACTCACAACATTAGTAATCATTTCTTCGAGTGCACTGGTATCAATCACTGCAAAAATGTTTTCCTGACCCTTGTACTGAAAGTTAATATCACTTGCATGTGCAATCGTTTCTAAATACTCAGCTATAGCAGAAAGTTCAGTGCTTAAGCTCATTTTTTGAAAGTGGTATTCATGGGTAGTTTGTCTACCTGCTTGGAGCAAGCGAGTAATGAATTGGGATATTTTTTCTACCTGAAGTTCAAGTTCCCGAGCCTCCTTATGAAGGAGATGTTCTTTGGTAATATTTATGTGTGAAAGATTTTCCAGCTGAGATCGCAAAATAGTCAGTGGTGTTTGCAAGTTATGCGCCAAGTCTGTGATAATAATATCTTGCTGCTTTCTGAGTATCTGATTTTCCTGATCACTTTTTTCTGCAGAAATACTAAGCTCTCTATGAGCATGATCAATAGTACGCAAACGTACGGCTAACCATAGTTTTGAAGCGAGGTAATGCGCAAGTGTCTCAATAAAATTCTGATCGTGCTGACTATATGATGCACCTGATTTCTTTTTCTCAATAACAAGGGTTCCTACAAAAGCATTTTCTACTTTTAGTGGCATCCACAAGGTATATTTTTTTACGTCAGTGATAATGGTTTCGGTTGCAGAGCTACATCGACTATCAGCAATAATGGTGTGAACATTTTCTGACTGAAAAATTCTCTGAATTTCATTTTGTATACCTTGAATAATATCCTCAAGATTAAGTTTGGACCCAAGATTTTTCATTACCAGCAAAAGCTCTGCGTCATGGTGATACACTCTATGATACAGCCACGTATCCGTACATTCACGTAATTTTCTATCAACAAACGGAACAGAGAGGCTTACCAAAAAAGTCGAGAGTATTCCAGTAACTATAAAAATAGATTTCTCTTGCCACAGGAAGAAAGTCTGAACAATAAAAATTATGAGGCTGTATACCCCTATCGTACCAAGAAGTAATGAAGTGTAGATAAAAACTTTTTGAAAGATAAACCTAACATCAAAAAGATGTTCGAAGAGCAGAGTATACGCACCTCCAAAAACAAGTACGGTTAGTGTTATAAATCCTATAGAATTACCCCAGACCACTCCTAGCATAGGTAACATCAAATTAAAGATGAGACTTAGCACCAAAAATATCCCTAAGGATAAAAGCAGAACTAAACCCTTACTTTGAGTTTGATAATTTTTATTACGACTTGCGAGTACAATATTATAAAAAGAAAGAATAATATACCCAGCAACCACCACCGCAAAAGCTGGAAACAGATTCGTATTAATTGGGTGAACTTGTCCATTCTCAATAACAACATTTGCTATGTACCAGTGATCAGGAATACCTAGCATGAGAATAATCAGTGGGAGTAATTTGATTATTTCTCTTGTGGTAATGTCTTGTTTTTTACCCCTAGCAATATCCTCCGAAAAAATTACGAGCCCAAGAACTCCAATAACAACACCAAACAAGGTAACACTATCAAAAACCATGTTACTGGTATACGACAAGAGAACAAATCCAGTTCCCCACAAGAAAGTTCCCAGGGTAAATAATGCAAACGCCTGATTAGATAGTTGATGTTTACGTTTTATAAACACATAGGAACCAATAGCAAGATTAACCAAAGCACTTACAAAAATAGCAATAGAGGAAACTAAGCTCATGTATCTATCCTACAAAAATAATTAAAAAAGAGCTATTATTTTTATAACTCTTTTAATTTAGTTTTATTTAAATTTAATGTTTGTGATTAGACTCATTTCTTTAATAAATTTATTATTTTTTAAAACATCAACACAATCACTAACTCTACAATAGTAAAGAGATGGCTGAGGTTCAGATAAAAAGAAATTAATGTCTTCATTTCTAACGTTTGCTTTATTAATACTTAACCCTTCAATTTTTATCCAAGAATTATTCGATAATTTATTTAAATATTGAGCAACATTAGGTTTCAAAATAGAAAATGCAAAATTTAATTTTTTTTCAAGAACATACAAACCACTGCAATAAGACAGAAATAAACCAATATTATTTTCTTCAGAAACCCATCCTGTGATGTAAGCATATTCTCTATTTAAAATATCTTCGTGATCTTTTTTAAAAGAAAATATCTTAGTAAAAGGCATTTCTTTTAATTCATTAGAAAACAATATTCCTATTGATCCAATAATTTTAGCTTCTTTTTCTGCATACAAAGTATGTTGTTCTTGTTTAGGCTCTCCGGGAACTGTTCCGTAGGTTTTAAAAAATATTTCTTTCACCTTAGAAAATACTTCTTCCTTTTCTAATTTACTTTTTGTTATTCTAATTTTGTACTCCATATTATTATTTTTTAAAAGTTCAAAATAATGATACTTAAAAAATATTAAAAAAATATAAAATTTGGACATGAAAAAAATTACGCAAAACAAAACTCTGATTCAATTAATCAGAGTTTTTCATAAACTTATATCCCCTACCTGAAATAGTTTGAATGAAGTTTTGTGACGATCCTCCTAACTTTTTACGAAGACTTACAATATGAGCTTCGATCGTATTAGAGAACGGATCTGCATTCATGTCCCATACATGCTCTATTAGCATAGAACGTGACAAAACCAGACCTGCGTTTTTCATAAAATACCGAAGGAGCATAAATTCTTTTCGGGTTAAGGTAATCTCGCGATTTCCTAGGTTAACTTCATGAGTTGTCATATTTAATCGAATATCACCTACTTGCAAAATTTCTTGTTGTAGTGCTGTTGGTCGTCGTAGTAGTGCATTCATCCGTGCCTGGAGTTCTTTGAAAGAAAAAGGTTTCGCCAAATAGTCATCAGCTCCAGCCTCAAGTAATGCTATTTTTTGTTTTACATCACTTACCACCGATAGTACCAAGATAGGGCTTGTTACCTGTGCCTTGCGTGCTTCGATACAAACTTCTAATCCTGTTTTCTTGGGTAATACATTATCAAGAATAACAAGATCATAGTTATTGAGTCGCATGAGTTCAAGACCCTTTTGTCCATCACTAGCAAGATCAATTTCGTAATAATCTGGCTTGAGATGTTCTTTTAAATAATCTCGGATTCGCTTTTCATCTTCTACTACAAGTACCCTCATGAGAAAATTGTACCATTGTAAAGATAAAATTTATATAAAATATTACGCTAATATAGATTTTTCCTTAAAAATTCTATAACGTTATTTTCTGCATCAATTTCTTGAAATTCACCACCTCCGTGGTCCCCTTTTGGGAGAAAATAATATGTCGCACTAGCAATTCCAAATTTTGAAATAATAGCGTTATAAAGCCTTTCAGATTGGGGTGCTCCAATCATCGGATCAATTCCACCGTGCATTATGAGAAAACGTATATCAGTATTTTCAGGAAGCAAATCAAGAAAATAGAGTGGACTTGCTTTGTATGATAATTCTTTATTTTCTTTCACGGTAGCCCCTAGTAGTGCAGATTCTGGTGAATCAGCGTCTCCGTTATTTCCAGTTTTTCTTGCTACTCCTGTTTTAGCAATATCCTCATCCATGGTGTAAAAATCAATTGGGCCAAACCAAACGACTGAGCCTCTAATTTTTGTCTCTTCTTCTCCTGACAAAGCTGTTCCCATCATTGCCGATAAATGCCCGCCGGCTGAAGAGCCAAAAGAGAAAATGTTGTTTTCGTCAAACTTATATGTAGCTGAATTTTGTTTTACAAAAAGAATGACGTTCTTTAAATCTTCTAATTGCGCTGGCCATATTGCCTCGCTGCTTAACCTGTAGTTAATAGCAACAACAGCAAAACCTTCTTGCAAAAGTCTTTCTAATGATTGTGGATTTTCCTTTGAACCCATTTTAAAGGCTCCCCCGTGAATCCAAATCACTACAGGATACTTTTCTTTTTCTACCTTAGGAAGGTAAATATCTAGAATATTATTTTCAGAAAGTGACGCATATGATACATTCGAGAAATCAGCTTGTACTGAATTTGATTTTTTATAAATAGTATATCCGCCAGCGAAGACAGCGAGTAGAATAATGGCACCAATAATTATTTTTTTAATCATATCCTGTATCTTACCGTAAAAACTATTTACATAAAATATAACTCATAAATTTTGCCAAAAAGTTTTTTTCTGCTTAAATAGAAGTCACGGAGGGTTGGCTGAGAGGTTGAAAGCACCACATTGCTAACGTGACAGGGGTTAATACCCCTCAAGGGTTCGAATCCCTTACCCTCCGCCAAAATTAGTAATATACAGTATTACTTAAAATATAAAACAATAAAAAGCGATCAAGTCGCTTTTTATTGTAAGTAATTTTATTTTTCCAAATCCTTAATAATAATTTTCTTCATCTGCATCATCTGTTGCATTGAGTAACCTGATATTTCTGGATCACTACTAGCGTTAAGTTCCATCAAACGCTTTGGAGTAACCTGCCATGAAATACCATATTTATCCTTACACCAACCACAAACATTTTCTGATCCCTCCTTGGTAAATTTGTCCCAGTAGTAATCTGTTTCTGTTTGATCATCGGTGCTAATCATTAATGACATTGAATCATTAAAAGAAACCATCCGTCGTGCATTCATAAGATGATAGGTATTTCCAAAAATATTCACCGAAGCTAATTCAATCTTGTCGGTTCCGTCGCCAGATAATATTTTATGTGAGATTTCTTCAAAGTTATTTTCTCCGTTATTGTTAAAAATATCTTGGTAGTAAGTAATGACTTCTCGTAAATCATTATCAAACCAAAAAAATGAGCTTAGTTTGTTTTTCATATTATTATGAGCAATTAATAAGTAATAAGTAATAAGTAATACTATTATCATAGCATTTTCACTGATTAAATCGCTCATAATAAAAACCTCATAGGAAATAAGGTTTTTAAAATACATTTAGATTTAGCGATTTATTGTTGTGCCAAAAGCATTCCGTAGTGAACTCCAAACTTGAATGCTCCGATAACAATTGCCACCACAATTAATATTCTAAAAGCAGCTCCAATCCAAAAACACTTTCCTCCACATTTTGCTCCATGAGAACAAGTACGTCCACATTTGTTAGTAGCTTCTGTAGTAGAAGCACAGGCACAAGTACCGCCCTCGGTAGGGACACAGGTACAAGCACTTTCTCCTTCTTTATTACAATTACACATAATTATTTTATAAGTTAATTTATTAATGATTTAAGCTTAAACTCAAATTACTAAAAAGTAAAACAAAAAGCACCTTTAGTGCTTTTATGAATTTTTTGAAAATAGCTGAGTAAATGAACTTCGGCGAACATAGATGATGTACAGAATAATAATGAAAAGTACATTTCCCATGATTGCTCCTGCCTTGAAGATTCCACCATCAAGATACGCATGGAATCCAATAATATTCAAAGCAATAGGAAGTTCTAGAGCCGCTGCTAAGGCCTCTCGCTTGGTCCACAACGCAACAAGTGCGAGTAAGTGAGTAATGGTCATGAAGACCATAAGATACCCTGAATTCATCATTGCTTGAATAAATTCAAAGGCTTCTCCATTAGAATACATATCGGCCGTTGGTGCTGGAAAAACTCCGAGCGCTCCCAAAATTGGACTAACGAGTAACAAGGTAAAGAGAATCTTTACGATACAGTGCATTATTTTTTTCATACCAAATAATTATAGCAGAATACTACCAACTTCCGCTACTTCCGCTACCTCCAGACGAACCTCCACCAAACCCTGTAAAGGTATTATCAATACCACTACGCGGAGTATTCGAAATTGGCGGAGTAAATCCTCCTAACCATAACGGAATAGGTTTTTCTTCCTTAATTTTTTCCTGATATTTTTTTGAAATAACATAGTCAAAGAGAAAGCCGAGAGGTATTAAGGCCAGAGCGCTTGAAGCATAGACCAGAGAAAAAGAACTAACTAGCCAAATAACTAATGCGATAATTCCTCCAGCAACCCCACCAAGCCACCAAGATTTACTGCGCCCTAAAACAGCAGAAAACCAAATAGCGAGAAGAATAATAAACGGAGCAAAACTAATTGCGCCTATAATTAAACTAAGCTTCTGTAAAAAATTAGGTTCTTCATTAATAGGAGTTATTTTTTCTCCTGTTATTAATAACATAATTCTTGAGGTTGCCTGATCAATGCCACCTACAAAATTTCCTACTTTAAATGCAGGTTGTAAATCTTGTTGAATAATAACTGAAGATAATATATTAGTAACCGTAGCCTCAAGACCATACCCAACTTCAACTCGCATTTGACGGTCTTCAACTGCGACGAGAATAAGTATTCCGTTGTTACGCTCAGAATCGCCAATTCCCCAATCTGAAAACAATCGGCGAGAAAAATTCTCAATAGTATCATTCTGTAAGTTATTGATGGTTACGATTGCTATTTCATTTCCTGTTTTCTGAGCAAATGTTTTGAGTTTATTTTCAAGTTTTATCTGATCTGCAAGATTTATCACCTCTGCATAATCATTAACAAAACCGTTAGGCTGACCTAGTTCATAATATCCAAATGTAATACTAGGGAAAAATAACAATGCTACCAAGAAAAGTTTTATAGTTATTCTTTTCATGAATTTTTAATCTCATTTTTAATCTTATCGGCAAGAATTTGACTGTAACTTTTACTCTTACCATCAATAATTTCATCCTTTCCTAAACTTACCTGATCAATATCATCAGCAAAGAATTCTTGGGCGGTTTGTAGCGCAAGCTCAGCATCCTCCTGTGAACCTCCGTGCATAACAATCTGATCGTTCAAGCGAATTCCTTGCTCTGATAAATCTTGAAAGATTTTAATATCGCCGTTATATCCAGCATCTCGGAGCGCTTCCATAAAATGATTAAATCGCCCTGGAGTAAGAGTATTCAAATCTTTAACTGATGCGTATGCTTTATAGGTTTCTGGATTCTCGGTATCTATTCCATTATTAATACCAAAAAATAGCCAAGAATTAGAATCTTTTGTTCCTTGTCGAACCCTGATGTTTTCTGAAAGATATCGATCATCTTGTGCGGCTTTTTGCTGAGTCTCAAACGAAAACTTAGCGAAAGCCTTTTCTTTTTCATCTTCAATCTGAGCTTTCCTTTCTCTATTTGATAAAACGATTTCTTCTACTGAAGTTCCCATTCTTTGCCAGGGAGCAATTCGTAATTGAGTATCATCAATCATGAGATTTTCTTTAATAGCAAAATCAACATACTCTTCACGTGATAACTGTGACAAATCTATCCCCTGCTGCTTTGCAATTTTTGCTAGTTCGTAACTCGCTGTCCAACCATGGAGTTTTTTTCTTTCCTCAGTACTCAAAACATTTTCTGGCTCAATTTCTTTTGTTAGCGTTTTCTCTTCAAGGGCTACTTGTGTTGTGGGCACAACTTCAGTTTGTGCCAATCGTGCATCAACATTAGTTCTAAATGATTCTGGTAATCCTTGAAAAATTGATTCTTTTGACTCACCATTTCTAATACGTTCTACATATTCTTGAATTTTGTTCTCTGCTCCAGGAAGCGAGATTGGTTTGAATGATTCCATATATTATTTATACCATTATTTCTTCTTCTTGTTATTTAAATAGAAAGCCATGATAACAGGTATCATTACCGCCAAAATAATTAAACCAAAGGCAAGGTGCCCTTTCATTAATCCAAATCTCCCAATAGTAAACGCGAAAACAAGAGGTATAAATATTCCACTCACCTGGGAGAAAAAATTCATAACCGAGAGCAAGGTGGCCTTGTAGCGACTATCAGGAAATTCTTCAAATATAAACGACTCAAAAATTATATTACGAGTTCGACTGTACATGGGAATTAAACTGAATGCCAAAATCACAATGTAAATATTTTGCGAAATACTAATAATTGCGAGCGTAATAACTACATACAGAATATCAAGAAAATAAAAAGTTGTAGAGCTAATTTTCTTTAAATGGTGAATGTAGTTGCCTGTGATAGCTGCGAGTAAACTTCCAAACGCCAAGATAAACCCAAAATACGAAACGGGAACTCCTAATTCATTAAAAACTAATTCACGGTAAATAGTGCTATTTGAAAAAACAGCTGTTGCAATACCAAAAATTAGAAATACTAAAAATGTTTTTGTGAACAAGCCTTGATTGAAGATATTTTTAATATTATTTAAAAAACTCTCTTTTGGTTTCGATTCTAAATGAACCTCTGGTTCCTTAAAAGAAAGGACAAGAAAGAAAGCAATAAATAAACAAAGTGATCCCAAAATAAATGGTAGAGAATGATGAATTTCGTAAGTTAAAGGAATAAGGGCAAGTAGAATAACATTTCCTATCAATCCAAAACTTTGTGCTCTCCCCATAATTTTTACATAGTCTTTCTCCCTACCCAGTTCAACTAAAGTTTCTTGGATAAAAACCTGTATTGCTCCTTGGGTAAAAGCTGAACCAAGAAAGAACAAAACAGAACCTAACAAGCCTCCGATAAAATTCACATGAGTTAAATAAAACATCGGTGAAACTGCGGTAATAAATGAGCCCAGTAGAAGACTCTTTTTATGGCCAAATTTGTCTGCAAAATAGCCACTTGGGATTTCCATAACCAAACTAACTACTGCCGTAACACTAATAATTAAAGCAATCTGTGCTAGGGTCACATTAGCAAGCGTTGTTAGATAAATAGTAATAAGAGGAAGATAAACTCTTTTGGTGAAAGTTTTATATAAATTATATTTTAAAATATTTCCCTCGATTGTATTAGAAAACATTTCTGGATTATAACAAATAAATTAAATACCACCTTACTAAAGGTGGTATGTAATAATTAACTATTGAAAATAATATCAACTAACTCTGGAAATTCTTTTGAATGCATATCTGGTTCAGTAAAATGTCCTTTATCAGTAAAAACATGCTCTCGAATCATTTCTCGGAATTCATTTTTTAGCTTACTTACTGTGTCAAGAATACAATCATCATCATCTGTTGAATACACTAACTCAATTTGAGTTCGTGAACCAAGTTGAGCATCAAGTTCAAAATCAAAATACTTAGTATCTGGATTTATTTCATTAAGGTATCCTTCCAAATCAAGCCATGGTGCTACCAAAACAATTTTCTTGGGTTTGAATTCTGGATGTTCTGAAAAATATCTCAAGAGAAAACCCCCACCACAGCTATGACCTACAAGAATAGTTTCTTCAGAAATGTTCATTTGGTCGAGTACCTCTGCATGTTCCTGGTAATCAGGATCATACGGATGAGGCATTTCTAGTGCCTGGCATAGCGCTCCCTTTCGTAAAATTTCGCGTTGAACCCAAGGAAACCAATGTGAATTTGATTGGGATGGCCACTCGCTATTGTAGTACTCATCTTTGCTTGGCAATCCATGAATTAAAATAACTTGTTTCATAGCAATAAGTATACAAGAATTATTTCAATAAGTAATTTTTCAAATTATTAATATCAACACCCTCGCTTTGCAGTAAATCCTTTTTCTGTTCTAGTCCTCCAGGTCCACTGTATCCACCAAGACTTCCATTACTTCGTATTACTCGGTGACATGGAATTTCAATAATCTTTTGATTTCTTCCACACGCATTTGCAACGGCGCGCGCTGCTTTTGGTTTTTCAATTTGTTCTGCGAGATACTGGTAACTAGCTACTTTTCCTCGAGGAATTTTTGAGATTTGATTCCAGACTTGTTCATCAAATAGTGTGCTCATAGGTACATAGTAGCACAATTAGAAAACGCACATTCCTCATTCAAAATTTTCAAACAATGATTGTGATTTTGTTTTTTTCATTTACGATGTCTATAGCTATATGGAAAAAGAAAAATTCTCACTCAAAGACCATCTCTTTAATAAAGAAAAAGTAGAGAAAATTGCATATGAATTATTACAAGTTTACCCTGCTTTTCAAACAAAAGATTTTATCCAAGAAACCATTGTAGAATTCCCTAATCTCGAACTCAAAGACAGAATTAGGCACATTCGAACAATGTTACGTAAACAGTTACCTGACAGTTACCCAGAAGCAGCGAGAATCATTTTAGCTTCACTTCCTCAAGCACTTGATGAAAACAACACCGACGGAGATTTTGGCGATTTCATTTATGCGCCCTACGGAGACTTTATTGCGAGCTACGGTTTGGACAAGGAAAACTTAGAAACTTCTTTCAATGCATTATATGAAATTACGAAACGTTTTTCCTGTGAAGACGCTATTCGTCCATTTATTATTAATCACGAAAGGGTCGCTATGAAAAAATTAGTCCAGTGGACTCATGATACCAACTACCATGTTCGTCGTCTGTGTAGTGAAGGGTCTCGCCCAAGTTTACCCTGGTCACAAAAGCTTAGCCTCACCCCAGAGCAAAGTATGAGTATTCTCGGCAACTTATATAATGACCCTACACGATACGTCGTCCGAAGTATTGCTAATCACCTCAATGACCTTTCTAAAAAGCACTCTGAGGCAGTGATTAATCAGCTCAAAGAATGGGAAAAGAAAACCAAGAATAAAGAAGAATTCTTGTACCTCAAGAAACATGCGCTGCGAACCTTAATAAAACAAGGTAATTCAGAAGCTTTTAAACTCCTTGGGTTTACCACTGAACTCGACATCATCATAGATAATTTAAAGCACCCAGAAACAGTCACTTTAAATAGCTATATAGACTTTTCTTTTACCTTGCAAACACCCGAGTATTCTCAACTCGTCATTGATTACCTAGTTCTATCTCCAGATTTCAAAGGAAACCAAACCAAAAAGAAAGTATACAAACTAACGAACATAAAAGTATTAGCTTGTGAAAAATATACCATTTCAAAAAAGCATTTTTTCCGAACCGGTATGACCACCCGGACATGGAACACGGGTATCTACACAATAATCATTCAAATTAACGGTGTTGAATATTCAAAATTTAATTTTGAGGTAAAAAAATAACACCCGAATTTCGGGTGTTATTTTATGCTTCAATTAATTCTAGTTGGATATCAAGTTTTACTTCTTCACTAACTACCATTCCGCCAGTTTCTAGAAGTGCATTCCATGAAACTCCGAAGTCCACTCGGTTCAGCTTTCCTGATAGTTCGAATGCAGCAATTCGCTTACCGTACATTCCCATTACAATTCCTCCAAGGGTTCCTTGTAGGGTTACTGTTTTGCTGACTCCTTTAATGGTAATAGTTCCTACTACTTCAAATTCTTCTTCTTTTTTAGTAAAACTTTCTGAGGTAAAAGTTATTTCTGGAAAAGCTTCAGAATCAAACATATCAGCTCCTCGTAAGTGAGCATCGCGGTCTGCCTGGTTAGTATCGATGCTGTTACTATGAATAGTTAATTCTGCCTGTGCATTTTCAAAAGTATCATCAGTAGCAGTTACCGTTCCAGCAAAATTTGTAAATTCCCCTTTTACGGTAGAAATAACGAGGTGCTTTACACTAAACCCGATAGTTGAGTGTCCTTGGTCAATAGTCCATGTGTTCATATAGTTATTATGGTTAGTTTATTAATACCTAGAGTATAGATTATTCACTTTACTTTGTAAAGTATTATGTACAAGTCGTGGGACTTGTACTAAGCTAGAGAATATGGTTAAAACCAATACAACGGTATGCCCAGTAAGTGTTGTTGCAAGTCTTCTTTCAGATACTTGGACTATGCTTATTATCCATCATCTCTCATCAAATTCACTTTTACGATTTAGCGAGCTTGAGCGAACTCTAACTGGAATTAGTAGCCGAACTCTTAGTCTCAAATTAAAGAGACTTGAAGAACAAGGACTAATGGAAAAAACTGAACATGGGTACTCTCTTTCTAAATTAGGGAAACAACTCAAACCAGTTATAAAAGCAATGGAAAAATTTGGAAAACAACTGTAAAATATAAAGCTATGAATTACATCATGGTTTTTTTAATGGTTATTATTATTTTCGGGCTTCCTATTTGGAATCTCGCTAGACTCTTTGGGAAAGCGCACCCACTATGGATGATTGCCCCCGTAGCGCTATTTTTAGCAAGCTTTCAAGCTGTTGGTTTTTTTGAATCAATGGATACCGCTGTATGGTATCAAACACTTAAGCATATTAATTTTTACTGGTTCATTTTTACCATGATGCTATTTGGGGTGAGTACCCTAGGTCTTCTTGGAGAAATCATGAACTACTCAATCAAGCAGATTAATATTCCAAAGAAAATTATCGCATATGCAATACTTGGAATAACGATTGTCTACTTTATTCTCGCAGCAGTTTTTGGAAGAGTTATCAAAACTAACGATGTATATCTAACATCTTCAAAAATTTCTAAAGAGTATAGCTTTGTTCAAATTTCAGATCTGCATGTAGGGTCAACCAACAAAAAGCATGCTGATCGAGTCGTAAAACACATACAAGGTTTGAATCCTGATTTTGTGGTTATTACTGGAGACTTCATTGATGAATTTCACGCAGATGAAAATGATATTAGTTCATTTGAAAGCCTTTCGGCTCCAACCTATCTTATTACCGGAAACCACGAGTATTATATAGAGCCTTTTTCACTTCCAAGAGTTATTGAAAATTCAAAGATTAATTTAATTGATCATAAAAAAGTTTCATTTGAAGAACTTGATATCATCGGGGTAAATGAATTAGAAAGTATTTTACAAACAGTCAACGATGTTGGAATCAACAACGACCGATATACCATCGTTCTTGATCACCAGCCCATTGCAGAAGAAGCCGCAGAAGCTAGTAAGCTTGGTGCAGACCTCATGCTGTCAGGACACACCCACAAAGGACAAATATGGCCGACAGAGCATCTCCTCGCGTTTCGATATAAGTACCTCGCAGGGCTCTATCCGGTTGGAAATATGTTTATTCATGTAAACCAAGGAGTAGGTACCTTAGGACCACTCATGCGACTAGGAACCTATAACGAAGTTACTCATATTCATCTTGTTCCTGAAAAAGAATAACAGGTAACAAAAAAACTCAGACTGAAGTCTGAGTTTTTTTACAAGACTATACTCGTGAAACGTTAACAGCTGATAGACCTTTTGGTCCGTTTTCTGTTTCGAATTCAACGGTATCTCCTTCTCGTAAGTCATCGAAGTGTACGTTTTGTACTTCATTCATGTGGAAGAAAAGATCTTTTTCTTGTCCTTCAACACTGATGAATCCAAAACCTTTGTCCATAACTTTTTTGATGGTTCCTTTTTGCATTTTTTTGTGAAAAATTAGTTGGTTATAAATTTTCAAACATAATTTAATTCCGAACTAACATTCCTTCATAAACCTATTTGATATCTACATGCTAGTTGAACTAGAAATTATGTCAACTAGTATTTGAAAGTAAAGTCAATATTTAGCTTGTCGCCTTTTTTATTTTACCTAAAACGTTCAGTGGAGTAATTTCTTTTACTGAAAACTTATTAGTATCACCGTCTTGGTATCGCTGAATTACCAATTTGATATTTAGTGACTTTGCTTTTGCAATAAGGTTATTAACACGAACTTCTGAATCTTCATATCGTTTATTTTGGAATTCATCAGTAATAAGAAATCCTAGTTTTTCTTCATCATAAGCTTCTGAGATATTATCAAGTGCTTTTTCTAGTGACAGAATATGATCTTCAATACTTCCCTTTGAGCCATTTTCTGTTTCTAGATCCATGACGGTGATTCCTCCTTCGGTATTTTGATTAAACTTATTAACAATTTGCTCAACTTGTTTTCCTTCGGTCTTCATCGAAGGTGAGCGGTCAATAATTACAAAAGAAACACTTGATAAATCACCCAAGGCAGTAATTCCCTCTTTTACTGTTTTTGCAACTGGCGATTCTTTAATAACTTGGATTGAAATCTTAATCATTCGTCCTTCTTGAATAGCTGCTCCAAGATCACCGTGGTACACCCCATCATCTGAAGTTTCTACTGAAACCTGAATGCCCTGCGGTGCAAGATTTTCCTGTTCGATAGAATTCCAAACCTCTAGTGCCTCTTGAGCCCGGAATAGAGCTAAATCTTTGTTTGTTGATACACGCCCTCGTTTTCCAGTATCCACCCCAGTCTCAGCAATTTTATGTTTGCTTGCATAGGCTTCAATAACTACCTTGTACTTTTGAGGGTTATCACGAACTTCCTGAGGAATAGACATTGCAAATTTTGCAAAATCATTTTTAATGCTCAACCGCTCTTGAGGAGAAAGATCAGCTTTTCCCATAGGAAAACCAGCATCGAATACTTCTTCCATTAGTTGTTTTGAGCGGTTGTCCAGTGTAGTCTCCTTACCTTTCTCTTTTGAAGCTTCGGTAGTACCTTCTTTGCCTTTTTCTTCTTCTCCTGTTTCAGTGGTAGCAGAAAAATGACGGGCAGCATCTATAAAATTAATCGAAGCTCCATCATCAACAGCACTTCGGCTAGTAGTTTCCATTTCTATACGGTGACCATCAGTGTCAGAACTTATATTCTCGGCAGCATGTAGTTCTGTTGCGCCAACAGAAGTCATCATAGCTGCACCAAATAGAGCTGCTTTTCGTGTATCTATTTCTAGCGGCTTTTTTTCTTCTTTTTTCTCGCTATTGTTTTTTGGAAATGATTCAAAGCTCATAAATATATTATACTATATTTATAGCTCTAAATCAAATTCAAACTAGGTGTTAAAACAAATTCAGCAAAAATAAAAAACACCTTTCGGTGCTTTTATTTTCTACGAGCTTTTGCCCGATCAGTTTCGGTCAAGAATTGTTTTCGTAGACGAATTGACTTTGGAGTGATTTCCAAAAATTCATCTTCTGACATTAATTCTAATCCTCGTTCAATATTTAGGAGTAGAGCCTGTTTCAAAACAATAGCTTCATCGTTTCCTGAAGAACGAACGTTGGTAAGGTTCTTTCCTTTGGTAGGATTCACTACCATTTCTTCTCCTCGAACGGTATTACCAATTACCATTCCAGCGTAGACATCGATGTTTGGCTCAATGTATAAAGTTCCACGCTCTTGTAGTCCCCATAGAGCGTACGCAAGTACCTTTCCATTTTCCATAGAGATCATTGATCCAGTGTCTCGTTTTTCTAGAGCACCAGCGTATTCTTTGAATCCAAGTACTCGTGCAGAAAGAATTCCTTCTCCCTTGGTATCAATAACGAATTGCCCTCGATATCCCATTAGTCCTCGAGTTGGAATTTCAAATACTAATCGAGTGATTCCATCTTTTTCATGCATTTGATACAAAAGACCCTTTCGCCGATTTAGCTTATCAATAACCGCTCCACTGAATTCTGTTGGAACATCAATAGCAAGTTCTTCCCATGGTTCTACCTTTACTCCATTTTCTTCTTTGGTAATTACTTGTGGTTGTGACACTTGTAATTCGAATCCTTCACGACGCATAGTTTCGAGAAGCACAGCAATGTGAAGTTCTCCTCGTCCATAAGCAGTAATGTGTTCGGTATTATCAAAATCTACCTTCAGCCCAACGTTAACTTCAAGTTCTCGTTCTAGACGGTCACGAATTTGTCGTGAGGTGACGAACTTCCCTTCTTTACCTGCAAAAGGTGAATCGTTTACCAAAAACTGCAGAGAGATAGTAGGTTCATCAACATGAATAGCAGGTAGCACTGGAGTTGATTGGTCAGTGACTAAGGTTTCTCCAATGTAGGCATCAGAAATTCCAGCAATCATAACAATATCTCCTGCCTGAATAACATCTGATTCTACTCGTTCAAGACCCTTGAAGGTATATAGCTTGGTAATTTTTGCCGTTCGAACTCCTCCATCTTCATGAGTTACCGTAACCGTAGAACCCATCGTAAGTTTTCCTGAGTACACACGAGCAATAGCAAGACGCCCAAGGAAATTGTCGTAGGCAAGGTTAAATATTTGAGCTTGGAATGGATCGTTTTCTTTTCCTGAAGCAACTGGAACTAATTTCAAAATAGTATCAAGAAGTGGAGTAAGATCTTTCTTTTCGTCATCTTCTGCGAGCATTGCTACCCCTTCTCGTCCAATAGCGTAGATAGTAGTGAAATCTAACTGCTCATCATTAGCACCAAGTTCCATCATCAATTCAAAAACCGCATCGTGAGTCTTTGGACAATCAGCTGCTGGTTTATCAATTTTGTTAATAACCAAAATTGGTTTAAGACCTAATTCAAGCGATTTTTTAAGCACGAATCGTGTTTGTGGCATTGGTCCTTCCTGAGCATCTACTAACAGGAGAACTGAATCGATTGATCGAAGTACTCGTTCTACTTCAGACCCAAAGTCCGCGTGACCTGGAGTGTCAACGATGTTTATTTTAGTTCCCTGGTAATTAACTGAGGTATTTTTCGCATAAATAGTAATTCCTCGTTCTTGCTCGATTTGGTTTGAGTCCATTGAAACTCCTTCTTCTACCATTCCGCATTGTCGCATAAGGGCGTCAGTCAAAGTTGTTTTTCCGTGGTCTACGTGGGCAATAATTGCAATGTTTCTAATTTCCATAAATATACCTGTTACCTTACCAGAAAACCTGATTTTTACTACTCTCTGTGACGTAGTACAATAGTTGCCATGGAAATTCTTGAAAACAACGATCCAACTCGATCACAAATTGTAGCTACCATAGGACCGGCTTCATCTAGCGTTGAAACTATTAAAGCTATGATTGAAAAAGGAATGGACATTGCTCGATTAAATTTTTCGCACGGTACCCACGATGATCACAAAAAACTCATAGAATTAATTCGCCGTGCAGCATCAGAATTACAGGTGCACATTCCTATCATCCAAGATCTCTCTGGACCACGTTTGGTGACAAGTGACGGGCATCATCTTGATCCGCATTCTGTACAAGTTATTACCGAAAAAGACCGTCGAGATTTAGTTTTTGGAATTAGCGAAGGGATCGACTATATCGCACTATCATTTGTTCAGGGACCAAAAGATATCATTGAACTTCGTTCACTCATAGAAGCCCAAGGTGCTCATACCCCTATCATTGCAAAAATTGAACGCAAAGAAGCGCTCGATAACCTAGAAGCAATTGTTAAGGTCGCTGACGCCATTATGGTTGCACGTGGAGACTTGGGAGACAATGTTCCTATCGAACAACTCCCCTTTATTGAACGAGATATTATTCAAACTTCAAAGCTACATGGCAAACCAGTAATCACCGCAACACAAATGATGCTGTCGATGGTAGATCACCCAGAACCTACCCGGGCCGAGGTTACGGACGTTGCCTATGCCGTTATGTTAGGAAGTGACGCGGTAATGCTTTCTGAAGAATCAGCCAGTGGAAAATATCCCGTTGAGTCTGTCGAGATAATGAACCGAATTATCAAGGAAACCGAAAAACAAAGTCACACTAATAAATTGTGATATAGTAATGGCATGAACGAACACCTCAAGGTACTTATTCTAGAAGACGATGATTTCCTTCGTGAGCTATTAGGAAATCTTCTTCATAAAAATAATTGTTACATCATGAATGGTTCTACGGTTGAACGTGGAATCAATGAAGTTGCTTTGCGTAAAGTAGATAAAATTATTCTGGGAACCTCATGCAAAGATTTTGATGGAAAAGCTACCATCCACTTCCTCTACAAGAAATTTCCAGAAGTTGAGATTTTTCTCATCAATAACGGTGATCACTATGTGACCTACTTACCTAATTCTCAACAGATGTTGGTGGGTAATTTATCTATCCAAGGAATCATAGATAGAATTATTATTGAAGAATAGCTGTATAAGAAAAAGCATGTCAGAGTGACATGCTTTTTTGATTTAGTTTTCCAAAAATCTTTTTAAATAATCCTCTACATAAAATTCTTCAAATCTAACAGAAAGAGCCTTGTGATAGACAATATATCCAATTGCATTCCTGATTTTTTCTTTAAATTCTATTTTATCTAAAAAATTCACAGAAAGAGAAAAGCTCGAGAGCGCATTACGATTTATTCTTGAATCTAACACATAAGTTTTTTCTCTGTTAAAAACATCTTTAAGCTCATTGGAATAGTAAATTGGATTACCTTCAGAAAAATTAATTTCCTCAATAAATAGAATGCATACTTCTTCGCTTTCAATAAAAGATTTCAAACGTTCTGCTGTTGATGTTTCCCCTTGAAAGTAAATTTTTTTACTATTTATATATAAAACAATTATCCTATTCTCTACAGGAATATATTCCTTTAAAATTGATTTGGCAGTCTCACCAGTAGTTAGTTTTTTTATTTTCTCGATTTTCAAAAAACAATCTATCAAGCCCAACATTTCAAAAGTTCTATTTGTTGGAGGCAGTAAGTCTAAATAATTTACTCTCGATGATGAAAAATATTCCACATTTATAGATTTACTAACCCCGTATTCTATTAATGAATTATGAATAAACAACTTCTTAGTTTTTTGTCCTACATAAATTTCTAGCTTTGAACTAAAAATATCATGTAAAGAATTAAAACCTAATCTTTCCTCTCTATGCATATTCAATACATTAATTATGAACGCATAAGTTGGTGGTAATATGTATGCAAGTTCTTTAATTTGATTCTTGTGAAATAAACTATATTCCATAACAATATACTCAGTATTAGAATCAACCTTATTAATGTAATGAGTATACAGACTCAGAGGAAAAATTCTTTTTGAATAAAAACGAAGAACTTTTTTATCACTATATTTTAATAAATACTCTAAAGCACCAACTATTGTAGTTTTTCCAACAGAACCTGTCACACCAATTACTTTAATTCCCTTATGGTATTTACTAAAAACATAGTCATATAAAATTTTTGCTGATTCCTCTAACGACTTAACCTGTATTGTGTTTTCTAGCCCTGTTTCAAAATCAGTAATAACATGATGATTGTTGTTCAAATATTTTTCAATTTTCGGACGCCTATCAAATTCAAAGTGCCATTTATTTTCCTTAGCATAACTTGCAAAAATAATTTTTATGCCATTTGCGTAGTTTGAAGGAACATCAACGACATCAATCCAAGCATATACCGTATTTGTTGAAACCCTAGAAAAAACTACTTGATCACTCAAAATTTCTAATAATAATTTAGTATTAAATTCCATTCGTAATATTTTTTATAGTTAAAAAAAGTTTCTCTGAATGTGTTTTTCCTATATCATGACCGCCCCCTTCTATTAAATAGGTTTTGATGCCATTGTTTTTAAGCTCACATTTAACCTCGTCATATGAAGTAGCGGTATCTAATGTTCCGTATATACAAAAAGTTTTAGATTTCTTAGATAATTCAATAAGCTTATTTATAGAATTTTCGCGCACGATTACATTATATGATTTACGCAAAAAACTGGTCCCGTATCGATAATACGGACTAAGAAAATACAAATAAACACTTTTAAAATATTCTCGAAGAGGCTGTGGAACCCAAAAGACCTTTTGAGCAAAAATCGATTTAATTGAACTAGACCTTTTAAAGGCCGGTGAAATATAAATACTAGGAGTTTCAATATCATTTATAAGACTCATAGATACAAGAACCGCACTTCCAAAAGAATATCCAACAAAAAAATCATAATTAATATTAGATTTTTTGAGATATTTAAATAGCCAGTCACCATAGTCTTCAGTATTCCAGGTGGAAGTTCCTGGCTCGGGAGTACCACAAAAACCTGGTAATTTAACAACATCAACAGAAAATTCCCTTTCTAAAAGAGCAAGAAATTCTTTTCTGTATTCCCAGGGATTTTCAATTTTGTTGAAATTATATAACTTATAATTCCAACCATGCACAAGTAATATTTTTTTCATCGTAAATTAATTTTATCATTTATTTTTTAAGTTTTTGTAAAGATATATTATAGATATAAAATTTTGATAAAAAGATACCCAAGGAATCATCAACAAAATTATTGAGATGAAATAAAAAGCACGCCTTCGCGTGCTTTTGTGTTAAGAATAGATTATTAATAACAATTTTTGAGCTCGTTTCATTCCAGAACGAGCGTAAAATTTTATATCTTCTTCACTTACTTTAAGAAGTTCTGATTCTTTTTTAAGTGCTTGTATCAACTGATCACGATATTCAAAATCTGATACTTCACGAGTATCAGTATACTTTAAATTTTTACAACCAAGACCTTCTGCCTTTTTTGCTAGGTCTGGAATAAAAATTTCTGAAGTATTTTCCAGTGTTGCCAGTAAGGCAATTCCGAATAAACTTCCAGTTCTTGAGCATGAGAGTGATTCTCTGATATCAGATATCGTACTAGCAACAGCTTTATAGTCTTTTGATTTTGGCACAGAATAAGAAAGTTCTGCGAAATCAAAAAGAAGCTTTGTATGATTCTCTTGAACTTCGCATTTAAGATTCTCGTTGAGAGCACTCCATGCATAATCGTCGCCTACCCAGACTAAGGTTCTCCCAATCCAATCAGTAAAATTGACAGCAAAAGCAGCTGTGTAGCGAGCAATCACTTGAGATGTTTGGCCATTACTATTTTTTACAATGTCTGTGACCGAAGCTTTTGCTTCTAACATAAGCTCGTCAATAAAATTTGTATTCATTTTTAAAGTATTTAGGTTAATAATTTTAATTAAGTATAAAGATATTTACATATTGTCAACTACTTATAGTTATTATTTAAATAAATAAAATATTTTATCTTTTCTCTATAACATTCTGATATACTAAGAACAACGTGAGTCAGGTACAACTAACAACTAAATTAACCGAGCTTCTCTCTATTAAAAAACGTGAACAAGAAGGTCTTGCACGGCTTGGTATTGTGACGGTTCGTGATCTCTTGTACTACTTCCCTGTTCGTTATGGAGATATTTCACAAGTAACTACTATCAGTCAAACCCAAAAAGACGAAGTGGTAACGGTGTACGGAGTTATTAGTAAACTAAGTATTGGAAAAACCTTCAGGCAAAGGATTCCTTCTTCTCAAGCGGTAATTACCGATATTGAAGGAACTCATTTGAAGGTGCTCTGGCTTAACCAAGCGTTCATTGGTAAAACTCTCAAGGATGGAATGACCGTAAAACTTACGGGTAAAATTACTAAAAATCAGTATGGGAAATCCCTCCTCAACCCAGAATTTGAGAGGGTTGCAACCATGCCTATTGATACCGGTGATTCTCTGTTTCGTGAGCAAAAAGATGAGCAACAGCAATTTGGCTTTCCGGTATACAAAGAAACCCGAGGGTTAAGTTCTCGGTGGATATATCATGCCGTTATAAAAGTTCTTGGATCTGGAATTCTTGATACGATTACCGATCCACTTCCGGAATACATTCTTGCAAAGTACCGCTTGCCAAGTATTGCTACTGCGCTCGTTTGGGCACATACTCCTCGACAGGCACAAGACGCTACTGCCGCGCGCAAGCGATTCTCTTTTGAAGAAATATTTTTAATTCAGGTGCGTAACCAGCAGGTTCGGTATCATCATCGCAGCCTCCATGCGTACCCATTAGTAATTGAAGAAATTGGAATTGATCGCTTTATAAAAAGATTTCCCTTTGAACCAACGGATGGGCAGAAAAAAGTTGTAGCAAGTATTCTAGAAAACCTAAGCAAAGACGAACCAATGGTTCGACTCGTTGAGGGTGATGTGGGATCTGGTAAAACCTTCGTTGCAGCGGTTGCAGCCTACGCAACCGTTACCAATAGACCGCGAAAATCTACTGGGGTGAACTACAATTTTGGACATCTCCAAGTTGCCTACATGGCCCCTACCGAGGTTCTCGCTACACAACTTTTTGAAAATTTCATTGAGTATTTTAAAGGAACCAACATTGCTATTGGATTAGTAACTGGTTCAGGATGCCGAAAGTTTCCATCTAAAGTCCCTGGTGAAACATGGACTACTATTTCACGTCCCCAACTATTAAAGTGGGTTGCAAACGGAGAAATTCCTATTGTAATTGGTACCCATGCGCTCATTCAGAAAAAAGTTCAATTCCAAGATCTCGCGCTGGTTATTATTGATGAACAGCATAGATTTGGGACTCGGCAGCGAATGGAGCTCAGTAAAAAAGAAGCTCGTATCCCCCACTACCTTTCGATGACCGCAACTCCTATTCCTCGTACCTTGGCACTTACGATTTATGGTGACTTGGATTTATCAGTACTTGAAGGAATGCCCACTGGTAGAAAGCCTGTAATCACTGAGATCGTTTCGCCCAACCCAGACGAGCGAGAGAAAGTGTACGAAAAACTCCGTGCAGAACTAGCTCAGGGTCGCCAGGCCTACGTCATCTGTCCACGTATTGATGAGGCTGATCCTAGTAAAGAAAAAGCCCTCCAATTAAAATCAGTAAAATCTGAAGCCAAGCGATTAGCAAAACACGATCTGGCTGATTATCGTATTGGCATTATGCATAGCAAGATGACTAAACAAGCGAAAGAAGAAGCAATGCTTGATTTCTATGAGCATAGAATTGACGTACTTGTTTCTACCTCGGTAGTAGAGGTTGGAGTAAATGTTCCAAATGCAACAAATATCATCATCGAAGGTGCTGAACGCTTTGGACTAGCACAACTTCACCAACTACGAGGACGCGTAATGCGTTCATCAGATCAAGCCTACTGCTACCTCTTTGCAGAAACAAAAACCGAATCAAGCCTTGATCGTTTGAAAGCACTCGCAAATGCAAAAAATGGTTTTGAGTTAGCTGAAATTGATCTTGGGCTTCGTGGTACCGGAGACCTCGCAGGTTCGAAACAATGGGGTATCTCAGACCTTGCTATGGAAGCAATTAAAAATATCACCATGGTTGAATTTGCTCGGAATGAAGCAAAAGAAATAATTGAAAACGATCCGCGCCTTGATAATTTCTCTGAAATCAAAGAAAGAATCATCCGTGACGAATATTCAATACATCTTGAATAGTTACTTCATACACCTTGAATATATAAATAAAATATGACATAATATATTTATGGAAAAAGGTTTTAAACAAAATTTTGAAAACTTTATTAAGCAAAAAGATTCTGAAGAAAATTTTCGCGATAAAAGTTACTATTTAGATGCAGCAACTCAACACGAAATTCTTGAAATTCAAGCAGAAAAGCAAAAGCTCATAGCAGCCATGCATGAAAAACTTACCTTGATCGATGACGGTGAATCTATTTCTTTTGAAAAATATGGTAAAACCGTAACCCAAGAAAATGGAGAATACTTTATTACTAAAAAAGGAGGAGTAAAAGATACTATTACACGAGGAGACATTGCCGTTGCCTATAAAAATGGGTTTGATTTAAATCTCGATGCTAATGTTGACCGAAGCACCAAGAAACTATTTATTCTTCATGAAACGAAAGCTCGAATCTCTGACTTATATAACCAGCAGCTCATCAAAGCTGAGGTGGAGAATAAAAACCGCTCAGGACACGACTTATCTTACAAAGCCTTTGAAGCACTTCGCGATGAAGAGTCTCGAGAAATATATGAGAATCGCCCATACGGAAAAATGGCTGAGACTATGGTTGAATCATTCTTTACTAAGTTTCTCGTAAACAATCCACAGTTACCCTTCACTATTGAAAGTGCTGATGTGTACGACGATGTTCGCAAGAAAATAGATTTCAAAATTCACCTTAAACGAGAGTATGTTCGAGGGGTAAAAGTTAATGCTGATGAAAGCGCTGATGCCGGAAGTGATACAGGAATTCAATTTACCCTCAACCAAGAAGCAACTGAACATAAGGAAGAGCAGATTGCACGCGCCAAAGAAAACATGAAGAAATTTGGTGATGACAAATTTGACGACCTTGTCCTCGTAACGGTCCCTCTTTATGACATCAAGGAGAAAATTGATTCTTGGCAGGCTATGGGAAAAGATAAGTCTATCGCTGGTCCTGCTGACCTATGGGATGAAAAAACTCAGAAGCTAATCTTTACTAAAATGCTTGAGAAACTCCCTGGTCACCTAGCTATTGATGCTGAGGAACTTTGGGAAAGCACTCGATAACATTTTTGATCGTAGCCTTCTAATTTAAAATACAATTTTTTGCTGCCGTGGGAACTTGATTCCCTAGCCAAATGATATAGGATTTAATCGTTGTTCTCTTGAAAATTGTGCGCTTATAATTTCAAGAGAATATTCCCGCCTATAGCTCAGTTGGTTAGAGCACAGAGCTTATACCTCTGGGGTCCCAGGTTCGAATCCTGGTGGGCGGACACACAAAAACCCTTCACTTGCGTGAAGGGTTTTTCTTTAGTTCCCGGTATACCATACCCACCAATCAAATATTTCGCCTAGTAGCCAAATAATGAAAATAGCAGCTAAAATTCTCAGGATTATATTTATGATAGTCCACATACAATTTCAGAAATTAATGAAGAATTACCGTTTCATCTGGTTTAAGCTCTTTTATTGGAATTCCATACTTGCCAATAATTGCATTATACTCTTCTTGTTCAAGCGTCTCTACTTTTAGTAAGGTTTCTGCAATTTCTACAAAGGCATCACGATAGGTATCAACTACTTCCTGTGCGCGAACCATTGATTCATCAATGATTCGTTTTACTTCTGCATCTACTACCTGCATGAGTTTTTCTGATTGTCGCTTTCCACTCGTCTGTCCTCCGAACATAGTTTTCTGAACTCCTCCGTCAACAACAATTGGTCCAATAGCTGGAGACATTCCGTACTTCATAACCATATCACGAGCAGTGCTGGTAACTACCTTGAGGTCATTTGACGGCCCGGTAGTAATATCACCAAAAATTGTTTTTTCAGCAACGTATCCTCCAAGCCCCATAGCAATATCATCAAGAAACACAGCTGTATTAGGAAGTCTTCGCTCATCGAGTGGTAACTTCATGGTGAACCCACCTGCACTTCCCCGTGGGATAATCGTCACCTTATGAACAGGATCAGCATCAGGAAGCACTGAGGCAACAATAGCGTGCCCTGCTTCATGGTAAGCAGTAATTTTCTTTTCATGTTCTGAAGCTAAGTGTGATTTACGCTTTGGACCAATCATTACTTTTTCTAGAGCATTAATAAGATCATCCTGAATGATTTCTTTACGATCAGCCAAGGTCGCCATAATAGCAGCTTCGTTCATCAGTGATTCTAGATCAGCTCCAGAGAAACCTGCTGTACGCTCAGCAACCGTAACAAGTGATGTTTTCTCTGCGAGAGGTTTCTTTTGGGCATGTACTTCTAGAATCTTCAATCGGTCCTTTCTATCTGGTAATTCAAGCATCACCTGACGATCAAAGCGTCCTGGACGAAGCAAGGCTGGATCAAGAACATCTGATCGGTTGGTTGCGGCCATAACGATAACTTTTTCTTTTGGTTCAAACCCATCCATTTCTACAAGAATTTGGTTCAAAGTTTGCTCACGTTCATCGTTTCCTCCCCCAACTCCAACTCCTCGAGATCGCCCTACCGCATCAATTTCATCAATAAAGATAATTGATGGTGACATTTTTTTAGCGACCCTGAAAAGATCACGAACTCGTGAAGCCCCAACTCCTACGAACATTTCTACGAAGTCAGATCCTGAGAGGTAAAAATATGGTACTCGTGCTTCCCCCGCTACCGCTCGGGCGAGCATAGTCTTTCCTGTTCCTGGGGCTCCGGTCATAAGAACTCCTTTAGGAATCTTTGCTCCCATATCCAGAAATCTTTTTGGGTTTTTGAGAAACTCCACCATTTCTACAAGCTCCTGCTTTGCAACTTCATTTCCTGCAACATCAGCGAAGGTAATCCGCTTGTCTTTGTTGCTAGGATCAATCATTCGAGCCTGAGAGTTACCGAATGATAGAGCTTTCATATTTGTTCCTTTTACCTGTCGGAAGAATAGCCACACCATAATTCCTAAAATGATAAGTGGAATCAAAATAGGTAACATTTGCACTAGCCAGTATGCAAATCCACCTGGCTCCGTAATACTAATACTTACCTTTGCAAATTCTTCTGGAGTTACCCCGTAGTTTGCCAAGGTGTCAGATAGGGCTGTTCCTGGTTCTTTCTTTGATAGTATTTGCTTACCTTCTGTCTCGCCTTCTTGAGCAAGATAGAACACCGTAACGTCTTCTGCCTCTACGTTAATTTTTTGAACTTTACCCTCCTTGATATCAAGAGCTAAGGTTGAAATTGGCAATAACTCCTCCTTTTCTTTTTGGAATGAAGCAATGATATCCTGGGCAAGGAAAAATACCGCAACAATAAGAAGTACGGTCCATAGTTGGTCCATATTCGACGTTGGTTTTTTTGGACTTTTTGGTAGTTTTTTAGGTTTATTTGGTAATATTTTCATCTTGTTGAGTGTACCGATTTGGCTTGATTATGGCAAGCTTGGCCGTTAAAAGTAATATAAAAAACAATTTCTATACAAAATCAAAATATTTGCCATATTAAATTAAAATAGTATAATTTAATAAATCAAAATTGAATTTTATGGAAACAATTTTAAAATTTATCGTCGACGCATTTTACTTTCTTTTATATTTTACCTTTTTTATATTTCTTGCAGTTGGTGTTCTTGTAGGATCTCAATCTGGAAAAACTAAGTGAGTAAATGCTATTCATCAAAAAGCTATCTTAACTGATAGCTTTTCTTTTTATATAGTATTCGTTAGACTGTTAGCATGGATTTAGTAGTACATAAAACTGCACACCGAAGCTATCACCTACTGGACCGATTTGAAGCTGGTATTGCCTTGACTGGTTCAGAGGTAAAATCTCTCCGAGCAAAACACGGCTCATTAAAGGAAGCCTATATAAAAATTCACCCTACCTATGCAGAGCTAGTAAATGCACACATCCCCCTCTATCAAGCAGGTCATCCACAAGACCAAAATTACCAGGCGCTACGTTCTCGAAAATTACTACTACGAAAAAAAGAATTTCACCAAATTCAACTAGCTACCAAAGCCCAGGGATTTACGATTGTTCCCCTACGTATTTACCTAAAAGGTAAACTGCTAAAACTAGAACTTTCAATTGCTCAAGGTAAGAAACTTTACGACAAGCGAAATGACCTAAAAGAAAAATCTACCCGGCGAGATATTGAACGAATAATGAAGGGAGAGCGGTAATAATAAAAATCACCCAAGGGTGATTTTTTGTTTATGTGGAGATGGCGGGAATCGAACCCGCGTGTTACAAGGTAAATACCATGCGTCTACGTACGTAGCTTATTTGTAGTATCAGAAATATGCTTGTAAATAAGCAACCTACATATTTCTTGAGTCTCTTCGTTTAGGTTCAAAGTCGAGACAAACTTTGTTCCTAGATCAGTTTTTATGATACACCGTAAATGCTACTGAACAACACACTTAGGTGCACTTGCTGCAAAGTTTGTTATGCGTATGCAAGAGATCCTTTCCAATAAGGAGAGGCTACAGATGTTTTTCCATCTATGTTTTGTAACTTGTTGACTGGTGTGTTACCAACCAGGTACGCAGCAAAATAATTAGGCTTGTAGTCGAAGCCGATCATCCCCTACTTCACTATGATACAACGGTATTAAGTTTATGTAAATAAATTATTTTTCTTATGCAAAACTCCTTACTCAAAGTAAAATCGCGATACTCTAGTGAGCATCGCGATGGTTAATTTCTTGTTTTAGTATTTTAAATACTTTTTCAGTTTCTTTTTCAAGAAACTCTTTTCTCTTGCCCCTTGGTGGAAGAAAGACTGAGTCAAAAAAATATGCAAAGGCATAGCTTCTCTCTTCTAGTACTCCTAGTTCAACCGTAAAGGCATTTAGATCATGTTTTTGGTGAGTATCAGCAAGATACTCATACAAACCACCATGCGTTCCGTAATCGATGGGTTCAAAAACAATATCATTGTCTTTAAGAACCTTTTCAAGATGAAGTGGAACTCCAACTCGCTGATCTAGCTCATGACGCCAGATAGTCGTTTTCGGTGAAGTGTTTCCTGTATGGAAATCAAAGAAAACAATTTCTTTACCAGAATGAATGAGTACATCAAATTTTTGAATTAAAAATTCGGTTTCTTTTTCAATTCTGTACCCCATAAAATACCAAGTTTTACTTACTAGCCAGGTAATAGGTCGAATGAGTGAACTTCTCCACCCCGAAACAAAAGGGATAATTCTTTTGTGTCTCGATTGGTAGGGAGAATTTCTTACCAAATCTACTCCATTTTGGTTAGTTCTTTCATGCTTTTGAAAACCAAAATAATTTACAATCGGTATTACATGAATCTGAACTTTTCTCTTTTTCAAAAAGTTTAGATCAAGCCGAGATACGACACCTAATAACACTTCGACTGCAAAATCTTCTGCCCCATGCACTCCTGATTGAAGCACAATGATTTTTTCTGGATTTGTTGATCCGATGATTCCTTGATACGGAATAGGTCCCTTAAGCTTTTGTAATTTTCCTCTACGAATAAGTTTCTTTATTCTCAGGAAAATTTGCATTACTACTCCTGCGCGCAGGCTTCTACTAAGTTGTCCTCGTCTGTATTTTATCCAGCGAGAAAACGAGTAGGTTAGAAATAGAAAAATTCCTATGATCATATATTTTGTTTTTAATGTTTCTAAATAATTTATACCATGAAAAGAGAAAAAATCAAATATTTAGGAAATAAATAATCCCTCTTCTATGCAGAAAAGGGATTTATTTTACTTAATATTGTTTTACTTTGGTACAATTATTCGATATCCTATCCCAGCAAGCAGACGTTTGCGGCGGGCAGTTAGTAGGTATACATTCAACCATAGGCCATTTGATGCTGTATCTATGTTGGCAACATAGAACTTTTCTAATTCAGAAAACAAAAATAAATTACCAAATTCATATAACTTTATTTTATGTATTTGAGCAAATTTAATAATTTGTTCTTGTGATTTAAAACAAAGAGTACTCAAATCTGATGACAAAGAATGAAAGAGTTCAGAGAAATCGGTATCTTCTCCGCACATTTCATAAATATCAACTTCTGTTTCTTTTGTTGGTGGTTGAGCAAGGTTAATTTTGTAATTATTAACGTCAGGATCAATGTAATGACTAAAAACGTGATCAGCAAATGCCAGGACAGCTTTTTGCCCTCCTTTGCAAGCAGGAATGATTATTTTCTCTTTATGCTCTACAAGTGCTAAGTATTGGCTATTTTTTTTCATCGAACAAAAATTTAATTGTTAGTGTTTTATATAATTAAATATTATTAATCTATTCTTGTCAATGCAAAACAAAAAAACACTTATTAGCGTTTTTCTGTTCTTAACTTCCACCCTGCTTCCAGATACGATTGAAGTTTCTTATCTTTCACCGTTCGCACCTCCCCGTCCTTGATAATTTCAAGGGTATCTTGTGGTACCAGTAACGGTGATTCAGCTGGTGCTGTTTGTGAAGATTCTTCATTCATAGCCTTAATATCTACACGAGACATAGCTTCTGCTACTCGAGCATCAAATGCAGCTTGCATTTCGTTAAAGAGTCTAAGCCCTTCTTTCTTGTACTCGATAAGCGGCTCGCGCTGTCCATAAGCTCGTAAATTAACTGATGAACGAGTGTAATCCATTACCTGCAAGTGTTGCATCCAAAGATTATCTTGAACATAGAGTGAAACTTTTCGAAATACTTCTTGGAAAACTTCTGCTGGAACTTCTGATTCTTTCTTGAGAATTTCTTTTTTAAATTCTTCATCTGCAGAGAGAACTCGTTCGTAGATTTCTTTAGTATATGCTTCATCTCCAAAAAGAATTTTCTGGCGTCGTTCATACACGGTATCACGCTGGTATGACAAAACGTTGTCATAATCAAGAGTGCTCTTTCGAGAATCAAAGTGAAATCCTTCAACTTTTTCCTGAGCATTTTCTAACTGCTTGGAAATTGTTCTGTTTTGAATAGGTTCATCATCAGTAAGCCCCAATGCGGTTACCAGACGTTTGATTGTGTCTCCTCCAAAGATCTTCATCAGTGGATCATCTAGTGACACAAAGAATTGCGTTTCTCCAGGATCACCTTGTCGTCCTGCACGCCCTCGAAGCTGATCGTCAATTCGTCGAGCGTCATGACGTTCAGTTCCAAGTACAAATAACCCACCAAGTGCTTTTACTTCTTCTTCTTGTTCTTTGGTACAAGGATTTCCTCCTAGTTTAATATCAACTCCTCGTCCCGCCATGTTGGTAGCGATAACTACTGAGCCAACTTTTCCTGCCTGAGCAATAATTTCTCCTTCACGTTCGTGATTCTTGGCATTCAATATTTCATGAGGAACTCCTTCTTGTTTCAAGTATGCAGAAAGTAATTCGTTCTTCTCTACTGAAACAGTACCAACAAGTACCGGCTGACCAGTTTTTTGTCGTTTCTTGATTTCCTTTGCAATAGCTTTGAACTTTGCTGCTTCGGTAGGATAAATCAAATCTACGTTGTCGATTCGAGAAATATCACGATGGGTAGGAATAGTGATGACATCTAGCCCGTATACTTTTCGGAATTCTTCTTCTGAGGTTTTTCCAGTTCCTGTCATTCCTCCAAGTTTCTTGTAGAATTTAAAATAATTCTGGTAAGTAATTGAAGCCATGGTTTTTGATTCTTGTTGAATCGGAACACGCTCTTTTGCTTCTAGCGCTTGATGGAGTCCGTCACTGTACCGTCGGCCATCTTGCAGCCGTCCGGTAAATTGATCAACAATGATTACTTCATTATTACGAATAACATAATCACGATCTACAAGAAATAGCGCTCGAGCTCGAACTGCGGTCTCCAAATGGTGTACTAACGAAATATTTTCTTGGGTATAGATGTTTGAAATTTTAAGTGCCTTTTCAGCCTTAGTAATTCCTTCATCGGTAAACGAAACAGCTTTCAACTTTTCATCTACAATATAATCAACATCAGGTGTTAATGATTGTGCGACTACATCAATGGTTGTATACAGTGATGCTGGATTCTCTGAAGCAGTTGAAAGAATCAACGGAACACGAGCCTCATCAATCAAAATTGAGTCAACTTCGTCTACTACCGCATAGTGATGCCCTCGCTGAACTACACCACGAACAAGTTGTGATGTATGATCTCGTAGGTAATCAAAACCAAACTGACTGTTTGTACCGTAGGTGATATCAGCCAGGTATGCTTTTTTGCGGCTTACTGGTTTTAGAAATTCGTAGAATACTCGGAATGAACCTTCTTCATCACGTTCTTCATCAACCTCTTGGTGTCCTGCATCATAGAGGAATGATTGATTCTGATCATTTACAACCCCGACAGACATACCTAGGAAGGCAAAAATTTGTCCCATCCACTGGGCATCACGACGTGAAAGATAATCATTTACAGTTACCACATGAACCCCTTTCCCTTCAAGCGCGTTCAAATACACAGGTAAAGTAGAAACCAAGGTTTTCCCTTCTCCGGTTCGCATTTCAGCGATACTTCCCTCGTGAAGTACCATACCTCCGATAAGTTGGACATCGTAGTGTCGTTGTCCTAAAGTTCGCTTTGATGCTTCGCGCACGGTAGCAAAAGCTTCAACCAAGAGGCTATCGAGGTTTGCTCCATTCGCTAAGCGCTCACGAAATTTTACTGTTTGCTGTGCTAATTCTTCATCAGAAAGTGCAGAAATAGTAGGCTCAAGATTATTTACCTCTTGAACTTTTTCCTTCATTCTTTTGAGGGCTCGGGAACTTTCATCTCCGAAAATTTTTGTAATAAGACTCATGTACACGAGTGTACCATAAACAGGTAGTCATTCAATGAAAAATAAAAACACCGTGAATAAAATTCATAGTGTTTTATAAGACATTCATCTTTCATCTTCATAGTGGGTTAGCAGGTGCGAGCTCCTGAACATCCTGTGTGAGTGCCGTGCTAACCCACCATAGAGACGAAATAGTGGCTTAAATAAATAATACCATACAAAAACAAAAAAAACCGAACCTCATGGCTCAGTTTTTATGCTTTATTAATTAAGCTTCTTTTTCTTCTGAAGATTCTTCAGTTGCTGCTGGAGCTTCTTCTACAGGAGTTTCCTCTACAGCTGGTGCTTCTGCAACTTCAGGTGCTACTTCTTCAACTGCTTCAGGGGCTGTTTCTTCAACAACTGATTCAGCTGCTGCTTCCTCAACTACTTCTGCTTTAGCTTCTTCCTTTGGTGCTTCAACTACTGGAGCTGGTGCAGGAGTAGGTTCGTCAGGAGCATTTTTCTTTTTAGTAGGTTTCTTGGTAGGAAGAACATTTACCTTTCGTCCTTCAAGAACTTTTTGATCAATCAAGAAGTTTCGAACTACATCTGAAGGTTGTACTCCTTTTCCAAGCCATTCACTTGCTTTTTCAGTGTCGATTTGTACTCGTCCAAGTTTAGGGTTGTATGATCCAATAATATCAACATACTTTTGTGATTTTGGTCCCTTGGTCTTTTCAATTACGACAATTTTGAAGTGAGCTTCGTTTCGTCGCCCAATTCGTTGTAATCTCATCATTAACATATGTTCGCTATCCTATCAAAATGTACCTAATTAGCAAGCTTTTTTCCCTGCATTATAAATAATATAGCAACGAAAGATTTTCTTTTATTTTTTTGTAAGAAAACCCCTTGCCAAGGCAAAGGGTTTTACTAGATTTTTATTTTTTTCTAGATGTTAAATTTTGAATTTTAAAACTTTTGTGGACTAGCCAAACTTACTTCTCTACTTCTAATTACTAGTGCTAAAGCTAACCCTACAGCACAACATACTATAAATAGCGGCGTTGCATAGAAATAGGAGGTAATTCCCATTCCTACTAATGAAAACAAGAAAAATAGGGGTTTTATTTTTTTATTAGCAAAAGTAAGAGCAGTAACAGTAAGATTAAGAACAAGAACAGGACCAGGACCAGGACCAGGGAAAGCAAAACCAATAACAGTAAGAGCAAGAGCAATAATAGTAATAGTAAGAGCAAGAACAAGAGCAGAAGTATCTCTAGCTTTTAATATCAAATATCCGAATACTAGGTAGTACAAGAATACAAATATAATTAATCCCCAACTAGTTGTCATTTTAGAGAGAGGTCTGGTAACTTGACCAACTACGTTCTTCTTTTCTTTCTGAGAATAGAATAACCGTGTGTCGGTTACTATTTTTTGGGATTTGAATCCCTTGAATTGTAAATCGTTAAGAGATTTAACTACAATCGTATCTCCTTGATATGCTTTTCCATTATAATTAATACTGTATAAAGCATAAATAACTTCATCAGGTACTACAATAGTTGTTTGATTTACGGTATCAGAAGCTTTTACATAGTTCTGAGACGTTACACTTGTTGTTACGAGTAACGTGATAGCTAAAATTGAAAGCATTTTTTTCATTTATATTGGATTTTAAAGATTAAAATTGTTTTAATTATTATATACTATAATAATACATTTTGTCAATATCACTCAATACAATGTCGCTTTATCTCAGAGATTATGATTGTAACTTCACCATTCTCACGTATACTCTAAACAATGAATAAAGGAACCATTATTGAGGGAGTATATACCCTAGGAAAGAATGATATCGGTTTCGTGCGTATCAAAGGAACCGAACATGTTATCGAGGTTCCTGCCCACGAACGAGCAACCGCATTGAACAAAGATATTGTTAAGGTAGAAATTACCGATGCTGAAAAACTACAAGGAAAAGTTCTTGATATTATTAAACGCGCTAGCGTTGGTTTTGCAGGAACTCTGGCAAAACAAGGTGAACACTTTGTTGTAAAACCTGATAATTTCAGACTTACCGATATTATTATTCCCAACGGTGCTAACGCCTTTACCCTGGGAAATAAAGTATTTGCGATTATTGACCAATACGGCGAACCATTAGTTGGAACCATTACCGAAGACTTAGGAAAAGCTGGGAGCAATGACGCAACCATGAAAGGAATTGCCCTAGAACAAGGATTCAGTGAAAACTTCCCTCCAGAAGTCGACGAACAAGCAGAAAAAATTAAAGAAGAAGGAATTACCGAGACAGAAATCGCAAAACGTCGTGATATGCGAGGAACGCTGACCTTTACCATCGACCCGGCAGATGCCAAGGATTTCGACGATGCGCTTTCATTCAAGAAACTTGATGATGGAAACTACGAAATTGGAATTCACATCGCTGATGTTTCTCACTATGTGCAACCAGGTACGGCTATTGATCAAGAAGCTACTCAACGAACCACATCAGTGTATCTAGTAGACCGAACTATCCCTATGCTTCCTGAAGTTCTCTCTAATGACCTATGTTCAATTCGAGAAGCTGAAGAAAAATTAGCTTTCTCTACAGTTTTTGTTATCGAGCCTCAAACAGGAAAAATTCTTGATGAATGGTTTGGACGAACTATTATTATTTCTGACAAACGATTCAATTATGAGGAAGCTCAAGAAATTCTCGACAAAGGCGAAGGTCTCTACCATCACGAACTTTCTGAACTTAACCGTTTAGCAAAAATTTATGAAGGAGAACGTGCAAAAAAAGGAGCACTTAACTTTGAAACGCATGAAGTAAAATTCATTCTTGATGAAGCAGGAGTACCTTTGGATGTTAAGGTAAAGCAGCGAATTGATACTAATAAATTGATCGAAGAATTCATGCTCCTTGCCAACAACAAAGTAGCTGAGTACGTTCAGTCAACCAGCCTTCCCTTCTTTGTGTACCGTATTCATGACAAACCCGACCAAGACCGAGCAGAGAAACTTCGAGATTTTCTCCTCCTCATCGGAATTAAAGACGTTAAATTGGTAGAAGGAATTATCCAGCCGAAAGCTCTTCAGAAAATCATCAAAGATGCAGAAGGAACTAAGGTCTACGATACCCTTCAAACCGTCATTGTTCGCTCAATGCAGAAAGCTATCTACACCACTAAAAACATCGGTCACTTTGGACTAGCCTTTGAAAGCTATAGCCACTTTACCTCACCTATTCGACGATACCCTGACGTATTAGCACACCGTCTACTCCAACACGCGTTAGACAATACCGCCCCTGACTTTGATCAAGCATGGCACGAAAAAATGTGTGATCACTCATCAAGCCAAGAACAATCAGCAGTAACCGCTGAACGAAACTCTATCAAGGTGAAACAAGTCCAATATATGGCACTTCGAAACCAGAAAGATACTTTCAAGGGAATTGTTACCGGTGCTTCAAAATTTGGAGTATTCGTTGCAGAACAGCACTCACTATCAGAAGGTATGATTCGTATGGGCGACCTTGGGAACGACCTATGGGAATACCAAGAAAAGACAGGAACCGTAATAGGAAAAAAATCTAAAAAAACCTTCAAGATTGGTGATGAACTAAATATCAAAATCAAAAAAGTTGATTTACAAAAGAATCTGATTGACTACGCGTTAGATTTTCAAATTGAAAAGAAAAACGTATAATAGAAGTAATGAATTCAGAAGTCTTCAAACGAAGAACCGCAGAAATAGGCCTCGCAGTTATTGTTATTGCAGGAGGTTTTTTTGTTCTCGCAGGAGCCTTTGATATTGGTGGAAATATTTTCAAGAAAGAAGAAGTAATTCCAGAAGTGACAGAACAAGAAGCTCTTGAAAAAAATCTCCTTTCTGTAGGAGGAAAAATAATTATTCCCGTTGATACGACGATTGACCCTGATCCAGTTAGCAACAATAATCGAGATTACCCAGCAGCCCGACTTGTTCAATTAAAGAATGAAAAACCGGTAAGCTTTGAAGAAGCGCGAAAAGATTTACTTCTCATGCTAGAACTTCGCCGACAGCAAGAAGAACAGCTCGATGCTCTTGATCTAGAGAACAATGAACCAGAAGGTGCCTATTTCCTAGAAGGACTTGAGTACCTTGGTTCAGTTAACGCTCAAAGTTTTCTTGTTGGAGACCTTGATACCGGTGAGGTTATCTTTGAACGTAAGGCTGATGAAATTTACGCGATTGCCTCAATTAGTAAATACTTTACCGCATATACGGCAGTAGAGACCATGAATCCTAATGAGATTGTTCGAGTTGATGCGGACGAAATGTCTGATGGAAGTAACCGTGGAGGATTCTCAATTGGTGATAAAATTACCGTCCGAGATATGCTCTACCCTCTCCTTCTTGTTTCTTCAAATGAAGGTGGTGAAATTCTTGCCCGCTCAAAGAATCGTTCAGAATTTATTAAATCAATGAACGAAGTAGTTAGTAACCTAAAACTTGAGCACACAAAATTCGGTGATCCAACTGGACTATCACGAGAAAATGTTTCTACCGCACGTGACCTCTTTAGCTTCATGCAAGCGGTTAAAACAAACTACCCTCAAATCATTGCTATCTCTGGACTCAAGAATAAAACCGTCGGACAATTTACTTGGTACAACATTAACAAAGCAAGTGCCTTTCCTGAGTTCCGTGGAGGTAAAACTGGATTCACCAATGCTGCAAAACAAACCAGCATCGGATACTACGAAATTACTCTTACCAACGGGATGACTAAAAATATCGGAATGGTTATCTTGCAATCAAATACTCGACAGCAAGATACGCGTAACGTTTTAGACTATCTTAAGAATAATGTGGTATACCTAGAACAAAGTGAGCGTCAAAAACCAGCTGAAAATCAACCAGAAAATACTAATAATTAAGTAATAAAAAATACGAACTTCCATGTTCGTATTTTTTACTTAGTATTTACTTTGCGTATTTTTCAGCATCTTCCAAACGTAGTGAGAGGGTTGTTGATGCATCATCACGTCCTAGAGTAACTCCAAACAATGTTTGGGCTCGGCTCATTGTTTCTCGGTTGTGAGTCACCAAAATAAGTTGTGAGTATGAAGAGAGGGCTTCAATCATGTCTCCATACTTTTGGCTATTCGCTTCATCGAGTGCAGCATCAGTTTCATCGAGCACCAAAAATGGTGGTGGATTTACCTGCGATAAAGCAAAGAGCAAGGCAATAGAAGTAAGAGATCGTTCTCCTCCTGAAAGCATATCTAGATCGGTAACCTTTTTACGTGGAAGTGAAACTTCAATATCAATTCCGTAACCCAGATTTTCATCTTCTTCAAAAATCTCTAACTGCTCAGACGATTCATCACTTACCTTTGGTTTTCTGCGAGTGATTGTAACTTCTTTAAGCGAAGCGTGTCCTCCTCCAAACATGAGGTTAAAGAATCGGTTGAACTCAGTGTTAATTTTAGCAATTCCAGTTCCAAACTCTACATTGAGTTGAGACTTCAAATCAGTGATGATTTGATTAAGAGATGCAATAGTAGTAGTAACATCAGTGATTTCTTTTTCAAGAAACTCATCGCGTTTTGCCGTTTCATCATACTCTTGAATAATTTCAATTCCTGACCCCCCGCCGATATCTTCAAGTCGAATTTTTGAACGTTCAATTTCTCGTCGAACGAGATTTTGTGATTCAGCGGTAACCCCCAGGAAGCTTTCAATCATTTGTCCCTGAGTGACCAATTCAACCGCACCTAATAGTACTCGAGCTTCTTGGTACTCTTCATCACGGTCTTCGATTCGTCGTGCGAGTGAATTTCGTTTGTCACCCAGCAATTCTTTTCGAGTTTGTAGTTCCTTTAACTGAGCTAAATGCTCATAGTATGAGCGTTCTGATTCTTGTTTTTTGATTCGTTCAAGCCGCTCTTGCTCTCGTGCTTGATCACGCTCGCTTAGAATTTCGCGTTCACGTAGTTCAATCGATTCGTAATCTTGTTCGAGACGGTCTTTTTCAACTTGTAAATTAGCGAGAGTTTCTTGGTGAACTTCTTCAGGTCGTGCCTTACTTTCATCGTGAATAAATGAGGATAAATTGGTCCGCAGTTCAGTAAAGAATTCTGACACCGCATATGTATCATCATGAGCAATAGTATCTAGTTTTGTAAGAATATTTTGAACAAGAGAAACTACGATATCACGTGAATAGCTACGAACTGGTTCTTTGCGTTCTGGAGTAGCTAGAACACTCATCATTCCTTCTACCTTTGAAATTTCACGGATGGCTCGTTGCTTTTGGTTTCGAATATCTTCTAATTGTTGCTCAAAGACTTCTAGCTGTGGTTGCACAGTAGAAACATGTGCGGTGAGCACTCCATGTGCATCTATCCATGATTGAACTTCTCCAAGTGTGGCATCTAACTGCTCACCTGCCTGTTCTAAATCAAGTCTGATTTGTTCAATAAGAAAATCTTCTTTTTGAAAATATTCACGGTATGAAGTTTCTAATTCAACTCTAATTTCTTTTGCTTTTTCAAGTTTCTCTACCTGGCGTTTGAGGAACTTTAAGTGTGGAGCAAGTTCCCTACGCATAAGCTCTGCTTCGCGTAGGTTATCCTGTGCACGCTCAAGCTTACGTTCTGATTCCTTGATACGATACTGGTACATTTTGAGTCCTAGAGCCTCCTCAATGAGCGTACGACGGTCTTTGGCATTAGCATTAAGATATCGATCAGCTTCTCCCTGAGAAATAATATGGTGGCCAGATGATCCAATATTTACCGACGCGATAAGTTCATGAATATCCTTCATTCGAACCTCAGTTCCATTAATGGTGTATACACTGGTTCCATCAGCAAAGACTTCACGTCCAATAACGATTTCATCAAAATCAACGCTTATGGTTGACTGATCTCCGCCCTGTGACAAGGTGAAAACTCTATCTCGGTTATCAAAGGTAATAGTAACTCCTGCACGAGACTTTGGACTCACTTCTTTTGAACCCTTGAAAATTAGGTCAGAACCAGTCTTCCCTCGCATTGATTTAACAGACTGCTCTCCTAGAACAAATCGAATAGCTTCGACAACATTTGATTTTCCTGATCCGTTTGGTCCCACAATAGCGATAATTGGAACATCAAAAACAAATTCACTCTTATGGGCGAATGATTTAAAACCGTTAAGTTCAAGTCTTTTTAGATGCATAATACATGTAAATTATATCATTAAATCTGCGTATTAGGAAAAAAGTTATGATTCAAGAAGAGATTGCTCTTTCTTGATTTTATTGATAAATAGTATTTAATAAAGAAAACATAAATCACCTTACATGAAAAATAAAATTTTAGTTCTTGATGACCAGAACCACATTAAACCTGTTATAGAGTTGCTTGAAATTCTTGAATACAAGGTAACCCATGTCTATGACATTAAAAGTGCATTAGAAGTTTATGAAGACTTTGACCTTATTATCAGTGATGTTAATCTAAGAAATAACGAAACTGGTTTTGATTTTTATGAAATAATCAAAGACAAATTTTCTGGAAAGATATTTTTCCATTCTGGATTTGATTACCACGTCAAAGCAAAAGAATTAGGTGTTCCCTTTTATTCAAAGGGTACTGCTCATTACGAAACTATCGTAAAAGAAATGCTTTCTTAAAAAAAATTAATCTAACAAAAAAAAGTCTCATAGTTATATGAGACTTTTAATTATAAAATTTAGTTAGCTATGTAAACTACTATTAGTTTGCATCTTCAATAAGAAGTGCTTGCTCAGCTGCTTCTTGTTGGGCTTTTTGTTTGCTGTTTCCTGTTCCCTCTGCAATCTTTCGTTCACCAACATAGACTGCCATAACGAATTCTTTGTCATGATCTGGTCCTGTTGCTTGAACAAGTTCATATCGTGGGGTTTCGCTGTGCTTTTCTTGCGCAAGTTCTTGGAATCGAGATTTTGGATCTTTCCATGAACCTTCAGCAATAACTGAAGTAATATTCTTGAACAAAGCGTCTGCTACTACCTTTTGTGCAGCAGCGTATCCTAAATCAAGGTACACTGCACCAACAAAGGCTTCAAAAGTATCAGCAAGGATGTAGTCACGTGCCTTTCCTTGATCACGAGCTTCACCTTTTGATAGCTTTAAAAGGTCATTCATTCCTAATTCTCGTGCTGCATCGGAAATTGATTCAGTACGAACGAGAGATGAACGGTATGCGGTTAGAATTCCCTCATCAACATGTGGATACTCTGCAAAGAGAAAGTCAGTGCTTGCTAGTTCTAAAACAGCATCACCAAGAAATTCTAATCGTTCATTATGATCTAACCCTAGTCCCTTGTTTTCATTAATATATGAACGATGAATAAAAGCTTGTTCAAGTAATTTTGTATTTTTAAATTCAAGACCGAGCTTTTTTTGAAAAGTTTGATATGGATTCATAAGCAATTACTCTTCAGCTTCTTTTGAAAGATCATGATCTTCGTCAGTACCGGTAATAATTCCAATTGAAGTAATTAACATTTTTGAAATATCATCATAGATATTTAAGTCTGCAATTTCTGAAAGTCCAAACCAGCGGACATCATCAAGTCCTCCCGTACCATTACTTTCTAAGGTTGGTTTAGTGTAATTTGAGCGAGCTAGGAAATAAGTGACTTGTTTGCGCACAGGACCTCGGTCTGGCGGATACGCGATGTACTCATTTTCTCCAAGCTTTTGAACAATTTCTATATCCCAATCAGTTTCTTCTTTCACTTCTCTGATTGTACCCTCTTCGAAAGTCTCACCTTCTTGTATACCTCCTTTTGATAAGGTCCAATATCCAAAAATGTCATGAACCATACCAATTCGAACTAGACCCTGGTCATCCGTACAAAAGACTACAGCAGCTCCTTTTTTATCAATTGGCATTTGTTCATACTCAATCTCGGGCATTTTCTTTTTACCCATATCTTCTCTACCAGGTTCGCCAATCTCTCGGTACACGGCGCCAATAACTCCGTTGATAAATTTTCCACTTTTTGGACCTCCAAATTTCTTTGAAAGTTCGATAGCTTCGTTAATAGCAACCTTTGGAGGAATTTGTTCTCTATCGCCAAAGAGGAGCTCAAAAAGACCAATACGTAAAACATTACGATCAGTAATTGATATTTTATCGAGCGGCCAGGTTGGGGCTGCTTTTTCGATGATTTCATCGATAACAACTCTCTTTTTTGCAATTTCTGTTGCAAAGTTTTCTAGTTCCGCAATTTCCTCAGAATCAAGTTCATTGAAAGCAGTAGCGGTATAATGTAAATATTCCGGAAGTAACTGATTATTGTATCCACGAATATCCCATTCATATAATGTCTGTAAAAGTACACGACGAGTCAATTGACGATTTGCCATGTGCAATATTGTATCAGATTTAGTTTCGTGTGGGTAGAGTCATAATAATATATGACTATTTTAAATGATGTGCATAAATAAAAAATAAAAGCCGCGAGGCTTTTATTTTGAAGATTTCTTTGCTTTTTTAGCAGCTTCCTTAACAACATCAATTACTTGTCGTCCTCGGTAAGTACCGGTTTCTAGTGATGCTCGGTGTCGTAGGTGTGGAACCTTTGACTCTGTATCAGTAACGATAGTGTTAGCTTTAAGTGCGTGGTGAGAACGTCGGTTCCCTGTGTGCGCACGTGTATGTCTCATTCGAATAACCATAATAGCTAGAGTTTACATAGTTTAAGTTATTTTGCAAGAATAAATTGCTTGTATAAGTCAAAGGTCATAGTATTGATCAAGGCTTACACTTGGTATTTTTAATCCATGAAGTGCGATGTATTTCGGATACTCCTTGTCGTGTAATAGCCTGGTAGTGCTGTTTAGTGCCGTAACCCTTATGGGCATCAAGATGATAGCCTGGAAACTTTTTTGCTAGGCGCAGCATTTTGGTATCTCGGTGAACTTTTGCAAGAACCGAAGCGGTACTAATGAGCCAGTTGATACTATCCCCACGAATAATTGTCTCTTGATTCCATTCATGAGAAATTCGTAAACCCCCATCAAGGAAAACATAAGTATCAGAGATTACCAGTCCTTTGTTGCGTAATTCTTTTGAAAAATTAGAAAGCCCTCTTTTTATTGATATTTTAATTGAATGAGAAATTCCCTTGCGCTCTATGATTTCAGCACCAGTAGAAGCAATGTAATAAGAGCACCATCCTTGTTGTACTAATTGGTCCACAATATTTTTATAATGATTCCGCTTAGCTTCTGTGAGTTTTTTCGAATCGGTGATTCCTTGCAATTTTTGATACACTTTCATTAAGTGCTTTTTTTCTACGGCAAAGATTCCAATAGTAACGGGACCAGCAATGGGACCACGACCAACTTCATCAATTCCTAGGAAAATCTTTTTCTTTGGAAATTCCATACTATTTTACCTTTAGGTACGTACTTGCAACAAGCCCCCCTTCTTTATCCAAGGCAAATACCCGAGTACGTGAAGTTATACAATCTGGTTCTAGTGAAATCTTTTCAACACCAAAAGTGAACTCTCCACATTTTTGTCCCATCCAGAGTGGGTCACTTTCTTCACGGTAAGCAAGAATAGTGAATACTTCCTCTGGAAGGTTTTGCACCTCAAGGATATTTTGATCAGAATTATAGTTTGCTATAAAGGACTTCCCTACTAATTGTTTTTCAAGTCTATAGAGTTCTATTGCGTATGAATTAACCAGAGACGGAACGCTCGTAAATATTGTAGCTTCATCATTTAAATAGAAACCACCTCGTGACCAGTTATTAGTTCCCATAAATAGGAAGGTATCATCAACCAAGAGTGTATGGTGATGAAGAAACGAATTAAAATTATCACTAACTTTTACGCCTAAAATTCCCTCTCGCTCTAGAATTAAATTAACATAAGAATCACTAGCAATAGTGAGGTTAGGTAGTGTGTGCATCATTGCAATATCAACCGAAGATGAACCATTCCATAAAAAATGATCGTCGACAATTACCGTTACCTTAATACCTTCTCGAGATTTTTTAATTATTGCATTCCATATCTCCTTATCAGTGATAACCCAACCTACAACCCTTATTGATGATTGGGCTTGGTCAATGTAGTCGAGCATGCTTGTTTTAACTGAGTTCTCTAAATACCCAGGACTAAACCATAGACTAAGTAATCCATCTTTGTACTCCTTTTGTAAAGCAAAAGGTTGGTATCCACCAGAACGTAATTTTTTTAAGCTTGTATCTGACTTCTTTATTTTAGAGAACTCAACTAAAAAACTTTCAATTACATCGGAATCTCGTGTAACAAGTCCGAATCCTGGATCATAGAGAAATTGAGATTTTGTGAGATTTGAGCTGCTCAAAACTAGTTGCTCATCAGGGGTCTGAGCATCAATGAGAATAAACTTATGATGCATAAACCCAGATGGGCTCTCTTGATATTCTTGCTCAGATAAAGCTGCAGATCTACCTACCTGTATTAATTCAAGATCAGTTAACGCAAAAGTAATACTATGCTGCCCTTCCTTGCGTAACGGAACGACAATTTCTACTTTAACCCCCTCGTCTTTTTTCTTTTGTAGCGCACTAATTATTTCAGGGTCTTCAATTGAATACATTGCAATTGAAATTGTTTTTTTTGCTTGGTAAATTTTTGATAGAAAGAATTCTTTAAATTTACTATCCCCATTACCTTCACCAAAAACAATTTCGGCATCTAGTTCAGAATCAGTTAGAATCTCATGCTTTGCTTGTATTTGGAATTCACCACTGTGTACCTTCCTGGATATAGAGCTTGAAAGAAACCATAAGCCTATAATGAAAATAGCTAGGCTCAAAATTATCCCAATTACTATTTTAGGGTATCTAGAAAATAACTTCTTGAATGAGAAAAATAATTTTTTAATGTTTTTATAGGTTGCTGACATATTCAAAATTAGTATGAGAAACTGGATAACAATGACTTACTCCAATAATAGTAGTCTCTTGTAACTCTTGTATTAAAAGAGAAATTGCTGCGTGGACTTCTTCATAAGGTAAATCAATAACCAAAGGATCAATGATAACCAAATCAGGCTTATGAAGAAGCATGTACGCAACTTGAAGTAACACAAATTCATGTGGTTTAAAATTACTCTGGTGAACACGCTCGTTGAGAAAACTTTTTCTTTCAAAAATAAATGAGAACAATGGATATTGAGCAAGCTTTTCAACATTCAATGTTCCACCAAGGTAATCAACCATCTTTATCTCTGGGTAATTTTGAAGATTAAGATAGTAGCGATGTATATCAAGGTTGGACCATGTTTGGTAATCATATCGAAGATTTCCATTAAGTTTAAAAATCCATTTTTTTGTACCAAATGCTAGTGAGTATCCGGCAAGTAAATGCGCCAAATGCTCCTTTTCATCAGGAATACAAATCAAGTACGAACTTCCTTTCTGAAATTTCAGATGAAGCTTATCTTTCTTTGAATCAGAATTATGGAGTTGTATTTTTGACACATAGACTTCCAAGCTATTAATAGCTTCTACTTCTTCTTTTATTTTTTCCTCTTGAGTGAAGCGTGGAGTAACCAGGTACGCCCCTAGTTTTAATGGAAAAATATAAAGCCCAACGTTTAAAGAAAGGTAAATAAACTTTAAATAAAGAGCAAAAATTAAGGTATGAACGATAGGTTCTAGCCCAGATAATTCAGAGAATGAACCATAGAGGTTGATGAGATAGAAAGCAACAGAAATAAACGAAACAACAGCAAAGATTATTTTAGGAGCTAACCGGAGCACCACTTCACGACGCACTCGAAAGTAAGTATCAAGCTCAACAGTATTATCAACTTTAGAGAGGAAGTCATGCTTCCTTTTTGAATTTTTAAGATGAGGGAAATTACCGAAATTCATAGTAATCATTCTCATCAAGCGTGAGTATAGAGTTTGATCTTGAGCAAGATAGTAAGCTGATAAATAGTAAGAAACAAACAAGACCAAAAAAGGAATTGGTAATAATATCAGCGAGACGATAAAAATAGTTTTACTAAAAATAGCTGATACCACCAGAATTCCAAAAAACATAAACACCCACTCCACAATAGCGAGAAGTGAATTTGAAAATCCTAGTTGAAACAACGATAGATGGTAACTTAATTTTACATACAAATTAGCTTGGTCTCGTAGTCCAACTCCAAGGGCCTTGCGATCAATATATGACGCTAACCAATCTTTACGAATTTTGTTTACAACATTTAGTGCTAAGCCTTTTTTAATTTTTATACCTTGATAATTAAAATAAATATAAATCCCAAGAATAACAATAAGAACGGCGAGTGCCGCAATAAGATGATTAACGTTTAGTTGATAACCTAAGGTTCTAAAAACCTTATCTAGATACAAGGGTGCTGTTACTTCAAAAAGAGTAATTCCAAAAGTAAGGAATATAAATTTGAATAGCTGTGATCGATTATCTTTATACCGTTCCTTGTAATACTGAAAATGATGTTCGGTAAAACGTATAGGCCGTAAGATTTGCCGAATTTGATTAACTCTTCGAAAGATATGTAATTGTTCAATCCATGATTTCATAGGTAATAAGAAGGACTAGTCCTAGTTAATAGTATTAAACTTCTCCCCTCTCAGTTTTCCTGATTGAAAGACTTGGTAGTAACGTAACAAGGATGGTACCAATAAATTTTTAATAATTTCCTTGGTCTTTCGCCAGTTACGATAGTTATATTTATTGAAAAAGAAAATAGTTACTCGGACAAAAAAATATCGTGAGAGCCATGCAATCTGCTTGTGGTTATTTACATGATTATAGTGCTTTACCAGTTCGATAAAATAGAAACGAACGGATGACGGACCTTCCAGAAGGATTTCCGAAAACTTTTTTAATCTATCTTTTTCTGAATAAAATTCCCTATACCGTAAAAGTAAACGAAGCTTCTTTTGGATTTTTTTTACTGATATTGGAAGAATCGAAATGGTTTCTTGAAAAAATTCAAAACCTAAAAAACCAAAACGCTCTGTTCGCTCAACTATTTCTATTTTTTGGAATTCATCCTTAATGAGAACACCCCTAAGAAACTCCTGCATCCTTGATTGTAAGCCTACTAATTCTGCTCGTGTACCAAAGGCAATAAAATCATCGCCGACTCTTCGATACAAATCTGATTGTTCTCCAAACACCTTATCAAATTCATCGAGGTATAAATTATTAAAAAGAACCGTTACTGGCAAGCCAGTAATAATTCCTATTTCCGTTGTTTGGTATCTACCTTTTCGGAAAAAAGGCATATCCACATACAAAAAAAGTAACTCATTGGTTGCATCATCAAAGCCAAGTTGTTTAATTTTTCCCTTTAATATTTCAGGATTAATAATATCAGAGTAACTTGAAATATCTCCTATCAAAAGATGGTCGTGTTCTCTTTTTTGATGGTATCTTTTTACGACACTTTTTATCGCCCGATAATGTGGATGTGATTTTCTATAAGAAAATAAATATTTTGAAAAATATCTATCAAAGTAGGGTTCAACAACTCGGTAGACAGCCTGAGCTCGAATTCGTTCATGAACCGTATGTAGGTAAATTGTCCGAGTTCCCTCTTTGGTGCGTTTAGGAATATGAACTTCTATGGCAGGAGTGATTTGTTTTTTTGAGATAAAATCATTTTTAATTTCAGAAACAAGCTCGGAAATTGAGATATCATAATCAACCAAAGATTTTCCATCAATTCCCTGGTAGTTATTAGTTTTACTTTCATTTTCAAAACGAACAACAACATCAAGGTATGCTTCTTGAATATTTTTTTCGCTTATGATTTTTTCATATAGATTATCCATCGTAGCTCGTGTAACAACCAAGAACTAATAGAACACACCGCTGCATTCTACAAGTAGAGAGCCAGAAACTCACCAGGCTTTTTCACCACATTATTAATGTTATCAGGCACATAAAACAAATGTGATCAAAAGCTATTGATAACCCTTGAATCAAGGGGATAATCCTTTGGTTGTTACACCAGACACGATATCTGGTTTTTTTATTTATTACCATCGAGCACCGTAAGGGTCAGTTTGGCGAGTTCCATAAGGGTCACTAAATTCGCAGCTTGGAAAGCTAAGATTTTGAAGTGTATTCGCTTGAATCTTCACAACCTTTCCTATTGAGTTTGTACAGACAGCATCTTCTCCGGCTGCATATGCTGTACTTGTCATTAATAAAGCCGATTCGCTTGGTAGACTAAAAACAAATCGATACGCTTGTGCGTTTGCCTCACATTCTGACAATGAACCTCCTTGAGACTGAACAGAATCCATAAGATTCAAGAAGGCTTGGTTAGTACAAAGCCCTGTGTAGTTTCCCGTTGGATAAAGTAACTCAGCTTGAGTTCGAAAACTTGAAGATGCAGCAACAACTGCAACGTCTTTTGCTTTATTACGTGCAACTGAAAGGCTAGCAATGACAATTGTAGAAAGAATTCCAATCACTGCTACAACAACTAATAATTCTATTAATGTAAATCCATTATTTTGTGTCTTTTTCATATATAGTACTACTTATTATATACCTTCCCTGAATTTTATAAAGATATATTAAAAAACAAAATCCTATATCTCTGGTATACTTTTTACCATGCAAGATGGTAAATTTGTTCACCTACATACTCATAGTCACTATTCCCTCCTCCAAGGATTAACCAAGATTCCTGACTTGGTAAAACAAGCTAAATCATATGGAATGGAGGCTTTAGCACTTACTGATTATGGCTCAATGTATGGGTCTATTGAATTTTACAAAACATGTAGAAAAGAAGGAATTAAGCCTATCATCGGTCTGGACGCCTATATGGCATTTCGTTCTCTAGAAGATAAGGAGCACGGTATTGATACCAAGCGTTACCCCTTCACTCTCCTAGCCTACAACCACGCTGGATACCAGAATCTCATGAAACTGGTAACCCAGTCATTCATAAAAGGTTTTTACTACCGTCCTCGAATGGACAAAGAACTTTTGGCACAACATTCTGAGGGGCTCATTTGTCTATCAGGACCGATGTATGGAGAAATAGGACAGGCAATTCTCACAAAAAACATCGAACGTGCCGAAACGCTCGTTCATGAGTATCAAACAGTTTTTGGAAAAGAAAATTTCTTTCTAGAAATTATGTTCAATGATCACATTGAAGGTCTTATTGAACTCAACCAAGATATCGCTCGATTATCCGAAAAAACTGGCGCACCTTTGGTAGCGACTCATAACAGTCACTATCTTAACCCTGACGACCGTGAGGCCTTTGACACCCTCCTTGGTGTTTCAACAAGTGGAAACAAAATTCAGACAGGATTCATGCGAGGAAATTTTCACTTTCCTTCATCAGAAGAAATGCATGGGCTATTTCGGGATTATCCCGAAGCAGTTGCAAACACGGCTGCCATTGCAGATCGGTGTGACTTAGAAATTGATATTGATAGTTGGTACTTTCCTGACTTCCCTATCCCTGAAGGATCTAGCTATGACGAAGTTCTCAGAAACCAAACTTATGAAGGAATTGAGCGTCGAGGAATGGAGCGGTCAGACCAAGTCGTAAAGCGAATAGAATACGAACTAGAAATTATTTCCTCAAAAGGTTATTCGTCATACTTCTTGATCATGGCTGATTTGGTGCAATCTGCTAAAGATATGGGTATCTACACTAATACTCGAGGATCGGCAGCTGGTTCACTTGTTTCTTACCTGAACTTTATTACCAAGGTTGATCCTCTTGCTATGGACCTACCATTCGAGCGATTCATGAACCCTGGACGAAAAGGAATTCCCGATATCGACTTGGATATCTCTGACGTTCATCGTGATGAGGTAATTAACTACATTCGTGAAAAGTACGGAAATAAATCGGTTGCACAAATTGGAACCTTTGGAACCATGGCAGCTCGAGGTTCAGTTCGAGATGTCGCGCGCGCGCTTGATTATCCCTATGAAATTGGAGACCGAATCGCAAAGTTAATTCCTATGGGATCTCAAGGTTTTCCAATGACCATTGTCAGAGCCCTCGAGGAAGAAGAAGACTTGAGAAAAATATATAAAGAAGACAAAGATGTCGAACGTATTATTAACCTCGCAAAAAAAATCGAAGGTTGTGCGCGTCACGTATCGGTTCATGCAGCCGGAGTAGTCATTGCTCCTACCCGAGTTGATGATTTCTCTCCCGTTCAATTCGATCCTAAAGGAGGAAAACTAATCACCCAGTACGATATGTATACGGGGGATCGTGACGGTGTGGTAAACATGCCAAAATTCGACCTTTTGGGTATTAGAAACCTCTCTATCCTTGCTGATGCGGTTAACCTCGTAAAACAGCTCAAAGGAATTAGTATTGATTTGAATACCATTCCTCTTGATGATCATCTAACGTACGAAAAACTAGGAGAAGGTTCAACCATGGGAGTGTTCCAGATGGGTAGTGCCGGAATGACCCGATACATTATCGATCTAAAGCCAAACAACATTTACGATTTGAACGCGATGATTGCTTTGTATCGTCCTGGACCTATGGAATTTATTCCCGAGTACATTGCTCGGAAACGAAATCCAAACCTTGTGCGGTACCTCGATCCTCGGATGAAAGCAATTCTTGCACCAACCTACGGAATTCTAGTGTATCAGGAGGACGTAATGCAGATTTCTGTTGATCTTGCTGGATTCAGTTGGGGTGATGCCGATACCTTGCGAAAAGCTATTGGTAAAAAAATTCCAGAACTGATGGCGGAACAAAAAGAAAAACTTGTTTCCGGTTGTATCGAAAATGGAATGAAACCAAAAGCAGCGGAAGAACTATGGGATCAAATCGAAACCTTTGCGGCATACGGATTCAACAAATCGCATGCGGCGAGTTACGGACGTATCACCTACGAAACTGCCTACATGAAGGCTAACTACCCTATCGAGTACATGACCGCCATGTTGAGTGCTGAGTCAGGAGACACCGACAAAATTGCAACTATCATTCATGAATGTAACGCAATGGGAATTGAAGTACTTCCTCCAGATATCAATGAATGTTTTGGTGGATTTACGGTTATAGAAAAAACCGAATCATCAAAACCAGCGATTCGATTTGGATTCTACACCATCAAAAACTTCGGAAGTTCTATCGCCGATGACATTGTTGAAGAAAGAAAGCGAAAAGGAAATTATGTTTCTTTAGAAAATTTCTTGAACAGAATTCGTCACAAAAACTTCAACCGAAAGTCACTTGAAGCGCTCATCAAAGCAGGTGCCCTTGATTCATTTGGTGATCGCGGGCAGTTGTTGGGAAACATTGATGCCCTTCTTGCATACAACAAGGAAATCAAAAATACCCATGCAGACCAACATTCACTGTTTGGTGATATAGGAGAATCAACGATTAGCCTCAGAGTGTGCCCTCCAATTGACCAGCGCGACCTCCTCGCGATGGAAAAAGAAATTTTAGGAGTATATGTTTCAAGCCATCCACTTGAGCCTTACCGAGAACGCTTTGCAAAAAGTAGTTATAACATTGCAATGATTCACGAAGGAGAAGTATACAAAGAACAGACGGTTCGCGTTGGTGGAATTATTGAAAATGCAAAGATTATCGCTACAAAAAAAGGAGACAAGATGGCTTTCTTTACCCTAAGCGACTTTACCGGAAGTATTGAGGCAGTAGTATTTCCCCAAAAATTCAAAACTTTCCAAGAATTTATTAATGAAGATGCAATTATTGTTGTAGAAGCAAAAGTGAGTGACAAAGACGGAGTAAAAAATATTCTTGTCGATAAATTAAAACCACTTGCAGACAACACTTCAACAAGCAATAATACTCAAGAGGAACAACCTCGTTAACCATTATCTAAACCATATTATGAAACACTATCTACTAGGATTCAGCATTATTGTGTTAGGAGCAGCTACGGTAGTACCTACCACCTACGCGCAATCTGACACTATGCCTGTTCAAGAAAAAGCGGCTCGACTAAAAAATCTTATCCAAGAAGCAAAAAATGTTCGTGACCAAAAACAAGCGAATACGGAAGAAGGAGTAGTAACTCAAGTTCCAGCAGTAAATAATAAAAACCTGCCAGTAAAAGCAACGGGAGAGAAAATTTCTTCAAAAATTAAGTCTCTCGCAGAAGCACGACAGGTTGCTGTTGTAGGGCGATACTTTGCAACCGTAATCCGACTCGGGACTATCAACAACCGTCTCGGACAACGAGTAAGTAAACTTACAGAATCAGGAGTTGATACTACCGAGGCACAGAAACTTGTACTAGAAAATTCACAAATATTAGTACAGACAAGTACCCAATTAGAAGCTCTCAAAGCAGGTCTTGCGCAAGAAATCGCACAAGGTTCAGCTCGTGGTGAAGCTATTAAAAACCTTCGCTCAAACCTCGAACAGGTACGAGAAGCGTTGCGTACGGTATGGAATAATGAACGAGAAGCTATTAAATTATTAAAGGCAGGTACTCCTAGCACAACCAACTAATGTATGGAATCAGAAACTAAAATTTCAAAATCATTTATCATTGTTCTTATTGTTGCCCTTATTCTTGCAGTAGCACTAAGTTTTGTTGTTCAAAATGATTCAGCAAACTTTGATATGGAAAGCAATCCTCAAGGAGACCAAACTGAACTTATAGCAGAAGAAATGGTTGAGTCACAACTAGAGATTAATACCTTAACCGAAGTATCGCCTTCAACTGAAGTGTCAGATATTGAGGCAGATTTAGATTTTGATTTTGATGAAGCGACTCGTCTTGATGAAATGAACTAATCGTTACTTTAGTAAATATAAACAAAAACCATAAAGATATTTCTTTATGGTTTTTGTTTAGCATGTTAATTAAATTTTTTCGAAGAGATCGACAACTTGATACAAGAACGAAGCAAATCGTGGGAAGTAAATAATACTTCCGACAACAATAGCAATAAGCACGGCAAAGAGAACAGAACCTGCCGCCATGTCTTTAATATCTTTTACCTTTAAGCTAAACTCTGGATGAACAAGATCCATTGTTTTCTCGATAGCTGTATTGGTAAGCTCTGCAAAGATTACCAAACCAATAACAATAGTCTGTGCTATCCATTCGTACGCGCTTAAGTTAGCAAAAAATCCAATAAAGGTAACAATAATTCCTGCCGCAACGTCAAAGTATAAATTGTATTCACGATCAAGGAGTACCTGGAAACCATTGAATGCATTACGGAAACTCCGAATAATTCCAGGAAGGGTTACCTGCTCCCCGTAATTTTTAAACCGAGGTTGTTCAAGTTCATAATTTTCAACAACTTTTTTTACCATGACTAGATTATATACCAAACTTTGTGATAGGATACCTTTATATATGAGCAGTATTTTCTATTACTTCACAAGGAAAAATACTCGATATAAAGATCACTAATTAATTTACCTATGAGCACTATTGAACAACAACGTCACTCTCTTGCCCACCTGCTCGCTGCAGGTGTTCTTGAACACTTTCCTCAAGCCAACATTACCTTGGGACCAGCAATTGATACCGGTTTCTACTATGATATCGAAAGTGTAGAAACTATTTCAGATACTGATTTAGCTAAAATTGAAAAAAGCATGCGTACGATCGCAAAAAAATGGAAAGGATTTGAAGCACAAACGGTAGATAGTACTCAAGCTCAAGAGATTTTCAAAAACAACCCGTACAAAATAGAGCTCATCCAAGAAATCTCAGCTCGCGGTGAAAATATTACTCTCTATACTTCAGGTGACTTTACCGATCTCTGTCGTGGAGGACACGTTGAAGACATGAGTGAAATCCCTATGGACGCTTGGAAACTCGACCGAGTTGCTGGTGCTTACTGGCGAGGAGATGAGACTCGCCCTATGCTTACTCGTATTTACGGACTTGCATTTGAAAGCAAGGGAGAACTCGATGCGTTCGTTGCGCAACGAGAAGCTGCCAAAGAACGTGATCATCGAAAACTAGGAAAAGACATGGGACTATTTACCTTCTCAAATTTGGTTGGTCCAGGACTTCCCCTCTTTACCCCAAAAGGTACCAAACTACGCGAGTTGATTATTGAAAAAATTCACCGCATTCAAGCACCATTTGGATATGAACGAGTAAGCATTCCTCATATTACCAAAAAGGACCTCTACGAAACTTCAGGTCATTGGCAAAAATTCTCTGACGAACTTTTCCACGTAAAAGGAAAATCAGATGCAGAGTTTGTTATGAAGCCAATGAACTGTCCTCACCATACTCAAATTTATGCGGCAGAACCAAAAAGCTACCGAGACCTTCCTATTCGATACACCGAATCAACGATGGTATACCGGGACGAGCAAGCGGGAGAACTCATTGGATTAGGACGTGTTCGATCAATCACCCAGGACGATGGACACGTATTCTGTACCGTAGGACAAATCGAACAAGAAATTGAAAACATCATTCATGTCATCAAAGAATTCTATTCTTCACTAGGAATGTGGGATGAATCAACCTACCGAGTTTCACTATCGGTACGTGATTCACAAGCTCCAGAAAAGTATCTTGGAGACAGCGAGGTGTGGGATCAGGCCGAAGCAATTCTAGAAAAAGTTGCTCAAAAATACGGACTTCCCTACGAACGTATGGAAGGTGAAGCAGCATTCTATGGACCAAAGCTCGACTTTATGTTCCACGATGCACTAGGACGAGAACGACAACTTGCAACTGCTCAGCTCGACTTCAATATGCCAAAACGTTTTGAACTAGAGTACACCGATGAAACAGGAAATAAACAAACTCCCGTAATGATTCACCGAGCCATTGCAGGATCTCTTGAACGATTCCTTTCAATTATTATCGAGCACTTCGAAGGATACTTCCCTCTATGGTTAGCACCTACTCAATTCGCCATCATCCCTATTAAATCAGAAGTCCACGGTGATTACGCACGCGAAGTAGCACAACAGTTACAACAACACGGAGCTCGAGTAAGCGTTTGGGATTATGACCATGATGGCTTTGGTAAAAAAGTACGCCGCGCAAAGAACGAGCGGCTTCCCTACTGGATCATCATCGGAGGTGAAGAACTTGAAACGAGAACTCTCACCATTGAATCTCGGGACAACCAAGAAAAGTCAGTGAAGCTTGATGAATTCATCAGTAGAATTAAAAAAGATTTATTCTAGATTTAAAATTTCTATTAGTCTATAAATACCAATGTGCGGTATACTGTATATGTATCAGCATTAACCTTATATTCCTATGAACAACCACGAATACAACATTATGAATCAGCTTATCCAAGAACAAAAATCTCTTTGGCGTATCGAAGGTCTCTACCTAAATGAAGCACAAAGTGACGAGGAAAAAGCTGTTTGGGAACAAATCAAGAGCGATAAACAAGCTCATGTTCAAGAACTAAAAAAATTAGTAAAAGGAACACTAGAATAGTATTAGTAAAAGCACCTGTACTTAGCACAGGTGCTTTTTATAAAAAAACACCTCATTGAGGTGTTTTAATATGTAATTAATTATGTATTTGAACCTAGAAAAATATTATAGGCAATAATTTCTCTTTGATATGTATCCAAAGAATCTTTTGCTTTTAAAAATTTATTCTGAGTATCCTCTTTTACTTCTTTTATTTTTTTGATAAATAACTCGTTAATTTTTTCACGATCCTCTGCTTTAAGGTTATTTCTTAGCTCTTTAATTATTTTATCTTTTTTAAACAAAATATAAATCGCAAAGAATACACTCGTGATTAATGCAAGAGTAAAAACTAAAAATGAAAAATTAGTAAGTAATAAATTAAATCTAAAGATAAAAAAACATAAAAAAATTAAGCTAATAGCTAAAGACACTCTCATTATTAAAAAATATTTTTTCACTTCTATCTTTATTTTATCAAAAAGATAATCTTGTTGTACTTGTTCTTTGATCCTTTCAAAAAAAATTGTTTTCATATATTTAATTATTAATATTATTTAATTTTTATAATAAACAAACTTCTCTTATATGTCAATACCCAACAATAAACAAAACCACCTTCGGAGGGTGGTTTTGTTAATACTAGATATCAATTTCTGCTAACTTAGCGTTGTTTTGAATGAAGGCCTTGCGAGGTGCAACCTCACTTCCCATCAAGGTATCAAATACCGAATCAGCTGCCATGGCATCATTTACGGTTACCTGTTTCAAGGTTCGGGTTGCAGGGTTCATAGTTGTTTCCCATAACTCCTCAGAGTTCATTTCTCCCAACCCTTTATATCGTTGTACATGAACTTTATTAGATACTACCTTTTTAGTTTCAGTATCTGTTTGTTCATCACCATCAGTTTCCTCATCAATTTCATCCTCGTCATTTGATGGTTTAACCTCTGTCGCGCTAACCCCAAATTTCTTTAGGATTTCGTCGCGCTCTTGATCACTGTATGCGTACTCAATGGCTTTACCTTTTTTCAGCTTATACAGTGGTGGTTGTGCAACATAAATAAATCCAGCGTCGATAAATTCGCGGAAATATCGGAAGAAGAAGGTCATCAACAGAATTCTAATGTGAGCTCCGTCGACGTCCGCGTCGGTTGCGATAACAATTTTTTTGTATCGTACCTTTTCGATATCAAAGGTTTCACCAATAGAACTACCGAAAGCAATCACCATTGATTTAATTTCATTATTGGTGAGCATTCGATCTAGTCGAACTCGCTCAACATTCAATGGCTTACCTCGCAGCGGCAAAACTGCCTGGGTCTTTCGATCTCGTCCCTGTTTAGCCGTACCTCCCGCAGAGTCTCCCTCTACGATAAAGATTTCTGCTTCATCGGCATCTTTAGTCTGACAGTCAGTAAGTTTTCCTGGGAGTGTAAATCCTTCCAAGGCTCCTTTACGAAGAATAGATTCCTTTACTGCTTTGGCAGCCTTACGAGCCTTTAAGGCCAGCGCTGCTTTACGCAAGATTGCTCGTCCGTCATCTGGGTGCTCTTCTAGGAAGTAACCAAAAGCTTCTCCAAATGAAGATTCAACCGCTCCACGAGCTTCGGTAGAACCAAGCTTATCTTTAGTCTGACCTTCAAACTGGATTTCTTGCATCTTTACTGAAATAACGGCGGTTAGCCCTTCAAGCACATCGTCCCCCGAGAGGCTTCCATCCTTTTCTGAGAGTACTTTGACTTCTTTATTGTAGTTATTCAAGAGACGAGTTAATGCAGTTTTAAATCCGGTTACGTGCATTCCTCCTCCTGGAGTCGAAATGTTGTTCGCAAAAGCAACAATACGAGAAGAAATATCATCAACATATGAAAGTGCTACCTCTACCTGAATTCCCTCTGGTGTTTCGTGCTGCATATAGAACACGTTGTTGTGAACTTTCTTTTGATCACGGTTAAGGTAGTTGGTCATTGATACAATTCCTCCTTCAAAGTAATAGGTCTGAGATGGAACTTGTAAGTTAAGGTCTTCTAGGTAAAAAGAAGTGGTATCAATTTCCTTGGTGTACTCTCGTGCATCAATAAGTACTACTCGTAAATTACGAACGAGATACGACTGTTCGCGATAGTGACGAGTAATTTTTTGCCAGCTGTAATCCATCTCGCTGAAAATAGTGTCGTCAGCTTTGAATGAAACAATCGTTCCTCGTTTTTTTGATGCCCCTAATTTCTTTACATCAAATTGTGGAACTCCAATTTTATACTCTTGGGCGTAGCTGTGCCCTTCTCGGTGTACTTCTGCTCGTGTCCATACTGACAGCGCGTTTACCACAGAAGCTCCTACCCCGTGGAGTCCTCCAGAGAATTTGTACGACTCGTTATCAAACTTTCCTCCCGCGTGGAGGGTGGTCATAATAACCTCAAGGGCGCTCTTGCCGGTCTTTGGGTGCTTATCTACTGGAATACCTCGTCCATTGTCAGCAACACGAACAATACCATCGGGTAGTAGTGCTACTTCGATGTGATCAGCGTATCCTCCCATCGCCTCATCACGAGAGTTATCAAAAATTTCTCGGATGAGGTGGTGAAGTCCATCAGTTCCGGTCGAACCGATGTACATTCCTGGTCGTTTTCGTACCGGTTCAAGTCCTTCAAGAACCGAAATATCAGAGGCACTATATCCCTTTTCTTTTTTAGGAGTTTTTGCTTCTGTAGTCTTGTCTTCTGTGTTTTTTGGCATAGCTTATGACACATAGTATATCAGAAAAAGCTTAAATTTTAAAGAAAAATGATATGATAATCACATGAAGCTCCAGGTACCAGAATCATGGCAAAAACACCTCGAATCGGTAATACATAACCCTATTTTTAAAGAACTCTCTGATTTTCTAGGACAAGAGTATCAGCAGCAGAAAGCTATTTATCCTGAATTCAAGAATATTTTTAACGCGCTTGAGCTGGTTCCTCTAGAAAAAGTCAGTATTGTCATCCTTGGACAAGACCCCTACCACCAGCCCGGACAAGCACATGGTTTAGCTTTTTCAGTTCCTGATGAAACACCACTACCACCCTCACTTAAAAATATTTTCAAAGAACTTGATTCGGAGTTTGGACCACAAGTCCGATCAGGAAACCTGGAACGATGGGCGCAGCAAGGGGTTTTGCTTTTGAACACCGTCATGACCGTCGAACACGGGCAAGCTCATAGTCACGCGAATCACGGATGGGAAAAATTTACTGATGCAGTAATTCAAGTAATTCAAGAAAAAAATGCACACTGTGTGTTCATTCTTTGGGGTAACCATGCGCAAGCCAAAGCTGCAATGATCAATACCAGCAAACATCTCGTGCTTACATCGGCACACCCTTCCCCACTATCCGCGTACCGAGGATTTTTTGGTAACCAACATTTCACAAAGACAAATGACTACCTAAAAGAAAATGGCAAAAAAATTATCACATGGTAAGATTCCCAAGTTATCGTTAATCAAACAGATATAGTTAATTTATAAAACATATGCACACTATTCACGAAAAAAAGACAAAAATTGTAGCAACTATTGGACCCGCTTCTCGTAATGAAAAAACACTTGAAGGAATGATTAAGGCAGGACTTAATGTTGTTCGTATGAACATGAGTCACGGAAGCCATGAAGAACACGGAGAAACCGTTGCTCTCATTACCAAGCTAGAAAAGAAACTTGGTAAGAGTATCGCTCTCTTGCAGGATCTTTCAGGACCTAAAATCCGGTTAGGAAAAGTAGAAGAAGGAACCGTAGTTAAAAATGGTCAAAAGTATATTCTTACTACTACCGCCATTACAGGTAACGCAGAGCGTGCGTACATCAACTACAGCAAACTTCCAAAAGAAATTTCTGTTGGTGACGCTATCAAAATTGATGATGGAAGAGTATCACTCAAAGCTGTCTCTGTTCATAAGAACGAAATTACCTGTAAGGTAATTGTTGGGGGTAAACTATCATCACACAAAGGAGTAAACCTACCTGATACTAAACTTTCTATTTCTTCTCTTACTCCTAAAGACATCAAGGACCTAGAATTTGGATTAAAGCACAACGTAGACTTCGTAGCTTTCTCATTCGCTCAAACCAGCAATGATATTATTAAGCTTAAAAAAATCCTTGCTCAAAAGAAAAGCACTGCCAAGGTAATCGTGAAAATCGAGACCACCCAAGCGGTTGAAAATCTTGATGCCATTCTCGATGTTACCGATGGAGCTATGGTTGCTCGCGGAGATATGGCGGTTGAAGTAGGAGTTGATAAGGTTCCATTGATTCAAAAGGAAATCATCAAAAAGTGTAACCGTCTAGGTAAACCAGTTATCACGGCTACTCAGATGCTTGATTCTATGGAAAAATCTGCGACCCCTACCCGAGCTGAAGTTTCTGATATTGCGAATGCGATTCTAGATGGTACTGACGCTATCATGCTTTCAGGAGAATCTGCAACAGGAATGTACCCTGTAGAAGCAGTAGAAACCATGACTAAAATTGCGCTGCAAACAGAACCACATGCACACAATACCAACCTGGAATTCTTGAAGACTTCACTTGATATTGTTGATACCGTTACTGTTTCTGCTGTGCGAATCGCAAACAACGTAGGAGCTGAACTAATCGTAAGCCTTACCGAAACAGGGTTCACCGCACAGATGATGGCTCGTTTCAAACCTCACATGCCAGTAATTGCCATTACCCCACACGAACATACTTTCCGACAGTTAAAACTACTCTACGGATGTATGCCAATACTTGCAAAGGTTGAGGGGGACCTTAACGCACTTACCAAACACATCCAAAAATTCGTTCGTGAACGAAAATTGGTAAAGAAAGGTGGAAAAATTGTAGTGACAATGGGTTCTCCTTGTCATATTGCTGGATCTACTAATACTGTATTCGTAATCGTTGCTGAATAATGTATTAAAAAATAACTCAGGCAAAAGCCTGAGTTATTTTTTCTTTATGCTGTAGTTGTTTTGCAAATATTGCAGTTCATCGAGCGTTTGATATAGTTCTCTCCCCTTTAGCATACCCTCTCTCCCCTCGTGCCATAGCTGCAGGACAGTTGCTAATGTCCCAAAATAATCTTGATGGTCTAGGTGGTAATTCAAATTTTCTAATTCACGACGACTCAAATCCTGAACCCAGGAATAACTCGATGTACAAAGAGAATATCCTATACTCATATGACGGTGATATATTATTTACAAGAAATACTACTACTCTTGTTCCCTGCTACCACCAGGTGATCGATCAACTCAATTCCTAGCAACTTCCCTCCTTCAACAATACGTTCAGTTAATTCCAAATCAGCTTGGCTCGGAGTGGTATCACCTGATGGATGGTTATGGACGAGAATTACCGCAACGGCACCGTATTCAATAGCAGGACGGAAAACTTCTCGAGGATGGACAATACTTTCTGTTAACGTTCCAATTGAAATAGTTTCTTCATGCACTAATTTAAATCGGCTATTTAGATAGAGTCCTTTCAAGTGTTCCTTGGGTAGGTGCTGCATGTCTTTGACATAGCGTAGCGCATCCTTTGCATTACGAATCGTTACTGACTGTTCCTTTCGTTCTTGGAATAGTCGCTTTCCTAAATTAAAAGCAGCTACTACCTGGGTTGCCTTGGAAATCGGTAGGTTAAGAAATTTTGCGAGGCGTTTAGGATCTGTTTCATTGATGACATAATTATCACCGTACTCATCGATAATTCGTGTTGCCATTTCCATGACACCTTCCTTTTTCGTTCCGGTATATAGAATCGCTGCAAGAAGTTCCCTGTTAGTTAATTCCTCAGGACCGTAGTTTTGAAGTTTCTCGTGTGGACGATCAGAGAGTGGAATATCCTTGATACGATACGCCTGGTACTGTTCAGTCTGTAGCTCTAGATCTGTTTGGTATGCACTAGGAACATATGATTGAGTTTTCTTTCTTGTAGTCATAGGATTATTGTATCACGACAAGATAAAGAAAATATTAAATTGCTATTCCTGGTCGTGGAAAAATGTTTCTTTATGGCAGCCCCGAACTATTGCAAGACACGGTGACTATGATATTATCTTTTCTGTACCAAAAACAGGTTTCCTGAATTCTTGGTCATGAATATTCCTCGGTAGCTCAGCGGTAGAGCGGTCGACTGTTAATCGATTGGTCGTAGGTTCGAATCCTACCCGGGGAGCATTATAAGCTAGCACAATGTTGGTACTAAAAAGCCCTTTAAAGGGTTTTTAGTTTGTTTTACATCATAAATTAATGAAATATATAAAAAAACGATGTCTAAACTTGAATGTTTTTGATATGTAAGTATGATTTTAATTAGATATAAATACTTAACAAATTAAAATTAAAGATAATGAAAGACAACGTAAGAGTTTTAGATTGGAACCTTTATAAAAAAGGTTCAGAGTTAGAGTTTGCACAAAGATTAAAGTCATCTTTTGCAAATACTGGTTTTTTTATTTTAGAAAATCATGGGATTTCTTCTATGTTATTAAAACAAAACCGTTTGCTTTTTGCTAAATTTTTTAAAGATTTAAGCTTAAAAGAAAGAATGCAGTATGTATTTTCTGATATTTTTTATCAAAAAGGTTATACCCCTATGAGTATGGAAACTGGTGAGTTTGCCAATGTAGCAGATAACAAACATTTTTATCAGCTTGGTGACATTCATGAAAATCCTTTTATTAAGGAAATTCCAGCATTACAATCTAGCAGCGCCGAACTTTATGAAGATTTTTATTTTCTTTATAAACAACTCATGCGAATTGTTGCTATGTCTCTTGATTTAGATAAAAATACTTTTGATGAGGAACTAGGTAACTCCATTATGAGACATATTCATTACCCAGCTCATTCTAAACCAATGACTGACGATGAAGCCGTAACGTTCGGGGGAAACCTACAAGGGATGTGTGCTTCGAAGCATACTGACATTAATGATCTAACCTTATTACATGCCACTGAACCAGGGTTACAACTTTGGAACAATAATCATTGGGAGCCTATTTTGTGCGATGAAAATATGATTATCGTGAATGTTGGCGATATGCTTTGGCATCTTACTGGTGGGTATTATAAATCTGGAGTTCACCGTGTTGTATGTGAACCAGGGGTCGAACGTTTTTCTTCACCTTTTTTTGGACATAGAAAAGATGAATGCTCTGTTATTCCTCTTGAACACCTTGGTCCTTTTGATTTATCAAAATTTTCTTTTAAAACTGAAGGAGAATTTTTAGAACACCGTTTGAAACAAATATTTAAAAAATAAATTATTTGTTCATTAAGATACTAAAGGGATGTAGCAATTAACCCTGTTTACTCTAAAAAATCTAGAGTAGTCTAGTAAAATTTAACTAATATAAAACCACCAATAAAAGGTGGTTTTTTATTAACATAAAATGGAAGGTACGCAAAAATATATTATTATTTGGACATAAAATAAAGTGAAGATTATCTTTATCTTTTTTTGAAATAGATTAAATGTTCTTGAATAAGTAGAATACCTCAAGCTCCATTACTATAAATCGTATATACTTATAGCATCATGCGAAAAGCTAGAATTACAGAAGAGCACAAAACAAATTATATTATTAAAGATAACGATTCAGAATACCGGGCAACGGTACGTGGGTCTTTTTTCAAAAGTGAAATTTTCCCGAAAGTCGGAGACTTTGTTTTTTACAGCAAAGCTGATGAAGACAAAGCAGTTATCGAGGAGATAGTGCCTAGAACTTCTGTTGTCTCACGAAAAGCTGTTGGCACAAATGAAGAGCAAGTTATTGTTGCAAATGTTGACGTTATTTTTATTGTTATGGGACTAGATGGTGACTTTAATATAAGTCGCCTTGAACGATATTTATTATTGGCACAAGAAGCAAAGGTCACACCTATAGTTATTTTAAATAAATGTGACCTCGTCGATGACCTAGCAGTATATATAACTCCTACGCAATCTTGTATTGGTAATATTCCGCTCCATGTTGTAAGTGCAACAACAGGAAAAAATATGGAATTGTTATTAGCGTATTTTAAAAATGATACAACCGCTGTTCTTCTTGGTTCCTCAGGTGCAGGTAAATCTAGTATTACCAACTGGCTTCTACAGAGTAAGGTGCAAAATGTTTCAGAGGTACGAGGCGACGATAGTCGTGGTAGACATACTACAACTTCAAGACAACTATTTCCATTACCTTGTGGTGGATATTTAATTGATACTCCAGGTATGAGAGAATTGGCTATTACAAATTCTCCTAAAGACGAAAGTGTATTCAAACAGATTGAAGAATTATCTCTCCAGTGCCGATCTTCAAACTGCGACCACGAACAAAGTCAAGGTTGTGCGATTATGGAAGCTCTTAAGGGAGGTGACATTGATGAACGACAACTAAAGAACTATCGAAAAATCCAACAAGATCATCTCAATGAAGAAAGTAAGTATCGTACAGATTCTTCACATCAATACAAACTAAATAAGAAATATAAGTAACTAATTTACAATATCCTAAACTGCTCCCCTAAATTCTGCTTCAAAATATTAAGAATAACTTCAGGAGATACGTCGTCATATATTCGAAACTCTTGCTTGTACATCTTCCCTGTTACGGTTAACAAATGACTTCCTGATTCAGAGCTAAGCTTTAATGTGGTTCGGTGGTCGCGGCGGCCTTTTATAAAGATAATAATTCCATAGCTGGTATTGGTGATACCGTGCTTTTCTAGCAACTTGTTAATATGCTTTACTGACTCTAATGCTGTTGTTTTGTTACCGCGCATGTAATTACAGATTAACATGATTTGAATATTAAGAGTTGAATTCTCATTATTGATATTTGACAATATATAATATAGGTAATATAATATATTAAAATAACGCTAACCTCTAAAATTAAATAAAATGACGTACAAATTTTCAAAAGAAGAAAAAGATGGGCTTATGAATTTAGTAAAACTAGTAATTGTAATTTGCTTAGCATTTCTAATATTTTTAGGCTTTAAAAATTTTCCAGATACAAAAACAGCAAACGGTATATTTAGCTATTGGTTGCTAATTGGCTGTGTTCTATCAATTTTTCCATTCTGGTTTTCTTTCGTAAGATCAACTGAAAAAGCAAGACTAAATTGGTTTTTTCTAGCTGCTGGAATCCTTGTGACTTGTTTATTCACTGGATTGTACTTACACATCACTTTTTAATATTTAATGATTCAATGGCTAATAACGAAAATTATTAGCCATTTTTTTGAATAGTTAATCAATAAATCCTGAGGTAAAAAGGAAAATCCTTTCCTAATTCAATTTATAGAGACTTTTTCCACAGAACCAAAATTTCTTTCGGTGATCTTCCAAACAAATCTAGCAATGAAATATTGTTAGTATTTAAAACTTCTTCAACGAGCCAGTACCCTATCGAGTACCCATACCAGTTTGGTAATTCACCCGTGCCAAAGAAATGAGCAATATAAAAATCAACGTTAGAGTCATCAATGTATAAGTTTAATACTTCCTCTTCTGAAATTTCTGATAGTTCTTGCAATGCTTCTTTTTTTGGTAAGGCTTTTGACCACAGAGCAACATCTCCACCAACAAGATATTCTCTAAACTTTTCTGCTAAACCTTCATTTACAAAGCCATCAAGGATTGAATTCCATTCAAATCGTGATGTATATACCAAGTGAGCATATTCATGAGGTACCGTTTCAACAAGAGAACGTCTCCACTGTGGATGTGTTGTGTCAATGAATAGATAGAGAATATTCCCTTCAACAGGAAAAGCATTTACTCCATTTAAATCTTTACTAGCTAGTTCATTGCAGAAAGGAATTACATATATAGTAATATCACTTTCAATTTTTAAATTTTCAAAAGATTTACTAATAGTGTTTTCGAGATTACTCTTGATTTCAATATATTCACCTTCAGTGAATGATTGTAAGCTCTTAAAATCACTTTCTCCAAATATTTTTCTATCTAAATCGACAAGAAGTTTTTCTTCATCTTGATACTCCCCTAAACTGAAATTCTTGTTTTCTTTCACCTGCCTAAAAATATCCTGAAGTACTTGATTTCGAGTTTCTTTTTGGTTAATTAATATGTAAAAGTAATGTACTGAAACATTAGCAGGTAATATTTGTATGAGGTTCTTTTTTTGTACGGTATTCATAGAGGTAAAATTAATTGCAATGCTAATTATAGAATATCATAATAATTTCTTGACTTTTTACAGGAAATTACAATATATTTATAAAAACAAAAACAAATACTATGGAAAAAAATCATTCTTTTCCTTTTGGAAAACATTTTAAGACACTAAGCAGAGACGGGAAAATACCACGAGTAGCGATAACACCTCTTGATAAGGATTCATCTTATGCTAAAAAAATAATTACTACCATTCAAGAAATTGGTATTAAACAAGGAAAATATAAAGTTATCTTTGTCGGAGAAAAATCTCTTGTTAGTTTTGGAATTTCAATCGACCCTACGAGTGATATCCTATTTTGGAATTTTCAGGATTTATTCACCATTGAAATAATTGATTCAGAAAATAGCTTGTCAACAAAACAGAAAATGCGAACTCCCAAAATTTTTCTTATCAAAAACAAAGGTGAAAGTTACTACTACCATCAACAGAAAAAAAGATCCTCACAGAAGAAAATATTACTCTTGAAGAAAAAAGATATATTAAACTTTTTGAAGAAGGTCTTGGTATTCTCTATGATTACCAATAATATAATCTATACAAAAAACAAAACTACTTCTTTTGAAGTAGTTTTTAATACATTAGTATTTATAGGGGGTATAAACAATTTCTGGTGACATTTAATTGACCTCCGGGTGTTATTTGATTATATCCATCGATAATATCAAAATCTGTATCTCGAGTGGTGAAAATCAATCCATAGTCGTAATTACTCTCAGCATTACAAAGATGGTAGTTATTGAAATAAAAGACACAAAACGGCCACTGAGGAGCATAGCCTGCAAGTTTCTCAGGCATATAATCACCCATATCAGCTACAAATTGATTCCAATTTGAGTTATATGAGTTTAAACTAGATTGATTTATTCCATTTCCCCCTCTGCAGTTACCAGCTATATATGCACCTTCAAGAAGGATGTTTCCTGGAGTTGGGGGTCTCCCTTCAAAATTTATAAAATTTTCAATTGCTTTTTGTAGTTCTTTTCCATGTTGTAGCTGCTCAACATCTAACGCCTTGTCTTTAACTCTTTTAATCGCACCTAATACAATAAGGGATAAAATCCCAATTACGGCAATAACTACAAGTAACTCAATAAGAGTGAATCCCTTATTTTTTATATTCATTACTAAAGTATATCAGATGAAGATATACAGCCAAATTTAATTTATGTTAATATAAATTATATTATTAATATATAAAAAAATATCTATCATGACACCATACGAAATTGCAGATAAATTAATCACCTACATCCGAGAGAACAATTACGTCGACGCATACCGAAATCTCTACGACCTAAATCTTGTTAGTATTGAAGATCCGATTATGGAAAGCGAAATGATGCCACGAACCGTAACCATCGGAATCGAAGCAAAACTAAAAAGTTCTGAAGAATGGATGAACTCAATTCGTGAAGTTCATGACGATTATGCCCATGACCCAATTATTACCGGTAATGTTATTGCAATTCCAATGGGAATGGATGTAACGCTCCACGACGGTACCCGGATGCAGTTAGACGAAATTGCCGTGTACGGAGTCCAAGACGGAAAAATCATCAAGGAGCAGTTTATCTACTAACTCGAGTATCGTACAAAAAAACAACCATCAGTGGTTGTTTTTTCACATATATTTATAAATTATTGATATAATGATTATATGAAAAACATTCACATCATCGCACCCGCATCATCTGCAAAAATTGAGTATCGTGAAAATTTTATCAGCGGTGAAAAAAAATTATTAGAGAAAGGTTTTGCTGTCTCATATGGAAAAAACATTTTCGATATGTCATTTATGGAAAAATCGGGTTCTATCGAAAATCGCATAGATGATTGGAATTCTGCATGGAGCACTGGCAATTCTGATTATATTTTAGCCTTTACAGGAGGAACTAATTCTAATCAACTTCTCGATTACATCGACTGGAGCATTGTAAGCGAATCTAAAAAAATATTTATTGGGTACTCTGATATTACCCTTCTAGCAAACGCGATATATGCAAAAACTGGCAAGGTAAGTTTTCTCGGTGTGAACTTTTCGTATTTATGTAGAGAATCAGCTATTGAATACACACTGGAAAACTTTTCAAAGGCATTAAACAATAAATCATATACTGTTACCCCAAGCAACATAGCAATTATGAATATATGGGAGCAGCCAATTAATCCCGTTCCATCTGAAGGCTGGTGGACGATTAATGATGGAGCAATGACAGGAAAAGTACTAGGTGGAAATCTTCCAAGTTTACGACTTCTCTATGGAACTGAATATATGCCAGACATTAGCGACACCATCTTGTTTATAGAATGGGATAATTTCACAACTGCTGATGCCGAAGAGTTTGATCGCGAACTAGAGGCACTTAGTATGCAGAAAAACTTTGAGTCCGTTAGAGGGCTAGTTATAGGGCGATTTCAAGAAGGCTCAAATATTTCAAGAGAAATTTTGGAAAAGATAATCAAAAACAAGAAAAAATTAAATAATATCCCTATTGTAGCTAACGTAGACTTTGGACATACAGCACCTATGTTTATTTTCCCTGTAGGTGGAAATGCAACTATCGAGGAAGATCATAAAGCGATTTACTTCAGCTACTAAGTTTATGCAGATTCTCGTACATAAAAACGAAGGTGAAACTCCTTTGCAGTGCATCGAACGCTTGAAAGAAAATCACCAGGAATATCAAAATAGCAAAATGACCTATGCAGGTCGCCTTGACCCTATGGCAGAGGGTCTTTTATTAATTCTTACCGATGAAGACGTACATCTCAAAGAACAATTCTTGGGATTAGATAAAACCTATGAGCTGGACGTGCTCTTTGGATTCAGTACTGATACCTATGATATTTTAGGACTAGTGAATAATACTGAAAGTTCAAATACGGTTAACAACAAAATCTCTGAGAATATTTTGAAAAAAGAGTTGGGAAAATACCAAAAGATATTTACGCAAGATTACCCTGCGTATTCCTCAAAAACAGTTCGAGGAAAACCACTGTGGCTCTATGCCCGTGAGAACCCGAACGAGCCTATGCCTATTCCGCAAAAAGAAGTAACTATCCATGAAATTTCATTATTAAAAATTTCTGAGATTTCAAGAAAAGAAGTTCTTGATCAAATCATTCAAAGAATTAAAAAGGTGTCTGGAGATTTTCGACAGGATGCAATTCTAACTAGTTGGAATGAACAACTAGGCAGTATTTCTGAGACTCTCACCTTCCCTATCGCACGCATTAAAGTTACTTGTTCAAGTGGAACATATATGCGAACACTCGCTAATCAAATAGGGCAAGATTTTAATGTTCCAGCGCTAGCTTGGAGTATTAAGCGAACAACATTAGGAAACTTCAACGAGCACAACAAGAATATTCTTAACTACTAATTGTATTGGTTGTTTTATGTATTTGACTTTGCTGTGAGTATCAGTATTATCCTTAGAAAAGTTCTTTCGCGACTATTAATAAGTGAAGCCTAAAGTAGTCCAGACAAGAACAACCTAGCCCGATCCCATGCGGCTAGGTTTTTTATTTAAATTAGGCAAAATGAGCATAAAATTTGATTTATTGTTAATTTATTGTATTATCTAAAAAAATTTAAAACTAAATATCATGAAAAAACCAGTAATTTTTATTGAGAGTCAGAGCAATCCCCTGTTTATGAGGATTGAATCTGAACAAAATTATGACCAACGAGGCGCGTTAACCCAAGCAGGTAAAAATGATCTTGTCATTCTAATGAATCCAATTAATCCAGAATATCTGAATTATTGGGAATCATTAGGTTTTGAGCTTCCTACCATTATTGTTGTAGGACCATTTGAGGAAGAAAAAAATCTTTCTGATCTAATTATGGCTCGCCCTGATGTTATGCAAGAAATTGAACTTTTCTCTCACAGAAACAGTGCTCAGGTTGAATTCTTTTCATTATTTGAAAGTGAAAGAAATCTCATCAGGCAATTGAACATTCCTGCGTATGTAAATTTTGATTTTGCTGAAAAATTTCAGTCAAAATTAGAATTTAAAAAATTTGCTAAGGATATTGTCCCCATGCTTCCCTATGTTACCGAAGGTGAATGTAGTTCGTTTTTCGAATTGCAAAAACACTTTGAAGAAAACTTTAAAGTAGAAAGCTTTTTAGTCAAAGAATTTTATGGAACCGGTGGCATTGAGCTTGGAGGAATTTTTCATATTAAAAATGAAAAAGATTTCAAATCAATTCCGTTTTCAAATTACATTATTGAACCAAAAATCGATATCTCCCATGAGATTTCAGTTCATTGGGAAATTTTTGAAAATGGAGCATCAGTAATGACGGGTTTTTACGAACAACTATCAGAAAACTCATCCTATGTTGGTGCGGCAATGCCGTATCCAAACAGCAAAGTATTCTATGAGGTTCGTAGCCAAATTCACCAGTTAGGAAACCTGCTCGGGAGAGAAGGTGGATTAGGGTACATGTGCTGCGACCTATTGGTTGAAAAAAGTACTGGAAATATTTACTGGAGTGATTTTAATCCCCGCAAGGGAGCTATTCACTTTGTAAAAAGTTTTCTTAAACGTATGAATTTCCTAGAAAACAAAAAACATTTTGTTATTCACAAAAGTATTAGAACTGAGCTAAATTCTTTTAAAGAGATAGAAGAACGTCTTGGTAGCATGCTTGTTCCTAACGAAAACGGTTTTGTCGTCATTACCAATCCTGGTGTATTTAACATAGGAACAGTTGATGTTACATCTATTTCCCTGACTTCTCGAGAAGAAGCTGAAGAAATTTTTGACAAGACATTTGCAAAACTTACGGCTCCTAAAGCATGGGTTACGAATGAGGTTGAATTTATTCAAGCCGTAATGGTGAAATCACCGGACCGTGGATTAGAAAAAGTAACTCCCACCGACATGAACGTTATGCTTATCGACGACGTGGTTGATTTTGATCTTATGTACAAAGAGCATACGAAATTTATCAAACTGCTTCGTTCACAAGAAGTGAAAGTTTTTGAACAAGATAAAATTCTGTTAGAAATTCTCTCAGATGTAAGCAAAAAGGAATTGCTATTGCGTGAAGTGCTCTGCACCGAAGAAGACTTGGAAGAGAGATTGGTTGAAAAACTTTCAGTTTACAGTCCAAAAGAGATTGCTACCTTTCTATACGAAGGTACTCCTCCAGTAAATTCTGGAATTGAATCAAAACGACCTATCGTAAACAGTATTTTTACGAGGGACCCTGGCGTTATCATAGGTAATACCCTTCTTGCTGGAAATGCTACTTTCGATATCAGAAAAAGAGAATTTCGTCTTGCTCAAGGAATTTTAAAACACTCCACCCTATTTAATCTACAATTCATCGACCATGAGCTGTACGAAGAAATTGAAGGAGGAGATATTGAAGTTCTATCGAAAGAAGTAATCCTTATCGGTATTTCAGAAAGGACCAAGGTAAGTACCATCAGAAAACTAATGCCGGTGCTATCAGAAATTGGTATCAAGAGAGTTATTGGAGTTGAACTACCCCAACAACGCTCCGCAATGCACTTGGATACCGTGTTTACTATGGTTAACCACCATGAATGCGTGGTGTACCCAGAAATAATTTTAGGAAATGGAACAGATCCATTTTCGCGAGCTATAATTTTTGAAGGAGAAAGAGAAACTATTGTCGACGAAGGACTTATGAAAGCTCTCACTGATAGCGGTTTTACTTTTACTTCAGTAATTCTCTGCGGTGGTACTGACCCAGTGAACCAAGAACGTGAACAATGGACCGATGGAGCAAACTGCTTTTGCATTCGTCCTGGACATGTGATTACATACAAACGTAATCGCAGAACGATTCAAGAATTTGTAAAACATGGGTATACTCATGTAAGTTTGGAAAATGTAGTCGAAGAAGAAGAAATTCTTGACCCTACTAAAAAGTACATTATTGCAATACCTGGTTCTGAACTTTCACGAGGTCGTGGTGGTTCACACTGCTTAACGTTTCCGATCAAACGGAAATCATCTTGTTAAATAATTTAATAGTAACCATCCCTGCATCACACAATGCAGGGATTTTTGCTTTCCATAATTTCACAAAACAAAAGAATTACAGTACTCTTAGTCATATGGAAGCATTACATGATGGAATTATTGAGTTATTTTTAAACGTCTCTCCTCTCATACGAAATATACTTATTTTTTCAGTTGCCTTTGGAGAAGGTCTACCTATTATCGGGAGTATCCTACCAGGAGGAACCATCGCATTACTCATTGGAAGTCTCGCTCAAGAAAATTTGATTAATGTGTGGACTGCGGTTCACCTCATTGGTATTGGTAGCTTTTTAGGTGATTTGCTAGGTTTTTTTGCCGGACGAAAATTAAGCAATCTCCCAAAGATAAAGAAAATACTAGAAAGTGAAAAGCACATAAAAAAATGGGATTTCTTTGACCGACATGCAGCTATTATGATTATTTTTGGAAAAGTCGTACCAGTAGTACGCTCTACTCCATCACTCTTTGCTGGGGCTCGCAAGATGAATGTTTATAAATACTCAGTGTATGTACTCATTGGATCATACCTATGGGCCGTCGCAGGAATTTTTGGTGGCAAGTACCTTGCACAAATATTTGGAGGAAATGTTGTCCCTATCATTTTAGGAATACTCCTTGTTTCCGCAGTATTAACCTTATTTTCAAATAGAAAGAAATCTTAACAGGTAATAACTAAATATTTACTAAACTCTTTTTTTGTTATATACTAATATTATTATGGAAAAAATTTCTCCCATGGAAGTTAAGAAAGTAAAAGTACTTACTGAATCAAAAGAAACCAATGCAATTGTTGATTGTATAGAAAATCTTGGTCTCGATATTGAAAAAATCGGAGAAGGTGGAAACGCTGATGTATACGCCGTTGCCGGAGAAAGTGACTTTTCGCAACTTTGTCTCAAGCGAATCAAAGATGCTCCGCAAATTCAAAACCAGGATGTTGATCGCGAACACAAATTTCAGATGATGGCGAGAAAAGCTGGTGTCACTACCCCATTATCACTGGTAAGTTTTGAATCCGAAAAAGGTGCACATCTTATCATGGAAAAAATTAATGGATACTCGGTAAAAGATATTGCAAGAGATAACGATCTTCTTCCTGATGATTTTGATTTCAAAAAATTTGAATTTCTCTTGTCAGAAGAAATATCAAAATTGCACGGCGCAGGGATTGTTCATCGAGACCTCAATAGTGGTAACGTAATGATAAATTTTGAAGGTAAACCGGTAATTATTGATTTTGGGACCGCATGTGAAGGTAATCCTGATTCCGAGTGGGTTTATGAAGAAACCGTACTCCTTAAAAACCCAAATTCAGGAAAATATGAAGTAAAAAGTGGTTGTTACATTAATGACAAGGAGAGTATTAAAAACACTATCATCCCTATGGTTCGCAAATCATACTTTGAAAAGCAGCAATCTTTACAAAACTTACAAACTAATATATAGTTAACTTCAAATATTCCAATTACATTATGATTAATCCAGAAATTCTAGCCTTGCTAGAAAAAAAGTACGAAGAAATGCCACAAGATGCAGAAAGTGTACCACTAACAGGTATTCCCTTTCTTGAAACATTTCACCTGTTTAAAAACACCAAACCAGATAATGTCATTTTCGAATTTCTTAATGAAGAAAATAACTTAACCATCTATGTTGGTTCTAATAAAAAGAAAAGCGAAGAATAGTAATATCTTCGCTTTTTTATTTATATTTATTTTAATAGGCAATTGACTTTATACATTAATCCCTAACAAAGGCAGTAATATCGGGGCTAAGGGATCAGCGGTCATTCCGTGAACAAGCACCCCTCCTAGTAATCCTGTCATAAACATTCCTACTAATCCTGCTAGCGCTAGCAAGAACACAAGTGCAGGGTGAGTGAGAATTTTTTCTGCAAGTCTAAAAATTATTGTTACAAGAGAAAATGATTTTATGTATGAAAATTTTCTATTAATAACAAAAGATATTTCACCGGCCAGCAACAATCCGTACATAAGAATAGAGAAACTAGCGAAGTGTTCATGTGCTTCAACGAGATCATATGGAGGACGCACGAGATTCTCTGCGACATCTCCGCTTGCCATAGCAGCAAATGACCCAATGAGACCTACAACAAGGAGTACCTGTTCAACTGATTTCCATCCAAAATTTGGAAACAGGCGCTGTAGAGGTAATAATTTAATACATGAGTACAAAACCAAGAGCGCAATTGGAAAGTGAACAATAATTGGGTGAATATTATATTCCATACATACAGTATATACCCTTTTATTATTGAAGTACCTTGCAAGCCGATTTTTGTTTGATATACTAAATATGCAAATTAGTTGCATATTTAAAACTATCCTATGAAAAAACTTTTACCTCTATTTATTGTTATTATTCTTGCTATTATCGGTTTGTATATATTTTTGAAAAACCCTAGCTCCCCTATTAAACCAAATGATGATTCTTACACCGTGGTCACTTCGTTTTACCCCCTTGCTTTTGCACTAGAGAATATCATTGGGAATACTGGTACCGTTATTAATATAGGAGAAGATAGAGATCCACATGACTTTCAGCCTAGTACTCAAGATGTAGCTCAGCTACATACCGCTAATCTTGTAGTTCTACAAGGTTTAGATTTTGAGCCTTGGGGTGAAGACATAAGCGAGCGACTTAAAAAAGAAGGAGTTAAAGTTATTATTGCTGGTGAAGGAATCGCTCAAGAAACGATTCTTTCAAGTGAGAGTGACTCACACAAGGAAGAATCTCATGAAGAACATGACGAACATAACCATGGAACATACGATCCTCACACCTGGGTTAACCCTGTTTCGTATATACAAACCGTTAAGTACCTGGTTGAAGAACTAAGTAAGTTAAATCCTGAACTACAAGAAACTTATCGAACAAATGGAGACACTCTTATCAATAAACTCAATATATTAGCCCAAGAATATGAAGAAAATCTAAACTCATGTACCTACCGTGAAGTTATTGTTTCTCATAACGCCTTTGGTTATCTTGCAAAACAGTATAACTTTACTACTCATCCAATTGCTGGGTTATCAACTCAAGATCAACCTTCATCAATAACACTTAGTGAATTAAAAGACGAAGCCTTATCTGGAACAATAGGAGCAATACTTCTAGAAGAGAATAATATTACTGCATACGGAGAAATTCTATCAAAGGAAACAGGACTACCAGCATTCCCTATCAACCCTATTGCATTCAAAGTTAAAAAAGGAGAAGATTATCTAAGCATCAGCCGAACGAACCTTAATACCCTTACCCAAGCCCTTAAGTGCTCTTAACAATCAATTCATGCAACCAAAACCTATTATAAAAGTCAATTCAGTATCAAAATATATTCAGGGAAAATGTATTCTTGATTCAGTGAGTTTCGAGGTACAAGAATCGTCACTAGTAAGTATTGTTGGGCCTAACGGTGCAGGAAAATCTACCTTGGTTAATATTATTTTAGGGATCGATAAAAATTTTGATGGAAGTGTTGAAATTTATGGACCCAAAGATATCAGTTACCTACCACAACTTCATGCTCAAGATCACTACCAGCTACCAATGTCGGTATTTGAGTACCTTTCAATAGGTAGCACTCCTCTCTATCATCCACATAGAAGTGATATTAGTTTTACAACTGCGCTTGCGCACGTAGGTATTTCCGAGAACGTCTTGTATGAATCGGTTACAACACTATCGGGAGGTGAACGACAACGAGTTGCTATTGCACGTGCGCTTTTATCAAATCCAAGAATTCTCGTTCTCGACGAACCACTTGCGTCTGTTGATTATGCTTCACGAAAAGGCCTCTATGAACTTATCGCTCATCTATCAACCGATCATGGTATAACCGTGATTTTGGTTTCGCATGATTTAGAATTTACTACCCGTATGAGCAATCAGGTACTCTGTTTGAATCAATCGCTTCACCCTCAGTGTAAAGTAGAACAAAGAGACGCTGATTCATTAGACTTCATTCATCAACACCCACATGGAACTACTACATCTTAGCTTTATACAATACGCATTTTTAGGAGGAATTAGTATTGCCCTCTTGGCAGGAATTATTGGACCCTTTGTGGTTCAAAGCAAACAAGCGGTAGCTTCTGATATGTTTTCACATCTTGCGTTAGCAGGAATTGGAGCAGCAATCTTCTTTGGTTCAAATCCTTGGTGGTGGGCACTCCCAACGCTCATTCTATCGAGCACCCTTATTTGGTGGTTCTCTCAACGAAACACCTATAGCCCAGACTCCCTTTCAATGTTTTTTCTCAGTGGAGGATTGGCAATTGCTCTAGCTTTTGTTCACCTTGCTCGCGATACCGCTTTCTCATTTGAAAGCTATCTATTTGGAAGCATTCTTACTATTGGAAGCGGTGATGTATTGGTAATAGCAATAGCTACAGTAACCTTAGCGCTATTAGTATGGAAGTTATGGTATCCCCTCCTTGGGGCAACCCAGCAGCCGAGCTATGTTATTCCATACCGAAAAACTCCACAGTATATTCAGCTACTATTTTTTTGGATTCTTGCCATTACCGTATGGATAGGAATTAAAACTGTTGGAGGATTACTCATCGGTGCACTCTTGGTAATTCCAACCTTAACCGTCCGTAATTGGGCTCGCTCATTCAAAGGTTTGGTATTCCGGAGTACTGCCACATCTTTGCTTACGATGCTTCTAGGGCTCATTTTAGGGCTCTACATTGATATTCCACCTAGTAGTATGATTATTGCTACGATGATTACTTTCTTTGGAATTCAAGAGTTATATAGGAATTTTATAAAATAAAACACTGAGATATCTCGGTGTTTTATTTTTACATATATTTAATTTGTCTATTTTAAGAGAAGAAGATATTTTTCAGGATGATTAATAATTTCACTCTCTTCAATAGCTGGTTCTACTGATGGGTTACTTGGGTATGAGGTACCGTTATGCTTTAACACTCGATATGATCCATCACTCCATACATACAAATTATTCCATGATTCCATATTTTCTGATTCTTCAAAAGAAATCAAATCAGTATAAATAGGAGTATCAGTTACCGTCACTTTTGATAAAACTTTCACGTTTTGATCTACAACATACATAGTACAACCTCCTGAACCACAGAAGTCCTCTCCGGTGAGATAGATTAGGTATTCTTCTGTTTCATAATTATGATCAAAATCAAAGGCAACTTCCTGGAAACTAACTTGGTCAATCATTTCTTGAGTGATTTGCCCTTCAAAAATTGGAAGTTTTGCAACACGTGCTCTGTCAGTAGTATTTATTGAGCTAGCTAATCGATCATTTAGAAATACATCTAATTCACTTTGATACACCTCGCAGTCTATTTGTGGAATTACATAGGTACTTCCGTCTTGATTAGTGAAATTAAACTCGAGACCTTTTTCCCCAAGAACGTAAGTTCCTTGCTGCTCATAGCTTTGTCCTTCACCCCACGCTTTTTCGGCAGTCTGAATAGCTTTTGTTTCAGGATTGTAAGTTCCGGTAAAACTCCCTCGCTGACTATCTGACTCAAACGGAAAGTAGTAGAAGACTCCGTTATTTACTAATCCTTCTTGTAATTCAAAAGTAAAGAATTCATAGTCGTTACCTTCCTGAATCTGGCCATCACCGTAATCCATGCTTACCGGAATTTTATTAAGAAAACACATTTTTCCTGTCTGCTCAGTTACCACAGGGGTTTTGTCTTCGGTAGGTTTTTGTTGTTTTGATAATGCGATGAAAAGCGCAATGGTACTAACAATTAATAATGTAATTAAAATATTTTTATTCATGATTTTGCAATAATAACATGTAATTTGTATTTTCTTAAAGTTTCATATATTCAGAAATTCTCGCCTTCTGAACTTTTGTAAGTTCTGGAATTAGAGAAGCGTTTTCTAAATAATCAATAGAGTAATCAGTGAAGCCTGGTCTACGATTGGTATCTTGGTAATTATAAAGATATTTAAATTCATAATTATTTATTCTTGCGGGTTCTTTATACTTATCCTTGCGTATTGATAAAACAAAGAGTCCTCCTAAATCCGTATAAGGGTCTTGCTGATTAGAAACAAAATTACCTAGGGAGTATGCCACGATTCCTTTTTTTCCAGCTCCAGTAGTAATTTCTCGAACAGGCTGAGTAACATGAGGGTGGCTTCCTATAATTAAATGTGCGCCCTCTTCTATCCACTTAGTTGCCTGCTGTACCTGTTTTTCGTTTTCAATTTTAGAGTATTCAGTTCCCCAGTGTGGAAGTACGATAATTACGTCAACACCTAACTCCTGAGATTTTTTTATCATCTCGGTAATATTCTTTTCGTTAATTACTACAACTCCATCAGCAACATTTTTGGGGTTACCGGCAGTATTAAATCCATAAGTCCCAGCTATGAATGCTACTTTTATATCCTCAAAAGTAATAATTTTTGGGTCTGGAGATATTAGACTTGGTGTATAACCCACCTGCTCAAATTTTTGAGATTTTACATTTTCTAAGGTCTTCTTCATTCCGGTATACCCTCGATCATACGTATGGTTATTTGCTAGCTGGAGCATATCAAAACCTGATTCTTTTAGATTATTCAATATTTCGGTTGGAGCATTGAATAGAGGATACGCCCCATACCCAAGCTCCTTACCAGCGACCGGAGTCTCAAGGTTTCCAATGAGATAATCAAATTCAATAAAATCAGCCTGCAGTTTTTTAAAATAACTTGAAAAATCATAGCTTTTTGATGATGAATTGTATGCAGATTTTATTTGTTTACCATGCAACATAATATCCCCAACAAAAGCAATTTGGATTTCTTGAGGTTTCCATCTAATTCGTTTTGATATCGCTTGAGACGTAGGTATTGAATTAATAATTTGACTAGTTGTTGCTGCGAGTGAAGTCGTATACCATGCGTAGGTACCTAAAACTAGCATTGAGGCAAAGAAAATTAAAAAGAATTTTTTATTTAACATATATTCATTATACCACTCTATTTATTAGTATTACTTCGTAGTAATAAATATCTTGGATAGATAATAAAAAATAAAAGTACCCTTAGGTACTTTTATTTTATTGCAAAATTATTTCTTTGCAGGAGCTTTTTTAGCTGCTGGTTTCTTTGCTACAACTTTTTTTGCTGCTGGCTTCTTTGCAGGAGCCTTCTTAGCAACAACTTTAGCTACAACTTTTTTTGCAGGAGCCTTTTTAGCTGCTGGTTTCTTTGCTACAACTTTTTTTGCTGCTGGCTTCTTTGCAGGAGCCTTCTTAGCAACAACTTTTTTTGCAGCAGGTTTCTTTGCTGGCATATGTTTGCGCGTTTAGATTAAGAATAACTGATAACACCTGCAGCGATCTCTGCAAATGCGAGCAATGCTCTGTAAATATTGTATCACAAAAATAAAAATGAAAAGAGTAAAAAACTTTTTATCAAAAAAAAAAAAAAAAAAAAAAAAAAAAAAAAAAAAAAAAAAAAAAAAAAAAATTAAA